>Ga0172362_10002238_pt1 | contig 16829 bp, 14 predicted proteins | sample LakKivs1_kivu2a2_FD_114534 | JGI IMG/M metagenome (GOLD analysis project Ga0172362, IMG submission 114534) | Sediment microbial communities from Lake Kivu, Rwanda - Sediment s1_kivu2a2 | ecosystem: Environmental > Aquatic > Freshwater > Lake > Sediment | place: Rwanda: Western Province, Lake...
GACCGTTGAAAAAATAAAAAAGGATGTTTCTGGGAAAGCATTAATTGCATTTTCTGGTGGTGTTGACAGTACCGTCTGTGCGGCTCTTGTAAACAAAGCAGTTGGAAAACAACTGGTTGCTGTACATGTAGACACAGGATACATGAGAAAAAACGAGTCAGAAGATGTTAAAAAACTGATGAAAACTCTTGATCTGAACTTCCGTTTTGTAGACGCAAGTAAGGATTTTTATCAAGCACTAAAAGGTGTTGAGGACCCTGAGAAAAAAAGGAAGATAATCGGTGAGAAATTCATAAGAGTGTTTGAAAAAGTTGCCGATGGGGAAGGCGTTGAATATCTTGTTCAAGGGACAATTGCACCTGACTGGATAGAGTCAGGTGGTGGCCTCAGAGACAACATAAAATCTCATCACAATGTCGGTGGACTTCCCAAAAATATGAAGTTAAAACTCGTAGAACCTTTGAGAGATCTATACAAAGATGAAGTGAGAAAGGTTGCACGGGAATTGAAATTAAAGGTTTCTGAAAGGCAGCCTTTCCCGGGCCCGGGGCTTGCGATTCGCATTATTGGTGAAGCCACACCCGAGCGTACAGAAATCGTGCGGGAGGCTTGTGACATTGTAGAAAAAGAAATCGAACGTGCGGTTGAAAAGGGAATGATGGAACGCCCGTGGCAATATTTTGCGGTTCTTATGCCGATAAAAACTGTCGGCGTTCATGGAGATAAAAGAGCATATGGAAATACTATAGCAATTCGCGCAGTACAGTCTGTGGATGCGATGACCTGTCATTATAGTACAATTCCGCATGACGTGCTTGATACTATTTCAACGAGAATTACCAATAACTTAAAGGAGAAAATAAACCGCATAGTATATGATGTGACAAATAAACCTCCTGGAACAGTTGAATGGGAATAAGATATGGTACGAATCTATGTGATTGATAACGGCGGGCAATGGACTCATCGCGAATGGCGTACACTTAGAGATCTGGATGTAGATACTGAAATATTTCCTAACACCACACCATTCCAACAGCTACAAAACGAAGAAATAGGTGGCTTGATTCTTTCTGGAGGTGCACCAAGAATAGGTTTGGAAAGCGATCTTGGAAATTGCGAAGAATATCTTGAAAAAGCTGAATTTCCGATTCTTGGGATATGTGCTGGGCATCAATTTATGGCTAAATTTTATGGCGGGTGGGCAGAGCCATCAAAAGTACCGGAATTTGGAAAGGTTGAAATTACATTATTGAAAGATGGAAATCCTCTTTTTGAAGGAGTACCTAAAAAATCAATCGTTTGGGAATCGCATAATGATGAAGTTACTAGAATACCAAAAGATTTTGAATGGCTTGCAGAGAGCGAAAACTGCAAGATACAAGCAATGAGTTACAAGAAGAAACCGTTTTATGGTTTACAATTTCATCCTGAAGTTGAGCATACACAGTACGGAGAGCAAATCTTCAAAAATTTTGTAAAAATGTGCGAAAAGTGAGTTCTTCTATACCAATTCGATTGAACGTTTTACCTTACTGATAAATTTGTTTAAAAACTCGTCGTTTTCATCTCGATTGTAAAGTTCTTTGTATATCTGTGTAATTAGTTTCTTGACCAAATTCCCCTCCATCTTTCCTTCATCCGAATCCAGTAAAATCATGAGTATCATTTCAGTTGGGATATCTCCTGATAATGGAGGTAAAATATAATTTATATCTTTCAGTTCTTTCGCGCCAAGTTGTCTGTAGAATTTTACTCGTTTCTGTCTTTGCTCTCTGTTATTTCCATATTTTGGATTCTCAATTTCAAGTATCAAATGTGCAAGTTTGAGTTCTTTCTTCATATTTTCTACAAACTTTTGTCCTATTCCTTTTCCTCTGAAATTTTCTTTTGTAGCCATGTAATCGAGCAGAACAAAATCTGTGTTTTTTAATTCGTACAATAATGCCATAAAAACTACTTCGCCATCTAAGCAGCCGATGAACATCTGATAAAGATTCTTCTTGATTCTTTTTTTAATTATATCTACAGGTTGCCTTTCATTTGCCGGAAAAGAGTCTTCGTATATCTTAATTGCTTCTTTAAAATCCTTATGAGATATCTTTCTAACTTCACTAAATCTTAACATAAAGCTCATTGATTGTTTCTATTTCCATCTTTTAAAAAGAGAATTCTCTATTCTCAATTGATCTAGAACTTTTCCAACAATAAAATCCACAATGTCATCTATTTTCTTTGGTTTATGATAAAATCCAGGCATGGCCGGCAATATCGTTGCACCAGCCTCTTTTGCAGAAAGCATGTTCTTAATACCAGGTAAATCCAATGGCGTTTCTCGAATTACTAAAATTAATTTTCTTTCTTCCTTCAAGAAGCAACTAGCTGCCCTGGAAGTTAAAGTGTCTCCATAACCATTTGCGATAGCTGAAAGCGTCTTCATACTGCAAGGTGCGACGACCATAGCATTTAACTTAAATGATCCGCTAGCTGGCGCAGCACATAAGTCAGAATTATCATAGTAAAAATCAGCTTTCTTTTTCAATTCTTTGACCTTGTAGTTTGTCTCATACTCCAAAATCTTATTTGCACCATCTGAGATGGTTAAATGGGTTTCTGCACCTGCCTTTTTTAATTCCTCAAGCAATCTAATCCCGTATATACTGCCAGATGCTCCCCCGATGCTCAATAAAATCTTCATGCTCTTTCTATCCTTCAATAGCATCAATTATATCAGATAGGGCCTGTTTTAAATTTTTTTCCTTTTCAAGTGTGGTACCAGTAATAATTATATCTGCTCCAGCACGTGCTTTTTCGCGTGCAGTTTTTTCGTCTCTTATTCCGCCACCTATGAAAAGAGGAATGCCAACATTCTTTTTAACAGCCTTAATCATTTCATTAGATACAGGATATGTGGCACCTGATCCTGCCTCAAGATAAAAAAACTTCATTCCCAAGTATTGAGCTGCGAGTGCGTAACCGACTGCTGTATCTATGTCGTCCTTTTTTACTAAATCAGCCTCTCCAACTTTGCCAGCAGTCATACCTGGTTCAACAATAACATAACCCATGGATATTGGTTCAAGCCCCGAGAGTTTTATGAAAGGTGCACCTTTAACATGTTCTCTGATAACATAACCCAAATTGCGAGAGTTCAACAAACTCATAAAAAATACTGCGTCTGCATATTTACTCAAGAATTTTGCGCCAGATGGAAACAAAATTACTGGCAAATCCGTATTTTCTTTTATTGATTTAACAGCTTCATCTACCTGTTTTTGAGAACTTAGCGTGGAGCCACCTACCATAATAGCACTGCTGCCTGCCTCTGTTGCCGTCTTTGCAAGAGACCCGGCTTCCTTAGGGCTCTGCTTATCCGGATCTAATAGAGAAAAGTGCAATGGCTTCTTCTTTGCCTTCTTGATAATATCTTCAGCTATAGTCATTTCAAAGCAGCGTTAAACAAGAGCATGTTTTAAAGTTTTACGTTAGGGAGACCGCCTTCTTAACCAATTCCTCATTACAGGCAGCAATGATACTAACACGCTCATCCAAACTAAGAGACATATCAAGTTGTTTTCCTTGTGCATTTGTAACTATACCACCCGCCTCCCTTACAATAAGCGTGGATGCTGCAATATCAGTTACACGAATGTATTCCCTACCGACCACATAGAAATCCAGTGCACCAACAGTAATCATGCACATTTCTAAAGAGGCGCACCCGAGAGAGCGGACGTAGTCTTTCTGGGCCAAAGCAAGTGTCAATTTATCGAAGTTTTTACCAAGAGAAAGGGACGAAAGAACGTCTTTATCGGGATAATCAGGGACACAAATACGTTTTTTATTAAGAAAGGCACCGTGTTTCTTTTCTGCAACAAAAACATCTCCTGTAGGAATGTTCTTAACTATTCCATATTTAACGTCGCCCAACGTAGATTTTCCAATACCTAATGAAACCGAATATAAGGGTATTCCTCTGCAAGCATTACGGGTGCCATCAACAGGGTCTAATGCAAAGATGTATTCGCCGCCGAAATCAACAAAACCCGCTTCCTCGCTCAAAAGATTGGCTTTTGCGTCTGATTTTTTAAGGAGGTTTAGAGCTACATCTTCTGCAAGTTTGTCAATGTATTTTGTAGGAGTTCCGTCAGCTCCAATTCCCATGCTAGTTCCAAACTTGTGAAATTCAGTCGCATATGATTTTCTGACTTTTCTGCATATTTTATCAACGATATCGTGGGCCAACACTTTTATTTCTTCATCCATAGGAATCACTATAAATTTATCCCAATATATGAAAGAATGTCAGGAACATATAACGTGACAAGTATCATTATAGTGGCAGCAAAAACTATACCGACAAATATAGCAATTAATGATTTAGAGAATTTTAAACCAAATAGATATGCAATCAGCGCACCGGTCCATCCGCCAGTTATTGGCAAGGGTATTGCTACAAAGAGTATTAAACCGACGTAGCCGTATTTTCTTATTTTTCCTTCTGCTTTTTTTCTTGTCCTAGCAAAAAGCCAATCCATGAGTCTTGTCCAAAACTTATATCTTCTCAAAAACTTCTCAACGTATTTAAAAAATAAGAGAATGAAAGGAATTGGTAAAATATTGCCGGCTATCGCCAATGGAAATGCCTGCCACCAAGCCCAGTGTAATTCTAACATAGCATATGGTATAACATATCTTGCTTCAATCCAGGGAAGCATGGACCCGAAAAAAATTTGAAACCAAGCCGGAAACATGTCAAACATTTTTTATTCACCAACAAACTTGCCAAATCCTCTTGCACCCGTCAGTTCATTTTCGTCTATAAGTTTTTCTCCCCTGACAAAAACGTATTCAGGAAATATTGCTGGCCATCCCTCGAATGGCGTCCATCCGCACTTCGAATGAAGGTTTTCTGATTTGATTTTGCAATCTTTCTTTAGATCAATTACGATGATATCGGCATCTCTTCCTGCCTCAATTCTGCCTTTGGGAATGTTTAGAAGTTCAGCAGGTTTTTCACATAAAAGTGATATTAATCTTTGAAATGACAGGGTTTCTTTCTTGACCATACACAAAAACAATGGAAACATGGTCTCTACACCAGGAACTCCAGACGGAACGACATCGAATCCTTTGTCTTTTTCTTCAATAGTGTGCGGTGCATGATCTGACTCGAGAACATCAATCAAGCCATTTTTAAGACCACCAAATAAAGCTTCTTTATCAAAATTAGTTCTAATTGGTGGGTTCACCTTATAGTATGACTGTGGCTCTAGTTTATCTTGTGCTGCAAATAAAAGATGGTGTGGCGTAGCCCCGCAACTAATATTTTTTGTGCGTTTTCTTAATAATTCCGTTCCTTCAATTGAAGAAAGATGACAAATATGAATCTTTGTATTGAATCCTTTAGATATCTTTAGTATGTTTTTTATTGCCGTTTCTTCGCATTCAGATGGGCGCGAATTCATATGATCGACAAGACTGTTTTCTTTTGATTTATACTTATTGAGACAGTTATTGTCCTCAGCATGAATCAAAACGGGTTTATTTGTAGGTCCAATTCCATCAAATGCTTCTTTTAGATTGTTTACATTAAATTGTAGGGAGCTGGTGGTGCCGCCTATATATATCTTGAAACCAACGCATTTTTTGGCCAATTCTCCAATATTTTTTATATTGGAGTCTGTGATTCCTGCATAAATACCAAAATCTACATATGATCTTCTACCGGCTAAAGAGATTTTATCAGATATGTTTTGTAAAGTTGTAGTCTGTGGAACTGTATTTGGCATATCAAAAATACATGAGATACCACCATATGCTGCTGCCATAGATCCGGTAGAAAAATCTTCTTTGTGAATCAGACCCGGATCTCTAAAATGAACATGTATATCAATACCTGCAGGAAGGATCAATTTTCCTCTAAAATTGTAATGCTCATCTCCTTTCAGAATCTTTTTGATAGCAGATACTTTTCCATCAATTATACCTATACAGCAATCTTCAAAATTTCCATTTAAGTAGACTTTCCCTTCAATTGTCAGATCCATCTAGACGCTTCTCCTTGATAGTTCCTTTTGGCTTAGTTTCAGTAAATATCTGCCCGCTAAATTTCGAAATTTTTATGTTTTCATCAAGCCAAGAATCTGGCAAAAGTCCTGCTTTCATGCAAGTGTTTGATAGAAATTCTTCCTCATCCCAACCTTGCTCAACAGGGACTTGCGGCAACAATAAACCTTTGAAATAACTTTGTTCAACAATAAGTCCATCCCTTCCTATTTCGATTTGTGAGATATATTCTTTTGGTTGTTTTACTTTTATTAGCTCTGGCTTTGTAAGTATTGTAACTTCTATTATTATTTTATCAAGTTCATTTTCTTTTAAAGGTGGAAAACGTGGATCTCTTGTTGCTGACTGCGCTGATTCTATGATTGCCTCTTTCAAAGACATTATTGGAAGTGGGATTCCTATACAACCGCGCAAGTCGTGCTCAGGAAATGTATGAATCGTAACAAATACTCCTAGATTCTCATTAAAGGCTTTTGAAATATTTGTTGATAGCATTTTTTTATTTTTTACGTATGATTCGATAATATCTCTTGCAAATTGAACTGCTTTTATGCCTTCATCTAGATTAAGCATGGTAAAAAGTATTAGCGATACCGTTAATTAAATTTCTTAATTGCGGTATCATCTAGTCTACTGTTCTTGTCAAGACGATATTGAAAGTGACGGGGTTGTCTACATCTGTGTCTTTTATTACCAGTTCGCCGCTGAAAGTATAGGTCACATTTTGGCCTTCTTCATTTGCCTCTTTATCAGCTGTAACGACATAAGAGCCGGGCATAAGTTCGATTTCATAACCGTTTACATTAGATATAACAGCATTTAGTTTGGCTGTATTATTTGCTACAGTAGCATCCGGTGTGAAAACAACAGAAACATTGTCTATATCTTCATTTCCATACGTAACAGTACCACTGGTTGTAGCGGATACTTTATTCATGGAAATGTCAGAAGTTTTGGCATTTTCGCCCTTTACTATTTCCAATTTGCCGTCATAGGAATAAATGGTCATCTGTCCTATTTTTTTAGTTGCTGATACGTTATACGATCCTGGTGTTAGTTGAATTTCATAGTATCCCGTCGTAATGTTAGATGCGGTATTACTTTGTACGGCAGTATTTCCTTCCACGCCGCCATCTGGCTTGAATATGATGTCAACATAGCCTAAATTTTCTCCATCATATTTTGTATATCCGCTTAGTTTAACTTTAGCCAAGGTCATCGAAATATTGAAGCTTGTTGTCTGGTTTTCTTTTAATGTAATATCTTCTGATGTATCGTAGTCCAGATGCCCAGTTACAGCGTTGATCTTTGTGGCTTTAAGAGTATAAGAGCCCGGAATCAATGATGAGAATGAATAATCGCCGTTTGCATTTGTTGTGATCTTATCGATTGGTTTTTGATTTCCCTCAAGAGTGTTGTAAAGAAGACTTACTTCTGCATTACCTATCTCTTCGCCTGCATCGCATTTACCATTCTTGTTTGTATCATAGTAGGTTTTACCTTCTACTGCAGCAGGTTTCGGTTTTGAAATATTGTAGAAATTGTTTCCAGAGTAGATTTTGATGTAGTTTTCGTATATGACAAAATCATCAAGAGTTGCTCTGATCAAATAAAAGCCAGGCATTAGGTCTGATGTATTGTAACGTCCATTTTCATCTGTGGTCAATGTTTTTATCGAACTTACGCTGTTTATGTTACCAGTTTGCGAATCGAATTGTTCTATTTCATACAAGGTTATGTCTGTATTCGGCAAAGGCTGATCGACCAAAGGATCATATTCATTTTTTTCATCTTCATTCTGGTATACGTAGCCCTCTATGTTTGCAGGATCAATTGATATCTTTAGAATGCGTTCGTAATTTGTACCGTATTTGCGCATTGCTTCTGCATCAGAAATAGGATGTAACTCTGGATCTGTAGTACTATCGAAAGTAACATTTTTGAGAACAAATGCATTTCCGCCCAACTCAGTATTTCTGCGTATTTGTATTGTTATATTGCCTGCAGGAGCTATTAGATTGAATTCGCCTGTATCATTTGTAGTAGTTTTATCATGATCAATTGCAGGATACTGCAATGTATAATTTTCACGCAATATCTCCCTATATAACTGATGATCCACTGCCTTAGTAACAACCACCTGAGCTGCTAAAGGTTCACCCAAAAAGGTTACAGAACCGTTTACATAAGCGCCCTCATAATATTTTGCAATAACGACAGCGCTTTTAGCTGTATAATAAGCATATGGTGATATGTACTCAGCAGTAAAATGCCTCATATCCATGCAAGGGATCTGATAATCTGGTTCTTGTTTACTGCCTGAAGAGCCCGTTGATATACCAACGTAAGTCCTGTAAAACATCGTATCAAAGTAAGCATCTTTGTATATCGGTTTTGTGCTAGTTATTGCTATATAATCTCTTTCCTCCTTGGGCATATTCATGAGATCTTCATAGGACCACTCAGCGTCAGCACCCTTTGTGCCATCAGTATTTATCTTATAACCAACGAATATTACCTTCTCAAAATCGTCTTCTGGATTACCGGCACTTATAGCAACCATAAGTAAACTTTTATCTGACAGGAATCCAAATATGTTAAAAATCTGTTTGTCGTAGCCTTCAACACCATAGTAGCGGATACTGTGACCTGTTACATCCTGTACATCATGATAAAGCCAAGTAACCTGCTCATCACTATAATTGGCCAGAAGGGTTACAATATCGTGATAGTAGGCATTTTCTCCGTACTGGGCTCCGACTAGCCAGTCTTTACTTAACTCTTCGTTATATTTCTCCCCTATAGGAGTACCAGATGATGGAGATATGCCAGTTTCAATCCATGTGGTTATATTTTTGCTGTCATTTTCACCTAAGTGTTTTCTTAGCACAAATTTTATGCCATCTGTAAGTCTACCGCTGTTTGAACTAGCTTCACCTTCCAACAGACGTGTTATCCAAACTGAAATCGCTTCCTTTTCACTAGTTGCCGTATGGAAATTTGCCGCTGGGGGTATGCCGTCCTGGAAGTTATCTGCAACAGTTGGATGGCCGCCTAAAGCAACTTCATAGAAACCGTAGTCCCACCAAGATATATAGGCTGGCCTCTTTGAAGGATTTGCAATATCGTTATCTTGGCTATTAAACCAGTTATATGCATCTACCCAATAGGCCTCTTTGCCACTCGTTAGTCCGAATGCACCCTGTGTATCACTACCGAACAACTTAGTTTTTTCATTGACTGGAACTGCTGCATCAAAGGAGATATATACATTTGGCAAAATAACTAAGAACGTGATAAAGAGAATTCCTACGATGTGAAGGAATTTTATCCCTCGTCTTAAGCCGTGAAAACCTCCGCCTGCACTTTTAATATTTCTAATCATTTGTTTGTAATCAATTTTCTCTGCTACGATCCATACTACCCAGCCGCTAAGTAATGCAATCAATGGAACTAAGTCATTTATAAAACGACCGGCAACACCTGTAAGCCAAATGTCTACTATAAACAAGATAAGTATGAATAGATAATCTCTGCGCTGTTTATTCTTGTAGTAATAGTAAATAAGGAATATGAAGCCAGCCCACGCAAGCCAGTAAAGAGTTGGACCAAATGACATTACAGTGTGGCTAATATTGTAAGTACTTGCCTCTGCAATCGTCATCGCCACTTTATTTCCATAAATTCCAGTACCGTAGATTATATTCGAAAGTTGGGAAAGGCGAGAGAAAATAGGGATAATTGAAGAGATGGTATTGATAAAATACAGGAATACCAAGGCTATGATAGCTACACCAAAAATAGTTGGCAAAGATATGGTCCACGGGATTTTCTTTCTATTAGAAATGAAATAAATTAGTGTGAAGGCTGCAAGCCCTAGACACAAAAACAGCGGAATGTCTGCAGTGAAACCACCAACCGGCGCCAGGCGGATTGGAAGGGAAATAAAATATCCTGATGATAACGCAACTAATGCAGTGATTGGCACTTTCATTTCCATCTTGTTCAAAAAAATATCTATAAACATCTGTACAACTGCATAAACTGCAATTATAGCATAGAGGAATTGCCCTTCTACCCATACCATTGACAGGGCACCTAAGCATACTCCTGCAAGAAGAGCGCAAAGAATGGATTTGATCATGTCTTTCTCCTTAATACCTTTGATGACAAATAAAAATGCCAGGAAATACAGTAAAAGGTTCAAGGAATCGTGGTCAAAAAGCGTAAATGCTGAACCGTGTCCTGAACTTATGTGCACCGGTATTAGGGCTATGAGAAAAGCAGCAACAAGACCTGCTTTCTTGCCAAAAAGTGTTTCACCCAGGAAATAAACTGGAAATATCAACAATGCGCCAAAAAGAGCGGGCACAAACTGCATAGAATAACCGACTGCATCAACTTCATTCATGAAGGGCACCAGAAGTTTACTGAAACCTATGGCAAGCATATTTAGAAGAGGGGGCCTAGCACCACTTCGTCCGATAGGGTAGTTTAGAAGTGGATCAATATTACTGTAATACGGATAGTAACCTGCATTTGTTCCGTTAGGCGCTTCTCCATACAAAGTTTGATTTACAAGCCTCATATTGTAATAAGGGTCAGGCCCAGACAAATAATATTTATCTAATCCTTGCCCTTGCGCATTAAAAGTTTCTCCAGAACTGATGTTAAAGTATGTGTTTAAGAATAAAACTAATAGAAATATGCAAACCAAAGAAACTGCTACCCACCAATTTTTTTTAAAATATGATGATTTTGTTTCAGTTTCCATTTTTGCTGCAATATGTTTTGGTTCTTCAGTGGTAATGCTTCTTCTTTGCGCTCTTTTTCGCATTGTTTTCACCTATGGATAAATCAAACTCGTAAATCTGTAGTCTTATAAATAACTTATCTACAATATTCTAAAGAAAATAACGTAATTAACAATTGTTAATAAATATTGCGTTTTGCAAAAATTACTTTTTCCTCAACAAACGAGCGATACTCGGTGCGATTTTCACTTTGCTAAAATCACTCTTTATTGTATCTGTGGATATAATTTCATTGCAACCTGCCGAAGTAATTTTTTTAACTGCTTCACCTGCAAACAATCCGTGAGTGCATGCTACAAAAACTTGTTTAGCACCCTGTTTTTTAAGTTCCTTTATTGATTGGGCCATAGTTCCCCCGGTAGAAATTATGTCATCAATTATTGCTATTTTTTTATCATTTACATCAAGATTCTTCGGTTTTATTTCTACTGTTGTTCCATCTATTCTTGTTTTTTCCATGTAGTCAAAATTACAACCTATAATTTTTGATGCTTGTTTTGTTCTTTCTAGCGCTCCTTTGTCTGGAGCAAGAACCATGTCTATTTCCTTGTTTTTAAGATATGACGATATCTCCGGGATGGCCGAGCAACTAAAGGCAGGTACAATAAAAAAATCAAGGATGTGTTCTTTATGTGGATCGACCGTAATTATATTATCTGCTTGCTGACTGATTAGAGCTGCAATTGCCTTGGCACTTATTGGTTCTCCTGCTTCAAATTTTTTATCCTGTCGTCCATACCCTAGATAAGGTATGACTGTGGTAATTTTATTTGCACCAGCCTCTTTTGCAGCATCCTGCAATAAAAATAATTCTATGATGTTTGAGTCAGGGTAAGTAGTTTGTACAATTATCACGTCTTTTTTAGAAACATCATCCAAGATACGCACATACAGTTCATCATCTGGAAAACGCTTAGATATCGTTTTTGCTAGAGGTACCTCTAATTCTTTAGATAAATCTTCAGCAACTGTTTTTGATGCGGTTCCGCCTATTACGTACATTTTATAACAATGTTTGAATTGCGAATGTGTTTTTAGGTATTTCGTAAATTTCGTAAGAAAGTTTTTATAAGGACTTATGTTTATTTCTTTAGAAGGATGGTGGTGCGATGCGATTGAGTAGATTACTACCTTTGCTAATAAGTATATTGTTTTTATACAACATAGTTTCAGTTGAATTGATACATGCAGAAGATATAGGAAGCAGAGTGGATGCTACTTTTAATATTAGATTTGTAACTGCAAGCGAATTAGAAATAGACGTTAGCATGGATGTAAAAGAAATAACGCTAGTTAGTGGAAGGATCTATACCCAAGCAGAAATACAAGCACTAGCAATTAGTAACTCAGAAATTATGGGCGCAATAAAATATGCATTGAAAGAAATATTGATGAATCAAATAAAACAAACTTTTAAAGAAGCAACAGTTACAACGGTAAATGAACTGCCCGCGTATGCGAGTTATAAATTTAATGATGATTTTAATATCAATCTAACATCTAAATTTTTTGTTATGAATACAACGATAAATGCCCACAATTTTGTAAATGGTGTACTTGATATGGGGGCAAAAATAGCATACTCTTTTAATCTTAAAGCACAGTCTGGATGGAATAATACATACATCTTTACAATACCGGCCTCCATGAATCGCACTTATACAAATGGACAAGTATTGGAAAAAAGGGTAGTTAGTTGGGACTTAAAGAATGGTGATGGATTTAACCCTGAAAGGAAAGCGGAAATAACAGTCGAACGTGTTAACCCAACAACACCTAGAATGAATGAAGAAGATATATTTTTAAATTTTGAATTGGATGCAAGAGATGCCGAGTGCTCGAGTTTGAAAACAAATATTTTAGCCAAGAGTGTAGATATTCGCGGCTATAATGTTCTGCCTAATTTTGTTACAAATCTGGACTTTATAACATCGGATGGGATTAGACTATTTGCCGACAATGGCCTCATTTCGTGGCATGATTTTTATCAGAAGACAATAAATCCTGTTGAAAAAGCTACAATAAAAACTATAGAAAATTCATCTTTAAATCAAACACTTACAACAGTTTTTAGCTGGAATGAAAAAACTACTACCAATTGTTCTACGCCGTATGACACAATACATATGAATAAAGAACCGCCCGTAATTGGAGAGTTGATAAATAACGATATAAAATTGAAGATTTGTGGTGCTTCTGCAAGAGCACTATTTGGATTGGTTGATGCTGGTGCAACGGCAAATATTTCTGCAAGTGACATCAACTTTGGTGACAGACTTAGTGAAATAGGTTATTCATACAACGGTTCGTTTTATTTGCCGGACAATATTTCTCTTGGCGGAGAAAAAATATACGAATGGAATGAAAGTAAAGGTTTTTCAGGTGAATTCAAATCTGATGATGCAATTAAATATTCTAGAGAAAAAGTAGACGTTACTATAGAAATAGAATTCAGTGGTCTGGATTTGGATTTGTTTGGCTTTTTAAGCGGTAAAACTCAACTGACTTCAAATTTATATCTGAAAGAAACTGATAATTACTACGTAACGGCTCTATCAAGTGATTTTGTTTTACCTGCAAAAATATCTTTGGATTATTTGAATTCGGATGCGTTTAGATTGTGTGTAGAAGAAGGTTTATTCGGTGCGGAAAAAATATCTAATTTCTTAGCAAACGAAAAACTACTTTTTGAAAACAGATTGCCAAACATATTGGCTGGACTGACTATCAGCGGACTTGCGAAAAGGGATGCTTTTGATCAATCTTTAGCATGGGATGGAGATATAACAAACATGGATGCCAGTAACCCGATTGTTGCTGCCTCAGATGCACATAGCTCTTACCCAGTGTCTTTTGGCCTTTCTTTCTCACCACCAAAGTTTGAGATTAATGATCAAAGTTTCAATCTAGTGGGCTTGCAAAACCAAAACGTTACGTATAGGATAGTTTTCCCACGTGGAACAACTGTAGAAGCCAATGATCCATTGAATAAATTAGTTTCTGGAAAAACTAGCGATGGAAGAGATTACATAGAGGTTTCGTTCGATGTTTCAGAATCTGGACTTACGGACATTGTTGAATTTAAAATCATACCGTCTCCATTATTTGTATTATCCATATTCTTGCCATGCATTGTATTTGTAATAATAGCAATCGTACTGGTTATAGCAATTTATATCGTTAGAAGAAAAAGAAGGGGATTTGGAGAGGAGAGACGGCCACGATCTAAGAAGACAAGGGCAAGAGAAAGCGAGGAAGAAGAAGAGGAAGCAGGAAGTTACGAAGAGCAGAGTTATTATGTGCCTCCTCCGCCTCAATCTAAAAAATAATAGCTAGGGAAAATTCAATCTTTGAGAATATTGGGCAATAATTTTATTAGAGATGGTGCCTTCTTAAGCAAAGGTTTTACCAGCTTTGATGGATAATCTATGTCTCCATACTTCGATATGATTTCTATGAGTTCCGGACTTTGAAATTTTTCTATGTATTTGTCCATTTGGCAATCGGTTAAATTTTTAGAGATGTTTCTGAATTTCATTCCGAGATTCAATTCTCTACCTATGTCGGTCGTCCATAGTTTATGGTATTTTCTAAGAAAATTTGCCGTAAAGTTATTTTTACTTAACGACTCTATCGCAATAGATGAACAGTAGGTGGCACAAAGTAGTCCTGTGTAGATGCCACCGCCCGACGTTGGTTTAACTTGTGCTGCCGAATCCCCGACGAGAAGAACGTTGGATGAATATGTTTTTTTCAGTGGGCCTAGCGGGATGCTACCGCCCATGTTTTGTTTTATTTTTGCGTCTTTTAAATACGGCAAAACAACTTTATTTTTGAAAAGATTTGAAAGATAATATTTTGTTGGATATGAAGAATTTTGAATTGTACATAAACCGATTCTTGCATTTGTTCCATTCTCATTTGTTGGTATAATCCAAGCAAAAAAACCGGGTGCAATATTTTTTCCGACAAAAATTTCTACAAATTCAGGATCTAATTTTGTATTTGTTAATTCCGCACCGATTCCGTTTAAAATTTCTGTTGGTTTAGGAAGATCGAACCATTCTCTGGTTTTCGAATAAGCGCCGTCTGCACCAATCAATAATTTGCAACTGATATCATTATTTTGTGATGTTTTTAATTCGATGTGATTTCCTTGTTTTTTAGCCGATTCGACTTTATTTTCTAAAAAAATATCTGCACCATCTTCAACTGAGTAGTTTATCATTTCTCGGTCAAACTCTGATCTATTTATTGCAAGAGCATAAACTTTGTTTCCACCAATAGTTAAAATGTGGTCTGATGGAGAATGAATATTTGCTCCTTTGATTTTGTTTTGTACGATGAGATCTTCTGAAAAGTCTAGAAAATCGAAAACTCTTGGTGTGACTAGGCCTGCACATTTTGGCGGTTCGCCTATTTTTTTATGCTCTTCTAAAACTGCTACTTTGAATCCCTCTCGTGCAATTTTTTTGGCTGTATAACCACCAACTGGTCCGCCACCTATTATTGCTACATCGTAATCTTTCATGTTTGATACTTGTATACTTCCAAAGATTTATAACAGAATCGCAGATTCTGAGGCTGTGGACTCAACTATATTTATCGGCATATTATTCGCTATATTGATGCTGGAAGTTATCGTAGGAACGATATTCTTCCGCAGTAAAAAACAGAAGAAGGAAAGCCAAGTAAAAAAAGAGTTTAAGATAAACAGTTTACTTTGTCGTTTCGTTATGGACGGGACGGGAAATAAAATTGGAGAGAGCGTAGCTGTAAATAATGACGTCATTATTATAAAATCTGGCAGTAAATATCTTGGTGTGCCGCTTAAACACGTTGAAGAAGAAGAAAAAACGTTGATGGTTAAAGGATTGATAGATTTTAGTAAAGCCGAAGAGATGGGCGAAAAATGGCGGCAAGAGTCTTTTCATAAAATAGATCATCATGAGGATATAGAAGGTAAAGTAGATGAACTTTGAATACAAAATGGTGATTGTTGCTAGAAAAGATTTGAATCTCTCACCAGGTAAGCTTGCTGCTCAAGTTGCTCATGCTGCTGTTGCTTGTGCGTTAGAAACCAAGAAAAATAATTCTAAGTGGTTTACAAAATGGCATAACGAAGGCGGGAAAAAAGCGGTTGTTAAAGTTGATACTGAGAAGGATTTTTATCCGCTTAAAGAAAAGGCAGAGGGACTTAAAATTGTTGCTAATATAATAGAAGATGCTGGTCACACAGAAATACCTGTAGGAACGAAAACAGTTTTGGGAATTGGACCTGCACCAGATAATATTATAGATAAAGTCACTGGGGATTTGCCTCTGCTATAAGCCTTTTGTCGAAACATTATTAGATGCCCTAGGTTTTATTTTGTTTCAATGAAACAACAAATCAGGTTGCTAGGTCTTGATGATTCGCCTTTTACATTTACTGAAAAGTATGCAACAGTAATTGGTGTTGTGATGCGTGGTGGAGAGTACCTTGAATGTGTTTTAAAAAATCAAATAACTGTTGATGGATCAGATGCAACATATGTTTGCAAGGAAATGATAAAAAATACAAGGCATAGAAAACAATTGAAAGCCATGATGCTTGATGGCGTATCTCTTGGTGGCTTCAATGTAGTTGATATCGAAGAAATATATTCTGATACTGGTTTACCAGTTATAACAATCACAAGAGATGAGCCTGATTTTGAAAAAATAAAAAAAGCATTACAAAAGAACTTTGATGATTGGAAGGAACGACTAAATCTAATGAAAAAAGGAAAACTTCACAAGGTAAAAACATTGTATAATCCTATCTATATTAAATGTGTTGGCATATCTATAGAGGATACAAAAGAAATAATAAAGCTATCGACAATACGAGGTGCCATACCTGAACCTTTACGTGTGGCACATATAATTGCTTCCGGTGTCATAAGAGGTGAATCGTATGGCAAA
>Ga0172362_10002239_pt1 | contig 16829 bp, 12 predicted proteins | sample LakKivs1_kivu2a2_FD_114534 | JGI IMG/M metagenome (GOLD analysis project Ga0172362, IMG submission 114534) | Sediment microbial communities from Lake Kivu, Rwanda - Sediment s1_kivu2a2 | ecosystem: Environmental > Aquatic > Freshwater > Lake > Sediment | place: Rwanda: Western Province, Lake...
GATCCCGATGCACGTGGCGTGCATCGCTGCCCGACGGCTCGCGGGGCTCGCTGCCCCGCGCCAGTCAAGCTCGACGACCCCGTTCAGGCCGTCAGATCGAGGCACTCAAAGCGACGAAGAGCCCTTCTTCTACTGGGCGCCGGCCGAGATCCGCGAGCGCTTCCGGTATCTCGTGAGCAGCGGCCTCAAGGGCTCGGGTGACTACGGCGTCACCGCCCTCGGTGTCTACAACGGCCAGGGGCTGAACCGCCTCGACCAGAACAACGACGTCTACGTGGTCGGCCGCGTCAGCTACCCCTTCAAGCTCGGCGGCGGTCAGTTCTTCGAGCCCGGAATCCAGGGCTACTGGGGACGCTTCGTGCCGCGCGTCGCGGCGATCGGCGACCCGGCGGTGACGCCGTCGGCGCCGAAGAGCGGTGTGCTCGACCGCCGGCTCGCCATCTCGGCGGTGCTCTACCCGCAGCCGTTCGGCTTCGAGACGGAATGGACCGTCGGCGACGGCCCCGAGCTCGTCGACGACCAGCGCATCGAGTCGAAGTCCCTGTGGGGCGGTTACGCGCAGGCCTACTACCAGTGGCAGTCGCCCTGGGGCGTCGTCTTCCCGTTCGTCCGCTGGCAGTACTACGACGGCGGGCGAAAGTTCGCGCGCAACGCGCCGTTCGCGCTGCTCAACGAGTGGGACTTCGGCGTCGAGTGGGCGTTCTGGCAGAACCTCGAGTTCACGATCGACTACGCCTACAGCGTGCGACGCACGAACACGAACGCCTTCCCGTACGACGACATCGTGGACGGCTCGCGGATCGGGTTCCAGCTCCAGTTCAGCTACTGACGTCGGCACCGGCTTCGCCGGGCCGTCTTCGTACGGTGCGCTTGCGAGCGGGTGTCCGGCACGGCACCCGCTCGCCGGTCGTCACCGGCGCATCACGGCGGAGCGGGCTGCCGGTGTCCCGGGTCGCGCGTCAGAACGAGACGTCGAGCGAGACCACGGCGTTGTTTCGCGAGACGTCGTCGTCCGAGGGCTTGTACAGGAACTGGTGCAGGTAGCCGACCTCGAGCGCGGCGGTGGGCGTGAGCTGTCGGCGCACGCCGAAGTAGACCCGGTTCTGGTCGAAGCCGGCCTGCGGGCCGTCGGTCGCGTCGTTGCAGGTGGCGAACAGCTCGTCGGAGATCGCCGCGAGCCAGGTCCGCGCGGAGTCGATCGGATACGTGAAGCGCAGCATGTGGCGCAGCCGCAGCGAGACCCCGTCGACGCCCTCGATGAAGCGCTGCTCGAATCGTGTGCGATTGATCATGCGCAGCTCGCCCACCGGGGTCTCGAGCAGCGACTCCTGGTAGCTGCGGTTCTCGCTCTTGAACGGGTCGAAGCTCGGGATCCAGCCGTAGCCCTGGTAGAGCGTCCAGGACGGCACGACCTGGTAGCCGATCGCAGGACGGAGGACGAGCTGGCTCATGCCGTCCCCGTCGACGCGCGGCTGCACTTCGAGCCACAGCTTGAAGCGCTGCGGCAGCGAGACCCGCGCGATGCCCTGGAACCAGCCCTGTCCCTCGTGCGTCAAGCTCGCCCGCGCCGGTGCGCCGCCGAGCAGCAGGACGGCGAGCGCCAGCAGCGCCCGCTCGCCCCCCTTTGTCATGGCACTCCCTGGAGGGTCACTCGTCGACCACCTCGATCATCACGGTGAAGCTCATCGACTCCTCGTATCCCGCGGCGTTCGCCGTCAAGGTGAAGCTCACGGATCGCGGCGCAGGCACCTCGCCCGTTGGAGCGACCACCTGCCACTGAGGGTGCAGGTGGATCGGCGTCGTGCCGATCACGACCGAGTCCCCTTCGTCCTCCAGCACGGTGTCCCCGAACACGAGCCGTGCCCCCGCGTCGATCGCGGTGATGGTGACCGCCACCGGGATCCCCTCGGGCAGGGGAAAGAGAGCGCCCGCCTCGCCCTCGATCGCGCTCTCCAGCGAGACGAAGCCGGGGTTGGTCCCGCTGTAGAGCGTGAAGCCGCCGATCTCGGCGCTGAACGCCGCCGGCGCCGCCATGTCGAAGTCGTAGTCGGTCGTGAGCTGGCCCCCGTCGGGCGCGCTCGAGCCGAAGATGAGCTCGAACTCCTCCTCCTCCTGCGACGGGATGGGGCCGTCACCCCAGCAGCCGGCCAGGGCAGCCGACAGGACGAGTGCCGCGGTCAGTGCCGGGCGGCGGATCGATCTCGAAAACGTCACGATGGCGGCGCACGCGGCCGCGGCGGAAGACGCGAAGCTGTACATCTCTGCTCCCCCTCTGGCGTGGAACGGGCCGCAAGGACGGGCCCGGGATGGTGGATCTGCGCAACGAGCTCGCTGCACGTGGCCGGGCATGGGCATGCGCCGGCCGTGGAACGCGGAGCCTGGCTAGATCGCAGGGGGGGCGCGCGAGCCGAGCGCGCTGGCCGGCGCGGCGAGCTCGTCGTTGCCGGGCCCGCCGGGCGCTGTGGCGGCAAGGAGCGTCGGCCGTTCGAGTCGCACCGGCTCGCTCAAGTCTGCTGCCGCGTACGAGCGTAGCAGGTGACAGCCGGCGCAGTCCGCGGCGCGGTGATCGTGGGCGACGCGCGAATCGCCGTGCACGGAGTGTACGGATGCCAGCGCGATGGCGGTCAAGAGGGCGCAGATGCCGATGGCGGCGAGGAGCGGCCTCGAGCGTGTGACGCGCTTCAGCTTCATCCGGTCGGACCCTGACCCTAACGTGTCGTTCGCCCGGCCGGAAGTCAAGCACACCCGGTGTTCGCGACCAGCCCCGGTTGACATGCGTGCAGCACGTTGGTAGCCGGTCGCAATCGTGACCCCGATGCCCACCCGTGCGCGGCGCCGGCTCGCCCGGATCGCAGCGGTCGTGTTCGCGGTTGCCCTGCTGATTGCTGCCGGGCACCGACACGAGCAGCACCAGGGCGTCGAGAGAGGCTGCGCCGAGTGCGTCGTCGCGCACCACAGCCCGGTCCTGCTCGGCGTCACCACGGTGACGCTGGCGCCCTCGGCCGCACCGCCCGAGCGCCTCTGGAGCGCACCCGAGCACGCTGCCCACCGCTGGCAGAGCCTGCTCGAAGCGGGTCGCGCTCCCCCTCGCCCGATCCTCGCCTAGACTTCCTCGCCGCCACGCCGCCTCCCGCGCGGGGGAATGGCCGTGGCAGACGTCTTGGCGACCCGCCGGCTGATGCTCGCGGGTCGGGAAGTGCGGTGTTCCGGCGTGGCGGTGCCACGCGCGAACACGCACTCGAGGGACCAGATGCGTTTCCGTTCGATCCGTCCGACACCCAGGCGAGCCCAGGCAGGGCGCCGGTGGGCCAGCTTCCGGCCAGCGAGCCTCGCCGCCGTCATCTTGCTCGCGGTCCACCTTCCGGCTTGGGCCCAGCCCGCCGCCGAGCCCGCACCCGAGCCGACTCCGCTGCCGCTCGCCTCGCCGGCCGAAGGCGGCGCGCCGGAAGGCGAGGTCGCAGCGGACGCGGCACCGTCGCGCTCCTTCCGCTTCGAGGAGATCGTCGTCACCGGTGCGCCGCTGCCGCGCGCGATCTCGGAGCTGGCGAAGCCGGTCTCCGTTCTCGAGGGCAAGACGCTGCTGCCGCTGCAGGCGCCGCAGCTCGGCGAGGTGCTCGCGGAGCAGCCCGGCATCAGCCAGACGTTCTTCGGACCGGGCGCGAGCCGGCCGGTCATCCGCGGCCTCGGCGGGGACAACATCCGAGTCCTCGAGAACGGGCTCGGACTGATCGACGCCTCCGCTGTCAGCCCGGATCATGCCGTCAGCCTCGAGCCGCTGCTCACCAAGCGCATCGAGGTGGTGCGCGGACCGTCGGCGCTGCTCTACGGGCCGAACGCGATCGGCGGCGTGGTCAACAACTTCACCTCGCGCATCCCGGACGAGCGGGTCGCGAACGGTGTGCACGGCGTCGTACAGGGGCGCGGCAACACGGTGAACCTCGAGGCGGCCGGCATCGGCATCCTCGAGGCCGGCTACGAAGGCTGGGCCGTGCACCTCGACGCCTTCGGTCGCGAGACCGACAACTACTCGATCCCCGGCTTCGCGCGCTCGTCGGAGCTCCGCCGGGAGCGACCCCTCGAGCCCGGCGAGAGCGAAGAGAAGGGCGAGGTCATCAACTCGGCGCTGTCCACGCAGGGCGGTGCTGCGGGCGCCTCGTACTTCTTCGACGACGAGACCTACCTCGGCGTCGCGCCGTCGATCTACGACACGACCTACGGAATTCCCGGCGCCCCCTCGACCTTCATCGAGCTGCGCCAGACGCGTCTCGACGTCGCCGGCGCGATCGGCTCGCCCTTGCCGAAGATCTCCACGATCAAGGGGCGGCTCGGCCTGGTCGACTACAACCACGACGAGCTCGAGCTGACGGCGAACGAGGGCGCGATCATCGGGACCAAGTTCGAGAACCGCGGCTACGACCTGCGCTTCGACGCCCTGCACGAGCAGATCGGACCCTTCGAGGGCGCCTTCGGCTTCGAGAGCTACTACTCGGACTTCGACGCCTCCGGTGCGGAGGCGTTCATGCCGCCGAACAAGACCGCGACCCAGTCGCTGTTCGGCTTCGAGGAGGTGCTGCTCGAGCCGGTGCGCCTGCAGTTCTCCGGGCGCCTCGACTTCTCGACGATCGAGGCGGCGGCCGCGGAGGACTTCGGCCCCGCCGACTCGCGCGACTTCGTCACCGGCGGCGCGTCGGCGGGTGCGATCGTGAACCTTTCCGATCCCTACTCGGTCGCGCTCAACCTGGTCTACTCGCAGCGGCCGCCGAACGCGCAGGAACTGTACGCGAACGGCCCGCACCTCGCGACGCAGCAGTTCGAGATCGGCGACCGCAACCTTTCCGCCCAGGAGGCCTTCGGCGTCGAGCTCGTCGCTCGCAAGAGCCTCGGCAGGATCACCGGCTCCGTCGGCGGCTACTACAACCGCTTCAACAACTTCATCGACCTGCTGCCGACCGGCGAGTTCGTCGACACGTCGGACAACGACCACGGCCACTCGCACGGCGGCGACCCGATCATCCCGGTGTTCGCCTTCGAGAGCGTGCCCGCGACCTTCGCCGGCATGGAAGCGGAGGCCGTCGTCCACATCCTCGATGGAGATCCGTACAGCGTCGACATCGGATTCCAGGCCGACTACGTCTCCGCGCGCAATCGTGACACCGACGAGGCGCTGCCCTACCTGCCGCCGTTCCGCCTGGGCAGCAGCTTCCGCTTCGCGTGGGAGGCGTTCACCAGCGAGGTGTCGATCCTCTGGGCGCGCCAGCAGCGGGTGACGCCCGAGTTCATCCTGCCGACCGACGCGTACGTGATGCTCGACATCGACCTCGGGTACACCTTCGACCTCGGTCCGACGGCGGTCGATCTCTTCGCGCGTGCATCGAACCTGCTCAACCAGGATGCGCGCGTGTCGACGTCCACCTTGAAGGACGTGGCGCCGTTGCCGGGGGTCGGAGCGCTCGGCGGCTTCCGGCTGCGCTTCTGACGCGGGAGTCGCTGCCCATCCTTCTTCTGCTGCTCTTCCTCTCCGGCGCCGCGGGGCTGGTCTACCAGGTTCTGTGGATGCGGCAGCTGTCGGTCGCCCTCGGCGCGACCGCGCACGCCGCCGCCGCCACCCTGGCGATCTTCTTCGCGGGGCTCGGGCTCGGCAGCTACCTGTGGGGCGAGCGCGCCGCCGCGACGCCGAACCCGTTGCGGAGCTACGCCCGGCTCGAGCTGGGCGTCGGCCTCGCGGCGCTGGGGTTCTTCTGGGTCGAGCCGGTGACTGCGCTCCTCGAGAGGGTCCTGCACGTCCCCGGTCTCGCGAGCGGTGTCGTCGCGGTCCTGCTGCTGGTGCCGCCGGCGGTCTTCATGGGCGGAACGCTGCCGATGATGGGCGAGCACCTGATCCGCAGCCGCGAGCAGCTCGGCCGTACCGGCGCGCTCCTCTACGCGGTGAACACTGCCGGCGGAGCCACTGGCGCGCTCGCGGCGGGGTTCTACCTGCCGGCCCGGCTCGGTGTGCGGGGGTCCTGTGCGCTCGCGATCGGCGCGAGCCTGCTCACCGCGGCGGCGGCGGCGTGGCTCTCTCTCGCGCCTTCCTCGACACGGCGCGCGACGGGACCCGACGCCGAGCGGCGACCGGCAGCGGCGGCTGCTGCCGATGGTGGGCAGAGCGGGCGGCTGCTGCGGCTGGCGTTCCTGTCCGGCTTCGTCGCACTCGGCCTCGAGGTCCTGTGGACGCGGATGTTCGCGCAGGTGCTGCACAACTCCGTCTACTCGTTCGCGGCGATCCTGGTGGTCTTCCTGGTCGCCCTGGGCAGCGGGGCGGCGCTCGCGCGTCGCCTGTGCCGCGCGCCCTGGCCACCGGAGGCGATCCTGGTGGCGCTGCTGGCCGCGAGCGGCGTCGCGGTCGGCCTCACCCCGCGCTGGTTCGTCCACGTGACCGACGGCATGTCGTACGTCGCTCCCGGTGCGACGTGGTCGGGCTACGTCGCTGCGGTGTTCGGCAAGGCGGCTCTCGTCCTTCTGCCGCCCGGAATCCTGCTCGGGACCACCTTTCCCTACCTGCTGCGCCTGGCGTCGCCCGCGGCGGGAAGCGCCGGCAAGGCGATCGGTCGCCTGGGCGCGGCCAACACCGCCGGAGCCATCGCCGGCTCCCTGACCGCGGGATTCGTCTTGCTGCCCTGGCTCGGGCTGTGGGGCGGGATCAAGAGCCTCGCGCTGGTCTACCTCGTGACCGCCGCCCATCTCGCCCCGGGTGAGAGCAGCAGGTGGCCGCTGCGTGGCCTCGCGCTGGCCGCCGTGCTGGCGTTCGCGACCGTCCTCGACCCGACCCGTCTGCCGCTCGCGCGCATCGATGCACGCGCCGGCGAGGTCCTCCACGCCGCCTGGGAGAGCGCGCACGGCATCACTGCGGTGGTCGAGAAGAAGGATTCCCTGCAGATCCGGCTGGACGGCTACTACACCCTCGGGGGGACCTCGGCGCTGAGCTACGAGAAGACGCAGGCCGACGTTCCCCTCCTGCTGCATCCCTCGCCCAAGTCGGTCTTCTTCATCGGGCTCGGAACGGGCATCACGGCGGGTGCCGCGCTCGCGCACGACGTCGAGCGCGTGGTCGCCGCCGAGCTGGTGCCCGACGTCGTCACCGCGTCGCGCGAGCACTTCGGTGCCTTCACCGGCGGTCTGTTCGACGATCCGCGCGCCGTGGTGCGCGTCGGCGACGGTCGTCGTCTGCTGCGCGCCGAGCCTGCCACCTACGACGTCATCGTGTCCGACCTCTTCATTCCCTGGCAGGCGGGTGCGGGGAGCCTCTACACCAGGGAGCACTTCGCGACCGTGCGCGAGCGTCTCGCGCCGGGCGGGCTGTTCGCCCTTTGGCTGCCGCTGTACCAGCTCTCGCGGGAAGCGACGCTGGTGATCGCGCGCACCATGCTCGACGTCTTTCCTCAGGTCACCGTGTGGCGGGGTGACTTCCTGCCCGGCCGCTCGATCGTGGCGCTCGTCGGCCAGGTGGAGGCGACTCCTCTCGACCCCGACGCGATGGTGACGGGCTTTCGCTACCGCCGCCCGGCGGCGAACCCCGGACGCGCGGACGCGCTCGCGCTCACCGGGCTCTTCTACGCCGGCAATCTCGGCGCGAGCCGCGAGCTGCTCGCAGACGTTCCGGCGAACACCGACGATCGCCCGCTCATCGAGTTCTCCGCCCCGATCACGCACCGCAGCGGCGGCGCGAGCCCGTGGTTCGTCGGTCCGAGCCTGCTCGCCTGGTACGCGGAGCTCGCGCGGCGCGCGCCGATCGACGACGACCCGTACCTCGCGCGTCTCACGCCGCGCGAGCGCGACTACTTCCGCGCCGGCCACCTCCTGTTCGCGTCGAAGGTGGCGCAGGCAGCGGGCGATTCCGGTGCCGCGGAGTCGTACGCGGCGGCGTTCCGAGCGCTCGTGCCGTCGCAGCTCGCGCCGCTCACCGACGAGCGGGGTGCGACACCCGAGTGATCCGCTCTCGCTCGCCGGCGACGCGGGCGACCCGGCGCGCCCGTCGCTCGCGAATGCGGGCCGATGCGCAGCGATCCCGCCAGATCGGGCACCGGATCGGACTTCAGAAGCGCTCCGCCCGCACCACCGCGACGTCACCGATGGTGAGCAGCAGCCGGTGGCTGTCGAGTAGCGGAGCGAGGCACTCGGTCACCTCGGTCGCGCGCTCGGCGGATGCGATCGCCAGCACGATGGTCTTGGCCGCCGCGGCGGTGACGTCGTCGTGCTGCCACTCGCCGCTGCGACCACCACCGGCGTCGACGTGGATCAGGCTCCATCCGCTGACGTCGGCGCCACGCAGGATGGCGACGACGCGCGGGACCAGCGGTGTGTCGACCAGGATCTCGATTCTCTTGCGATTGACGGTCTCGACCATGACTACCCCACCACCGCGGCCAGCGCCGCGAAGATGCTGATGCCGAAGATGATGTTGAAAGGAAACGTGATCCCCAGCGCCATCGACAGATAGATCCCCGGATCGGCTTCGGGCAACGCCAGGCGCATCGCGGCGGGGACGGCGATGTACGAGGCGCTGGCGGCGAGCACGCCCAGCACGGCCGCCGATCCGGCCTCGAGCCCGATACCCGCACCCAGGAGGGTGCCGAGCGACCCGTTGGCCAGCGGCAGGATCACGGCGATCGCCACCAGCCTTGCGGTGAGCTTGCGCGACTGCGTCAAGCGCCGCGTCGCGATCAGCCCCATGTCGAGCAGGAACAGGCACAGGACGCCGCGAAAGCCGGTTTCGAACAGCGGCTTGACCGCCACGAAGCCGTCCGTCCCGGCGATGAGGCCGATGGTGAAGCTCCCGATGAGGAGCACGACGGAGGCGTTGGTCAGCACGTCGTGAAGCATCGAACCATCTGGCAGGGAAGGGTCGTCCGTGACCTGGCCACGCTTGGCCAGCAGCAGACCGGAGATGATCGCCGGCGTCTCCATCAGCGCGAGGACGGCGACCAGGTACCCTGCCGGCGCCAGTCCCCGGTTGGTCAGCAGCTCCTGCGCGGTGACGAACGTGACGACGCTCACCGAGCCGTAGTGCGCGGCCACCGCGCCCGCGTCGACGCGCGACAGGCCGCCCACGCGCGTCAGCAGGAAGAAGGCCGGGACGGGAATGAGGAAGCTCAGTGCCAGCCCTGCCAGTGCAACCCAGAGCAACTCGGGGCTGAAGCCGCTGGCGGCGACGGACACCCCTCCCTTGAGCCCGATCGCGGCCATCAGGTAGATCGACACGGCCTTGGCGAAGGCGTCAGGGATGCTCAGGTCCGACTTCGCGATGGCGGCGAGAGCACCGAGCAGGAAGAACAGAATCACGGGCGACGTCAGTGTCTCGACGATCATGCTTCACCCTCGGTCGTCACGTCCGACGTGATCGCGGCATCGTGGTGGTCCGTGAGCGCCGCCGGCCGGCCAACGCCGACCGAGGACGGGTGAGCGGAGTGCGGACGCGCCGGCCAGATGACAACGGGCGCCGCGTTCGGTAGAGAACAGTCTCCGGAATCACATCTCACGACTCAAGTATCGTATAACGAACGATCCGAAGCCAGACAACGCCCCGCTCGCGGGCGGATGGACGCGCTGATGGGAGCCAGCTCCGCGTCACACGGCCCCGCTCCCGCGCCCTACCGTCGCCTGATCCGTCTGCTCCGCCCGGACCGGTCGGACATCGGCGTCATGCTCGTGCTCTCGATCAGCAACGGCATCCTGCTGCTCGCCACACCGCTCGCGGTCGACTCCCTGGTGAACAACATCGCCTTCGGTGGCCAGGAGGGCGCCTACGTCCAGGCGCTCCTGATCCTCTCGATCACCTTGCTCGCCTTCCTCGCCCTGCTGGCCGTCATGCGCGGCGCGCAGCACTACGTGATGGAGATCATCCAGCGGCGGCTGTTCGTGCGCGTCACCGCCGACCTCGCCTTCCGCCTGCCGCACACCCGGCTCCCGGCGCTGGAGCGCACCATGGGTCCGGAGCTGGTGAACCGCTTCTTCGAGGTGGTGACGGTTCAGAAGAGCAGCTCCATGCTGCTCCTCGAGGGCGTGAACCTGGCCCTCTCCACCCTCATCGGGCTCCTCGTGCTCGGCTTCTACCACCCCTTTCTCCTCGCCTTCGACCTCGTCCTGGTAGCGGCTCTGGCGTTCGTCATGGTCGGCATGGGACGCAACGCCGTGCGCACGAGCATCAGCGAGTCGTACGCGAAGCACGCCGTCGCCGGGTGGCTCGAGCAGGTGGCGCTCGCACCGGTGCTGTTCAAGAGCCACGGCGCCGCCGACCTCGCCTGCCAGCGCGCCGACGCGCTGGCGCGCGACTACCTGAACGCGCGCCGGTCGCACTTCCGCATCCTGCTCGGGCAGATCATCGGTCTGCTCGCGCTGCAGGCGATCGCCAGCTCGGCGCTGCTCACGATCGGCGGATTGCTCGTGCTGCGCGGGGAGCTGACCCTGGGGCAGCTCGTCGCGAGCGAGCTCATCGTCGGTGCCATCGTCGCCTCGGTGGCGAAGTTCGGCAAGCACCTCGAAGCCTGGTACGACGCCCTCGCCGCCGTCGACAAGCTCGGGACCCTGACCGACCTCCCCCTGGAGCGCGAGAGCGGAGAGCCGCCCGATCCGGCGCCCGGTCCGATGGAGGTCCGCGCCGAGCAGATCTCGTTCGGCTACGACCCGGCGCGTCCCGTCATGCGCGACGTCTCGTTCCACTTTCCGGCCGGGGCGAAGGTCGCCGTCGTGAGTGCGGCCGGGTTCGGAGCTTCGACCCTGCTCGACCTTCTCTACGGGCTGCGCCCGACGCACGAGGGATTCCTCCTCGTCGACGGTGTCGACCTGCGGCACTGGCCGCCCGAGGCGCTGCGCCGCCACGTCGCCCTGGTTCGCGGGCAGGAGATCGTCGAGGGCTCGATCGCGGAGAATGTCCGTCTCGCGCGCACCGACGTCACGCTCGGTGACGTTCGGGCCGCCCTCGACTGCGTCGGCTTGACGCAGGCCGTCCTCGACCTGCCCGACGGGCTCGACTCCCGGCTGTCCTTCGGCGGGCGGCCGCTGTCGAGCAGCCAGCGCACCCGACTGGCCCTGGCGCGCGCGATCGCGGGCAAGCCGCGGCTGCTGCTGCTCGACGAGTCGCTCGAAGGCCTCGACGTGGAGACCGTCGCCGACCTCGAGCGCTACCTCTTCGACCAGGCGAACCCGTGGACCCTGGTGCTCGCCACCCGCGACCCCGACCTCGTGCGGCGCTGCGACCAGGTCTTGCAGCTCGGAGAGTGCCACCCGAGCACGCTGCGCGGGCTCGACCTGCCGGCCTGAGCCATGAGCCCCGATTCGCACCGCGACGCCGCCGGCGAGGATCCGATGCCGCTGCTCGACCATCGCGCCGGCTTCACGTCGTTCGAGCTGACGCACTCGTCGAGGCGGCTGCGACGCGTCAGTCGCGTCCTGCTTGCCCTGTTCGCTCTCCTGATCCTCGGCCTGATCTTTCTGCCCTGGCAGCAGTTCATCCGTGGCAGCGGCAAGGTCGTCGCCTACGACCCGTTCGAGCGCAGCGTGACGCTCGAAGCCCCGCTCGGTGGTCGGGTCGAGCGCTCGTTCGTCGTCGAAGGCCAGGCCGTCAAGGAAGGCGACGTCCTGTTCGAGCTGGTGGACAACGACCCGAACCTGCTGGCGAACATCCGGCAGCAGCGCGAGTCCGCCGCGGCACGGCGCGACGCGGCGATCGCCCGCGTCGAGGCGCTGACCGCTCAGCTCGCCGAGCTCGAGCGTGCGCTGCCGCTCGCGGTGGAGGCCGCGCAGACGCGTCTCGACGCGGCGAAGTTCGCCTCGGCGACGGCGCTCCAGCAGTACGATCGGATCAAGTCCCTCTTCGAGGACAGGCGCGGTCTCGCCTCGCAGCGCGACTTCGAGCTCGCCCTGCTCGAGCGTGACCGGGCCGCGGCCGACCTGGCACGCGCGGAGGCCGAGCTGAAGCGTGCCGCGGTCGATCTGCGCGCCTCGATCAGCAACACGGGCGCGCAGCGCGATGCCGCGCGTGCCGACCTGGCGAGCGCGGAGCAATCCCTGGTCTCCCTCGACATCCAGGTGAGCCAGACCGAGATGCAGCGCGTGAAGGCGCCGCGCGACGGCATCGTCTTCCGGGTTCAGGCGACCGAGGGGACGTTCCTTCGTGCCGGCTCGCCGCTGTGCACGATCATCCCGGAGACCGCCAACCGCATGGTCGAGCTCTGGCTCGACGGCAACGACATGCCGCTCGTGCAGGCGCGCGAGACCAACGCTGCCGGTGAGACCGTTCGCGCCGGCAGCCCGGTGCGGCTGCAGTTCGAGGGCTGGCCGGCGATCCAGTTCGTCGGCTGGCCGAGTGCTGCGATCGGCACCTTCGGCGGCGAGGTCGTCCTGATCGACGCGACCGACGACGGCAAGGGGAGGTTCCGCCTCCTGGTGGCCGAGAAGCCGGACGTCATCCGCGAGTTCGACGGCACCGTGCGCACGATCGAGTGGCCGGGCGATCGCTGGCTGCGGCAGGGCGTGCGCGCCAACGGCTGGGTCCTGCTGCAGCGCGTCCCGCTGTGGTTCGAGGTCTGGCGGCAGATGAACGGCTTCCCGCCGGCGCTGCGCGACGGCATGGTCGAGGAGACGAAGAAGTGAGGCACGGGTTCTCGCGCTGGCTCGCGCTGGTGGCGTGCGCGTGGGTGGTCGGTGCCGGGGCTCCCACGCAAGCCGCGAAGAGCGGCGCCGCCGATCCGCTCACGCTCGACCAGGTCCTGCGCTCGGTGAAGAGCCAGTACCCGCCGCTGCTCGCCGCCCTGATCGAGCGCGACATCGCGGCCGGACGCATGCAGAGCGCGCGCGGCGCGTTCGATCTCAGCGTCTTCACAAAGCTCTACGGGAATCCGGCGGGGTACTACGAGTACGGCACGGTCGACTCGGGCGTCGAGCAGTTCACCGGCATCTGGGGCAGCACGGTGTTCGGCGGCTACCGCATCACGCGTGGCGACGTCCTGCCCGACTACTACTGGAACCGCACCCAGGGGGCGGGCGAGCCGCGGCTCGGGATGAACGTGCCGATCCTGCGCGACGGCGCGATCGACCGCCGCCGGGCGACGATGATGAAGGCGGAGCTCGACCGCGAGCTCGCCGACCCCGTGATCGCTCGCCAGCGCCTCGACTTCATCCGCGCCGGCACCGTCGCGTACTTCAACTGGCTCGCGGCCGGGCGGCGCTGGGAGCTTGCGGAGGATCTGCTGCGCGTCGCCGACGAGCGCACCGAGGCCCTGACCCGGCAGGTGAGCAAGGGACTCGTCGCGCGCATCGTCCTCACCGACAACCAGCGCCTCGTCGTCGCCCGCGAGATCGCCATCGTGCAGGCGCGCCGCCGCTTCGAAGGCGCGGCGCTCGCCCTGTCGCTCTTCTACCGCTCCGGCGGCGACGAGCCGCGCGTGCCGGGCCGCGACCGGCTGCCCGGCGCGTTCCCGCCGCTCGAAGCGGTCGATCAGCGGCAGGTCGAGAGCGACCTCGAGGCCGCGCTCGAACGGCGGCCGGAGCTGCGACGCCTCCAGCTCTCGCTCGAGAAGCTCGACGTAGACCGCAGGTTGGCGCAGAACCAGCTCCAGCCGAATCTCGATGCCTCGGTGACGATCAGCCAGGATTTCGGCGAGAAGGTCTACTTCGACAAGTCGGACTTCGAGGTGCAGGCCGGAATCGAGTTCAAGGTCCCGCTGCAGCGCAGCGAGGCGAAGGGACGCCTGGCGGAGGTCGAGGGCCAGATCGGCCAGATCTCGACCGAGCAGCGCTTCGCGCGCGACCGCATTCGCGCCGAGGTGCTCGATGCGTACTCCGCGGTCGAGGCGGCGCGCGAGCAGATCGAGCAGACCCGGCTCAACGCCGAGCTGGCGCGCGAGCTGCAGTCGGCCGAGGAGGAGCGTTTTCGCCGCGGCGCCGTCGACCTGCTGGCGCTGCAGCTCCGCGAGCAGGCGTCGTTCGACGCGCAGGTCCTCGCCGTCGACGCGCTCGCCGAGTCCTTTCGTTCCCTGGCCGACTATCGCGTCGCAACCGCCGCGGCCCTGGCGACGAGCGCCACCGGCGAGGACGACGACGATCCCGTCAGAGGTGACGCGGCCTCGGCCGAGTCGAGCGCCGAGGTCCGCGCCGCGGTCGATCTGGCCGCCCGCCTCGCCGATCCGATCGCGGCGGTCGGGTCGGAGGATGGCCTCGCCCCGACCGCCGATTCCAGCGACCCCTCGATCCGCTAGTTCGCGACGAAGTAGCTGATCGACGGGCCGAACATCTCGTTCTCGGTGGTGACCCCGCCGGTGATGGAGCAGGCGTCGCAGAAGCCGTCGCCGGCGCCCGGCGAGCTGTCACAGGCGGCGTCGTTGCCCTTCTGGTTCCGCAGCCGGTCGTCGCACGCCACGTCGTACATCCCGGGGTTCACGCAGCGGGTCGGCTCGCAGAGGCCGATCGGGCTCGACGAGCCCTGGAAGCGGACGCCGTACTGGATGCGCGACGCCCGCGTGACCGTCTCGGGGTCGGGCTTGCCGTCGGCGCCGACGCCGTTGTTGTACAGCGAGCAGTACTTGATGGTGCGCTCGGCCGGGCTCTCGGAGTCGAAGGCGAGGGGCGGATCGAAGTACTTCTGCAGCGGGTCGTCGTAGACGAGCGACTCGTAGATGATCTCGCCGTCCGGCAGCTCGTACCAGAAGCGCTTGCCGCGCTTGTGGGTGTGCGAGTTGATCGCGGTGATCCGGGCTCCCTGGGGCAGCGTGGTCTCCTCGCACATCACCTTCTCGGTGTAGGGTGCCGCCCCCTCGGCGATCAGGCGCGGGATGCCGAACGAGTTGTTGCCGCCACCGTAGTTCCGCGACGGGTAGAGCCGCTCGCGAGCGAAGCGGAAGTTCACCCGGGCGTTCATCCTGGTGCCGACGTCCGTCAGGTTGAACGCGTGCGAGTTCCAGAAGACCAGCCCGCGGATGGGCACCGCGACGAACACGCCGGGGTAGTTCGCTTGCAGGAACTGCGCCTGCTGCGTGCCACTGAAGGTCACGGTGGTCAGCTCGGGTGCGGCGCGGTAGCCGATGCAGCCGCTGGACTCCTGGATCGGGCCCGCGCACGTGCCGCCGGAGCCGCACGCGCCGGCGTCGAGCGGGTCGCACGGCTGACCGGCGCTCGGGCCGTCCATGCACGCCCAGCCCGTCACGTTGGACGGGTCGACGTAGGTGCCGCCGAAGGCTTCGATCGGCGCCTGGATCAGGAGGTGGTGGCTGCTCGGGTCCTGGCGGATCTCGAATTCCTCGTGGAAGAAGAAGTTCCCGTCCTCCGACTTGAACTCGTCGGGCACCTGGTCGCGCAGATCGTAGTAGGTGACGAAGCAGACCTCGTTCTCCGATGCGGGCGGCAGGTCCCAGGCCGGCATGACGAGCTGCACGCCTTCGCCGGGCGCCGGCGGATCGAGCGGCTCGATGGTGATCGGCTCCGGGTCGGGCAGGCAGGCGTCGATCAGCTCCTCGGTGCCGCGTACCGTGCCGGTCTCGGGGGCGCCGGCCTGGATCCAGATGCGCAGCAGCTCGAGCTCGGTCTCGTCGAGCGCGGTGCCGCCGAGCGGCATCGGCGCGCCGCTGATCTGCACGCTGCTGTCGCTCGCGGCCAGGACCTTGAGCCACAGGTAGCTACGGTCCTTCGTGCCGGGGTACACGCGCACCAGCGTCGATGCGGTGGACGGTGCCTCGAACAGGTTCGCGTAGGCGACCTCGGGACGCAGGTCCAGGTTGCCCGAAGCGGCGCTACCGTGGCAGGCCTGCGCCGCGCAACCACGACGCTCGAAGATCACCGACTGGACCGCCTCGAACGTCGAGCCGAACGACTGCTCGCACGTCGGATCGGGCGGCGGGGTCACCGGCGGGGGGTTCGGCGCGGGAGTCGAGGAGCCACCCCCGGAGCCGCCGCAGCCCGCGGCGAGTACCAGGCCGGCCAGGAGGATGGCTGCTGCGCAGGGTCGGACGGTCGAGGGGATCTGCATGGTCCAGCGCCATAGCAGGGTTCGCACGGCCGGGGGAATCGGTTGGCCGGAGAATCGCCTCTCTGGGCGAGCGGACGAGCGAACGGTCCGTCAATACACAGAACGGTGCCCCCGGGGGCCCGGTGGGGCCGGGGCTCACACTCCGAAGGGGGCCGTCACCTTGCGCAGCATGCGAAACACGGCCCCGTTGCGGCGCAGGTCGGCGAGCTCCGCGTACGTCAATCTCTCGTAGGGCGTCGGCGGTGCGATCCCGAGACGCTGGCGGACCTCGTCGATCGGCAGCGGCAGCATCGCCTCCCAGTCGACCGCGACGAGCGGCGCGGCCTCGCGGCCGCGACCGACCGCATCCCACAGGTAGCGCAGGCCGGAGAAGCGTCCACCGAGCACCAGGGCAAGATTGCTCAGCAGTCCGAGCCCCAGCCAGGCGTACGCCCCGAGCTGCGCGTAGCTGTACCCGAGGAGGTGGATCTCCCCGTGGATGTCGGAATCCCACTCGTTCAGGACGTGCCAGAGGTCGTGCATGTCGACGACGCGCGCACCCATCGTGGCGCCCGGGTCGGCGAACGTCCGCGGCACCTGGCTGCTGATGGCGGCAGCGATGCCCTCGGCGGTGAAGTCACGGGACGCCGTCCAGTCGAAGTAGGCGCGGCCGAGGGATCCGGCCGGCAGGGTCGAGAGGTAGTCGCGATCGCCCAGGGTGCGGCCGAGGTCGCGCCCTTCGGCGAGAATGGAACGACCGACGGGATCGCTCCACACCTGCTCGAACAGGTCGGCCGCCGAGGGGCCCGTGAGCGAGCCGATGAACTCGCCGATCAGGTCTGTCCGGTCGGGGTCC
>Ga0172362_10002241_pt1 | contig 16821 bp, 17 predicted proteins | sample LakKivs1_kivu2a2_FD_114534 | JGI IMG/M metagenome (GOLD analysis project Ga0172362, IMG submission 114534) | Sediment microbial communities from Lake Kivu, Rwanda - Sediment s1_kivu2a2 | ecosystem: Environmental > Aquatic > Freshwater > Lake > Sediment | place: Rwanda: Western Province, Lake...
CTCCTTTTGGATGGGGAGGTGGGACTCGAACCCAACAACACTCGGATCCAAAAACCGATGCTCTACCAATTGAGCTACTCCCCAGTAATTTGGTCGGGGTGACACGATTTGAACGTGCGACCCTCTGGTCCCAAACCAGATGCTCTGAACCAGACTGAGCTACACCCCGATGAAATCACCATGTGATCTTGATGGTCTGCCTCAACTCTCCCGTGTTTCTGTAGATGACATACTGCCCCGATAGTTCATACTGCCCGGTCGTCTCCACGGTGACGTTCAATCCCATTGGAATGAATATCACTGTGGGCTGTGTTGTCTCGATCTTGTCATAGTTCAGCGTGAACACTTTCCCGTTGATGCCATACTCCGGGTTGTTGCCGGCAATCTTCATCGGGTAGACTCTTACCAGAACCGATCCTATTGCATTCAAGTTCCCGACCTCATCGATGAACGTATAGCCACAATGCTGGGGTCTGTCCCAAGAGTAGTACGTCCACCCAATTCCGTACTGATCAAAGACATTCAGGATATCCCCCAAGTAGTCCAGATACAGCGGAGTAGCCCCAAATTCCCCGTACAGTATCGGACTATGGAACTTCTCCTGTGATTCCTTGACCTTGATCGCGATCGCTTTCTTCATCAGTTCGAGATTGATGGGGCCGTACGGCTTACCCGCATCTACGAACATGTCGTAGTAATGCGGAAAGAACACTGTTCCTGAGTCTCCCTTGAACTTCAGACAGGTCGGAATACCCGTGCTGGTACTCATCCAAGGCTCAAACCACATTTGTTTCTTGTAGCCCTTCTCCCGGATCATCGCATGAATCCTGTTGTACAACCGGGTCAGCTTCACGCGTTCGAACTTCCCTGACAAGTCCGGAATGGGCTCATTCATCACATCAACTCCAATGACGTTCGGAATGTTGTCCACCCAGCGGAATACCGAATCAATCATGGCCACATACAGGTCCTGAAGCGTGTCGTTGTTCCAGAAGCTGTTGTAGGACAGGAACACGGACGGGTCAAGATACCCAAGGTTCCAAGGCTCCTTGCACCCCTCAAATTTCGCTCCACCATTCCTGATAGTCCATTCCGGAAATCCATTTCCACAAAGCCTCTGGGCGTAGAGGTCCTGATGAAGGTCTACGACTACCTGAGTACCATGCACGCCGGCCCATTCAATGCGCTTGATCTGGCGCCTCACGTAATCCTTATCGAACGTCCCCATCTGGGGACTGATCGCCTCCCAATGCCAAAGCATGCGGGTCAGATTGAAGCCCCAAGTGGAGAGCTTCTGGAAGTCCTCCGGTTGCTGCCAGGTGGTGTCTGCTACTCCACGACCGGGCTGTAGTGGTCCCTGTTCTCCAGAGTGCTTGGAGAAGTTACTGACGTTCACTCCGTGGTAGATACAGATACGCCCGTATTCGTCCCTGATGTACTGCTGCTTCTCCATCACAGGGTCCTTGAGCATCTGACACGTGTGGCAACAGCTGACCCCCAGAAATGCAAACAGGACAACCAGAAGCCCTAACCGTTTCATGTAACCTCCTCAAAACATTGAAGTTATGGTCGGAGTGAAAGGATTTGAACCTTCGACCTCTGCGTCCCGAACGCAGCGCTCTAAACCAGACTGAGCTACACTCCGTTATCTTCTGTCAAGATCTGATATCGTGTCTTCGGCAAAGCTTGGGGCACGGACGGCAAAGACTCCTTCGTTTCACCACTCCTGTGGATGTGGTTCAGCGTTTCATCTGGTAACCGCATCAGTTCTACCGCTATATCTTCAACCTCTGTATCCGGACCTTTAGGCAGCAGTCTTTGAGCAATCTCTAGACAGAGCCGCGCCTTTGCTTCCAAAAAACGGTTATGGTTAGAGACGGATCTTTCCATCTCTGTCAAAACTCGTTCATTGCCCCGATTCGGCTCAGGTCCCGGAGGCTCCTCCGAAAAACTCGCTCTGTCATGCTCCCACCCCACATCATCGAACTGTGCCCCCGGAGAATCATACGCAACTGTTTCATGTGCCCCCGTAAGGTGAATTATAGTTCCTCTACGAGGTTCCTCCCCTGAATCCTCAAGAACGAGACCCCCATTCGGAGTCACATCAACTCGTTGGCCATCCTGCGTCACTCCAACCCAAGTATCCCCCGAGGGTCTAGGAACGAAATGACGGCGACTGTTCATACCCGGCCCCAAAACAAAAAGGGCCCTCGATCAGATCGAGGGCCCGGGTATTCAAGATACAGACAATAGGTTACACGCCCGGCCCTCGAGGCTGAGTGGGTTGCGGTCGTGGTTGCCGGAACATGGTCATGGGCCATAGTATAGCTCAAATTCAGGCGCTTGTCAACGCCTTTCTCAAAAGCTCATAACGGGTCGGTGGAGGTTTCTTTCTGACCTTCTTTCTGGTTTTCTTCTTTTGGGGCTTCGATGGGGACATGCTATCAGACAATGTGACCCACAGGGATGTGCTGGAGTGATCCGGGGACCAAATCAAGTCTTCCTCTGGGGAAAGACCCAATTGAATCAGCTTTTCTCTCGCATTCAGTTCTCGTCGTCGAAATAAAACCGGATGGGGTGACGAATGGTATCTGGAGGGATGAGGGCAAACGATTGGATTGTACCGAGGCGTGGCTCTGTTTCGATGCCCCTCGTGCGGCCGCCCATATTCGCATGAGGTCTGGGGGTTCTTAGAGAAATGCAGCGAACACCCATCGTTTGAACAAACTATGTTCATAGGTCCTCATAGATGACTAAATCACCAAGGTCACACAGACTCTTGACAAGAACATTCTTCAGTTCCAGCGCCCGTTGATCCGTGTACGGTTCCAACCAGAATCTCAACGTACACGGATAGCTCTGAGTAACCTTCATGATTCTTCGAAACTCCTCCGGGTCCCCACTCGTACTATGATACGCGAGGATGAACTCGGAAACACCATTTTTCTGGTGCCTGGAAAGAAATTCAGGAAGACCGGCCGCGTTACGCACCACGCTGATCAGCTTGGTTTTGGGAGTCCGATTCACAACCGGGGGTAAGGGCGCCGGTTCGACCTTGGGTTGGGGGGCTTCTGGCGGGGGAGTCTCTTGAACAGGACCCAATACGGGCTCTGGGGAGCTCATGAATGCTTTCAGGTTATCATCCGATAGCTTCTGTGCGGTCTCATAGTCCTCATCATAGATGCTGTCAAAAATGTCGTCCCAGATCGGGGCCTGTTTCTTCCAGCTCAGGTAGTCACAGGCGAACTGACGATTTCTCTGTCCAACCTGCAGACGGAGCTGCGGGTCCTCAAGCCTTGTCAGACAAGCATTCATCTGTTCTACTACGGTGCTCTCAGGATTAACCGGGACGACCCAATCCTTGCCCACCATATAGCGGAGGCAACCAACATCCGTAACCACGACAGGAAGACCACAGGCCATGGCTTCCAATATCACCCGCGGCATGCATTCGGATTCACTTGTCAGGACAAGGACGTCGAGGGAATGATAGAACTCATGCATCTTCTCAAGGGTCTTCTCCACAAAGAATTCCGGACCATGATTACTCATGGTCATCACCTTGTGGTTGAGCTTGTTGAGAAGGTGGGGGCGCTTTACATCATGCAAGCGGCCCGCAAATCCTACTCGAAGTTCTAGGGGGTCATTCCGATGTTGAGGATGGAAGAAATCAGTATCGATCGCTTCTTGAAAAAAGAGCACGGGCTTATCCGGATAGTTCTGCCGGCAGAAATCCATTGACTGAATAGCAATGCACCCGGCCGCATCCAAGTAGGAATACAGCATCGAGACTTGACCCCCATAAGCCCCAATCACTTTGACTCCCTTGAACCGGGCCACTGATGGGAGTTCTTTTCTGGTATAGGGGCTGATATCTGGGCCGTGGATATACAACACATCTGCTTTGGTCAGGTCAACCTGATCCCGGCAGTGCATGATGATGTTGTGTTTGGAGTACCGGGCATATTCCTGACCAACGAAATAGTAGGCCCACCCATGGACATCGATCGCCCGGAGCACATTCAGTTTGGTATTCATTCGGGGAGCAATTTTCTTAGAATTTTGAACTCCTCACGCACGGTATTGAAGTCCTTCTCCCCGGTAAGCACGGGGCCGGGGCTAATCATGCTGGTATAGGCCCCCATGAGAGCACACAGATTGAGCTCAGTCGGGTTCTGCCGGTAAATCTCTCCGAGTTTACGAGGCACATCCCCTATCCACTCGTAACCAAAAGCCTTGTACTTTTCCCAGAGATTAAGATACCTCTCGAAAATGAGTTGAGGAGTCCATTTGGGGCTATGCTCACCCATGATTGTGTATTTGTGTTCAACCTTGTAGCCTCTCTGGGTCATCCGATTGGCTTGGTCAGCGTCGCAGGCAATGTTGTCTGACTTATAGGGGACTTCTCGCACATACTGCGTCCGATAGATTTTGACCCCGAAGATCTTCTCATTGAGATGCACGTCGCGGAGTAGAAAGACCATCAACGCGACTTTGTCTTGAACAGCCTGCATCTCGGAGAACATCTTCTCGATAGAATCCGGAAACAGAATCATGTCCTCATCGACCCCTACATAGAAGGGGGTCTTGCATCGATTCTGCATCTCCTGCAGGGCCACCGGAATTGGACTGTAGTCTTTCACGATGTCGAGAGTGAAATCGACCGTCTGGTTTCCCAATGCGGTCAGACAATCTGCATAGTTAGGATTCTGTCCGGCAGCCTGAACAAAAACAGTGAGCGAGTCCGAAAAATCAGGTTTCACTGTCCTGTCAGTTTGAGAACTGGTTTCACACTTTGTGGACAAGTGGCACTCCCGATAATGACCGCAAAATGGTGTGCTTCAGGGCATTCTTCTGAAGCAAAAATATCAGCATAGCCATATGCAATTCGCATGAGTTGAGCCCGAGAATTCTTTGTGACCAACACGGGAATATGCATTCCCTTGGCGATTTTTACCGCAGCTTGCTCGACAACGGCAACGGGCTGATTGCTGATGTCCATGTTCGTGCCTTGATCCATGCACTGCTGCATGAAACCTACCAAAGACGCTAAACTGCGGGAAGGGTTGAACCGGAGTATCTGCCGGTTTACATTCCTCTTGGCAATATCATACCGGCTCATTGTGGGCCACGAGTTCTGCGTGAATTTCTGAAGGAGGAATACCATCCCATCATTGCGTTCGTAGTTGCGTTCGTAGCGTTCCCTGTGGGACTCGGAGAACAATTCTGCAAGATAGAATTCATGGCTTGGTTACTCAGACCACGAATTTCAAGCACATCCCCGTTTACGGCAACCGAGATATGATTGGTCGGAATCATCAGCCGTATGCCATTAGGCATCTGAAACAAAAAGAATCGGGATGCTGCACTCTGTGAGACTTCCGGAGGTTCTTCATCATTCCCGTAAGAATCGGGGGGTCTCGCTCTGGGGATTTCTTTGACAACTCGTTCCTGATCCTCAGAAACTACAGGGATACGGTTTGTAGCTATGTCAAATCGTCCCATGACTACTCCAATACGAAATGTGCCCGCTGAAGGGCTCTGTCGGCAATCATTGCGAATTTCTTAGGAAGACGTATAAGCACGGACCCGTCCGTATCAAAAGTGGTCTCAACCTTGGCGAATAGGGGTCTTGAGTCACGCCTGCTGGAGCGCTGTTGTTGACGAGTAACAATTGTAACGGGAATTGAGAAGGATTTTCTCCATGGGGGCATTCTGGGGGAGGCAGAATCAATCTCAATTGTGGTATGGGGGATGCAGCTTATCAGCCGACCCAGAGAATCCGGATCCAAATCCCCCTTCAGCCTCAGCTTAGGCTTCTTGGGGCGCTTCACCGCTGCTTTTTTCAGAGCTATGTCAAAACGTCCTGCCATTGGCCCTCACTGAAAGGGGCGGGTTTCCCCGCCCCCGTTGCTCTTATGCCTTGTCTTCCTCTTTATCCGGATCTGCCGGGAGAGCAGTTCCTATCCCGGTTGTATTCAGAATACTATTCGCGGCAGACACCACGAGCGTACTACTTGTCACCGAATCGCCGGTCACGGGCGATGCAAAACTGCTCATCACGTTCTTCTGACGCTTGGAAAGATAAGACATGTCCAAAGTGTCTGAGGAAGCCCCGCGGGCGGTGACATACGACGTACTGTAGGACGCGAACATTTTTGACCCCACTGACCGATATGCATGTGCACTCTCGGTGTTGGCAAGCAGACTCGAGAAGTTGGACGCCACCAAAGAGGCATTCGCTGTACCGCTCCCAGAAGCCCAGACTTGGGCCTCCTGAAGAATAGTTCGGGCACCTGTGAGATTCCCTTGGTCCATCATCTGCTTGGCCGAAGCCTGTTTCTTGGCTGCTTCCAGAACAAAGAGCTGATCCTTAACCTCTTTGTTGGGCTCGGAAGCAACCTTGCCCGGTTTGACATACTGAATCTTGACCGTACCCTCGACGGTCACCCTGGATTTCGAGGCCACATCCAGATAATCCACGGAGACATCGCAGATCTTGGTCTTACGGGCACAGACAGCTTCTGAGGCCTGAGGGACCTTCACCCGCAACAGGGCGTGCTTCTTTTCCCCAAAGAAGATATCAGGAATGGTGTAGGTGAGCTTCCCACCGGTGATACCCCGATAGCCGGCCGTCTGAGTAGCCTCATAGCCACTCAGGAACTCATCTACGGCCATGGTTCCCGACATGGACAGAGTCACCTTGATGTCTTGCCCGTAGAGCGACAGCAACCCACCCAGCTCCAAGGCGAAGGCGCTCCGGCAGTCCGTGTCATTCTGGATATAGAAATGGTTTCCACGACCCGCTGTGGCCATGCTGGCCAGAACCTCGGGATTGTAGTCATTGCCATAGCCAAAGGTGGACATGGATATCTCTTTGGCCATCTTGGCTGTGATCGTGATCAGGTCTGCCGCGGTCTTGGCCCCTGTTGTGGCATTGCCATCCGACAACAGGATGATACGGCTGACTTGGTCCCCAGAGGCCGCTGCAGCCTTCTCCAAGGCATGATACAGGGCTGCCTCAATGTTGGTCCCATTCACGACATGCATGGCCTGCACGGCCTTCTTGGCCGCATCACGATTGGTTGAATTCATGGGCAGCGGTGGAACGATGTCCCACGCATTGTCACTGAATCCAACAATGCCCACAACATCATTCTCGGTCACGTGTTCCAGCAGCTTGAGAATTGTGCTCTTGACCGAATTCATCTTGGCCCCGTCCATGGAACCCGAGCAGTCTACGGTCAGGATGAGGTAGAGGGGAATGCGTTTCTCGCCACCGTCTTCTTCCGGGGCGGTCAGGACAACGTCAAGATTGACGTCGGATTCCTTGGAGAAATCCACCTGACTGAAATCGAACTGTGAAGACACCACGAGCTTGGGAGACATACAGCAACTCCTTGGGTTTGGCTTTGGTCTTCCTTCTGAGGCCGGGCTGCTGGCTATGGAGCCCGCAACTCAGTGAGGATGACTTCGCCGGAAGGTTTACTCACTTGCCAGCTACCGCTTCCCAGACACCCCCAAGGCGGCCGGGAACAAGGCGCACACTTAATCTATATCAAGTCCTTGACTTACGCAACCTACTTCTTCAACGGAGACTCGGGGGGCTTATTCCCCTCGACTTCCTTGATCAGATCCTCGATCGTGTCCTTGATTCGGTTCATGTCCGTGTCTTCCACGGGCGCCGCGATCCGAGCACGCAAACCATCATGCTTCTTGTCATCCCAGCCCACCCACTTGATCAGATAGTCCAATTGCTCGGCCATCGTGGTCAACAGATTGGTCTTCCGGGACATCACTTTCAGGATGGCATCCGTTGACAGGTCTTCCCCAGCGGAGAAGGCGTCATACATGGCTTCCCGAATGACCTGTTCCATCTCGCGGCCCGAAAGGTCCTGACTGGCTTGGGCAAGCTGCTCAATGCCGAATTTGCTCGGGTCCCGACCCACCTTCCCGATGTGGATCTTGAGAATGTCCTGACGCTCGTGGAACTGCGGGAGGTTGACAAAGAAGGTTTCGTCGAACCGCGAGATGAGCTCGGGCGGAAGATACTGGATCTGGTTGGACGTCGCAACCGTGAACACGGGCTTCTGGCACTCCTGCAACCAGACGAGAAACGTACCGATAACGCGGGCTGTCACACCGGCATCTGAAAATGTACTGGACTGCATACCGGCGAAGCCCTTCTCCACCTCGTCAATGAACAAAACACATGGTGAGACGGCCTCCACAATCTGCAGAACACGTCTGATGTTGCTCTCACTGTCACCAACACGAGAGCTGAATACGCGGCTTGGGTCGAACTGAACAATGGGAATGCCCCACTCATTGCCAATGGCTTTACAGATAAGACTTTTGCCGCATCCCGGCAGACCTACCATCAACAGACCCTTGAGAAGGGGCAGACCGAACTTGCGACCCTCAACAGACCAACCCCCGGCAGACTTCTTGATCCACTTCTTGAGAGTCTCCATGCCGCCGACCTGATCAAAGGTCACATTGCTTTCCAACAACGAAAGCAAATCAGTCTTGGCGATCGAGCTCTTCTTGAAATCCCGGATGAAGGTCAGGTCGACACCCTTGTGGAGGGCAAAACTCTGGAGGTAGGCCTGCTCAACCTCGAACAGGGTCAGACCCTTCAGATTCGCTATCACTTCCTCGGTCGGGGCTTTGTCCCCCTTCAGCGTCAACTTCTCCGTCAGGCTTGCAGAATGTGCCTTGAGCACTTCTTCAGAAGGCAAGTCGAAGAACACAACCTCGGACAGGCGCTCGAGTTCCGGGGGCACGAACACGCTCTGCATAATGAAGATCATGTTCACGGTGAAGGACTCGTCGAGCTGATAACGCGTGATGATGTCCTTGATCTTGCGAATGACTTGTCGATCGGTGAGATACGTGTTGGCATCAAGGAACACGTACGTCTCGAACCGGCTGTTGGCGCCCGAGAAACTCTTGGTCAGAATGCCATCAAGTACCTCAATGGTACTCTGGGATCGCTTCCCGTCCGGTACAAATTTCTTGTTCAGCACATCCTTGAGAGGAGCCATGCCGGCGAAAGTCGTACTGTAGACAGAGAAACGGCCTTCCTTGTATTTCTCGTTGAGATACAAGAGAACCTCGATGTCACTCTCCGCGACAACGAAGGTGGCCACACGATTGGCTGCGAGACATTGGTCAAGTTTGAGCATAGCAGTACCACTGCCCTCTTTGTGATAGGGTTTGATGCCAGCACTATCGTCCCGGGGGAGGTCCCCCGGGCATCGACAGTTAGTGACTACGCAGCGTGAGAATGACCTCGCCCTTGGCGTTGCGCTCCTCGTGCAGCTGCATGCCTTCCTTGATGGCCTTGTCACGGTAGAAGTTGACCATGTACTGCTGCTTGATCTCGTTCACCTGACGCTGATCCACATCATCGTACGAGATCTTGGAACCCGTAATCGAGATTCCATAGCTGGTGGCGATCCGCAGGCCATTGGCACCCTGCTCGCTGAACTGAATACCCATCTGCTTCAGGGTATCCTTCATGATGAGCATGTCACGCACTTCGAACGCGACCTCAATCTTCCTCGACATCTGCTTCCTCCCTCTCAAGGGTTCATGTGACTGACAAAATCTTCAAGCTGGTCCACCCGCTTGAGCCAGCCTTTCAAGAACTTGACCAGCTTGGGCTTGCTGTCCGCGAGATACCTATAAAACGCCCGGCGCTTCTCCAGATAGACAATCACGACCTTGTTCTCATCCGCCAGCCGGGCCGCACTGAGGGTATCAGACCCAACTTTCCCATCATCCTTGACCCCCAGAGACCTCTGCAAGAACTTGGCCGCCTGTGTAACACCCACGTTCACACAGGAGTCAAAATGAACTACTGCCAACCTCGGTGGGAGCTGACCACACTTCCCCGCATCCCAATAGTTCGCAGCATAAATGTCCCCGACCTCTTCTTCGGTGATGTCTCTGACAGACCGGACCGGGAGATTCTTCTGCTGGCGATACTTGTCATACACCGTCTTGATGATACCCTTGTTGGTCTCGCCACCCGGATCGTCTGGGTCATTGACATAACCACCCTCGAATTTCAGGACCAAAGCCAAAGCATCCTGATACAGCTTCTTCACCGAGTCCACCGCCGGTACATGGATCGTGACTCCGGGATCTGGAATAGGAGCCTCAACGGTTTTGTCCGGGGCTGAGGCAACATTCCCAGCATCATCCGCCACAAACTCGACCGTCTTGGCAGTCCCGGATTCCGGATCCGCAGTCACCTTACCTCTTTCCCGTCGAGTGAACATCCTGATAAACAGGAGCATGATCCTCGTCATCATCCTTCAGCACCTTCCCCGCCGCACGGGCGAGCTCCGACAGGCGACCGCAGTTCTCGGTCTTCTCGAGACCAACGATCTTGCTTGACCCGTCCTTGCCGATGACGATCTGACAGTTGGACAGCATCTGTACCGCCTCCTTTGTGAGAAATAGAACTTGTGATGAACACCCTTATTATACTCCGTTTTAGGGGTTCGCGTTAAGTCGACCAAACATACGTCCGGCTTCGAACCCTTCTTTCAGGGGTATGATACCCCACTTGTCCATGAATGCCTGCATGTCCTTCTGCTGCCATTCGCTGACAGTCTTGGAAGCCTTCCCCAACCGGTGATAAACCCGACTGTCAGGCTCGTACCACACTTCCCAGCCCCGATAACGGGCCCAATAACAGAAATCACTGTCACTAAAGAGCAGGAACATCTTCTCGTCAAGGAGGCCTATTTCCTGTATCATTTCCCTCTTGAGCATGACCGAAGCAAAGTTCACCCAGGTCTGTTTTTCCGGCAGCCTACAGTGACCCATCGACAGTCGGCCACCCTTATGGGCCCCGGCCGGGAAAGCCCGGATTGTTCCCCCGTGCCGAATCAGGTCATGGTCATCTGGATCCAACTGCATAGACCCTGCAATACCCACCCGCGGTCCTGATTCCAGGCGCTTGACCAGGGCTGTATCAGCCCCCGGCAGAGCCACGGCATCCTGATTGAGCAACCACACATAAGGTGCTGAGCCCTGTTTGATTCCATCATTGGTGCCCTTGGTGAAGCCCCGGTTGACCTGATTGTTGTCGATGACAATGATATTCACCTGAGGACAGTGGGTCTTCACCGAGTCCACACACCGATCCAGGTCGCCCCGGTCTCCGTACAGGAGTATGACTGCGTCAACAAGCGCCATTCAAGCCCCCAGAACCCATTGAAGTAGCTTTCCCCGTTCTCTCCATAAGCTATGATATATTCCGGCCAAGCTGAATGTAACAAAAGAGCACCGGAATTTCCACGGTGCTCTCATCAGCCTGCGACGAGCTTGGTCAGTGTTTGGGGACTCTACGCTTGGAAAATACCACATCATTGAGGGTAAAACACGGCACGGTCACTGATTTCGGACCATCGAGAGGAATGGTTGACTGACCGCGAGAGGCCCTATTTGCGTTGTAGCCGGCTCTATCGGCAATATTGAGATCCCCACGAGCAAGTGCCTTGTGCAGGCTCGAAACGAATCCGCAGACCTGCATAATGGAAACTTCCTCGGGGAAATGGCTCTTGCGGAACTCCCGTACATCATCCCAGCCAACGATTCCACTACGGGCCAGCCACCAAGTCCTCAGCTGTTCACGCTCCTGCTGGTTCATCGGCCGCTGGAACTCGTGCCGATGCCCGTTCTTACCAACGGGTCTTTCGAGTGCCGTTACCAGAGGCACAACCTTGACCACAGACACCTTGGGAACTTTGACCGGAATTTCCACATCATTCCAACACTCTGGCTTGAATCCAGGTTGGTTGGAGATGCCATAAGCCCGCAGTGAACGAACGATGATATGCTTGAGATGGGTAATGAAAGCCCCGCTGACACCATAGATTTCGGCAATCTGTTTGTTGGTCAACCCGTTGTTGATATGACGATAGACATCGAGTAAGCTACACCCTTGGTGTCCGACCGACTTGTCCCGACGATGTTTCAGGGAGAATCGACGGTTCCTGTAGGTCTTGCCCAGCCACTTGTTTTCGAATTCATTGAGGTCCGCGGCAAGTCCGTGAGTTTCATCACTTGCATCGTTGTGGTCAAGGACGGCTTGGAACTCCGGGGTCACGTTGCAACAACGCAAAGCTATCTCAACATCGTCGACCATCCCGGTTTCTTCCTTATAGGCCTCGGAAGCCCGGAACTTGCGAGTTTCCATCCGGAAATTGTTCTTCTTCTTGAACCCGCTAACAATGTTGCTGATCACCGGGTAGAGGTAGGTTGATATCTTGGTGGAAAATCCGCCAAATTGGGGGTCGAACCGCTCCAAGACCTCAGAGCCAATCATGCGGAGATACACATCTTGCAGGATATCATCGACATGAACGGGCGGAACTTTTTGCCTAATACAAACGCTGGTAACGAGCCTTTTCAGTTCATCTTGATTGCGGGATGCAAACTCCCCCAAGCTTTTTGTGTAGTGCATCGACGCGCTCCTTGTGATTGTGTCGCGGCAGCGGCATTATGAGAGGCAAGACACCAGACGTAGCCCGGATGGGAATAAGCGAGCAGAAGAGCAATGTGGACTTCTGAGCGCTCACGTCAGGCTCCTGCAAAGGGTCTTTTTTGAAACTATGGGCTCACGAGCAGACCGGGGGAAACCCCAAGGTGCAATGTCAACAATATAGCGTAAGATCAGCCCGAGATCAATAGGCTGAATCATTTTTTGTACTGCCTACAAACCAAAGGGGTTACGATAAATGCCCAGCGGGTTTATTATCCTTTGTAAAGGATTTCCCCTCTGAAGTACTGTCAGAAACCACCCGTTTTCCGAGGGCAACCACGATTCCGGCCAGCTCGGTATTGCGCTGATCAAGGCGCCGGAGCCTGTGCCGGAGCATATGGAGTTGGTGGCCCTGACGGACCACCATTCGTTCCAAGGCCTTTAGGCGCTCTTCGTCTACCCCACTCATGCTGTCTCCTCATACGCCAAAATACCGTGCCAAGGACAAAAAAGCGTCAAATTTGACAGGTACCTCACCAAGCACGTTCCCCTGCCGATCCCGTATGACCATCTGTTTTGTCGGGCTTTCATACCCCACAGTCGCCTTCATTTCGTCCGCGAGAAACATCAAAACATGATTCATACGGCGAAGAGTACCCGCCGTTGTATCCCTAACAGTATATACGCAACTCCCCCCATTTGGCAATGGTTTTGTAGCTTCGGCAAGGTTTGATTTCTCAGAAAGAACCTCAGCAGGAATCTGAGTAGGCTCAGAAACGGCCCCGGAGGCCATTTTGGGGGTTTCTGGGCTAGGTTCCGGGGAAGGCTCCGGAACCGATATGATGCTTTCCAGGTTGACCGGGTTTTCGGCCGCGGCAGGCTCTGGAGGGGTGGCCGGCACGGTTGGTTCGGGCGCCGGGGCTGTAGAATTCACCGGAGGGGGCGGTATTGACCCCGCATTCCGGAACTCGACTTTGCCCGCCTTGGCCAGCTCGGGGTGCTCCTTGAAGAAGTCATTGTGGACATCCCACGAAGGGCCATACTCAGCATCAACCGCAAAGGGCACGGGCCACTTTAACAACCCCTGCAGAATATCCTCGAGCTTCATGATGGTATTCAGCATCGGGATATACTTTTCAAGCATGTCACTTTTGATTTCGAATACAAGTTCGTCATGCATGGTGATCAGAGTACGAATGTCATTCTGCAAACCCTCCCGGTGAATCCAATTGTAGACCCTGACCATGCAGGTTTTCATAATATCGGCGGAAGTCCCCTGAATTTCAAAGTTGACTGCACAACGGTCACCGTGAGCTTCAAGACCCTTATCCCCCGAGTTGTAGAACATAGCCAGAGGACGAATACGACCCAGAGCTGTCCGGGACTTCTTCAACTTCCGAGCCCGGGCCCGTTCGACGTCAATCCACTTCTTGAGTTTGGGCAGACCGGCAAAATAGGCCGCCATGATACGCTGGGCTTCCTGAACGGATATCTTAGCCTGTCCCGCAAGTGCCGTGGGACCACCGCCATAAAGCGTGAGGAAATTGGCTACTTTTGAGAGTTTGCGTTCAGGCTTCGTTATGTTTTGCTTATTGAAAATGACCTGTGCTGTCTTGGTATGCAGGTCCCCAGACCCATTCAGGAATTCTTCAACCCAATTGGGCTCCAGCGACAGATTTGTAGCTACCCGGAGTTCCTCTCCAGAGTAGTCCATGGCCACGATCGTGTATCCAGGGCGAGCTATGAAAGCCCGGCGGATGGGATTCTCTTTGAGAATCGCCGGCAGTCCGTCCGCATCGGTGGAAGGCAGACTCTGAATATTGACCCCGCAATAGCCGTCCACGTTGATGCCCCGGCCCCCGGGGGATGAGAATCGGCCAGTGTCTGTTCCATTCTGGTTGAAGCCCAGCTTGACACACTCATCTTCGTCCACATTCAGCAGCAGCTTATTGATATACGTTCCAAGATTCTTTTCCAGAACTCGGAATTCAGTAATCTTGGCCACGACCGGGTAGTCACCCGCGATCTTCTGCAGCGTTGTGTCGTCCGTCTTGTATTGACCGGATTTGGTGCGTTCCTTATCAGGATAGCGATACCCAAGTTCCTCAAACAGAATCCTGCCCAATTGCTGTGGGCTGGCTATGTCGAACTCTTTGCCAACCAGCTTGTAGATTTCTTTCCGGATTTCCTCCAGCCGAGCCTGAATCTTTGCGGCTGAGGCTTTCAGGTAGGGCACATCCAGCTGTACAAGATTGGCCTCCATCTCCATGACAACCCTAACTGTGCGCTTCTCAAGGTTGTAGATCTTCATCTGCCCCTTGATGACATCCTGAGCCATGAAGAAATGGAAAAGCTGGAACGTGCAGATGGCATCACTGCAGACATACACATAGGAGATCTTGGGGGACACCAAGTCAAACCGTTCGGCGTGCCCTGTGGCTTCCTCGAACGTGATCATTTTCTGATTGAGAATGACCTCAGACAGATGTTTCAAACCGATCTCTTTGCTTCCAGCATCAAATAGCCGGGCCAGAATGAGTGTGTCCTCAAACATCGTGTGCCGAGTGACGATTACCCCATAATGGTCAAGCATGGCCAAGTCAAACTTGGCATTATGCACGATGATGGTGCAGTTCAAACAAAGGCGCTTAATTTCATCAATGACATTGGTCTCGTTGAGGTTCAGCTCTCTGCCCTCAATGTGATTGAGCGGAACGTAGACACCCTCGTCTTTGCTACAGCTCAAGCCAATACCGACGATCTTGTTGACTGGTTCATGAAAAATGCGACCCGAACTCGGGTCGAGAACCTTTTTGGTACGCGTACTCAATCCTGTGGTCTCAAGGTCGAGCGCACAGATCTTGGCAGCGATAGCCTTGTCTACAAAATCAGTCAACTCTTGCATGGATGAAAGAAGTCTCATATTGAGGCCTTTCATCCACTCAGCCTTATCGGTCAAGGACTTGACACTGTCCTCGATGAATTCCTCAAATCCTACTTGATGATATGTGGCCATATTCAGGATTCCTGTTCGACTTTTTGGAATTTCTCTTCGATCTTTGTCAGCATCTCCGAAACGTCACTATTTTGGCTGTCCGCGAACCGCGCCATTGTGAGTGCGGTACACAGGGCCCTGAATTTTTCAAACCGCAGCTTGCCCCGGAGTCCGTGAAGCATGTTCTCAATTGCGAGCAGCTTCACGGAAGACTCCGAGGTCTGTACTCTCTCCTGCTTCATCTCCGGCTCATCAGGTATGACTGAAAGGTCAATCCCGAACCGGGAGACAATGTAACGCAGCGCTTCACCATAGTTGAAACCTTCTTTGTCCATGATGAACGAAATCACGTTCCAACTCTTGGCACACTTCCAACAGAACATCGACTGTGTTGCCCGATAGTAGCGGGCGGAAGGCTTCCGGTCTACCCCATGAAACGGACAATGCAATTGGGCTTCTGAAGCCTTCCGTGGGTCAAAGATGAACTGCACCTTGTACTGTAACAGAACCGCGGAGAAGTCCACGGTCTGCAGTATCAGGTCCTTGACCTTTCCCGGGTCTTTCATGCTGCGTCCGTCGGAATCTCTGAAATGCCAGCATCAGACGGAGCCGCCTTGCTCTGAATAAAATCCGTCACGTATTTGCTGGCGAAGTTCATCTTGCCCTCGAAAGGCGGGAACTGAGCGCCCTCGCGGTATTTCATACAGCACAGTTTCACCACCCCCGTACGGCGCATCTCCTCGGTCGAGAAAACACCGATGACCAAGTCTGACGACCGCTCCGCTTCATGGGCGCTGGACAGAGCGTTCAGTTTGTAGACCCCATCGTTCTTCTCAGCCTCCACCCAACCCTGACGGTTGATCTGGAACGGAGAAATCATCCTGACCCGGCGCCCATTATCGAACGTCATGGCCAAAGTCTTGAGCCGCTTGATGATCCCGTTCAGGTCAGCATTGTAGTCCCCATATCTGCCATCTTTGTCAGGAGTCATCAGACCAACGTAATCGACTATGACGAAATCAAGGGTCTTGCCCTTCTCCGCCAATCGGGCATTGTAATCGTACATCATGATCTCAAGCCCGGCCGGTGTCAGGTTCTCCGAGGGCTGGACCATGAACAACTCCCCATAGCCCTTGTCTTCGGTCTTGAAATCTTCAATCACGAGATGGTAGAACTCTTCCTCAAGATCATTGAGTTCACCATATTTGACCTTGTCATAAGTGACCTTACCCGCCAGCTTCCCGTACTTCGGGTGATCCAGCCACATTGGGTTGCTGGTATGCAAAACGTAAGTAAATCGGCGCATCTCAGCGAAAGACATTTC
>Ga0172362_10002242_pt1 | contig 16820 bp, 24 predicted proteins | sample LakKivs1_kivu2a2_FD_114534 | JGI IMG/M metagenome (GOLD analysis project Ga0172362, IMG submission 114534) | Sediment microbial communities from Lake Kivu, Rwanda - Sediment s1_kivu2a2 | ecosystem: Environmental > Aquatic > Freshwater > Lake > Sediment | place: Rwanda: Western Province, Lake...
AAGTTGAACCACCAACTTTATATTTTTTCTTAGCACCTACACCTGATTTAGTAGATACAGAAGGAAAGCTAGCAGTAGATTTGGTAGCAATTTTACCACCACCACGCATAACAGGCTTTTTAGTTCCTCCTTTACTCATGCTTCCTCCACATGACATACAACCTGCTTTTTTCATGACTTATTTCTTTTTAGATTTTACCATTGTTTTTTTAGCTACAACTTTTTTTACAGTTTTTTTCATCTTATATATAAATTAACAATTCCACTTTCTCAAAGACTTGTTAATCCTTGAGTTAGGATCATTAGCTGTCTTTGCACTTGTAAGCTTCTTCTTCATACCTGACATCCTGGAACAGAATGACTTACGTCTCTTAGCATCTTTGCTGTCAGGATCAAGTTGTGATGGTTTTTTAGTCACAGCAGTTTTAAGCTTACTGCCAGGATTAGCTTTCCGGTATGAAGCTACACCTTTAGCATTAAGACCTCCTGATGGATTCTTACCTGCCTTTCTTTGCCATGCTGGTGACTTTGCCATCTTATTTCTTTTTAGCCATTGCCTTAAGAGTCTTAGCTAATGCTTTTCTCTTAGGTGTACAAGTAGGTTTAGTCATCGGAGTGCAATATCCTTTGTGTGCTGGATTAATCGCTTTCTGAATCCACTTCTTATCTCCTGTAGATCCACCTTTTTTCATTTTTGTAGACCCGCCAGTTTTTTGATATTTAGCAGCATTAAGATTTACCTTTTCTTTATTAGCTTCTACTGCTTTTTTATTATACTCATTTTTAAGTTCATTAAACCTGTTTACACGAGGATAAGCTTTTTGAACTTTTCTTAAATCATCTACTCTTGATTTATAATAGTCTACATCATCCATTGCAGCTTTCAAATCTTGTTCTCTTGTTATAGCATCTTGACGTTTGATGATAACATCTCTTTCTTTTTTAGCTTGTTCAATACTTAATCTTGATTGCGCCTTTTTTAAAGATTTTTTTGTTGTAACTTTTTTTGTTGCCATAATCTCATACTTTACTTACTCTTCTTCCCATACCTACTCTAGATTTCTCTGCTTTCTTAGCAGCTAGTTTAGAAGGAGAAATTTCACTTTTAGTTTTTGGTGTCTTAGATGAAACCCTTTTAGTAGGGCGGCAGTATTCATTCTTACCACCTGCCCCACAAGGTTTACCTGATTTAGTATCTTGCCATTTCTCTGCTTGCCATCTTTTAAGTTCTGAACCTTCTTTAGTTTTTCTTACTTTACCTGAGCCTTTACGACATTTAGCAATAGCTTGAGAAGCCCTTGCAGAAGGAAACACAGCGTACTGTGCTTTTACTTTATTATAGCATGCATCTTTTGGCATTATCTTCCTTGGCCTTTTTTAGGAATAGCTCCTGCATTTTTTCCTCCTGTGTAACGAGTAGGATTTTTTTCTGCATATACTGGTGCATTCGTCCCTCCTACACGTCCTGTAGGTTTTTTACATGCAACTACTTTTTCATTTGCGCATTTCATAATTAACAGCTTTTTTTAGATCCTCCTGATTTCATGACTTTACCTCCTTTAGACATTTTTGGAGCTACTTTGCCTCCTTTACCCATAGTTTTACCACCATAGTTCTTCTTAGGAGCTTTGCTACCTTTTTTACTTTTACCGATTCCATCAGCTGCAAAAGAAGGTACCATTTTACCATCTTTTTTCACCATTTCCATTTTTGCCATGACTCTAATCAATTAAATGTTTATATAATAATATACATTATTCTTTCCACATTTCCTCTACTGTACGTAAAATTTCTACTAAAATATTTTCATTTAGCGGATTTTTTAAATACTCTACTACCTCTGATGAGTTTCTACCCATCATGGTTCCTGTAGGAATGTGGTATATCATACCATCTGCGCGTGGCGCTAGAACCTTATAGAAACTAGCATCTTTTACTACAGCTTTCAATTTCAATGTTTCCATATCTAGATCTACTGTTTTTAAGAATGTCTCTGCAGCTCTAAGCTCATTACGCTCAATACCTTCTCCATTAATATAAGCATCCATGTTTTCATACATGATATCAATAGGAGTTGACTTACGATACTGTGCACTGTGAGCATCAACAATCTTACATACATACATAAGCTTGTTAATGTTTTTATTATACAGTTTATCAAGTTCACTAAGAGCTTTATTACGAAGTTTCTTAGTTTGAGTTCTTGAAGCAACTGAATCAATTGTTTTATCTAAATAAAATTTAGGTGGTCTAGCTGCATTTTGCGCATCTTCCCAACTCTTAGCAACAATAGAAAATCCTCCTGCTTCTATTGCTTTTAATTTAATCAAATCAAATGGATCATTCTTAGGATTAAGGAAAAGTGGTTCATTACCACATCTTACAGTAATCTTAGACCAGAATTCATCATTATCAGGTTTAAGCAATTTTACTTCATTCCAAAAGTTCTCACTTGTTGGATCAATAAAGTTAGAAGCTAGTTCTTTCTCTAGCTGAGCTACTGTTTCTCTAATTTCTTTAATAACAGCTTCTCTTTGTTCTATGTCTTTAATGTTCTTTACTTCTGGAGCAAATTCATTAAGACCTGTAATATATCTCTTAACACCATTCTTTTCAAGACACGCAATCTGCTCTTCTTGAAATGTGCCAGGGAATACTGCCATATTATAATTTTGTAGACCCATGTTATCTCCTTCAGGGTTTATAATAGGCTTAATTGAAATAGGGCCTGAAAAACTAGGTCCTGTTGTAACTGATGTAAAATTCATGATTTGTTGGTTTTATTGTTTAAAAATAGGGGAGAGGAAAATCCCCTCCCCATCTTAGATTGACATATTAGAATGATCCACCTGTAATTGGGTTTCTCATAACAATCTTAAGGACTTTAGTAGGGTCCTTAACCCAGATTGCAGGCATTGTTTGAGTCATGTATACACGATACCCATTGAATTGCCCAGATGAGTTAAACCCTTGAGTTTTACCCATATAATCCATAGTACCATTTTGATACCACCATTTCAATTGATTATCCCACTGCAATTTCAACAAGTAGATGTTGTCATTAGTATTATCAGTGATATCAAAGATAATGAATGAGTAAGAAGACAATGGATTACCATCAATGATAGGGTTTTCAATATCATTAGTATGGATGTTATCAAATGCAGGGTTAAGTACAAACTTAACGTTAGCAAGGAAAGGAATCACATAGCTAGTGTAAGCAAATCCAAATCCTAGATCCATACCTTTGTTAGTGATAGCACCAATGTCAGCAGCAAGGATAGAAAGGTTAGAAGATGCAGCTTCACGTTTAATAGCCTCATTTACCATACGCATACCACCAATACCTGTTTGTACTACAAGTTGACGTTTAGGATCTGGACCTTGAAATTCTACACGACCTGCATAGAAGTTATAAAGCTCAGAACGGAACAACTCAAGAGAGAAACTAGATTTGTTATATACACGCTTAAATGAACTATCAAGCTGCTTCCAAAGACCTACAGATAATCTAATATCATCTGGACCATCTTGACGTACTCTACCTCCATGACCCCACATTAAGTAAGTCTCAATGTCAGTAGCAATCTTAGTCAAGTGTGCTGCTTCCAGAGAAGTAAGGAATGTACGAGATAAATCTCCATTAGCTACTGCACGCTTAACGTAATCTTTACCCATTTTAGCCACCATATCCTCAATGTTAGAGATAGCTGGATCCATAGTTTTATCAAAGTTACGCCAAATCTCAGTTACAGGAACTGTACCATCTGCATTCATTCCACCCTTCATCATCATGTCAGCACGAGAAGATACTGAATAGTGAACGTGAGCTTCTGCACCTCCTACGAAGTTATAGAATTCACGGAACCCTGATTTAGTTTGAATATCAGAGAAACGCTCACCATATTCTCCTCTTGCAGATGACTTACGGAAGAATTTAGTACCATTAGACAAATAAGCATTGTCTAGGAAACGATAGTTGTCATTGTTTACAAGTTGTACTGTATAGATGAATCCATCTCCAATAGGAAGGATATCTTCATCAGGTACAATGTAAAGTTCGACACCATTGTACTTGTCATAAGTAATGATATCACCATGTCCAAATTCACGCTTATTAAGTTTGATTTTGAATGTAGTGCCATCAAGACCTTTAGCAAGATTTGCAGGTTCGATATCTTCGATGATATAAGGAAGATCTTGAGCTACAGGTGTTTGCCACTTGTACTCTCCTCTTACATTATCAACGTTGATAACATTCTTACCACCAAAGGATGACATTTGATAAAGGGGCATTTCAACTTTTTGAGTCATGGCCCAAATGTCTACAGGACCTAAATCCATAGGCTCTGCATCCTTCAGCATGTTTACAAGGTGGTATGAGTCTACGTGAGAAGACGCATTATACTGCGTATCACGTAGGAATATACCATTGTTTAAAACTGGAGTTGCCATTTGTGTTTTGTTTTTGTTTGTTTATATTATTTATTTGTTGTTTACCTCCCAAAGAAGTTTCTTTTAGGCCTATTTAATGTTCTTGCATTACTTGTTCGCCTAGTGTCTTCTGCCTCCTCTGTTGTATTAGAAGAGCTTAGTTTACTTGCTTCTTCTGTCTTCAACAGTCTTACTGTTTTTTCAGTAGCATTTCTTTCCCCTCCTTCTTTCAGTTTACTCTTGTATCCATCTGGGTCTGCGAGTAACCATAGGGCTTCTGCTATGAGGTCATGACGTGGTTCTACCCACTGATATTTTTCAAGTAGATGTCCAAGTAAGTTTGTTTGTCTTCCACTTATTGAAGGATAGTTAGGTTGTACTAGTCCTGAAAATAACAGGTTCTGTACTTTGTTATCTATCTTAAGACCATTAAGATCTCCTTTTTCAAGTGCACGATAAACATTCTCTTGGTATACTTGTGCTTGCTCTTGTTGTTTTTCTCTTGCTTCTTGTTGTTGTCTAATCTTTTGTTCAACAAGTTGTTCTTGCATTTTATCTAAACGTGGTTTAAATCTTTCTGCTTTTACTTCAAGATCACCTCTATCTCTAAGGGCAATAATTTCTTCTTCAATTTCTTCTGCTGTACCATATCTTGTAGCTTGAAGATATGCACGTACTATTTCTTCTTGTCCATTCTCAGTTTCAGTACTTAATTCGCGTACTTCTTCTGCAGCTGCAAGAGCTCTAAACATATTCTTAAGATCTGTACCTCCATTTTGTACATACTCATAAGCTCGTTTAAGCTCATCAGGTAAACTTTGATAGAATGTAGCAGGTACCTCTTCCATTAATTGTTTTTCACGTTCTTGAAAATTTGCTTCAAGAAGTTCTTCCCAATCAGCTTGAGAGTAATCATCTAGCTTCTTACCATCATCAAATGGAAACAACAAACCTTTTTCAATAAGTTTGTTTGCTGTTTCGATCATTACATCTTTTGTTAATGATGGTCTTCCTCCAGGATTTTTAGCAGCTTCTTCTATACTTGTTTCTAACAGATCGCTTAACTCTTCTAAAGTAGGTACATCAGAGGCAGTAGTTGTACTTGATGCTGTTGTATCAGTAGTAGAAGTTCCTGCAGGAGCTGTAGGGGCAGGTTCGTCATTCTTTATAGGCTTGTCAAGGAACGTAGTATCAGTTGTAGTCGCTGAAAAAATATTAGGTTTCTTTTCTGTTGTATCAGAGTTAGGAACCATTATGCTTTCAGGATTTACTCCTAATAAATCATCCAAGTTATCAAACTCGACTTCTTGAACGTTTGTGTTTTCTGTACTCATTTTGTTGGTTTTGTGATTGAGTTTATACTATTAATATAAGCAAATTTAATGAGATAACTTTTATATGTTTAAGAAATATATCTTATATATATAAAAGTTTCCCACTACATAGCTATAATCATTTTTTCTTTTTACTACTAGGTTTTTTCTCAGTCTCTTTTACTGTAGTATCAAACCTATTTTTATTCTCTTGAGCTATATCCATGTCTATCTGTTTCATATTGGTTTGATGATCCATCTTCTCTCTTTCCATGCTTAACTTCTGAGCAAACTGATGACTTTTGTTAATCTCTTTCTCTCTATTTAAATCCATAGTATCTTGATACTCCTGAGTCTTTTTCATAGACTCCATTGTATCTGTAAAGTCAGATTGCATGTTTTGATTAAGATCTTGCATAGACTGATAACCTGCTGCTCTAATTTCTGCAATAAGAACATCTTTTCTTCTGTTCTTCTCTGCTTCTGTAGATTCATGTTCTCTTTCCTGTGCTTTCTCTTGAGCTTGAGATTGGATCTCCATTTGCTTCATCTTCTCAGCTTGAGCATATTCTTCTTGTTTTTGAGCCATTTGTTTAGCTTCAATACCTTTAAGAATATTATTAAGGCTACCCATAGAGTCAGTTTGTAATATATGCCCTAGATCATAGATAGATGCACCTGATGTATTATTAGATACAGCAAGTTGTTTCATTTGCTCTATAACTACACGATGATTAGCTTTAGTAGTACAGTATACATTGATATCTCTCAATAGTAATTCAGTACCATTAATCTCAAAGTTTACTCGCTCATCATTAGAGTTAGACATCTGCATTCTAATTGATGGCTTTGTAGAGGCATAGTATTGTGCTAGATCAGTACGCATCTGATGTACTCTAGGCATCAGATGATCTGAGTGCTGAGTAAAGTATTGTTCAGTCTGTGCATAAGAACCTGCAACAGCTTGTTCTATACCTGTAGCAGTATTAGTTTGACCTAATTGTTGCCCTAGACGTTGTGGTGTAATACCTATTACCTCAAATGCTTGTTGTTTGAAGAAGTTAGCAAGCTGTATACGAGATAGCATACGTTGAGTCTGTTCTAGGTTAAGTACCTGAAAATGATTGAAGTTAAGGGCGTTTTCTGTATTAGTAATAGAAGTATCTAATGGTAACATACCAAAGTCCTTCATTGCTACATATGCCTTAGCTAAGTTATTCTTACCCCAGTCTTCTCCTAGTGAGTGTTGAGGTAAAGTATTTTGATCTAATAATATTACAGATCCAATTTCATCTACAAGGATATCAGCTATCTGGTTATTTACAATGTTGTAGGCAATTTGAAAAGGTTTCATTAAGTCTACTAGAGATATGGACTTGGTATTTCTATCAGAAAATACTCTTCCTTCTACAGGAAGTTTGCATCCATATAGAGTATTATCACCTTTGAACTGAAACTTCATAGGCTTAATTCTATTCTGCATAATGCCTAGATAGATAGGGTTAATACCTCCAGGGTTTTGCATACCCCACCAAGAAGGCATGTTAGGGCCTATTTTAACACCACCATAAACTTGATTAATCCATATCCAATCTACATGATCTCCAAAAACTAGATTATCCTTTGTTTTATTTTTAAAGAATGTAGTGTCGTACATTGGTTTATCTATGACCTTGTAGTTTTCATCTACGATAGATGTAGTAACTTCTCCATCTTCACCAATCTTAGTAAGGTGACCTACTTTACGTTGAGATTTCCAATATGCTGTAGTCACGCGTAGCATGTGCGCAGTACCCATGTCATAGTAGTCTTCAGACTCACCCATGATCCAGTTGATGATATCTCCACCATTATAAACAAAGTTATCATACATAGAAGTAAACTGACGATACTCTAATGAAGGTCTATTAACGTTCCACTCATGAGATCTAGTAGCATCATAATAAGTACCATCATTCTGATATCCCTGAATAGGATATCCAGCAGATCTTACAGGATAAATAGCTTCTATAGACTCAAGCTGTTCTTGAGACATAACCCATCCATACTTATCAATGATATCTGATGCAGTAAGCATCTCTATTTTACCTACCCAGTTGCCTTGAGATATATATCTTACATCAGGAGACTTGTGGTAGAATGTAAGAACAGGATTCCATAACTCAATGTTATAATCATCCTCAAGCATTTGAAAATGCCAAAACTCCCTATCTGTAATAAGCGCATCTTCAAATGCACGTTCTTCTAATTCATCGAGCTTAAACCTTTCTTCATCTATGTTATATTGCTTTTGAGCCCATTGCTCAGACATAGTAACATAGTTCTTAGAATAAAACTCTTGTATTTCAGGTAAAGATTTAATTGCTTCAGGAGAAAAAGCCTTTTTAACTTCAGGATCATTAGGGTCTGCACCCATCTCTATCATTTGAGCTGCTAGCTTTTGTTCAGCTACTTGCACTAATGAAGATTCTATCTCTGTTCTCTTAGCTTCTAAAATCTCATTATAAGTATATTGATCAACAGCTCTAAAGTTAATTTTGGTATTTCTTTTAGCAAACTCTGCTGTAAGTACCTTAACTACATTAGGAATAATAGGATAGAATTTTAACTCTAGTGCCCCTAATTCTTCTCTTGCTAGCTGATCAACTATATCTCTATACTCATTATCTTCTTCTACAAGATAATCAGTTTTATCAATAATACCTTTTGCAAGTTTATAGTTCTTCATTAATCTTCTTGCATTTCTACGAATTTGCTTAAGGCCTTGCCATTCTAGCCAATCCATGTTCCATGCTGTCCAATCATCATCTTTATCTTTTGCAGGTAAAAATTGTAAAGGTTGAGTAATATTACCCAATCTATTATACTCAGATTTCTTACCTGACTTGAGCTGAAGTGCGTTTAATATTTCCATTATTTAAATCTTCTATAAGGCATTCGTGGTGTTCTTTTACCTGGTGCACTACTACCCCTTCCCATATGACGGAAAGGGCTATTATTTAATTTATACAAATTTTCTGAATTTTGCAACTTTTTAGTACGTTCATCATCAACTCTTTTTGAATATCCTCTATTAGATTGCTGTACTTTAGCAAAAGCAATTAAAGCTGCTAATGACACAAGTCTATCGACGTTAACACCAGGTCTATATTGCTCCATCTCAACAAGTGCCATATAATCAGGAAGTCTTTCTATACCATAAGTTGTACTTTTAATATCTCCATCATCATTTACTTCTTGATTTATTTCTTCTGTTAACCAACTAATTAGATAACTAAGTAAGTGAGACTTAAAGATGGTTCCTGTATTTTTCCATCCATAATCTGCATAAACTGTTTTATTATATCCTATATCTTTTAAGAAAACAATTTGATTCTTAGGTACTAAGTATTTTTGTTTTCTCTTTTCAATCATATATTGTATAAACAAAGAAACGTTATTTTCTACAATTGCCCATGCATTATACCATTCAATAATAAGTTCTAACTGCTCATGTGTTTTAGATAAGTCATCATATCTACCACACCATGATGCAACAATCTTATCTCCTTCTGCTAAATTTTCTACTCCTCTATCTGTTAACTTAGTTACCTCTACTGGATTCTTGTATATATAGATAGAGCATAATGATTCTGATGTAGTTGTATTATGTGTAACTATAGCATGTTCTGTAACATAAAGATTATCTGGAGCATCAACTGATATACAAACAGCTTCTGCATCTTCAATATATTGAATATCAGTTATGTGTCTACTAAAAACTTGAGAAGGTTTATAAATCTCTCTTTTTCTTTTTAAAATAAATGGTTCTAAATAAGATGGTAATAAAACTCTTACAATATATGAATCAAGATGTGTAGTTTTTTTACATCTTATTTTTGCTATTCCTCCCAATGATTGTACTAATTCAACAACTTGATAAGCTAAAGTTTTAGATGATGAGTAAAATTCTGCCCCATGATTTGTGCAAGAACCATCTGTATCCATTAAACCCTGTAATAAAGCTAGTCTATGAAAACCAAAAGAATACATATATTCTTCAGGAATAAACTTGTCTTTAGATGTTTTACCTTTTAAGCCTAATTCCTTTAACTTTTGCGACAAGGAATTTCTTGATCCAACTGTTGTAGTAATTGCATAATCACAATGAGAGTTTTTTACTTTTTTTATTATTAAGTCTTTAGGTAATAAATGCTGGATTGCTCTTACCAATTCCTCATCAACTGTACTAAATCTTATAGATCTTTGTGACAATCCACCATCCCCTAAAAGTAACCCCAATAGGTATGGATTTATCGGCACATCTTTAGAAGTGTTAAATTCAATTGGTTTAACAATAGGTATAGACCATCTATTTCTATTTTGTTTATCTTTGTAATATGTAGAAATTGTATATTCTTTTTTAATATTTCTACCTGTGCCTTTATATGTGATTGTCTTTTTAGTATCTAATAGATTTTTTACAGAAAGTGTAATATACCCTTTTGTTCCACCATTTAATTTTACATTCCATAAGTGATCTTCACATACTTTAATACTATGACCATCACTAAATGTTATATTACACATTTTTTTAATTCCTTGTGGATATATACCAATTACATTAGTAGATTTTCCGTTAGAACCAATCACTTGATCTCCTATTTGTATATCTCCTATTCTTTTTCTACCTGTTGGAGTATATAACATATTATCAACATGCTCTGCTTTACCCTCTGACACAGGGTCAATAGATGCATAGTAAGTTCCCCACTTAGACTCAGGAATAGGTCTTTCGTATACTACAATGACGCCTCTTTTATCCTCGCGTTTTTTATCTACTGGGAATTCTGTTATTGGTAGTCTTCTAGATATGTTTGATTCTATAGTTCCTGATATAGTTCTTTCTAGTTCTACAAATTCATATGGATATTCTTTATCTTCTATACGTTTCTTTTGACTACCTATGAGTAATAATGGAAATATTGATTCATCCCTAAAGGCAAATGCCTCTTTTATATTCATAGGGTGCTGAGAGATGCGTAGCTGATAAAGTTCAGGAGATAAACTATCCTTCCATTCTTTTCTTATTTTAAGAATAGCTTCTATGGCTTCTTCTACAAGGGAGTTGCCGTATTTATCAATGTAGGGTGGCATAGACCATTGCTCAGGAATAAACAAAGCTGTTTTTCCTACTGCACCTGTTTCATCTATAAGATTAGATTCTACAGAGTACATACCATTAGCATCTGGATTTCTTGTAAATCCTTCTAGTGGCTTACATTGTGATAAATCACCCACAGATCCTGCACAAATAAATAGTCCTGTAGTAATTTCTCCTGACTGCATTGCAGGTCTTAAGTATTCAAAGGTTTTATCCATTGTAGGAGCAATACCTGCCTCTTCATAAAAGAAGTATGAACATGGACCCCCTACACCTTTTGTATCTGATTGTTCAAAGGACATACCTTGTAACATTCCCTTTAGTCCCTTCTCTTGCTTTCTACCATTTTCTGTTACTTCAATCTTCTGCTGCCATGTAAGTACTTTACCTGGATTCATAGGTCTATACCATGCTGTCTTAGAGTTAAGAAAAGCACGATACTCATCTAAGAATTTCCAAGATCCTTCAAGACCAATATAATCTTTAAGAGATGCTCCTAACTTAAGTATAACACCAGGTTCAAACCATATTTGATTAATAAACTTACCCATATGAAAATATGAGGAAGCAATCTGACGTTTCTTTAGTATAGAAGCGTGTTTATAGTTTAACTCTGCGAGACACTCGTATAGTGCCATATGATATTGTGCATCACGCACACTTGCGAAGTCAAAGTTCTTTTTTTCCTTATCGTATATTGGAAGGAAATTAAGCCACATGTAGTAGTCACGTGGTAGGTACCATGTATTGTCTCCATTTATAAATATTACACCTTTACGACATTTATCTTTTTGATCATTCCAGTAAGCAATAAAGTCTTTACTCATATATGCTGCTAAGCAATATACTTCTCCATTTTTTTTAAACTTTCGTGCTTGTTCATTAAATACATAAGCTGTATCGTCAAAATTATATAAACCTGGTTCTTTAAATAGTGGTAACAAAAATTCTACAAAGTCTTCTCTTGTAAGAAATTCTTTTTGAGTCCAAATACCATTATCCCAACAGGGAATTATATATTCAGGTATATCATTATAACTGATCATATCCTAAGTTTTGACCTCCACGCACTGATGTTTTACTTTGTTCTGCTTCCAGGTCTTTTAGAACTCCTTTAAAAGATTCTCTAATTGACTGAAAGTTTTTTGCTGCTGTTATAAGAGAGTTAATATTCCCATCTCTACCAGCAGTAATATTAGCAGTTTCCATATAATAACTTAATCTATCTAACATTTTTGCTATACCATTATATGCTCTTAATGTTGGAGTAGTATACAAGATAGTACATTTTTCAATAGCTTTAGTTATTAAAGCATCATCTGTTGATACATCTAAATCAATTGACTCTAAAATCACATCTTCTTTATCATCTTCTTGCATATTAAAGAAAGGATTTAGTTCTGGATTAGGGCAGGTCATGTAAAAGATATACGCATATATTTTAAGATGATTATCAGGATAGTTAACCATTATATCATGAAGCCAGTTAATAGTGTAACAATGCTCTGTAGCTTTGACGACACCATTCTCTATATCAAATAACTTTATTGTCATTTTTTCTTAAGTTTTATTTCTGGAAAGTTTTGTAAATGCTTTATTATACTTGTTACTTCACGTTTTAAGTATGGAAGTTCATATGGTACTACTTTGTCTACAATAGGATTACCTTCCTCATCTCTAATGTATATAGGTCTACCATATTTATCTTCACCATTCTTCTTAAATACGATATGCTCTAGCATTATCTTACCAGGCTTAAGATTTGGATTATGTTTAATAATTATAAACATGTAAATAGATAATTGCAAGGCATAGTGTATATAATTGCAGTCATCTAAATGATCAATAGGTGATGACATCTTTTCACTTATACCCTCATAATTCTTATACGACTCAAGCTTAATTTCTTTATTAGTTTTATAATCGTATATGTTTAAAGTATTCTGAACTACTTCAACTCTATCTGCTTGACCACAAATACCTGCTGATTTTAAGAATACCATGTGCTCAGGGTAAATACCTTCTACGAGGTTTTGATCAGGTGCTATCTTTACACCATTATCTTCTATAGGTTTAAATACAGGGATGTTTAATCCTAATCTACCTATTGTATCACAAGAGAGCAAGTCTGCTTCTCTTTGGTTATGATACCATGTACCAAGATCTAAAGCTGTTGAATTACCACTATCCCATATAGATATGATTTCTTCAACTGACATTCCAAACCACTTAGATCTTTTATTCTTAGATGATTTAAGTGCTTGTACGTTTTTATCAAATGGTTTTTTAAATAAGCTTATTAAGCTTGTTACGCTTAACCATTCTATTTTTTCGTCTTGATTTATGCTTTGGTACTTGTGATCTGCTGCTGTGAATTGTATTGCCATATCTAATCTTCTGGAGGGTTAATAATTGCCATAGCTTCCTCATATGCTTCTCTGCCATCAAAGGAGTTATGGATAATAAGTGTAGATATATTATCTACAGCACTTGGTTGAGGTCTACATTCACATGTTCTACTTAATGCATGCATTTGATCATCATCTAAAGGAACTATATGATATGCATTATCCTCTTCATCTTCATTTATGTCATATGTTGCCCACATATACTATCTTTTAATATTCGTAATCGTCTACTGTTTCTTCTTTTTCTAGGGCCCGCCAATATAAAAATGGACATGCAGATGATAAGGATCTAGTTTTATATTCTAAAGAGCAACCACATTCTGCACAACAAGGTTGTGTACCTGACCATGCGCAATGTTCTCCTGTTAAATCTAGCTCATCGCATTTATTACAAATTTCCATTCTTTCCTTAGCCACCTTCTCAATGTAGCTTTTTTTAAAAATAGTGTTCTTAATTCCTTGGAATATAAGTGATCTATTGCTCCAGATTTCTTTGATCTTCTTCATTGCGTTTTTCTCTGTGGATTCTTTTTCTGACTTTTTCAGATACGAGTAAAGTAGATATATTAGAAAGATTGTCATATTTCTCTTGTATTTCTTTCTTAATTTTCATTTGCCCAAATGACTCAGGATTTTCTAATCTTTTTAAATGATCCTCCAATTGACATTTTAGCTTTACTAATTGTTTCTCTTTTACTCTAAACGTTCCAAGACAGTCTAGTTTAACATTTATAGATTCTACATCATTTAAAGATTTTCGTACTGCACTATAATAAAATCCTATTATATCTGCTACAAGTTGTTCTTTATGACCTGTATCTTCTGCAGCTTGCCTGATAAAAGTTTTATGACTCTTTGGTATCAATGTATACAATTTTAAAATCCAATACAATATTACCTGAAGTCTGAATCTTCAAGTTGTCATTTAATTTTATCTTCTTTCTACTGGTACCATTCTTATCAATAAGACTCATCTTTTCAGCCTTAGTTAAAAAGTTACGAGCAGTTTGAGATACTTTAAATATATTTTCATCTACCACATAATTACAGAAATCAGATAAATCTATTTCTCCGCATATTCCTAGTAGAGTTAAGCAGTTTAATTCTGCTTCACTGTATGATATAGAGTTGATGAAAGAATGAGTTAATAACTGATACTTAATAATCTCTCTTTGACTCATCCTAACACGCTTCTCTACAAGATTAGCTTTAGGCATGATTATTCAGTTTTTTCAGTGTTATCTTCTTCAGTTTCTTCAGGATTAGGCGCAGTTATATGGGCCATTTTTAATGTAGCCATTAGTCCTCTTAACTTTGCCTCTTCAATATCAGCAGCTAGACGTTCATACTCAAGCTGTACTTTCATAAAAGATATTCTACTTTTATAGAAATCTAAAGTACGCTTGCGCATTTCTGCTAATTCTTCTGGCGTTAAATCTTGTTGTTGGTTTACTTCTGTTGACATAACTATTATATTTAAATATATACAAATATAATATAAAATAGTTAACTAATATATAGTTATAAAAAAAGGAGCCCTAGAGCTCCTCAATTTATGTAGTAGAGTGGTTATCGTTTTTTAGGGCTTTTAGCTTTATTTCCTTCAAGCATTGTGATGCTATTAGATGGATATGAAATAAGCTTAATAGCGTCTATAGGACCCATTTCATATAGTCTTTTGTTTCCTGTAGAAGTAATTACCTTCTTATTTCCTGTCTTTTTCATATTATCTATTTTTAATGCTAAAGTTTAATACTGTAAGTAAGTAAAACTCTCTAGATATGTCTATTTCAATTGTAAATATATCTACAGCGCCTATTCGTATACGTACATTTAATTTATCCCACAATTTATTTTTTGACCAACTGTTTTTAAATTTCATCTCAAATAAATTATTAATATTTATAAATTATGACACCAATTGCAAAAGAAAGAATCATACAAGCTGCCATTAGAATATTAGCAATTGTTTTTCCTTCTTGATCTTCTTCATAATAGTTACTAAGTCTGTTTAGTTTAGGTTTATGATATGTATTAGCAGTATGCCAAAGAATTAATATAAACCCTATAAATAGACTTATTAATATTTCTTTCATTTTAATTTTGTCTTCTGGCTTTACTTGTACCTGTACCATTCATTTGAATACGTACTAGTTCTCCTACCATGTCTGATAGTTCACCTACTTTGGTAGCCATATTCTTAATCTCATGTTGAGTATTTTCTTCTATATGAGATAACTTCAATCTACTCTCTTGTTCTAAGAGTTCAAGTTTTCCTTTAAGCTTTCCTTGCTCCTCAACATGCTGATGACTTTCATCTTTGAGCTCTTTAATATCCTTAAGAATAGTCGTATATGCAGTTCTTGTAAAGAAGCCAATTATTCCTAAGATTGAAGCTGCTACAAATAATACAATTGTTGTGTCCATAAATCAAACAAATATATTATAATATAAGTAAAAATACTTAATTATCCTAATTATTGTTCATTTGTTGTTATAGTTCCTTTAGCTTCTAATTGTATTTTTCTAACACTTGCAGGTTGAGCTACTTTCCAAGCTGTTCTTCTTATTTGAAATAATCTGTTTTTTGCAATTCTAGTTACATTAACAGCATTACTTTGATTTCCTCCAAGAACGTGATAATATTTAGCATCCTCTCCAACGTATATTCCTACGTGTCCTCCTCCATTTCTTTTGAATGTAAGAATATCTCCAAGCATAGCTTCTTGTACTTGATTACCATATTTAGCCCAATTAAGTGCCCATAGAGGCTGACTTACTACTTGTACGCCTGCTTTATGTGCACAATAGGCTATAAATAAGCCACACCAAGGAATTTCATCATTAGTATAGAATTTTCTTAGTCCTAGAGCACCTGCCCATCCTAAAATTACAGGATTATGATCTTTTCCTACAATCTCTTTAACACCTATGTGTTTTACAGCTTCTACTAAAATCTTTGGAGCTGTTTCTGATTTTAACCAATCGTAAGCCATTTTTATTTTTCTTTAGAAAATCTTTTTACAAAAACTTTAAATATAAAGTTTCCTACCTTTTTAAGAAATCCAGATTCAGATTCTACAATTACCTCAGTACCCTTAGCATCTTGCTTAACTTGTACATCAAGTTTTTCAGAATCTAATTTAAACTCTTTAGAATCTTCTGTTTTCTCTACGTGAATATCTACTTTATCTATTTCTATATCCACTTTTACATTTTTCTTTTTTGCCATTAGTCTAGTTCTTTTTTATCGTCTACTGTTAATTGTGACAATGCTGCGGTTACTCCTCCTACAGCAATGAGGTACCCACTTGCTGTTACAATAGCAGCAGGTAAAGCTACAGGAGCTGCAACTAATGCGGCACCTAATGCGCCTGCTACTAATCCAATACGCTGTATCTTTTTCCAAAATGTGGGAGTTTTAGCACTCCATCTTTTCTTGATTTCCATAATTAAATTGTTGCTGGGTTATATTGTGTTTTAATTACTCCATCTACTAAAGTAATAATTTCTTGATTAGGA
>Ga0172362_10002243_pt1 | contig 16817 bp, 13 predicted proteins | sample LakKivs1_kivu2a2_FD_114534 | JGI IMG/M metagenome (GOLD analysis project Ga0172362, IMG submission 114534) | Sediment microbial communities from Lake Kivu, Rwanda - Sediment s1_kivu2a2 | ecosystem: Environmental > Aquatic > Freshwater > Lake > Sediment | place: Rwanda: Western Province, Lake...
GACTCTCCCTCAGGGATTCTTAACATCTTCTTTCTCACTCCCTCGTGGAAGAGGCCTATGAGCGTCTTCTCCCTCTGATGCTCATCTTGGACTGCCAACGCCTTCTCACTTATCAGCCTCGCAATGACATCCTCAACCATGTTCAATATCGTTCTCTCCGGCTTCCTAGGCTCTATCAGGTTGTATTCCCCAATCTCCCCTCCTGACACAATGTGGGCGAAGGCGCCTAACCCGAGCGGATAGAAGATATTGGACTCTTCGGACCCCAGCTCAGCACTCGGGTCCTTGATGTAGACCGGCCTTTTCTCCACCCCATCCAGATAGACCGAGACGTAGGGGTACATTTTCAAGGCCCCTTCGAGGGTGCCTGGAACCTCGCGGTCGAAGATGCTGAAACCATCATCCTTCAGGCTTCGATTGCTTGATTCCGTCTCTGCGCTTCGGGATCCCAGAGGCCACAGCTTCATCCTAGACCCTCACCCCTCCCAGCGGCAGAACCCTCAAGCCTAGGTGCGGATTGATCTCAAGTGTCGCTGAGCCCTTTCTCTCCCCACTCGTTCCCCATAGCTTCACGATGCTGAGGATCTTCACTGAGACGCCAGCGACCTTCGCGTTGGACATGACTAGATAGACATCCGACGAAGCCTTCAACTTCATCATAGAGCTCTCCGATAGGAATCGAGGATGGAATGTGAGGAGAATCGACCTTCCGTCGGAGACCAGATTCTTCATTCTCGTGACGAAAGTTAGGAGTTCGTGAGGAGGCGTATCGACCGTTAAGACGCTCAGACTATCTATTATGATGGCGTCGTATCGATCCTTATACATCTCCAAGAAGTTCCTCGAAACCCTCATGAACATAGAGGAAAGAGAGCCGCCCCACATACCGCCTTCGATGTGTAGAGGATAGATATCCATCTTCCCAGAGAGGTAGTAGGGGTAGGCGTCTAACTTTATGGAACTCATCATGGTCAGATACTCCTTTACCGTCGCCTCACCTGTGATGACGCAGATTCTCAGGCCCTCCCTGAGCATAGAGTAGACTATCTGCTGCGCAAAAGCGGTCTTCCCCGCCCCGTAGTCCCCCTCTATAGAAGCTAGAGAAGGATGGGGGAAACCGCCGCCTAAGCACTCGTCAAGGTCTATGTTCCCAAGCTTGATGAGTCTCACTCTCTAACCGCCTCCTCCACTGCTGAGGCGCCATAATGGGAGATGAAAACCAAAACGACGATCCCGTTCAATGGAATCTCCGGCGCGCCAACTGGTAAGCTTGAGCTTATGCGGGCCTGTTCCCCCGGGTTTATGAACTCGTGTTCGGCTACGTCGAAGGAAACATTGGTTCCCGTGACATTGATCTCGAGAACTGAGTAGTCCTCTGTAAGAAAGGAATGCCAACCGCTGTTATTGTAGGCGATTATGACGCTATTCCACTTGAAACTTTGATTCTTTAGGAATAGTGAACTGGAACCGGTATTCTTCACGAGAAACTCGACTGATGAACCGTTTACAGCGATTATCTCCAACTCGATTCTAATGTATGACTTTTGCTCCGCAGCGCTGTTCAAGGATGCCGACAAGCTGTTCGTCGCGAGTATGATCGTTGTGGAGAGGGTTCCAGCTAGCCCGATAAGGCCTATGAGGACTATTGCAGAAGCGATGGTCACAGAGAAGCCCAAGGCTATCACCTAGGGCGGCGGTGGGAACACATGGCTCGACGGGATGCCGCGGAATGGTACTATCTTGACCTCATAGGCTGCGCCTTCGACCTCTGTTATCGGATAAGCTCTTACCGTTGCCGTTTCACTGGGCTCCCAAACACCGTCTCCATCGACTTCGGTTAGATTGAATCTGCCGCTCCCCGCCCCTGCGTTTTTATCGTACGAGTACAGCATAGCCTTCCCGTACTCGCCCACATAGACATCGAGAGTTGCGAAGTCTGTGAGGGGCAATGTCCCAGTGTTCTTCACGTATATTACAAAGTGTTTTGGGGTGGTCGATTCATCGAACGTGGCGTACGCTATATCGATCTTGGTGTGGAGATTCCTCTTGAACGTGTCTAAGTTTTGAATCAAGTTGCTTTGGAGTGATGCTCCAGAGGAGATAGCATATACTGAGAACCCACTTGCCAGTACGATTGAAGCGATTAAGATTATGACTTCTGTGATTGTTGTTGAGAATCCCATTGCCCCACCATCCTCTTTTGATCTTGCTTACTCCTCCTGAGCGCTTGGAGGCTAACACTAAGGAGGTTCCCACCGTCTACCTGGGCTCCTAGAGCCTCGGCAGCTGCATAACTACTCAGGATGAGTTCATCCTCTGTGATCCCCCTCGCCACGGCCTCGACGACTGTGCCTACCATGTTAGAAACGTGGGTGTTCGACCCCTTTGGGATCAAGCCGAAGTACTCGCAGAACTCGCATAGCTTCCTTAGACTCTCCTCGTCGAAGCCCAAGTCCAGCATCGTGTAAATCCATCGAACCAAGGAGGAACTGTGCTTGAAACCTATGTGGGTATCAGCTTCCTTCCGAATTTCTGAGGAAGCCTCGACCTTCCTCTCTTCAACCTGAGTCGGCTCAACTTCCTTGGGTTCCTCGACGCTCGGCGCGTCTTCCTTTCTGAGAAGGCCCTTCTGAACTAACGAGGGAGCGGATCTATTTACCCTCTCTAGGTCCTGTTCATTTGTGATCACTCTTAGAAGGTTGAAGGGATTCTCGATCTCGCTGACGGCGGATCGAATATCTACGACTACTTTCCTCAATTCGTCAACAGCCTTCGTCATCCCTTGTGAAGTGCTTTCCACATTCGTTTTGAGGTCCTTAAGGTCCTTCTCTAGTGTATCGATTCTAGTGTTATCATTCGAATTTCCGCTCATCATGCCCACCATTCATATGCGTTAATGTGGATCTCCCGGAGAAAAAAGGGGGAGGAGGGGGGAATCAGCCAAGGTCGAGGAAGTCATCAACTGGTAGGCCACCTGGAATCATTCTTTCGACCGTCAAGGCGGCACCTGAGCCGGTTCTGACCTCGATTTTCACCTTGTTGTATTCCGGCAGCCAGAATCCTTCGGCGCCCAAGTTTATGACTAAGAAGGCTTTTTCGAAGTTCTCCAGCACCGTATCGTTGTCGTCATTGTATATGATGAAGTAGGCGGCAGACTCGTCCCAGATTTCACCGAACAGGGCCGCTTGGACTTGGGTCAGGTTCGAGGGGTCCTCAGGCAAGCTTTCAGCTTCCTCGTCGGCCACTCCTTTGTATACGTCCAGCAAGTTCTTGCTGTTCCACACCGAGACGACGATTGTCCTGTTGTTCAGGTCCACTTCGGACTTCCCGACTGACAGCTTCACTGGGAATGTGAGGAATTGGACTCGCGTCCCGTTCGTTCTTCCGATGACACTTCCGTCCAGCTGCAGTGCGCTCGTGGATTCCTCAACACCGCGGGCAATAGTTTCCTTTGCCTTCTGCGCTGAGAAGAAGCCCATGTTTATGACGACGTAGGCGAGGGCTGAGGCTATTATGACGAAGGCAATCAGGACGATTGCTGCCTCGATGCCCACCATGGCACGCCTATTCCTCAACAGTCCGCGTCTGCCCATATCTATCCCACTGTTATGTAGGATTCTGTCGGCAAGGCTTCTGGAACAACGAGCTCCACCGTCAACGGCGCGCCCTTCTCGGGCCTGATTTCTACGGTAACATCATCCCTAGCTTGGGCTTCCTTTCCGCTCTCAAGCAGGACTATCAAGTAGCCTTTCTCGTAGTGTTGAAGTGCTTCGTCCCCGTTGCTGTTCTCTATGACTAGGACGGCGCCTGTGCCTGTTACGCTATTTTGAATCTCGGTTATCACCTGAGTGTACGTCTTGTTGGTGGGGTCGAGTTGTATTCCGCCGGCGGTTGTGTTGATGGCGATGCCTTGATAAGTGTTTGCCCATGCGTTGTTGGCTACTCTTAGGCTTACTACTGTCTCGTTCTTCCACATTGCGACATATTTGGTGCCCATCGTCTTCAGAGGAATTATCATCGCGTCGACCTTTCCAGCTCCCCCGTCTGTCCTGACTGTTATGCTTCCGTCTAACGTTAGGGGGGTCGAAGCCTCTCTCACACCTTGTTGGATCGTGTCTCTGCCTCTCTGCGTCGAGAAGAGTCCCATGTTGACGACCATGAAGCTGAAGGCGGCGGCTACGATGACGAATGCTATGAGTACTATTGCTGCCTCGATGCCAACCATACCGCGTCTGCTTCGAAGTAGTTTTTTCATTGTGTTTTTCATATTTACCAATTGATTTTAACTTCCTAACGGTGAATAAGATTTGTGTAATTATGACATGTATCGATGATGGGTTTTACTGTTTTACTTTAAGCCGTCACTATTATTTCATAACTGTTTTACACATCGTCGCTAATCCGATTCATGATTCACAGCACACCCTTAAACAACCATGAAGCAATTTCGCTTAGCATTTGGAAACTGCAATCCACAAATTATTCAGGGAACACGTCGTGCATTACGCTCCCAGAAGATTACCGTCACCCCTCATTTTGATCGACGTTTTCCAGCCCGAGGGCATAACTATCCTAACTCAGGATCTTGTCTTCATGATGCCGCGCCTCGGCTTTTCGTCCACAATTCATGAGAAAGATTCGTGCGTCTCAGGATATGTATCGCCTTTAAGCGTCTTCTGAAGAAGAAATTGCACTGAAACAAAATGAAACCGCAGAAGTAGAGAAAGCCTCAAGGCGGGAGCCTGGGCAGGACTGACCAACTCTTCAAATTCCTCTATCTCATGAAAAGCTTTTTCTTGGCACAAAGAGGCTGTTAAGGAGTCCGTGAGGTTGAAGTGAGGAGACTCCGTACTGCCCTTCTCTTAACGTCTCTGTCAGCACTGTTCCTGCTAACACTTCTCCCTGTCAACACCCATGTTGAAGCTCTCGACCCCGGCATTCTACATGGAAGAGTCTTCGACGGATCGACTTGGAGACCGATCGTTAACGCCACAGTCCAAGTCTGGGACATCACGCGCGAATCTATATCTTCTTGGCGTTTGGTGACGGTGGGACAAACTGATCTTGAAGGATACTATTCGATTACTCTTGGAGAGACTTTCCGAAGCCGAGTCTACGCCTACTACGATGACCCCCGTTCGCCGGGCTTCGATTACGTTCCCGCGTTCCAAGATACCTATCTCTCAGGGGAGATGAATCTCACCTTCGTTCTCAAGCCGGGTGCCTCTCTAGTTGTGGAGGGGGAGTTTCGCTTTGTTGAGACCAGTCAACCCACGGACCTCTTCACTTTCACAGTGATAGACCCAAGCACTGGTTTTAGGTTGGATGAGGATTGCGTCTACGACTATGGATCTAAGAATGTGGTTCATGACTTCCTTGGGCTTGGTTCCAAACACATTGTGGTCCCAGCCGATACTCCTGTGGATGTCTTGGTCAACGCGTCCATTCTGGTTAACAATAGGAGGGTGAATCGAGAATTTCGTCTTAGCGGGATGACGCCTTTCGTTCTAGGTAAAAGTCAGGAGAATCGGGTGAGTATGGAACCTAGTTTATCTGGATTGAACTTCGCCTCGGTCGAGAGCGGTGTTGAGTCGGTGGAGAGGTCCCTCGATGAGGTTGAGCAGAAGGGTTTCTACGTTACCCTTGAAAAGCAAGACTTGGTGAGGGTGAAAGAACTGGTCAACACGGCTGCAAGAGAGCTGGCTGACGATGCGTACGATGAGGTTCATGCCGATCTCCGGGAAGCCTATTTGGGGTCATTAGAGATTAACCGAAGAATCGACGAGATATACGTTAATGCGTCCTCGTCCGCAGCTATCTTGACGTTTTTCCTAGCCTTGACGGCTATAGTTTTGTCCTCCATTTTGTTTGAGCGTTTGCTCTTGAACGCCTTGGGTGCGTTTGGCTTCTTTGGGTCGTTCTTTACAATCTTATACTTCATATATCCCGGGGTTAGACTGGTTCAGATATCCTCTTTCTTGATGAATATGGGCTTTTGTTCAGGCATTGTCTTTCTGGCTTACTTTTTGTCATCGCGTATCGTCAATGAGCGGCTCATCTCTATCTTCTAGTTTGCCAAGCAAAGCCTCAGGAGACGAAGGCTCCGTTTAGCCCTTACCCTGATCTCGGTGATAGTCTTGGCCATGAGCTTCGTGACATTCACGTCCTTCTCAACGGGCTACGGTCTTATCAGCCGATCATTCAAGATGGGAAACTTTGACTCGGAAGGTGTGATGGTCAAAAGGCCTATACCGTCAAGCCTACCGGAGACTGTGACGTTTCTCACTCTAGATGTTTCAACGATCGCTTGGCTTCAAGGCAAGTCCGATGTCTCTGGCGTGGCTCCGAAGTTCGAGAATTATCCCAGTCTCATGGATGTCGGGATCCTATCCTCCTCGAATCAACCATCCAAACAGCTATCACTACTCGGTGTCATCGGAATACAACCCAGTATCGAAGCTGAGTTCACCCACATCGACGAATCGATAGTTCAAGGCAGATATTTGGAAGACGATGAGAGGAGTGGTGTACTCATCAGCCAAGGGGCCGCTGAGAAGTTGGAAGTCCATGTAGGAGACGAACTCTTGTTGATTAGCGGCGGCTCAACGATGACGGTCTCTCTAGTTGGTATCCTAGACGACCATGGCTTTGGCCTTATCAAAGACATCGACGCCGAACCTTTGATTCCCAAGAAACTAGTACTGATCGAAGGCGAGATTCCTAGGATCGAAGTGGTGGCCTGCGACCCCTCTGAGGTAATCGTCATGGACTGGCAGACATCCGCTGAATTCTTCAAGACCCTTCTCTCAAGGGTGGACGCCAAGCTCGTCGATTCCGATTCGGCGCTTCCACTTGCCCGTCGCCTAGCGCTGGAGCGGGATTTGCTGGTCTGGGCTCTCTATGGTGGGGCGTTGCACAGATTGGGGTTGGAGGCCTACACGGAGGCTAAGGGCCTGTCGATCACGATACCGTGGATAATAGTCGTATTGAGCGTTGTGATCATTATGTTGAACTCACTGTTTGAGCGAAGAGGGGAGATTGCCATCCTTTCATCCTTAGGTCTCAATCCCTCTCACATAGGGGGCATCTTCATGGCCGAAGCCGCCGTCATTGGCCTCCTTGGAGGCGGCCTCGGATACCTATTGGGACTGGGCGGCTATCATTTGACTCTGGCTCTCTCCTTGGCCGTCGAGGTTAGACAGAAGGTATCGGCCTTCTGGTGCTTGGCGTCGGTGGGCGTCGCTGTGGCAGCGGTTCTAGTCGGGACAGGTGTGGCGCTCAGATCATCAGTAGTCATAACGCCCTCACTGCTGCGAAGGTGGACGATGGGGCAGAGGATTCAGGATAGTGGTGGGAAGTGGGAGTTCCAGATGCCTGTTAGACTCAACGAAGATGATATGAACTCGTTATTCACTTACTTGAAGAAGAGGATACAACAAGAGGTTCTATCAGAGCATTTCTCCCTTACCCCTGAACTTGTTGCAAAGCAGACGAAGGAGAGTGAGACGGAGGACTCTGAGGCTCACGTGAAGAGCATCTTCTTCAACTACTTCTTTGGTCAGAGAGTGTATCTGGGTTCCTCCCCATTCGGCTTGGTCGCAGAGAAGAAGGAGGGGGAGAGAAACTACAAATTGAAGCTGATCTGCCGAGGTGCGGAGGAGGACACAATTAAAAAGATAGCTACCTTCATTCGCATGTTGATAGTTGACTGGAACGCTCGAAATAAGTGAAGCATTTAGCTACGCGTTTCGACCCTTTCAACTTTCCCATCACGCATGAATATGACCGAGTCGCTGACATCGATTATCTTCAGGTCATGAGTCGCGGCTATTATCGTCACCCCTCTTTCCTTGTTTATGGAGCTTAGAAGCTGTATGATCTCGTGCCCTGTTTGAGAGTCGAGGTTGCCCGTGGGCTCATCAGCGAGTATTATGGAAGGATCGTTCGCCAGGGCCCGGGCAAGGGCGACGCGTTGCTGTTGGCCTGCGGATAACTCGGAGGGTCTGTGGTGTAGTCGGTTGCCGAGGCCGACCCTGTCCAAGATTTCAATCGCATTTTTTTCTCGCTCCTTACGTGGCATTCCTGCGAAGATCATGGGCAGGGAGACGTTTTCTAGGGCTGTCATGACTGGGAGGAGGTTGAAGGTCTGGAAGATGTATCCCACTTTGTGGCAGCGGAGCCATGCTAGTTCATAGGCGTCGAGTTTCGAGACATCGATCTCATCGATGAAGACCCTGCCCTTTGTGGGTCGGTCGAGTCCCCCGATCATGTTAAAGAGCGTCGTTTTGCCAGAGCCTGAGGGCCCTACGATGGAGCTGTATTCTCCACGCCTGAACTTCAGGTCGACTCCATCGAGGGCCTTGATAGCGACGCCGCCGACTTCGTAGTGCTTGTGCAGGTCTTCGGTCTCGATGATGGTATCATATTTCATATCTTAGGGCCTCCACGGGCCTCAGTTTGGCGGCCTTGTAAGCGGGATACATCGTTGATACTATGTTGAGCACAACCGCTAGGCCGACTGAGTAGCTGAAATTGAGTAGGAGGTCGAAGGCTTGTACGCTCAGGAGGGCGCCGAAGCCTATTTGGGAGCCGGAGGATACGCTGGCGCTGAGGGCACCGGTTATGAAACCTAGAGAACCTCCCACCAAGCCGAAGATGGTGGACTCTATCAAGAATAATTCCAATATATGTCTGTCCAAGGCGCCGAGGGATTTCATTGTTCCTATCTCTCTGTATCTCTCGTAGACGGCGATGAGGCTTGAGTTTGTGAGGCCTATGACGCAAACGATGAATGAGACTACAATGAGCCAGAACTGGTAGGCCTCCATGGTTACGCCCATCACCTTGCCGTAGGCTTCGAAGATCAGGTTGGTCACGAGGAAGTGGGATAGGAGGGCTATTCCCAGTGCTATGGAGGCGATTATTATGCCGGACCTTCTCAAGCGTCTTTGGATCTGTTCAAGGCTTACGCGGAACGCCTCTGTTAATGGTAGCTCTACCCTCCCTTTCACGCCGGAGTCCGGGGCCTTGCCACCATCCACGGTTAGTTCTCCTTCTTTGAAGCGGAGATGATTAGGTCCCTAGGATAAAAGAATGTATGGTCACTCCAATGCCTCAATTTGTGTAGAAAATGACAAGAGGCGAGGCTTTTTCTGGCGGCAAAGCTAAAATCCTTAGAACGCATAACCAGCGGTCTCGTGTGAAGGGCGGTACATATGAGTAGGGGTATTCGGAGACCGAGTGCCTCAAGTCAGCCTAGGCCTCCCATATGGCTCGCCCCGGTCATAGTAATCCTTCTCGTCTTAGCAACCTCGGGCTTCTGGACGGTTAAGGCTGAGCAGTCCCCTGTTCCAGGTTCTTCTTTGATTCAGGGGCTGGTCTTGGACGCTTCTACTGGTCAGCCCATTGAGAATGCTACGGTCGTAGTTTCAGGCACTATTCCGGGTGGGTGGTTGTCGAGATGGATATGGTATAGTGGGAGGGACGTCAAAGAGGTCGCGAAGACGGCGGCCAACGGTAGCTACAGCATCATCATGGAAGGCGGTTTCAACTGCAAAGTATACGCCTACTACGATAACCAAAGCTCTCCAGGCTATGACTACCTACCTAAGCTTCAAACCTTCAACCTCGAGAAAGACAAGGAAGTTGACCTTGACTTCAAGCTAATTCCCGCAGCATCAGTCATCCTAGAGGGAGAAGTACTATTCGTAGACTCATCAAAACCTCCAGAACCCTGCACGTTCACGGTTCTCCTTGAGGAGGAGTTGCCTGAGATCGAGGGCAGCATCCTAAACTATGGCCCCTCAGCTAGCGCGCAGAACAGCCTCATAGGCATGAACTCATCCCACATAGTCGTCCCAGCCAACACAAGCTTCAAGATCTCGGTAACGGCCTCGACGAAGATATCATACTCCTTTTTCGTAAATGATTCCCAGTTCTCCGGTCTAGGCAAGGGTGAGGGGGTTCGAGTCAAGGTCGGACTATACTCTCTCCCAATAAGCCTCGAATTGACCAGGGACGCGATGCAAATTTCCGAGACGCGCGTCGCGGAGGCGGAGGGAAAGGCTTTCTACATCTTGGCCGAGACGCGGGACCTAGCAAGGGCCTCGGCGCTGGTCGAGGAGGCTGAGGCGATGTTCGACAAAGGCTTCTACGAGGAGTCCTACGCCGACCTGCGTCAGGCCTACACGAAGGCGACGTATATCAGCGAGAAGGTCTTGCTCATGTTTGCCAATGCCTCCGCGTCGGTTCCCATCCTTGTAGTCTTCCTCGCCTTCGCGTCGGTGGCCTTGTCCTATCTCCTCTTCGAGGACTGGGCTAGGAAGGCTCTGACTGCTGGGTTACTCTACATCCTGTTCATCGCGATTTTCTTCTATGTTTATGCTGGCTGCAGGGTCGTAGATGTTCGGTACCTCCTTGCAGGAGCTGTAGCATCGATCTCAATATTGTCGCTAGTTGCCTTCGTCTTGCCTCGTTTCTTCTCCGTGGCCATCTTCTTCTCCATGGCGAAGCGCAACATCAAGAGGAGGGTGACTCGCTTCACCCTGACGCTGGTTCCAATAGCGGTCTTGGTGATGAGTTTCGTGGCATTGACATCCTTCTCCCAGGAATACGGCTTCGTTACAACGACTGTGGGAGCGATAAGGTCCGAGGCTAGAGGCTTCCTCGTCAGGCAGCAGTTCCCCGACTTGCCCGATTTGACAGAGGATACTCAGATTGTCGCCAACTTCAAGCCGATGGAGACCTCAGCTGTGGAGTGGTTGTTGAAAAAGCCTGAGGTAACATTGGCGGCTCCCAAAGCTGAGAACTTCGCGACCCGTTCTGCCATGGGGGCCATATTCGCAGGGGGTAACCGATTATCTCTCTTTGGAGTCATTGGCATCTTGCCAAGTGTCGAGGCCGAAGCCACGGGCCTTGATAGAATTCTTGTCGAAGGGCAGGGTCGATACCTGCAGGACGATGAGGAGGACTCGGTCATGATCACCGCTAGTGCAGCTGAGACCTTGGGTGTTAGTGTGGGAGACCGTCTGACCCTGACTGTGGGCCGGTCATCGGTTAATGCGACACTGGTTGGTCTCCTCGACGATGACTCTTTTGGAAAGATGACAGACCTCGACGGGGCTCCGATGGTCCCCAGAAAGGTGATCATACAGATCCAAGACGGGACCGTAGTGGCGAAGGCGATAGTTCCTTGCGAACCATCCGAAGTAGCGGTCGTTAACCTGCGAACGGCGTCAAAGCTATCGGGCATATTCCTATCAAGAATAGACGTAATTGCAGCGGATAATGTGGACATCATCCAGTTTGCTCGCCAAGTGGCCTTGGAGAGGGACTACTGGGTCTGGGCGGCTGCGGGTGGGAAGATTAACCTCCTCGGCGTGATGTCCTACCTCGAAGCAAAGGGAATCTCCGTCTTCATCCCTTGGCTCATCGTTGTCCTGAACGTCGTAATCGTAATGTTGAACGCGGTCTACGAACGAAGGAGAGACGTCGCCATACTATCGTCGGTGGGCTTGAACCCCACACACATAACATCCCTCTTCGGGGCCGAGGCTCTAATCATTGGAATCATCGGTGGAGGACTAGGCTACCTAATTGGGCTGAGCTCGTACCAGGTCATGGCCCTACTACCACTGGGCATAGAGGTGAGACAGAAGATCACCGTCGAGTGGTGTCTAGCGTCGCTGGCAGTTTCTCTGACAGCAGTTCTGGTCGGGACCTTTGTAGCCCTGAAATCCTCGGTGGTCATCACGCCCTCGCTTCTGCGGAGGTGGTCGGTCGAGCAGAAGCCTCGGAACGTTGAGGGAAGGTGGGATTTCGAGATACCCATCAGGCTCCGCGAGGAAGAGGTCGAATCCCTGTTCAACTATGCGAAGAGAGGTGTTCAAGACTACGTTCGAGAGTTCCGCAGAGTATCACCCAGCCTCCTAGAAAAATTGACGAATGAGGGCGAGGAGAAAACGTCTGACTCTCACGTCAAGTTCGTCGATTTCAGGTACCGCTTCGGCAGAGATGATCCAATCGGCATGTTCCCCTTCCGACTGGTGGCTGAGAGGAAGGACGGTGAAGACTTCTATAAGCTGAGGATTATCGCAGAGATGATCCTTTCTGTTCCCCTCATGGGGGAGAGTTCATCCCTGTTTAACACGTTGGTCACGTTCATCCGCATGCTTGTAGTAGAGTGGAGTGCGCGTGAAAAGTAGGATTCTACTCTTCTCTGTCCCCCTAGGACATGAGATGCTTTGGCAAAGGGCATTTCACGCAGAACGCTACATCTCATCAACTTATCGTGACTCACATCAACGACTGCCGCCTCACGAACAAACCTCTACAATCTCGATTCACACGTCTCCTATGATTGTCAGCATGGGAAGGTTTTTGCGTGAAGACCTGTATAGCTCGATGAAAGGAGGGATGCCATGTGGATGTAGTCTTCTTAGGAACAGGCGGCGGCCGATTTCGTCACCTACACCCAGAGACGCTGGACAGGCGGAATTAGATTCATCAATGGCCAATTCCACGCCCACCTGGACCCGGGGCCAGGTGCGGTTGTCAGGTCCGTAGACGCGGGACTCAGGGTAGAAAGGGTTCGCCTCCTCCTCGTGAGTCATAATCATCCGGATCACTATAGTGATGCTGAGATCTTCATTGAGGGCATGACGCGTGGCACAACTCAGCGGCGTGGCACGATAATAGCGGCGAAGAGTGTTCTCTCAGGGAACGAGGTCACTGAACCGGCCATCAGCAAGTATCATCAAAGCCTCGCGACGGAGCTAATCGAGGCTCATCTTGGTGACAGTTATCAGGCCGAGGACGTTGGCATTCGCGTTGCTAAGGCGGTACACACGGACCCCGATGGCGTGGGCTACATCCTAGACTTCCCCAGCGTTGGAGGGATAGGTTATACTTCTGACACGGAGTTCTTCGAAGGCATCGCCGACCCCTATAGAGGGGTGAGGCTCCTGATCCTATGTGTAATGCGGCCCCGAGGCGCGCCTCTAAGGGGGCATCTCTCGACAGATGATGCTGAGGCGATTATTGCGTCGACCAAGCCTGAGATAGCAGTGCTGACCCACTTCGGGATGAGGATGCTGAACGAGAGCCCACGGGCTCAGGCGAAGTATATCCAAGACTCGACCGGGGTTCAGACGGTAGCTGGCTTCGATGGAATGATAGTCTCGCTTGGGAATGATGTGGAGGTCAAATCACTATCACGTAGTAATCGAGGTACTAGATATGGAAGTGGAGCTCGCAGACGGTCAACCAGAAGAAGAGCGTGAATCGAATGAGCACACGACTCTGAGGTCCCCCGTTAGAAAAACTGCAACATTCTTAAATCTGTCACCGGTTCTCAATCACCTTCGGTTGGGTTCAACGTGAGTGATTCCGACTCGACAGAGTTTCCAAAACGGTATAACCCTAAAGATGTTGAGACGAAGTGGCAGGCCGTCTGGCTTGAACCAGAGGTCTATAGGGCAGTCTATCGATTCGACAAAGAGGATACTAGCCGCCCAGTCTTCTCGATAGATACGCCTCCGCCCTTCACCAGCGGCGAATTGCACATGGGCCACGCTTACTGGACGGTCTTGAACGATACGACCGCCCGCTACAAGAGGATGAGGGGCTATAATGTTCTCCTACCCCAAGGCTGGGATTGCCAAGGCTTGCCGACCGAACTCAAGGTCCAGAACCGTTGGCGTATCCCCCGTGAGGACAGGAACCTCTTCCGACAGAAATGCGTTGAATTCACCCACCAGATGATCGCCAGCATGAAAGGGACCATGATACACATGGGCTACCGCCCGGACTGGGAACAGTTCGAGTACAGGACCATGGACCCCAGCTACTGGCGGAACGTCCAAGACACGCTCCTAACCTTCTACGAAAAAGGGCTGGTCTATCGAGACGAGTTCCCCATCCACTGGTGCCCAAGCTGCGAGACCGCCCTAGCTCAGGCAGAGGTCGGCTACGTCGACGTTTCAGCCCATCTCTACTACGTCCGCTTCCCCTGTGGAGACGGCTATCTTGAGATAGCAACGACCCGGCCTGAACTCATAGGCGCGTGCCAAGCCGTAGCCGTGAACCCAGAGGATGAGCGCTACCGTGGAATGGTCGGCGGCAAAGCCACGGTCCCAGTGTACGGGTACGAGGTCTCGATTCTGTCGGACTCCGAGGTGGACATGGAGTTCGGCACTGGGGTCGTCATGGTCTGCACCTTCGGGGATGAACAGGACATACGGTGGCAGAAGAGGTATGGTCTACCTGTCAAGAGGCTCCTCGACGAGAGGGGACGATTAATCAACTCAGGTAAGTACGACGGCATGAAAGTGAAGGAGGCGCGGAAGGCCATAGTCACTGACCTTGAGGCCGCTGAACTACTAAGCAAACGGGAACCCATAGTCCACAAGGTTCTTTCCCACACGGAGCGTTCCGACTGCATGACCCCCGTCGAGTTCTTGGTCAAGACCCAGTTCTTCATCAGGATCATGCTTTACAAGGAAGCGATCATCGAGGCATGCAGGAGCATGATGTGGTCCCCCAATTATATGCTTCAACGCCTTGAGGACTGGGTGAACAGCATCGAGTGGGACTGGCTCATATCGAGGCAACGGATCTACGGGACCCCGATCCCGTTCTGGTACTGCGACGACTGCGGCGCGATAGTTCCGCCGAGGAGGGAGGACTTGCCCGTGGTGCCGGAGAACCAGCGTCCCCCGGTTGAGGCCTGCCCTCAATGCGGCTCCAAGAAAATCGAGCCGTCGTTGGATGTCTGCGACTGTTGGGTGGACTCTAGCATCACTCCCCTAGTCATATCCAGCTTCTTCGAGGACGACAACCGCTTCAAGAGGATCTACCCCACATCCCTTCGTCAGCAGGGCCACGACATCATCCGAACTTGGCTCTTCTACACGACTTTGCGATGTCTCCTCTTGACTGGTAGGGCGCCCTTCCGAGAGGTGTTGGTGAACGGCCACATCCTCGGCCCCGACGGCTCAAAGATGTCTAAGTCCAAGGGGAATGTGGTGAGTCCTGAGGAGAGGCTGGAAGAATTCGGCGCGGACTCTATGAGGCAGGCCCTCCTTTCCCTGAAGGTGGGTTCGGATTTCCCCTTCAAGTGGGAGGTCGTCCGTTACTGCAAGGCCTTCCTGCAGAAGTACTGGTCGTCGAGCAGGTTCGCCAGCCAATTCCTAAGAGGCTACACTCCGGCAAGTCCCTCGCGGCTGATGACCTTGGATTACTGGATTCTTGGACGCCTAGCTGAAACCCTTCAAGGTGTCGCGACGGCGTTGGACAGCTATCAGTTCCATGTGGCCTTGGAGTCGCTTCAGAACTTCCTCTGGCACGACTTCTGCGACCAGTACTTGGAGGCCGTGAAGCATCGTCTATATTCCCCCGAGGATCCTGAGGAGTTAGAGTCTGCGAGGTATACCCTCAGCACAGTCCTTTCTAGTTCCACACTGATGCTCGCGCCCTTCTGCCCCCATATTACTGATGAGGTGTACCACAACCTCTTCGACTCATCCATCTCGACAGTCCACAGTCTCACTTGGCCGAGGCTGGACACAATCCCCATCAACAAGGAGAAGGAAGAGAAAGGAAGCATCCTAGTGGAAGCCATCTCCCTAATCCGCAACGAGAAATCCAAAGCAAGGCTTTCCCTCAACGCTCCACTCCAAAGAGTAGTTCTCCAGGGACCGTCGAAGGCCCTCGCTGTTGTAAGGGACGAGGAGAGTGAGGTGAAGAACATCCTGAAGATCAGGGAACTAGTCTATGAGCAGGGTGAGGCCTTAGCCGCCAAGGTTTAATCCAAGGCATCCTCTTCAACCTCTTTCACGGGACTTCGACCCGTTGATAGGCTTTAATACGTATCTATCGTACTTCGAGGAGAGTGGATGATGTTGCCTAGAAGGATGAAGGCGGGCATATACTACGGCCCAAAGGACATCAGACTGGAAGAGATCGACGTACCCGCGGTGACGCCGGGGCACATCCTAGTCGACACTAAGGCTTCGGGGATCTGTGGGAGCGACCTCCACGTATACTATGGTGAATGGGATCAACCCAAAGCTAAGGTTGCGACCGGACATGAACTGAGCGGCGTCGTAATCGAGGTTGGGGAGGGCGTCTCCGAGGTGGCTGTAGGCGACAGGGTGTGCGTCGAATGCTTCTCCCACTGCGGATACTGTACCTACTGTAAGACCGGCCAATACAACCTATGCGACAATATCAAGTATCAGAGCCGCACAGGCCACGGCGGCTTCGCCGAGTACTCACTACTCCCAACCTCCGCCGTCTACAAAATCCCAGACAGCTTCTCCTTCGAGGAAGGAGCCCTAGTCGAGCCACTGGCCGTCTCCTATAGAGCCTTCAACAGGACTCAAGCTGGCCATAGGGACAGGGTTGCCATCCTCGGCGCCGGGACCATCGGCCTACTCTGTGTGGCAGCAGCGAAGGCCGCCGGTGTCCGTGACATTATGGTTAGCGCGAAGTATGAGCACCAAGCAAGGCTGGCGGAAAAACTGGGGGCGGATCACGTGGTACGTATCGCAGACCAGGACTTGAGGGAGGGGGCTAAGTCAATCTCAGGGGGTTCCGGTGTAGACGCGGTCGTTGATACTTTGGCCTTTGACCAGACATTCGATGACGCGGTGGCCATAGTTAGGAAAGGGGGCACCGTCTGCTTGGTGGGCGGGTACACTAGGCCGTTGACCGTCCAACTCCGCCCGATAGTCGACAAGGAACTCCACATATTGGGGTCGCAATGCTATGGCTACAGTGGGATGAAGACAGACTTCGAGGCCTCCATCGAGCTGATA
>Ga0172362_10002246_pt1 | contig 16810 bp, 16 predicted proteins | sample LakKivs1_kivu2a2_FD_114534 | JGI IMG/M metagenome (GOLD analysis project Ga0172362, IMG submission 114534) | Sediment microbial communities from Lake Kivu, Rwanda - Sediment s1_kivu2a2 | ecosystem: Environmental > Aquatic > Freshwater > Lake > Sediment | place: Rwanda: Western Province, Lake...
ACGGGCCGCTTCTCGTGGTGGCGGGGCCCGGCAGCGGGAAGACGAGGGTCATCACGCGAAGGATAGCGTACCTCGTCCATTGCGGTATCCATCCCTGGAACATCCTCGCCATCACGTTCACCAACAAGGCCGCAAACGAAATGAAGCAGCGCGTCGAGGCGCTCGTGACGCAGAAGGGCATACGGCTTTCGACGTTCCACTCATTCTGCGCGAGGATACTGCGCGAGTTCGCCGCCAGGGTCGGCTACACGAGGGATTTCACGATATACGACGCTCAGGACTCGCTCAAAGTCGTGCAGCAGGTGATGAAGGAGGCGGGCGAGGCCAGGGAGGGCGTAACGGGGCGCCTCGTGCAGGCCTTGATAAGCGCGGCGAAGGGGCGCTTTCAGACTCCCGAGGAATTCGCGGCCGAGGCGCGCGGCCCGGCCGAGCTCGTCGCAGCAGGCGTGTACGGCGAGTACCAGCGGATCTTGAAATCGGCGAACGCCATGGATTTCGACGATCTCCTCATGATGACGGGCGTCCTCTTGAGACAGGACGAGGATGCCCTGGGGAAACTGCGGCACCGGCACCAGTTCGTGCTCGTCGACGAGTTCCAGGACACCAGCCGCAGCCAGTACATAATCGCACGCATGTTGACGGAGAAACACCGCGACATCTGCGCGACCGGCGACCCCGACCAGTCCATATACGGCTGGCGCGGGGCCGACATCACGAACATCCTCGACTTCGAGAGAGACTACCCCGAGGCGAAAGTGGTGTTTCTCGACCGGAACTACCGCTCCACGGCCACGATACTCTCGGCGGCAAACAACGTCGTTTCCGCAAACACCATGCGCAAAGAGCGCACGCTCACGACGGAGAACCCCGTCGGTGAAAAGATACGCCTCATCGGGGCTTCCAACAGCGCCGACGAGGCTTTGGGCATCACCGCGACCGTAAAGAGGCTTTTGGCCGAGGGATTGCCGCCGAAGGAGATCGCGGTCTTCTATCGGGTCAATGCCCTGTCCCGCGAAATCGAGGAGGCGTTCATCAAGGAGGCGCTACCGTACCAGATCGTCGGGGCGGTCGAGTTCTACGCGAGAAAGGAGATAAAGGACGTCCTGTCTTACCTGCGCCTGGCGGTAAACCCCGCCGACGAGGTAAGTCTATCGAGGGCTGTAAGCACGCCTGCCCGCGGGCTCGGCGCGAAGGCGATGGAGGGGCTCAAAGGTTGGGCGAGTGAAGCGCGGATGAGTTTGTGGGACGCCTTCGGGGCCGACGGGGCGAAGGCGGGGCTTCCCCCGCGGGCGCGAAAGGCCGTTGAGGAGTTTCTTTCCCTTGTCGGCCGGGTCAGTCAGGCGGGCCGCGCCGGGGCGACCGAAGCCGTCGAGATTGCGGTTCACGAGAGCGGATACGCCAGGATGCTCGAGCAGTCGAAAGACCCGCAAGACCGGGAGAGGCTTGAGAACCTCAAGGAACTCGTCAACGCCGCAGCGCAGTACGACGGGGACAACCCCGACGGGCGGCTCGTGGGTTTTCTGGAACAGGTAGCGCTCATCGCCGACATCGACACGTGGCACGACCGGGAAGACCGTGTGACGCTCATGACCATGCACGCGGCAAAGGGGTTGGAGTTCCGGGCGGTGCTTGTTGCGGGGCTCGACGAGGGCATCCTGCCGCACGCGAGTTCATCTTCGGACAAGGTGGAACTCGAAGAAGAGCGCAGGGTCTTCTTCGTGGCGATGACCCGGGCGAAGGAACGGCTCTTCCTTTTCAGGGCCGACGAACGCATGATGCACGGGACGTGGCGGTACGGCATTCCGAGCCGCTTTCTGAGGGAGATACCGGGCGAGTTGGTCCAGTTTGAGGACGTTGCCCAGTTGGCCCAACTGCCTGCCGGGCGGCAGGACGAAGCCTGGAGGCCGTCAGCAGCGGTGACTGCGCCGCCCGGCAGCGGCGGGCGCCAGGACGCGGCCGTCCCCTGCGTGGGGACTCGTGTGCGCCACAGGGAGTTCGGGTACGGCGTCGTCAGGTCGGTTGCCCCTTCCGGGAAGTATCACAAAATGACGGTGCAGTTCACGGGCGTCGGCGATAAGAAGCTGATTTTTGAGATGGCGGGACTTGAGATCGTGCGGTAGAGTCTCAAGCGTGTTCTTGATAGGTGGCTTATGAGTCTTGGACAATTCGGGCCGAGTCCGGCACTGTCGCTTGAGGTCTTAGGCGGGATACCCGCCCGGACCGTCATAGCGCAGGCGCGGGAACTTGGATACCCCGCTATAGGGATCAGCGCCGTCAGGAGCGAGTTTTCCCCCGCGGCGCTTGGCGTAAGCGGTGCGAGGGATCTGGCCGTGTATCTCGCCAGAAACAACCTTGCGGTTTGCTGGGTGTCGGCGGGCCCGCGCGGACGCTTCTCGGTCTCACAGGCGCTCGATGAGGACATCGCCCGGGCGAGGGCGGTTGTGGAACTCGCCGGGAGACTTCGCGCGGGCGCGGCGTGCGTCCGCGTGGGGGCAATCGGCGCAAGGGACTCTGAGGCCGCGGCGAACCTGGGCCAGGCCCTGCGGGAACTTGCGGCCGCGGCGGACGGCGTGGGTGTTTCACTGGCGCTCTTGCCGTCGCCGGGCGAGGGGCACCTGATTGAGGGCGTCCTTTCCGGCCTCGTGGACGCGCCGGTCGGCCGGATGATCGATCCGGGCGCGGCGCTTTTCGCGGGCATGGACCCCGTCGACGAGGTCGCGCTCGCCGGCAAGGTAACGGCCGTTCGGGCATCAGACTCGTCGGCGGAGTCGGCGGACCTTGCGCCGGGCGAGGGCCGCGTGCCGTGGCGGGATTTCCTTGCGGCGCTCGGCGTGGCGGATTATCATGGTTACGTTACCGTCGAATTCGCCGGGCGCACGGATGCGCCGGGGAGGGCCGCGAAGGCGCTTTCAATGCTGCGCGCTTACACCATTTCGTAGAGGGGCGTTATGCTCTTAGTCATAGACAATTACGACTCGTTCACCTACAACCTCGTGCAGGAATTGGGCGAGATGGGGGCCGTTATCGAGGTAAGGCGAAACGACAAGACCTCGATAAGGGAGATCGAGCGGCTCCGGCCCGACCGGATTATCATCTCGCCCGGGCCGTGCACGCCGCTTGAGGCGGGGATTTCAAACGACGTCATAACGTCCTTCATGGGCAAGGTGCCGATCCTGGGCGTGTGCCTCGGCCACCAGTGCATAGGGCACGCGTTGGGCGGGATCGTCGAGAGAGCCGGCCGCGTCATGCACGGCAAGACGAGCCTCATCTACCACGACGGCAAGAGCATCTACCACGGCCTTTCGAACCCCTTCACCGCGACGCGGTACCACAGCCTCATCGTGCGGCGTTCGAGCCTGCCCGATTGCCTGGAGGTTTCGGCGTGGACTGATGCCGGCGAGGTCATGGGCCTCAGGCACCGGGAAGTAGCGCTCGAGGGGGTGCAGTTCCACCCGGAGAGTTTCCTCACGAGCGAGGGACCGCGGCTTCTGCGGAACTTCCTCGAGGGGCTCTTCGAGAAAGCGGTGGCGTAGGCCCCGCGGCGTTTCGGCCGCCGCTATTTCGCGCGCTTTTCGTACAGGGTCAGGAGGCGCTCTACGAGCCTCTCGGGGTCCCTGTCGAAAAGGACTTTGCTGCAGGTCTGTTTCTTGATTGTCCTCATAAGGCTGCGGACGACGTCGGCGACGCCGCCTGAACCCTCCAATACTCCGATTACCTTGCCCTCGTCGTAGGCTATCGCGAACTCGCCGAGCGTGCCCGACCGCCCGCCGATGATGATAATGATGTCGCAGGTGCGCACGGCGGTGACCTCGCGGCCCATGAGCCCCGCGCCCGTGAAGATGAGCGCGTCGAGGTCGTTTACGGGGGAGCCGAAACGCTTCACGTGCTCTTCGAGGTCGACGGCTGGCGATATGCCCAGCGTCATGGCGCCCGCAGCTTTGGCGCCGGCGGTCGCCTCCTCGGGAAGCCCGGGGCAGCCGCCCGTGACGACGAGGCACCCATGGCGGCCGAGGGCCTCGCCGAGGGCGCGTGCCTTTGCCTTGACCTTCGCGCTCATCCGACCCCCGGCCGAACCCATGACGCCGACTCTGATCTTCATACCGTTCATGCAATGCTCCGAGGGCACTCAGGGCAATTCACGAAACGGGATAATAGGCCTTCAGGTCGAAATGTCAACATCCCATAGCAATAAGTGTGCGGCATACTGCTCTGTTGAAAACACTGCACCAGTAGAAATCGCCGCTCCGGAAAACGGGGGACAAGCACCAATTTCCTACAAGCCGCGGAAATTGAGAGCCAGCGCTCGACAAGCTCGGACGAGACTTCCCCGTTTTTCCTCGTTCGGCTGCCAGAGGTTTTCAACAGAGCAATCATGTCCTGAGTTTAGGGCCGGGCATTCAGGACCAGAGCGCGGCGAAGGCCAAAGCCTTCGGCGCATTTGTGGCGCGCAGCGCCTGAGCCCTCAGGCGAAGTGTCTCCTCAACGCAGCGACAATTCGTTCGGCGGCGTGGCCGTCCCAGAGTTCCGGTATGCGTGCCGTCAGCCTGCCCGTGGAGAGGGCCTTTTCGGCTGCGGCCACGATTTTCGCGGTGTCGTTGCCGACGAGCGTGCTTGTCCCCTGCTCTATCGTTACGGGGCGTTCGGTGTTCTCGCGAAGCGTAATACAGGGGATGCCGAGGACGGTCGTTTCGTCCTGGAGGCCGCCGGAATCGGTGATGACGAGCGCAGAGGAGTCTATGAGGCAAAGGAAATCGAGATACCCCAGTGGAGGAACGATGCGGACGCTGCCGCCGCGTTCGAGCCGCTCCAGGAGGCCGTAGGCCTGGAGGTTCTTGACGGTGCGGGGGTGCGCCGGGAAGACGATGATTATCCTGTCCCTTATCTTCTCGAGCGCGGACACGATGCGTTCGAGGGGCGCCGGCTCGTCGACGTTGGAGGGCCGGTGAAGCGTCAGGACGCCGTAGCCCGCCTCCTTGAGGCGCAGCCTCGCAAGGGCGTCGGATTTCGACGCGCGCTCGCGGTTGGCCAGAAGCGCGTCGATCATGACGTTGCCCACGAAGAAGACCCTGTTGGGCGGGATGCCCTCGGCGGCGAGGTTGTGTTCGGCGCTTCGCTCGGTGACGAAAAGGAAGTCGGATATCGAATCAGTCAGCACGCGGTTTATTTCCTCGGGCATCGTCCTGTCGAAGGAGCGAAGCCCCGCTTCGACGTGCGCGACGGGGATATGCATCTTCGCCGCGACGAGAGCGGCGGCAAGCGTAGAGTTTACGTCCCCGACGACGACGACCAGATCGGGCCTGTGGGCGGTGGCGGCCTCCTCGAAGCGGACCATTATCTCGCCGGTCTGCCTGCCGTGGGGGCCGGAACCGACCGAGAGGTTGACGTCGGGCAGCGGGAGGCCCAGCTCGTCGAAGAAGACCTCCGACATCGAGCGGTCATAATGCTGGCCGGTGTGGACGAGAAGCGGCTGGAAGAAGGGGTCCTTGCGCATGGCCCGGAGTATCGGCGCGATCTTCATGAAGTTGGGACGCGCGCCGACTACGTTTGCGACCTTCACTGGGCGGCCCTCACGCCTTGAATATCTTCTCGCGACCGGCCTTCACGTCCTTGGTGGCGTTGCGGGTGTCGACCACGATGTTCGAGTGTTCGACTATCCAATCGTAATTGTACGCCGTGTGGTCCGTCGCGATAAGCACGACGTCCCGCGATGCCAGAAGCTTGGCCGTGAGCGGTACGCTTTCGAGGCGAAGGTCGTGCTCGCGCTGCCTGACGAAGCGCGGTATGTGGGGATCGTTGTAGTCCACCAGGGCTCCCTTGGCCTGGAGTTTCTCGATGATGATGATCGAGGGGGACTCGCGGTGGTCGTCGACGTCCTTTTTGTAGGCGGCGCCGAGGACGAGGACCGTCGAACCCTTCAAGGCCTTGCCCCTGTCGTTGAGGGCGTCGGAGATCTTGGACACGACGTAGTCGGGCATGGACGTGTTTATCTCGCCGGCGAGTTCGATGAAGCGCGTGGGGGTCTCGAACTGCCGCGCCTTCCACGAAAGGTAGAACGGGTCGATGGGTATGCAATGCCCTCCGAGACCGGGCCCCGGGTAAAACGCCTGGAAGCCGAAGGGTTTCGTCCTGGCGGCCTCGATGACTTCCCAGACGTCAATGCCCATCCTGTCGAAGAGGACCTTGAGTTCGTTCACGAGGGCGATGTTGACGCTGCGATAGATATTCTCGAGGATCTTGCAGGCCTCGGCCACGCGCGCCGTTGAGACGGGCACGACCGCGCTCACCACCTTGCGGTAGAGGGCCACGGCGAGTTTGCCGCTGGTCTCGTCGACGCCGCCGACGACCTTCGGGATGTTGCCTGTGCTGTACTTCGGATTGCCGGGGTCCTCGCGCTCGGGGCTGAAGGCGAGGTAGAAGTCGGCGCCGCACTTGAGGCCGGTCCTCTCGAGGATGGGCCTCACGACTTCGTCTGTCGTGCCGGGGTAGGTCGTACTTTCGAGGACTACGAGTTCGCCCTTGTGAAGCGTTTCGGCGACGCTTTCGACGCTGTTGACGACGTAGGAGAGGTCCGGTTCCCGCATCTTATCGAGCGGGGTCGGAACGCAGATGACGACGCAGTCGACGCCGGCGAGTTTCGCGTAGTCGGTGGTGGCTTCAAAACGCCCGGTGGCCCTCAGGCTTTCGATGAGGGAGGACGGGATGTGCTTTATGTAACTCTGGCCGCTGTTGAGTTTGGCGACCTTTTCCGGGTCGATATCGAAACCCGTTACGGCGTAGCCGGCTTTCGAGAACTCGCGCACGAGCGGCAGGCCGACGTACCCAAGGCCTATGACACCTATGCGCGCCTGAAGGGAGTCAATCTTCCTGAGGAGTTCCATAAGCTCTTGGTCCCCTGCGGTGGTGCCCGGTCAGAGAATCAGGTCTGGAGCACTTCTATTTTCTCGCGGAACCCCTCCAACTCCGCGGCGGCCGTCTGGAGCCTGTCCTCTGCGCCGCCCCATATGCGGACGGCGTCGGGGTCCTGGGTAGGTGCCGCCGTGTCTCCGGATTCCCCGATGCCGGCTTGCCTGGTGACCGTATCGGCGACGTTGACGAGGGCGCTCATCCGCGCGAAATCGGCGCCGGCCTCGGCGGGCACATGGTGAAAGTGGATGCTCTCGCAGAGGACGTCCGGCAGTTGCCAGCGGCGCGCGACGTTGTGGCCGAGCTCGGCGTGGTCGATACCGAGAATCTGTCTTTCCACCAGGTACATCTGGACCTGTTCGCGCTGGCAGGTCTCGACCACCTTGGCGTACTCGTCGCTGAGGTGGCTGTCGAAGATCGTCTTGCCGATGTCGTGGAGCATGCCGGCCGTGAAACCGACGGCGGCTTCTTTGCTGTTGCGGTTGCTGGATAACAGGCGCGCCGCAGTCGCCACGCCGAGGGAATGCTTCCACAACTCCCTGCGGTCGAGGAAGTGCCCCTTGCCCGCGCCCCAGAGCGTGTCGTAGACGGTCACGGTAAGCGCCAGGCCCACGACCGTCTGAAAGCCCAGAAGCACGGTGGCCCGCGAGACGGTCTCGACGGTTCGAGGTATGCCGTAGTAGGCGCTGTTGGCGACCTTGAGGATTTTGGCCGAAAGGGCCTGGTCGCGCATTATTACCTCTTCGAGGTCGCCTGCGGTCGACCTTTCGTCCTCGGCGATGGCAAGGACCTCAAACATCACGCTCGGAAGCGTGGGGAGTTCTTCGACGATAGCCGCAAGTCGTTCAATATTAACAGGTTCCGTCACGGTTCCCCCTCGCGTAATACGCCCTCTTTAGCCACCATCCCAAGTATACACTCTAAATGCGCCCCACGCAATGCCCCGGGCGGGCGAGAAACAAAAAAGGGAGCACGCCCCACGGTGCGCTCCCTTTTGCCGTCCTTTCAAGCATTGCTACTCCACCTTTATCGCCTCCACGGGACACGTGGCGACGCACGCTTCGCACTGGGTACAAGTGCTCTGATCGATCACCGCGACGCCGTCCACCATCGAGATGGCGTTGACGGGGCAAACGGGTACACAGGTCTCGCAGCCGATACATTCTTCCTTTTCCACACGAACCATCCAGGTCTCCTTTTGTGAGAGTGCACCTGAAATAAACCAACGAATGAGACAGAAAAAATACCAAACCTTTCTCCCGATGCAACATACTTTTTGAAAAAACTTGCGACGCGGCGCCGCGCGCTCGCGAAGACCCGCGGGATTCGCCGCGTCCGCCTCACGCGTAAAGGTCGAGAACCGCGGCCATTCTACGCCGGAAGGCCCTGACGGCCTCCGGGGGGCCTTCTATGCGGGCGTCGGGGGCGAACTCCACCGCCACGTCCGAGATCCACGCCATGTCCGCCACCTGGAAGTCGCATATCACGCCGCCGTCTTCGGCCGCGGCGGCAATCCACTTCGCGTAGCGCTCGCGGGCCCAGCGGGCGCTCTCGGGGCCGAAACGAACGCGCACGGTCGTTTCGCGTCCCGATGGAAAGAACATCTCATCCTTGCGGTAACGGCCTATGTCGAAACGGCCGCGCGGCTCGAAGGTACCGTCGAGGACCTGGGCCTCTCTGATCCGGTCCATCCTGAACGCCCTCTCGGCGCGCCTGAGCCGGCAGAACGCCACGAGGTACCAGATGCCCTCGAGGTCGACGATGCCGAGGGGTTCGACGGTCCTTTCGGACAACGCGTCCTGGGCCCGGTTGTAATACGAGATTCGCACGGGCCTGTTCTCGTCGAGGCCGCGCTCGATCGCGGCGATCTTGCGGGAGGGCGCGGCGTGGGGGGCGGGGCGCGCGCCCGTCGTGCCCAACAGCGCCGCGATCTTTCGCGACAGGGAGGCGGCGGCATCCTCGAAGACGCCCGGCGACTGGCTGATGAAGTCCTCGACGATGACCTTGAGGCTGACCGCCTCGGCCACGGTGAGTCCCAGGGGCTTCGCCAGGAACGGGGCGTTCACGACCGTGACCCGGCCGTTTTCGACCCACGCCGTCACGTAGTCCATGGGGCCGTAGGGGGGAAGGCCGAACATGAGTATCTCGTTTATCGCCCGCATGAACTGGCCGGTCGAAAGCGCGAAGACGTCGCAGACCGTGCGGACGGGGACTCCCGGGTGATTGGCCAGAAACGACACGAGGTTGAGCGTGCGCCGGAGGTGATGCGATCGGTTGTCGCTTAACCTGCGCATTGGCGCTCGAGGCTCCTCACGAACTCCACAAACCGGGCCGCGGCGTCTTCCGGCGAGGTCAGCCTCGCGTGGACGCCAATGCCGACGAGCCACTTGAAGAACGCCGTCTCGTTTCGCACGCGGCCCTTCCCGGCGGCGCCGCCTTTGGTGCGCCTGAGTGTGAGGCCCGCGGGACGCGCCTCCTCGACGAGCCACGCGCCGATCTCGTCGAACTCGACAGTCGCGGTGAAGGCCTTCTTGCGGGACAGTTCCCACGGGCTCCTGCCCACGTAGTCGTCGATGGAAAAGTCGCGTGGGATATCGTACTCCGCGCCGGCGCCCGTGACGAAGCGAGCGCGGTCCTTGACCCTGTCGAGGCGGAAGATGCGCATTTCGGACTTCTCGAGGCATCGGCCCACGAGGTACCACTCGGCCCTGAAGAACTTGAGCCCGTATGGCTCGACCTGCCTTTGCGACGAAGCATCCCTGTGGATGCTGTAGTAGGTGAACGTCACGCGGCGGCGGTTTTCGACGGCCTCCGCGAGCGCCTGCAGGTTCGACGAAAGCGCCCCGTCGGCGGCGGCCTTGGCCGGGTAGACAAGATGGCGGCTCACGACGCCGTAAGGGGCGTCGGCGAGCGCGCTCTGGGCCAGGAGTTTCTGGCAGGCGCTCGCGAGGTTGTCCACGAGGGCCGAACTCTTTGCGCCGGCGAACGCTGCCAGTACCATCAGCAGCCTGACCTCGCGTTCGGAGAGTTCGATGTCCCCCATGTAGGCGGCCGGCTTGGGGATGCTGTAGCCCAGAATCCCCGTCGCCTCGTCATCCACGTAGAGCAGATCTATCCCGACGGCGCGAAGCGTGTCCTTGTCGCGCTCGAAGCGGCGGGCGACCGTCGCCGCCGCGGTGTCGGCGTCATTGTACCCGTCGACGTCCGCGCGGATCCGGTCGAAGGTCACGGGGCGTCTGGACCTCAACAGATACGCCAGGAGGTTGAGGACTCTTTCATTCTTCCTTATTGCCGTTTTCATTTTCCGGGTACTCCGGCGAGCGGGCGGCCATCGAAGGCACCGAAAGGGTATCTTGTCCCGCAAGCTCCCCTGCTTCCACCGGCAGGATTACGCCCCCCGAGATGACGTACTTCAGGGCCGCGTCAACGGGCAGAGAGAGCTCTATGAGTTCATCGCGAGGCACCTGGACGCAGTAGCCCGTGAACGGTGTCGGGGAACTCGGCACGAAGACGGTGACCATTTCGAGGCCCGTGACCCTCTCCGCGGTGCTCAAGCCCTTGTTGGTCACGAAGCCGACCGAGAAGATGCCTTTGCGGGGGTATTCGAGCATCACTACTCTCCTGAAGGCCATCGTCGAGTCGGCGAAGAAGAAATCGGTAACCTGCTTAACGGCGGGGTAGATGGTGTTTATTATCGGAACGCGCCTGAGCCGCCCCTCGACGGCGGCGTAGAACCTGCGGCCCATGAAGAGGGCCAGCGCCAGGCCCATAAAATAGATGATGATGAGCGCCACGACCACCGCGAGGACGACGCCTACCGAGGGGGGCAATTTCGCTTTGACGAACTCATATTGCCGGTCGGTTGCGAATGCGATTATGCAGGCCAAAAGGCTTTTCATCCACGAGCCCATGGTCTTCGACACAAAACCGTAGAGTTTCACGAGGATGAGGACGGTAAGGGCCGTCGGCAGGACGGCCGCGAGGCCCTTCAGGAACGTCGCTCTCATGCTCGAACCGCGCAAGCCGTCTCCCCCTTTTAGTACGCGCCCAAGTTCCGCGTTATCTGGTCGATGTAGCCCGCGTAAAGCCTGATTATGTAGATCGCCATTATGAGGCCGACCGCTGCGTAGATGGTCCAGGCGATGCCGGATATGAGCCGGTTCAGGGAGATGTCGGCGTCCTCGGCGTAATGGATCGAAACGCGCTTGAGGCTTTCGGAGACCTTGCCCGATTCCTCGGCGACGGAGACGATGTCGATGAAGTCGGGCGGGAAAAGGCCGGTCGCCTCAAGCGAGGGCGTCAGCGGCTCGCCCTGCTCTATCTTGCGGGCGGCCTTCTCCATCTGGTATTCCACGTAGGCGTTGTTGGTGGCGCTGCCCGATTCGCGCACGGCCTCGGGCAGGCCGATGGCGCTTCCGGTCATGAGGTACATCGAGAGCGAAAAGCGCGAGAGCATCAGCTTGCGAAGCGGCCCCCTCAGCGGCGGGACGAAGAGTATGAGAAAATCCGTCACGGACCTGCCGACCAAAATCATGCGGGCGACGAGGATGGTGAGGATTATTACGGCGACTATCGAGACGTCCATGCCGAGGGTCCTCAAGAACCGCGCCTCTATCTCGCCCCACCCTCCCCCGCCGCCGTCGGCGGCTACGGCGCTGCCTATGACGGCGAAGACCGCGGTTAGGAGCGAGTGCACGAGCACCAGTGCGGCCACCATGAAACACGGGTATATAAGCCTTGCGAAGAAACGCCGCCGCATCTGGACCTGTTGGTCGAGATAGTCGGCGAGTTGATGGTATATGACGGCGAGCGTCCCGCTATCCTCGCCGACCTTGGTCATCCTCAGGAAGATGACGGGATAGCGGTCGCCCTCGGCGCCGAAGGCCTCAAAGAGGCTCGAGCCGTTCTTGACGCGTTCGAGGACGCGGCGCAGGCTCGACGAGAGGCGGCCATCGAGCGTCCCCACGGAGAGCGAGTTGAGCGCCTTGCGGATGTCCACGAAAGAGTCCTGGTAAGTGGCCATCTGCCGGGTGAACCGCGCGATGGATTTAAGGCTGATCTTCATGCTCGCCACCCCTGTCCTCAGTTGGGACGTCCGCGGCCGCGTCTTCAGGCGCGAACGCCGCGCGCGCGACGACGGCGGCGTAGACGGTTTTCACGCCGGCGCGCTTGAGCGCCCGGCAGGCCGCCGACATGGTCGCGCCGGTCGTCATTATATCGTCAAGCACGAGCGCTGTCAGCACGTGTTCGGCGCGGCAGGCCGTAAACGCGTCTTTGACGTTTCGGATGCGGGCGCTCTTGGTGAGGCCGACCTGGCTTTCGGTGGGCCGCACGCGTTTGATAAGGCCCGGGCGGTACCTCGCACCAAGGGCCCTGGCCGCATAGGCGGCAAGGCCCTGCGCCTGGTCGAAACCGCGTTGCTTGAAGCGGGTCGCGTGAAGCGGCACTCCCGACACGGCGTCGAACCGGACGTCCGGCCAAGTTTCGCTTACCGCGCGTGCCGCGAGGTAGCCGAAGGTCCTGGCGAGGTGTCGGGCCCCGGAGAACTTGAACTCGATAATCCTGTCCCTCAGCGCGCCCGCGTAGACACCGAACGCGGTCGACTCGTTCATTGCGAGACTCATGTTGTGGCAGTTCGGGCAGGAACCGCCGAACCGCGGCACGGCCGCGCAGCATTTAGGGCAAGTGCCGGCTCGCGGCAGGGCGATCTGGGCTTCGCACTTCGGGCAGATGTCGGCGCTCCTGCGGTGATCGACCTCACGGCCGCAGATGATGCAGTAACGCGGCATGAAGACGTCGGCAAGCGCGCGCACAAGTTCGGTTATCGCCGGCGGGGGCACAGGTCCTCCCTTACGTGTTCAAGGGCCGCCAGGCGGGCGCGGGCCCGATCGATCTCGCCGCGGCTCACCGAGGCAACGGCAATGCCCTCGCCGTCGCCGGCCTGCGAGAGCACGTCTCCCCAGGGGCCGACGATCATGCTGTGGCCGTAGGTCCTCGCGCTCTCGCCGGGCTTGTCTGGGGTTTCATGATGAGTGCCGACGGTTCCCGCCGCGGCTACGTACGCGAGGTTCTCGATGGCCCTCGCACGCAAGAGCACCTCCCAATGCGCCCGGCCCGTCGTCTGCATGAACGCCGCCGGCAGGCAGTAGAGGTCGACGGCACTGCCCCCGGGAAAGCGGAAGAACTCGGGGAACCGAAGGTCGTAGCATATGCCGACCGCAGCCCTGAAGCCATCGGCGTCGAACGTGAAGCGCTCGCGGCCGGCCGATAGGTACGTACGCTCGTCGTAGAGCACCTGGCCGGGAATGTCCGTCCAGAAAAGGTGCATCTTGCGGTACCTGCCGAGGATTTCCCCGGCTGGGCCGAGCACCGCCGAGGTGTTGTAGAGCGCGCCGCCGGGGGCCCGTTCGACGTAGCTGCCGCCGACTACGTAGATGTCGTGCTTTACCGCCTGTGCAGCGAGGAACCTTTCCACGCCGCCGTGGGCCTCCTCGGCGACAGCGGCCCACCTGTCGGCGCTCACCAGGCACGAGAACATCTCGGGAAGTACGGCGAGCCTTGCGCCCGCCGCCGCGGCCCCGGCCAAAAGCCTCTCGGCAGCGCTCAAGTTGGCATTCGTGTCGCCGCGCGGACAAAACTGCAATACCGCCACCTTCAAATCGGCCATCTGAACCTCCGTTTGCGTATCTTTGGTCGAAGTATACAGCCGTTCGAGCCGAAATCAACGTGACACGGTGTAGCGACGCGCGGCCCAGCGCGCGGCCCGCCGCGGTTTACTTCGCCCGCGGTGCAAGGTACAATGTCCCTCATGCGGAGGGGCATCTGCGGCAAGCGGCGTCTTTCCCCGGCGCCGGGGGCGGCCGGAAAACAGCCCCCGTCGGCATTGGAGGGTTGAGTTCTTGCGGTTCAGCGTGCCTAAGACGCTAATCAAGCATATTTCGGGCGAGTTCACCAAGGCCTTTACTATGACGCTCGTCGTCGTCACGGCCATGTGGGTGCTCGTAAGCGCGATAGCCGTCGTGCGGCGCGAGGTGCTGGGGCCGAAAGCGTTTCTCTTGGCGCTGCCGGTGATGGCGGTCATATCATTCAAGTACACCCTTCCGATGGCGGTGCTGTTGGGCGCGAGCATCTCGTACGGCAGGATGTCGGCCGAGAACGAGATACGGGCCATGGAGTGGAACGGGATCCACATCGGCTGGGCGATATTCCCCGCGGCCGGGATAGCCGTCGCGGCGTCGATCGTCGCGCTTGTGTTGAATTGCGAGGTCATACCGGCCGCGCACCGCGGCCTCGACACCATCGTCCGCGCCAACATAATGGACATCATCGACAGGCAGCTCGTCCGCGCAAGCCGGGGCCGCGAACAGATCGTTTTCGATACCCTTACGGTGGACGTCAAGGCGTACGACCGTTCGACACGGTCGATCGAGGGCATAGCCGTCTACCAGACCGACGCCCAAGAGCGCCCGCTGCGGCGGATCGACGCCGCCTCGGCAAGGGTGGTGCCGGGGAGACTGCCGGGGGCGGTCCTGATCGCGACCGAAGAGCCCAAAGAGGAGAGGGAGCCGAAGTACGTCACGTTCGAATTCGACAACGGCGTCGTGACAGAGTTCGATCCCGAGTCGGGGGCGATACAGAAGCGGTTTCACGCGCCGGCGGTGGCGCTCGACCTTTCGGACGAAGAAGCCCGGGAGATAGGCTCGAAGGGCATGTCGATGCGGCAGTTGGGCGTGTATGCGAGAAGCGCCCGGCGGCCGGCGCAGCGCTACGTCGCGCGCACGGACATCTTCGAACGGTACGCTTTGGGCGTGAGTCCGCTCTTTTTCGTGCTTTTGGCGGCCCCGATGGCGTCGCTCGTCCGGTGGAAGCACGTTCTGACGTCCTTTCTGCCGAGTTTGGGGGTGGTCATTGTGATATACTATCCGCTCATCGCGTGGGCCAAGGTGTGGGGCGTGGAGAACCGCATGGACCCCGCGTACGGGATGTTCGCCGGGGACGCGGCGGTGCTCGTCGCGGCGGCGGGCGTCATAATCGTACTCGTGCGCCGGTAACGAAATGATACTCCGCATATCGGACAGATACGTAATCAGGTCGTTCGTGTTCTCGTTCGTGATATGCTCTTTCACACTCGTCGCGCTTTTCATGATAGTGGATTCGTTCACGCACCTCTCGAACCTCGTGGACGCGTGGCGGCGCACGGGCCAGTCCATCGCGCAGTTGCCGGTGATGGTGCTCCAGATGAACGCCGTGCGGATGCCCGTGATTTTCTACGAGTTGGTGCCGGTGCTCGTCCTCGCGACGGCGATGTTCACGGTCGCGCGCCTCAACCGCGCAAACGAGATAACGCCGCTCTTGACCAGCGGCGTGAGCATCTACCGGATACTGTGGCCGATATTTTTGATGGCCATCGCCCTGACCGTCGTGCAGGTCGCCGACAGGGAGATACTCGTGCCGAAGTTCGGCGAGGACATCTACGATTGGGACAGCGTCCGCAACGAGAATTTCGGGAAAGAACGCAAGCAGGTGATGATGGAGGACAGCTTCGGCAACGTCATCTTCGCCGGCAAATACCTCATTGGGGAGCGAACCCAGGTCGGCGCGCAGATGACCCGCTACTGGCCGGGCAAGACGCTCACGGTCCCAATGGTCATCCTCAACGCGCAGGAGGCCAGATGGACCAGAAAGCCCCGGCGCGGGTGGACGTACCTCCGCGGGACCCAGATCGATTACGACCGTTCGGGCAACGTCCTCCGACAGCAGAGTTTCGGAGACGATGGGTACCTCGTGCCGCTGGCGGACCCCGTGCGCAAGAGGGGCGATTTCGAACTCATGACCGATGCGACACCCGAGCGGCTGGAGACCAAACAGATCGACATCTTTTACCGGCCGACGCTGTACCTCTTGGAATACCTGCACGAACATGGCTTCAGGGCGGACATATCGCTGGATGTAAACCGCCGTATCGCCGCGCCGCTCACGAACCTGGTGCTCCTGCTCATCGGCCTTCCCTTCGCCCTGAAGCGCGACATGAAAAGCCCCTTTCTCGGCGTGGCGATAGCGGTGGGCATCACCGGCGCTTACTATGCGGTGGCCCTGCTCTGCGAAAATTTCGCGTACGAGGGACGCTTTTTGACTCCACTTACGGGCTCCTGGGCCCCGATTATTATCTTCGGGCCTGTAGGCGTGCTTCTTTTCGACACGATAGAATCCTGACACGAAAGGATCCGCCGTGGCAAGAACCGCGTCCGTGAAGCGCAAGACCCGCGAGACCGATATCGTCCTTTCACTCAGACTCGACGGCCGCGGCGAGGCGCACATCCTGACAGGCATCGGTTTTTTCGACCATATGCTCACGCTTTTTGCGCGGCACTCCGGCGTCGACCTCGACGTCAAGGCCTCCGGCGACACACAGGTCGATTTCCACCACACCGTCGAGGACGTCGGCATCGCACTCGGCCAAGCCTTGAGGGAGGCCCTCGGGGATAAGGCGGGCATCGAACGCTACGGCTGGGCCATGGTCCCCATGGACGAAAGCCTCGCGAGGGTGGCGCTTGACCTCTCGGGGCGGGCGTACCTCGTCTTCAGGGCGGACTTCCCGTCCGAGAAGACAGGCGAATTCGACGTGTCCCTCGTCGAGGAGTTCATGCAGGCCGTGGTCAATAACGCGGCGATGAACCTCCACGTCGAGGTCCCCTACGGCAGAAACGCGCACCATATCTCCGAAGCGGTCTTCAAGGCGCTCGCCAGGGCGCTAAGACATGCAATCCGCGTCACGGGCACCGACGTCCCGAGCACCAAGGGGACGCTTTAGCCGCCGAACGCCTCCTTGAGTCGCCGCCACGCCGCCCGAAGGCCCGCGCCCGTTTTGGCCGTCGTTGCCGGGGCCGAGGCGAGTTCCTTTGCGAAC
>Ga0172362_10002247_pt1 | contig 16805 bp, 12 predicted proteins | sample LakKivs1_kivu2a2_FD_114534 | JGI IMG/M metagenome (GOLD analysis project Ga0172362, IMG submission 114534) | Sediment microbial communities from Lake Kivu, Rwanda - Sediment s1_kivu2a2 | ecosystem: Environmental > Aquatic > Freshwater > Lake > Sediment | place: Rwanda: Western Province, Lake...
CGATCGTCGTGCAGCACGAGCCGATCGCCGTCGTCGAGCTCGACAACATGCTGGACGGCGAGGTACGGCAGCTTGGGCATCGGCAGATACACGCCGGCCAGCGTCTGCGCATGACCGCTACGCAGGAAGGGGTGCGGCCGAAACGGTGGAAGGGATTCGTTCACGTGCTGTGCACCCTGAAGGTCATTCGCCCGGTGCATTCTATTCTATACTGAAGCCCGAGCGTACTTCGTTTTGTAAGGGACCGTCCTGGCGCGGTCAACCGCGAGAATGAGAATGGGTCCAATCGCTCATAACCCGAAGCGTGAGCGAGGAGAATCGCCGGACAGGCTTCGCTCACGTTACGGCTTCGGAAATACGCCTCGCTCACGCTTCGGGTTGTGAATAAAGACGCACACGCACCAGACACCTATGCGCATCCTCGACGAAAGCACGGCGGCGGAGTATTTGCGCGATGGCGGGCGCATTGATGCGGGCGAGCACGTCGTCGTGCATGAGCTGACCGGCGGCGTTTCGAACATGGTGCTGCTGGTCGAGCGGCCGGATCGACCTGGCGGTGATTTCGTGCTGAAGCAGGGGCGAGCCCGACTACGGACCGCTCAGCCGTGGTTTGCAAGTTTGGAACGGGTGTGGCGTGAGGCGGCGGTGCTGGGCGTGTGCCATTCACTGCTCGCCGGGCACGATGCGTCGGGCGCCGCGATTGCGGTCGCGGTCCCAGAGATCCTGTTCGAAGACCAGGAGAACTATTTGTTCGCAATGTCGCCGGCGCCGCGTCCCCATGCGACCTGGAAAACGGAGCTGCTGGCCGGTACGGTCGATCCGCAGGTGGCCGCAGCCGCGGGACGATTGCTCGGCCGCTTGCATGCCGGAAGCTGGCGCGACGAGGCGCTGGCGACGTCCCTGGGCGATCGATCGCTGTTCGACGCGCTGCGCGTCGATCCGTACTACCGGACGCTGGCGGCGCATCGCGAGGATGCGCGAGCAGCGGTCGAAACGCTGATCGCTTCGCTCGAGGCAAACTGCTGTGCGCTGGTGCATGCGGATTTCAGTCCCAAGAACTTACTGCACTCGCAGAATGAGCTGACGCTGGTCGACTTCGAAACGGGGCATTTCGGCGATCCGGCGTTCGATCTCGGTTTCTTCTTGAGCCACCTGGTGCTGAAGGCTTGTCTCAAGCAGCCGGAGCATGAACGCTATCTCGCCCTGACCAAAGTTTTTCAGCAAGCTTACGACGAAGTCATGCAAACGCGTCTCACCGTGGACGAGTTGGCCAGACTCTGGTCACGCGGCACGCAGAACTTTGCCGGCTGCGTGTGGGCGCGTCTGGACGGCAAGAGCCCGGTCGAGTATTTATCCGAGGAGACGCGTCGCGAGCAGATTCGCGGTCTGGCGCGCGACGTGTTCGCGGCCGGCGGCGGCGCCTGGAATGATGTGCTGCGTTTGGCGCGGCGGCACTTTCAGGCCTGAGAACAACGAAACGCAAGTAGATCAAATCCCATGCAGATCAGCCGCATCGTCGCCCGTGAAGTGCTCGACAGCCGAGGGAATCCGACCGTGGAAGCCGAAGTTCATACGCGGGCCGGAGCGCTGGGCCGGGCGATCGCTCCCTCGGGAGCGAGTACCGGCGCGAGCGAGGCCTTCGAGCTGCGCGATACGGCAGCAGCACGCTATGACGGCCGCGGCGTGCAGCAGGCCGTGTTGAATGTGCGGGAGTCGATTGCCCCGGCGCTCGCGGGCTTTGAAGTGACCGATCAGCGGGGAATCGACGCCCGACTGGTTGAACTCGATGGCACGCCGGACAAGCGGCGGCTGGGAGCGAACGCGATTCTGGCCGTTTCGTTGGCGGCCGCGCATGCGGCGGCGGCAGCGCGGCACGTGCCGCTGTTCAAGCATCTGCACGATCTGGCGCGGCAGTTGGATACCTCGGCCCCTCCGCCGCACATGCCGCTGCCGATGGTCAACATGATCTCGGGCGGACTGCACGCCGGAGGAAACCTCGACTTTCAGGACTACCTGATCAAACCGAACGGCGCGGCAAGTTATGCCGAAGGACTCGAATGGATCGTGCGGGTCTATCGCCGGCTGGGCTCGCTGCTCACGGCCAGCGGCTACGAAGGGCGGCTCGTGGGGGACGAGGGTGGTTATGGCCCGCGGCTGAAGAGCAACAGCGAAGCGATCGAGCTGATTCTCAAAGCGATTGAAGCAGCCGGCCTGCAGCCGGGACACGACGTGACGATCGCACTCGATGTGGCCAGCACGCATTTTTATGACGGGCGAAACTACCGGCTGATTGCCACCGGCGACCAGCAGCTTTCGAGCGAAGAAATGATCGATGTGATGGCGAAGCTGGTGGACCAGTATCCGATTCGGAGCATCGAGGACGCGCTCGCCGAGGATGATTGGGCCGGCTGGCAGCGATTGACGGCCAGGCTCGGCTCGCGCGTGCGGCTCGTGGGAGATGATCTGTTCACGACGAACGTCAGACGGATCGAACGTGGAATTGCCGAACGGGCTGGCAACAGCGTGCTGATTAAGCTGAATCAGATCGGCACGCTCAGCGAAACCCTGCAGGCGGTGCTCGTCGCGCGGCGCGGCGGGTTTGGGTTCATCGTCTCCGCTCGCAGCGGCGAGACCGAGGACACGACGATCGCCGATCTGGCCGTGGCCACCGCGGCGGATGGAATCAAGATTGGTTCGATCGTCCGCAGCGAGCGGCTGGCGAAGTACAACCGGCTGCTGCGGATCGCGGAAGAACTGGGCGGATGAATCGTCGGGTGGACCTGACTATTGTCCGGGTAAATCCGGCACAGGAGGGATCAGGTCGCGCGTGACAAGTCGTTGGGGGCTATCACTCGGGAACGCACGTCCTGAACCATCTTGTTGCTGCGCAACACCGACAATTGTCAGTGCTACCCGGTCGACCAGCGCCCCACTTGATGGGCATTCTGCCGTAGATGCCGGCTGACTTGTGTCAGCGCCGCGACGGTGGCGGCAGAGCGCTCGATGAACTTGCGACGATTGACAGCAGGCATGGCGGGCACCGCGGCGGTGTGGAAGCTGGACTGGCACGGCGGTCACTCGCGCTGAAGCATCCGCCCACGCATCAAAATCTACCTCGCCGTGAAGTGGTCTGGTACCCGAGCGATGCTGCTGGTTGGCATGCGTGCTGGCATCGTTGGCGAGAGAAACCGGGGTTCTCGGATTTCCGCTGACTGTGTTAGGTTGGCGGCCCGCACGGTAAAGGATTGCCGCGCGATGCGAGTGCGTTGCCAAGGAATTGGCTGAAGGGGGATCGTCATGCGAGTTGCCATCGTTCACGATTGGTTGGTCACGTACGCGGGTTCTGAGCGGGTTCTGGAGCAGCTCCTCGCGGTTTATCCACAGGCCGACGTTTTCAGCCTGATCGACTTTGTGCCGGCCGAGCAGCGCGGCTTTCTGTGCGGAAAGAACGTCCGCACCAGCTTCTTGCAGCACCTGCCCCTGGCCCGCACGCGCTACCGGTCGATGTTGCCGCTGATGCCGCTGGCGATCGAACAGTTCGACTTGTCGACTTACGACCTGGTGATTTCCAGCAGCCACTGCGTGGCAAAGGGCGTGATCACCGGACCCGATCAATTGCACGTCAGCTACGTACACTCGCCGGCCCGCTATGCATGGGACGCGCAGAGCGAATATCTGGGGAGCACGCCAGGATTGAATCCGCTCCGCTGGCTGGCGCAGCACTGCTTGCACAAGTTTCGTCAGTGGGACGTGCGGAGCGCGAACGGCGTGGACAGCTTCGTGGCGAACTCGCAGTTCATCGCCCGGCGGATTCAGAAGACCTATCGGCGGCCGGCAACCGTGATTTATCCGCCCGTGGATACGGACGCGTTCAGCGCCCGACCGGACCGCGAAGACTTCTATCTGTGCGTCTCGCGGCTGGTGCCCTACAAGCGGGTAGAGCTGCTGGTGCAAGCATTTGCCGAGATGCCTCAGCGGCGGCTGGTCGTGATTGGCGACGGGCCGCAACTTGGCTCCTTGCGCAAGAAGGCGACCGCCAACGTGAGCCTGCTGGGATACCAGAACTTCGAGGTGCTGCGTTCGCACCTGGAACGCGCCAAGGCGTTCGTGTTTGCCGGGCGCGAGGATTTTGGCATCGTGCTGGCCGAGGCCCAGGCAGCCGGCTGCCCACTGATCGCCTACGGTCGCGGCGGTGCGGCCGAGATCGTCCGCGGACTTGAGCACGAGCGGCCGACCGGCGTGCTGTTCGACGAACAGACTTCCGACGCAGTTGTGGCGGCGGTGCGGCAGTTCGAGCAGCACGGCGGGCAGATTCACGCGTCGGACTGCCGGGTGAACGCCGAGCGATTCAGCCAGGCAGGCTTTCGCCAGGAGATCCGCCAGCACGTACGCGACGCCTGGGAAGAGTTCGCCGGGCGAGCCGCAGATCCGCAGGCGAGCGACGTGGCCACGCTGCGGCAGCGCATCGCGGCGTAGTTGGCCACTTGCACCGGGCAGAAGAATCTTCGGTGCCCTGGGTGCTGCGGAGCAGACACACGTGCGCATGGTCGGCAGGTTGAAGCCACGCGAGTGCCGAGCTTGCGCACTCGTGACGCGTGGCTTGATCCCACGTGTGCCGGAGGCGCCCTGACAGTTGTCAGGGCCACCCGATGTGAGACGCAACGAGCACAGGTGAGCCGCACAGCGGCCACCTGTGGCACCCGAGCGTTCTCAGAATCAACGTCGCTACGCTGCGGCGGCGACGTCGGTGAGCAGCTCGGGTGCGTAGAAGCGGATGGCTTCGACGAGACCGTCGTCGAGCGACCATTGCGCCTGAAAGCCCGTGAGCCGCTTGAGCTTTTCGGTCGAGGGGAGCCGGCGTTTGACGCTGCCCGCCGGCGAAGGATGCAGGACGATCGAATCGGGATCGCGGCCGACGAGCTGCATCATCCGGCGGCCGAGTTCGAGCATCGTCAGCTCTTGCGAACCGCCGATGTTGAGCACCTGGCCCGCCGTGGCCGGATGCTCACCGGTGAGAAGCGTGGCCTCGACCGCGTCGTCGATGTAGAGGAACGCCCGCGTGTCGCCGTGGCCGTGCAGCTCGGCGACGTCGTTGCGCAAACGGATGAGGAAGTCGGGCACAATGTGCTTATCACCCATCCGCGGACCGAAGACGTTGTGATAGCGGATGATCGAGAACGGTACGCCGAATTGCCGGCAGGCGTTGATCACCAGCACTTCGCCGTGGATCTTGGCGGCGGCATACGACCAGCGCTCGTTGAAAACGTCGTCGATGCACAGCGGGACGTTCTCGTCGGTCGGCACCGGCCAGTTGAACTTCGTGACCGTCGAGGCGTAGGACTCGGGCGTGCCGGCATAGACGAACCGCTGCATGCGGCCGTTGCGGGCGTACTTATCGAGCAAATAGAACGTGGGAAGCGTGCCGCTGCGGAGGACTTCGTACGGACGTTCGTAGAAATTCTGCGTGCCGTTGAGCGCGGCTTCGTGATAGATCGTGTCGACGTCGTCGGGGAGTCGGGCGACGTCAGCCGGATCGCAGAGGTCGCAATCGTAGGCCTTCACGCGCGGCAATCGGCAAAGCTCCTGGTAGAGCTCGTCGTTTGCTCCGCGCGAGAAGTTGTCGACGAGCACCAGTTCGGCATCGCCCCGCCTTTGCAGGCGGCGGGCGAGATGGTAGCCGATGAAGCCGGCCGCGCCGGTGACCATGATCCGCGACATGGATTGATTTCCTTACGATTCAAGACGCTGATGCGTGAGAGAGGCCCGTTTGGTAAGTACCCTGGCTTGCGCTTCGGGCTAAGAAAAGCGTCCTCGCTCACGCGTCGGGTTAGGAGTTTAGGCTGCGGTCCGGCGGAGCTGGAACGACTTCTGTTTGGCGAGCGACTCGGCGTCGATCGTGGCGCGATTCTGGCCGCAGCAGTCCCAAATGTCGATCACGCGGGCTCCGCGATTGACCGCGGCGAGAATCTTGTCGCGCTGGTCGCCATAGAGCGAGTGGTTCGTGGCGATGAACACAAAGTCCGCGCCACGCAGCGCCGTGTCCATGTCGGGCGTGAACTGCAGGCCGGGGCACGGTTCGATGTGGTTCACCGAGAGGTGGTGATCGCTGACAACGATCGAGGCCGGCGTTTCGCGCGAAAGGTAACGAATCAGCTTGGGGGCCAGCGAGTCGCGGACGTCGTCGGCGTCGCGCTTGAACGAGTAGCCGAGGACGGCGACGCGTTTGCCATTCAAGGTGCCATAGCGATCCTTGGCCAGGTCGACCAGGTACTTGGGCAACGACTCGTTGATTCGCCAGATTTCGGTGAGGAAGCCGCCGCTCCAGTAGTTCTCGGCGAGCATGCCGAAATCCTTGCGGAGGCAGGTGCCCGCCGTGAAGCCCGGCTTGCCGTGCAGCTTGCGTGGATAGTCGCGGTTGGCCAGCTCGATGACTTCATGCGGCTCGACGTTCTGGTCGAGGGCGATCATCGAGAGGGCGTTGATCACGCCGAAGTAGGCATAGCGCGAGACGTTGCAGAACAGCTTCACCAGTTCGGCGGTGGCCCAATTGCAATGCAGGGGTTCCGCGCCGAGGATCGCAAACAAGCGCTCGGCGGACTGGGCGCTGGCCGAGTCTTCGGTGCCGATGATCTGCGGAAGTTGGTGCAGCTCTTCGCGGGCTTTGCCTTCGACGATGCGCTCGGGGCAGCAGGCCAGGAACACGTCGCGGCCGACTTTGTGGAAGGTGCGCGACTCGATCAGGCTGGCGACGAAGGCCGTGGTCTTGGGGGCCGTCGTGCTGCGCATGACGATCGTCTGACCCGGCGCGAGAAACTCGCAGATCGATTCAATCACCTTGGTGACGAACGAGAGGTCGGTTTCGATGTGGGCCCGCAGCGGCGTGCCGACGGTCACGATGAAGTAATCGCAATCGGCGGCGTCGCGAATGTTGCCGGTGATGTGCAGCTTGCCCGAGGCGGCGAGTTCGTCGTAGCCTGGCTCGTCGAAGGGCATCCGCCGTTCGACATTGATGGCATGGCGGGTTTGTTCACTGAGATCAACGCCCAGGACCTGCGCGCCGCTGTCGATGAGCGACAGCGCGAGCGGCAGGCCGACACGGCCCGTGCCGATGACGGCGACCTTCATGGTACGAATCCTTTCTAGGTGGGTCAGGCGGCTCGTTCCTTCGAGCCGCTCACGAACGGGGTCGTAGCGGGAGGCACACTGGCCAGCGGTCGTTCTCCACTCCGCAGGCGCTCAAGCAAATCGATCCACTGATCGCGGCACTGGTCGAGCGTGTAGCGCTCGACGCGGCGGCGTCCGCGGGCAACCAGCTCACGCCTGAGGGCGGGGGCTTCCTCCGAAGCCACGAGCTGTTCGACCGCGTCGGCAATCGAGTTCACGTCATACGAGTTGCAATACAGGGCCGAATCACCCAGCACCCAGCGATGCTCGGCGATGTCCGAGGCGATGACCGGCAGGTCGCACTGCATGGCCTCGAGCGGCGGGAAGCCGAAGCCCTCGGCGTTCGAGGGGAAGACGAACGCCTCGGCGTGCGTGTACAGCACGCGGAGTTCTTCGGAGGTGACCTTCTCCAAATGAATCACGTGGCCCGCGGCGATCGGTTCGCGCATGGCGTGCAGAATCGGTTCGTACTTCCAGCCCGGTCCGCCGACGATGATCAGTTTCAGATCGGGCGCCGCGCGTTTGATGCTTTGCCGCGCTCGCAGAATGTTGAAGGCCTGGACCAGGCCGGTGAAATTCTTGCGCGGCTCGATGGTGGACACGCACATCAGGTAGCGCGGGGTTGCCTTGAGCGACCGGCGCGGCGTGACGCCCGAGGCGCCGGAGCGCCGCATCGAGATGATCGACTTGACTTGCGAGGCGCTGCCGTCGGGCCAGTACTCGTTCGAGAGCATGTACGGCACCGTGGCGGCCCGATCCATCAGTTCGGGATAGACGTCGACGAGGTTCTCGCGGGTGGGCTCGGAATTGCAGACGAAGAAGCTGTCGCGGCACTGGCGAATCGAGCGGTGATGCCATTCGATGTCCATCGTGCGCGACATCGTGTCCGGCTGCGTGATCGGGATCATGTCGTGGTAGCGCACGATGTGCTGCGTGCCGGGGCTGACCGTAAACGGCCGGGCCGTCTGCGTGATCACGAAGTCGTAGTTGCTGGTGTCGAGCCGAATGGGTCGGCGCGAGCCCATCACGCGCATGAAGATCGTGTCGGCGGACATGTTGGCCAGAACGAACTGGCCGTTTTCGACGAGCGGAATATCCGAAGCGCTGAGCGTCTGGCGAAACATGCTCCGCCAGACGGTCGGCCACAGCTTCGAGGTGACGAGCGGTTCGAGCTGCGCCTTGCGGGTGGTCAAGCGCGAGGCGGCGTAAGCGGCCTTCAACAACATCCGCACGGGACGCGGATAGGGAGGCTGCGGCGGGCCTTCGTTCAAGCTCCAGAGGAAGCAGGCCTGATTCGCGATGCGATCGGATTGGGGCGAAGTCGGCTTGGCAAACCGGTGCCGAACCGTCCGCGAAAACGGCGGATAGATCATCCCGGTCAGCTCGACGTCAGGAGACGACGCCAATGTTTTGTAGAGCAGCCGCACGTCCTGGGCGATGCCGCAGTATCCGAGCAGCCCCATCGACAAATCCAACAGCACTCGCTGCTTCCGTGCCTTCATGGCGAGTCGCACTCCTGGCAATTCGTGGGTCTTGGGCGGGCCGACCAGCGCCACGCGACAGCCATGTCGCGAGCCGATCATCCCGGGGGGTGTTTTCTGAGCGGTTGCAAAAATTACCACAACCGCAGGTCTGCACAAATATCAGTGAGCTGCAAATACTTCGTTTCCGAACCGTTACTTCTAAGGGGGAACGCAGCGGACGATGTCACGCAGCGGCACGCCATTTTTTTGTTGGCCCGGGGCTGGGGGCCTGGGTAGCGCCGGTTGCCGCCAGCTCTTGGAAGAATTCGCTCCAGGCCGCGGCGCAGCGATCGATGTCGAAACGTTCGATCTGCCGGCGTGCGCCTGCTAGCAGCGTGCGGCGCAGGGCGCCCGACTCTTCGCGGGCGATCAGCCGGAGGATTTCGTCGGCGATGCTCTCCACCGAATTGGACTCGCAATACAGCGCGGCGTCGCCCAGCACCCAGCGATGCGACGGCAGATCCGAGGCAATGACGGGCGTCTCGCATTGCAAGGCCTCGAGCGGCGGAAAGCCAAAACCTTCGGCATGCGATGGAAACACCAGTGCCTCGGCATGCGAATACAGCACGCGGAGCTCTTCGGACGACACGCCTTCAAGATGGATCAGGTCGCCGCGAGCCGCCAGCGGGCGAATCGCAGCCAGGATGGGGTCGTGTTTCCAGCCCGGGCCGCCGACGATCACGAGCTTCAGGTTTCCGACGTGCTGGCCAGCCGCGGCCAGCGACTTGACGCGGCTGAAGGCCTGGATCAGGCCGAGAAAGTTTTTTCGCGGCTCGAGGGTCGAGACCGACATCAGGTAGCGAGGCAGGCTCCGGGCGGCAGGCTGATGCGTCGCGGGCGAGCGACGCTGCGAAAGCACGGAGACGGCCATCGCCGGCGAGTGAGTGCGGCGAAAGACGTCGCTACGGGTGTAGGGAATCGTCGTCGAGCGCGCGGCGAGTTCAGGAAACACCTCGACAAGTTCCGCACGCGTCGGCTCGGAATTGCAGACAAACGTGCTCTGCTGGCTTTGGTTGATGGCGCGCTGATGCCAGCGAATGGCCCAGGGATGCTTCATCGTGTCCGGCTCAAGCACCGGAATCATGTCGTGGTAGCGTGTGATGTGCCGCGTGCCCGAGCTGACGCGCAAGGGACGCGGACCCTGCACGATGAGGAAGTCATAGCCTCGGGTGTCGATCGCGAGCGGCTTGCGGCCCGACAATCCGCGGGCGAAGACCATGCCGTCGCTCATGTCCGAAAGCACAAAGCGCCCTTGCTCGACGAGCGCCAGATCTTCAGGCGGCAACGTCTGCTGAAACAACTGTCGCCAGAGCGCGGGAGCGAACATCCGGGCGTCGAGCGGCGCGAGCCGTACGGGACGGGCCCAAAGCGTATGCGAGACCGTGGCCGCACGAGCGAGGATACCCGAGAGCGAACGGTAATCGCCGGGAGTGCCGGTAGCCGCGAGTTTGTGCAGAAATGCGGCTTGCGCGGCGAGCAGGTCGGCGCGCGGAGAGTCGCCGCGACGAAAGCGATGCGGGGCGGCAAACTTCTGGGAGCGGTAGATGAGGCCCGTGACTTCGAGACCGGGGCAGCGTGCGAGCGTCTTGTATAGCAGGCGCACGTCTTGAGCGATGCCGCAGTAGCCGCGGCACGCCATCGACATGTCCAAGAGTACGCGAAGTTTGCGCGGCATCATGCCGACGGCCCCCCCAGACCAAGATTCGGCGGCAGCACACTCCATCGTCGTTGCCGAGCGAACCGAAGCGAAAATCTAACACATCGCCCGATGGCGAAGTATCCCGGTCTGGAAGAATTGCGCGCGGCGGTCGCCAGCAGTGATAGCACTCTTGGCGTGCTGGGGGGGCAGGAAGTTCAAGACAGATCTTCGAAGCGGCGCCGGGCAATTTCGTGGAGCAGGACGTCCTGGCTGCTGCGGAGCATGAGCTCTTCGCGCAGGGAGCGATCCAGGTCGTGACACGCGAGATGCTTCAGGGAGACGTTCTCGCGACGGCGGCCGATCGTGGCGAAATACTTCCGCGTGGCGTAGTCGACGGCACTGGCGGGGAGCAACTCGGCATTGAGCCGCCCGAGATTCGCGAGCACCGTCTGGCACAGCGAGTCGTGAGCAAGGTACGAACACTGGACGTTCGCGACAAAGAAACCCTGGCGATAGGAATTCTGGAAGCTGGCCGGATCGAAGCCGCGGTCGAGCATCACGCTGGGATCGGCCGCATGCACGTTGTCACTGCCATTGACAACGTCGACCGCGAAGTTGAACTCGGAGATCATCGCCTCGAGCGGATCGCGGACGAAAATCACGACGGGGTCGGCCGGATCGATGTCGCCCAGGTACCGCCAGAGATGCCAGTGACCGGAGATGATTAGCCGGCTGCGGATTTCCGGTCCGATGCGCAGTGAGTCGGCAACCTTTTGCAAGTCGCCCGTGGCGGCCGACAGGCGATTCAAATTGATGTAGCCCCAGCCACTGTCCATCGCGGCGGCAAAGAAGCTGGTGCCCGCGGTCTTGGGAATGTGGACGTGCCAGAGCCGGCGCAGTTCAGGAAAAGCCACGCCCACGAGGTTTGGCAAGCGTTCGATGAACCTGGGCGAAGCGAGCAACTCGTGGAGGAGTTTTTTGTGGTCGCCGCAGGTCTCGCACAGCGTGCTGGCCAATTCCGGCGAAGGGTCGTGCTGGAAGACGGCTTGATAGGCGATCGCCACTTGTTCGGCGGACAAGCGCGTGGCTCGGCCAGAGCGGCGTTCGGTTTTTCCCGCGCGCACGAGATTCAGGTAATAGTAGGGAACTTGCAGCGGGGACTGCGCGTTGAATCGCAGGTAATCGTAAACGGGGCCCCTGCCGGCGGAGAAAATCTCGCAGACGGCTTCCGTGCAGGCGTCAAAACCAGAGGCACGATCGATCATTGGTCCGTGACTTCCAATGGTTCGCGGCGGAGCGTCCCCGAATGTGCCGGTCAGGGGGCGCGAATCACGCAATCGGTAGCACGCGTGCTAGCAAGTCGGTCAGCAGTTGAGCCGGCGAGCTCTTACACGCCGAATGCTTCGCACACTAAAGTCGAAGCGTTCGTTTAACCAATTTTTGTGATCCACGAAAGAGCAGTTCGTGAAATCTAGGCCGCGAGACTGCGCTGCTGGTAGGCGTCGATGATCCGGCCCGGTTCGCCGATGTCCACGAGCCGGCCCGAATCGAACAGGGCCACGCGATCGCTGATCCGCGAGACACTGCCGGTGTCATGGCTGACGAAGATCATGGTCGTGCCGCGGCGGCGGAAGTGCTCCATCCGCTCGAAGCACTTGGTGCGGAAGCGGGCATCGCCCACGGCCAGCACTTCGTCAATCAGCAGGATATCCGGATCGAGGTGCACGGCCACGGAGAAACCGAGCCGCACGACCATGCCTGAAGAGTACGTGCGCAGCGGAGCATCGATGAAGTCGTGGAGCTCGGAGAACTCGATGATCTGGGCGGTTCGCTGGCGGACTTCGCGGCGGGTGAGACCTAGCAGGACGCCGTTCAGGAGGATGTTTTCGCGGCCGGTGAGCTGGTGATTGAAGCCGGCCCCAAGTTCCAGCAGCGGGCAGATGCGGCCGTAGGTTTCGACTTTACCCTCGGAAGGGCGGAGCACGCCGGCAATCAGGCTGAGCGTGGTGCTTTTGCCGGCGCCGTTGCGACCGATGAGGCTCACGCATTCGCCCCGGCGAACGTCGAACGAGACGTCGGTGAGCGCGTGAAACGGGCGGCGCTGGCGGAGCGACTTGATCTGGCTGGGGAGGTGCAGGATGAGGTGCTTGATGCCCTCGCCCACGGGGCTGCCCAGGTGATAGCATTTCGATACGCCGCGAAGGCGAATGGCTACGTCGTTATACAATCTCGGCAAACCTCCAGACTTTGCAGGCATAAACGCAGCCGCCCATCAGGGCCCAGACGGCGCTCCAGGCGGCCGCCGTGGCGACGAACGCGGGCGAGAGCGCGCCGGCGTAGAACAGATCCTGCCAGCAGACGATCAGGGCGGCAAACGGGTTGGCATAGAGCAGCCAGGTGTAGCCCGGCGGAATCATGTCGGCCGTGTACACGATTGGCGTCAGATAGAAGAGCAGTTGCACGAGCAGCGAAACGAGCCGCTCCAGGTCGCGAAAGAACAAGTTGCAGGTGCCGATGAACAGGCCCACGCCGGTCATCATCACGACCTGGATACCAAGCAACAGGGGCACGGCCCACAACCAGTTCCACTCAGGCGTCTTGCCGTAGTAGAGCATGAAACCGATGACGACCGGCAGCGAGCAGACGAAGTGAATCGCCTCGTTCAGTACGCCGGAGAGGACCAGCATCCAGCGCTGGAAGCGGACCTTCTTGATCAGCGAAGCATTGGACAGAAAGTAGCCGTTCGCGCCGAAGCAGGTGTTGGAGACCCACTGCCAGGGGAACAGGCCGGCCATCAAGTAGAGCGTGTAGTCGGGCACCTGCAAACGGACGAAGACGCTGAAGAACAGCGAGAAGATGAGTGCCAGCACCAGCGGATGCAGCACGCTCCAGGCATAGCCCATGAACGTGTTCTTGTAGCGGACCTTGAATTCCTTGGCCAACAGGACCAGGACCAGGTCGCGATAGTAGACGAGGGCACGGCTGCGGGTCTGGGTCGCGGCAAATGTACTCAAAATTGCCATTCCTTAGCAGATAGTTTCAGCTCTTGCTGGCCGATACTTAGTTCAGGAGCCATAGGTCGTTTGAACCACGGCTCCGCCATGACCCACACCTCGCCCGCGGTGTCCCCATCCGAAGCATCGCGGGATGAGCGCCTTTTCCTCGATGGAGAAGGTGTCGCGAACCTGTCTCTGTGCACCCTTCTGCCCCTGGTGCGCAGCCAACTAGTTGAAACCCAGCGCCTGCCAGCGGTCTATTTGCCGCTGTTGCATGTGCAGGGCTATACCTGGAAACCGCCAGTCAGGTCAACAGCTTTTTGGTTTGTCCGCAGGTGAAGATCACCCGCCGACCGGGCCCGATCATGTTGCCGCGCAAAGTGATCTAGCTCGCGCCGAGTGACGTTTGCTATAAGTCCCCCCTTCCATGACCGGAACCGGGCCGAAAGCGGTCCATTCGCATGAAAACTCAACCCCTCAAATCAATGCGCAGTCTGACTTTAAACCGTACGGCTGCGCTCGCACCGCAACCGCTCGCACCGGCGCTGCCGCGCATCGAAACCAAACGCGGCAACCGCGCCGCGCGACTGGTGGACATCGCGGGAGCCTCGGCGATGCTGCTGGTGCTGGGCTTGCCGATGCTGCTGGTGGCCCTGCTGGTCAAGCTGACGAGCCGCGGCCCGGCGATCTATCGCCAGCAGCGCATCGGCTTGGGCGGCCGTCCGTTCGTGATCTATAAGTTCCGCACGATGGGTCTCGACGCCGAGCTGGCGACCGGGCCGGTGTGGGCAAAGCGGGGCGACCCGCGCTGCACGCTGCTGGGGCACCTGCTCCGTCGCTGGTGCATCGACGAGCTGCCGCAACTGTTCAACGTGCTGCGGGGCGACATGAGCCTGGTCGGGCCGCGCCCCGAGCGGCCCTACTTCGTCAAAGAGTTCTCGGCGGAGTTTCCCGCCTATGCTCAGCGGCACCAGGTGCTGCCGGGCATGACCGGCTGGGCTCAGGTGAATGGCTGGCGCGGGGATACGTCGCTGGAAAAGCGGATCGAGTTCGATCTGTATTACGTTCGCCACTGGTCGGTTGGGTTCAACCTAAAGATTCTGCTGCTGACTCCCTGGCGCTTGCTGATCGACCGCGGCTAGACGTGCCGGTGCGGCCGCCAGCGGCCGAGGCCTGTGCGTTTTCAGCCCTGCGGCCACGGAAGGCCGGCGGCGGATAGGAACGCACAAGGCTGAAAGGTTTGTATGGTCGCGGCTCGGCTTCGTCCCTACTGGCCCCTGGCGCTCATTCTTTTCGGCACCGCGATTCTGCAAACGGTGCTCTTCGTCCGGCTGCCCACGATCAGCGCGGACGGGATCATCTTCACGCGTGTCGCGCGCGAGCTCTCCGTCGCTCCGCTGGCCACCATGCAAAGCGAGGATCAGCACCCGGGCTATCCGGCGTCGATGCTGCTGGCCACGCGCCTGCTGCAAGCGGTGGGCTATGCTCACGAACCCGAGGCCTGGATGGCGGGCGGGATTGCCGTGTCGTTCCTCGCGGGGCTGCTGACCGTGGCCGTCGTGTGGCTGTTCACACGCGAGATGTTCGACACGACGATCGCCAGCATCGCGGCGATCGGGTTTGCCGCGCTGCCCGTGCCGCGAGCGCTTGCCGTTGATGCGCAGAGCGACACGCTGCACGGGCTGTTCTATCTGTTCGCGGCCTGGATGGCATCGACGGGATTGGCCAGCGGCAACATCAAGCGGCTGGCGCTGGCCGGGCTGGCGAGCGGGCTGGCGTTCTGGGTGCGGCCCGAGGGGCTCGAAGTGGCGATGATCGCTTCGGGCTTCGTGCTGCTGCTGGCGGTGTTCCGCTGGCCGTGGCGAAAGTCGGCGGTGGCCCTGGCGGCGGTGGCGGGAGTCGCGCTGGTCGTGGCTGCGCCGTATATGTTGCTGGCCGGCAAGATCACGAGCAAGCAACTGCTGATCTTTAAGGAGAAGCCGGCGCCGAGTTACATCGAGCGCCTGGCGGAAGCGGAAGAGGCGGCAGAAGAAGCGGCTGCACCTCAGCAGGTCGCCGTGAGTCCCCCAGCAGCAGAAGCGCCGATTCAACCGGCGATTCAACCCGTGGCACCGCAGCCGGCAGAAATCGCTCAAGCGCCTGCGCCCGCTCCCGCGCAGGTCGTCGATCCGGATGATCCGAATGGCGATCCCGAGTATTCGCCGGAGCTGGTCTCGACGCTGATCGGCCTGGGCTTCGCGGCCTTCATCAACAGCATCTGCCAGGGGCTGAAGTTCGTCTTCATTCCTTATTACCTGCTGGGGGACATCGCGCTCATCTGGCGAAGGCCGGCCGGCATTCAGGTGGCGTTCCTCGCCGCGCTCGGCGCTACGCACATTGTGGTGCTGGTGTCGGTGTTCGTGTTCTCGGGCTATGTCGCGCACCGGCATACGCTGCCGGTGGTGGGGCTGGCGATGCCATTTGCGGCACTAGGGATCTGGCAGGCAAGCGAGGTGCTCGGAAGCTGGGTGCGGTTGCGGCCGATGTGGCTGGCCGCGGGAACGCTGGTGACCTGCTGCCTGCTGGTGCTTCCGTTCACACTGCGCAGGCTGAACGCCGAGTTCATTCCCGTGATTGAAGCGACCGAGTGGGTCGAGGCGAGGATCGCGCCCGGCGCGGGCATCGTATGCAACTCGCCGTATGTGTCGTACTACAGCGGCCGGCCGGTGGCGGAACTGGTGCCGCTCGCGCCGTCGCTGGGTGAAGCGCTGCTTAAGGCGCCCGACGCGCGATACGACTACGCCGTGATGCATGTGAACGCGCACGACTATCGGCCGGAATGGCTGGAGCAGCTTGCGCCGTACTATCAGCAGGTGCTGGAGATCGACGACACGACGCCGTTTCGCGTGCCGCGCAAGGTGCTGGTGTTCCGGGTGCGGGATCAGCCGGTACGGAATGCGGCGCTGCCGGGGCGGGGGTGAGGCGAAGGATGCAATCGTCTGATCAGGCGTGAAAGGCATCAATAGTGGCAATCACGTTTCATCCGCGGCCTGGCATGTTGCTGATGTGTGATTTCGCTGCCGGTGGGTTCAAGCCGCCTGAGATGGTGAAGTTGCGACCGGTTGTGATTCTGTCGAAGACTGCCGGGCAAGTCGTGACGGTAGTACCCTTGTCCGCAACGTAGCCCGCACCGCTTGAAGCTTGGCACCACGAGCCTGCGAGCTTGGCAATGACCAGATGCTGGGCGAAGTGCGACATGGTGACGACTGTCGCGCTTTGGAGGCTTGACCGAATTAATAGCGGCCGCTGCCCCACCTCAGGCAAGCGTGTCTTTGTCAGCCCGCAGATAACTCAGGCCGACTTTGATGAGATCCGGAAGGCGGTTAGCCCGCATTTCTCACCATGTGGATTGAAAAAGGCCGCCCTCCTTGGCATAAGTTGTTTGTCAAGAACAAACCTGTGCTCAGGGAGGAGACGGCCCGATGCCGACACAGTGTATCCAAA
>Ga0172362_10002248_pt1 | contig 16791 bp, 11 predicted proteins | sample LakKivs1_kivu2a2_FD_114534 | JGI IMG/M metagenome (GOLD analysis project Ga0172362, IMG submission 114534) | Sediment microbial communities from Lake Kivu, Rwanda - Sediment s1_kivu2a2 | ecosystem: Environmental > Aquatic > Freshwater > Lake > Sediment | place: Rwanda: Western Province, Lake...
GGGCGTCGGCCACGATGCAGATGGCCAGGCGGGGGAAGTCGGCCTTCAGGCTGGGGGCGAGGCGCTCCTTGAAGGCGGTCAGCTCGCAATCCTGCTTCATTGCCTGATAGTCGTCGCCGGTCAGGCCGGGGGGATTCTCGATGAACGCGGTGCCGATGGACAGTGCCAGCCCGCGGTCGGAGACGATCTTGGCTTCCAACACGGGGTGCAGGTAAAGCGTCTTGTCGCCGTGGCGCTGTGTGATGCAGCGATCACAGTGCCGGTGGTGGAATACCAGGAAGCCGGTGCCGTCCACGCCGATCACCATGCGACCGAGAAGCCGGTCATCGTCCAGCACGCGGTTCTCTATCAGGTGGCTATCCACGTCCCGCCGCACATTCGCGAAGCTGCTCGGGTCGCTGCAGTGCAGCAGGTAGTCCGGCGTCTTGTTGGATGGGCAGGTGGTCTGACTGGTGCCTGCCAGGCGATTGACGTTTTCAAGCACGAACGGCGAGTAGCGCAACCGGAAATCCAGTTGGCGTCGGCTGCCCAGCTTGCCGCAGAACATCAACAGCACCCACCACAGCAGGAACGGCAGTTGGTATTCGACCAGGTCGGGGGCGCGCGGGTCGGGCAGTTGGCGCAGCAGACGGTTGAAGTCAGGGAGGAAATGCTGCACCGTCGTGGCCAGCGCCTGCCCGGCGGCTATTTCCTGCCCTTCTTTCTTTTTTGGTTCTCGGCGTAGCTTCGTACATGGGCGATCACCAACTGCGTGATCTCCTTGTCCAGCAACTTCAGCCTGCGATGCTCCTGTATCCATGCGCGCACATCCTTTACCAGGTCCAACGGTACATACACGGTTTTCGTTTTGCCCGCGTGCAGAAGCGTGAGATAGTTGCCCACGTGCTTCTCGCCGCGCGTCATGCAGCGGCAGGTGGGACGGCCGCAGTGCTTGGCGATCTGCACCAGGCTTGCGGCCAGCACGGGCGAGCGAGCCTGCAGTTGCTTGACGCGGGCGTCGATCATCTTCCCAATGAGCGTGGGGTGCTTGGGTATCTTCATCGTCACGTCTCCTGTTCGGCGATACGTGTCCGGGGCACAGTGTATGGATAAGTATACCCACTTATCCGAAATAATCAAGAAAAAAACAGGCCGAAGAAAAAATCTCCGGCCATTGCGTGACCGACTGATGGACGCGTGTCGACCAAGAGGCTTCCGACGCCTATCGGCGGCATCCGCCCAGCACGAGGAATCTGCTATTTCTCACGGCTGTTTACGCGAGCCTTGCTTGGCCTATCGCTCGTAGTCAGCCCACGTGACCTTATCGTAGGCAGGATAGATCGCCGAGGCTCCGTCGTCGTAATGCCAGACCGCGTCGCCCCACGTCCAGGGGCGGACCTTTACCTTTACCTCCGGCTCATCCTTTGACATATCCACGAGACTTGCGGGCGCTTCGCGGCGTGTGACGGTGATCTCGATATCATCCTCCTGCCTCAGGTCGACAAGCTCGATCCAGTCGGGCGGGTTTGGGTGCTTCCGGTTGAATTCCACCGCAAACCGTCGAACCGGCAGCAATTCGTCGCCGGTCCGGAACTCCGTGCCGTTGTAAAGCTGGTGGAGCTGGTGCAGAAAGCGCGGGGTAGCCGGTTTCTCCCGGTACCAACCCATCTGGAGCATCCATGGATAGTGCTCGTCGCCCGCGCCGCCAACGAAGACATTGCCGCCGCGCCAGCCCATCGTGCATTCGCCGAATGGCCGGATACCAACGTGCTCCATTGTACGCCAGAACCGCCACCAAAACGGTTGCATCGGAACGGCAGTATCGGCTCGCCCGGCGAGCATGGGGCTGTAGTCCACGCCCTCCATTCCGCCGAAGCCCCCGTCTATCATCACGCAGGAGAATCCCATCTCAGCGGTCGTCTTGAGGGCTGGCCACATGATCCGGTCGTGCCAGCCGCTTGCGAGGCTCATCGGCACCCATTGGTATGGCGTGTTTATTGGCCAGGAGCCATCGAGCTGCCTGCGTGCCCAATCGGGATTCTCGCGGAATTCCGGTATCCCATGTTCATTGAGCTTCTCCAGCGACGACGGGTAGGTGCAGAGCACGAGTCCAAAGAAATCACCTGGCATGCTCGGGATCGTCTCGCTCAGGGCACTGCCGATGCTGGTGGTGAGCAGCTCCGCGCGCAGCCAGTAACCCACCTTGTATCCTGCCTCACGGAACATCCTGCACATCGCCGTGATCTCGGCGTTGTCACGGTAGGCCGGATTCGCTCGCCAATGATCATCGGCAGCGATCGGCACGAAGATCCATAGATCGTGCGGCACATCGACGGTATCCACACCCAAGCTGCCGACCTGCCCGATGTAGTTCTTTGCATACGCCTGGGGTCCACCGCCGTCCTTGACTCCACCGGACGGCCAATGATCCGATACGACTGCGATCCGATCCTGCACCTTCATCCGGCGCGATACGTTGCTGTATGCCCAGAAGCGGGCGTTCACAAAGCGTTGCGGCAGCGGCTGTTCGGGCTTCGACGCATAGAGATACTCCACCGTGTCAACGCAGGTGCGGACGCCGGATTGTGCGAGGTCCCACGCCAGGTTGGGCCAAACTCCATCAACGCCCTGCTCCGCATACGTGGACGACGCGTTCGCACAATGATAGTAGAGGCTGCGAGCGGCGATCAACATGCTGCCGCGGGCGTCCGGGCGATCCCATTCGTAGAATGTCAGCGGGCTGGCCTGCAAGCTATTCTGATTGGGATGATACATCGATCCCCGCCGTGGCGGTCGGGCCGCCTGAAATGATACATGCTTGTTGGTAGCCCCCGAGAAATCGACGATCTCGCGGCCGGGATTCCGAAAGCCCGTGCTGTAGCTGACCACTCCTTCTCGCGAACCGCCGCCCGGGCCGAAGCCATTGTTGAGCATCACCTGATAGCCTGTTTTCCACGCACTGGGCATCTGCACTTCCACCATCCGTGCGAGGCCGTGATACGTAGTTCCGTGCAGGTCGCGTTCGATCGGCCACCACGTCTCCCACACCAGCACACGATGCCACGCGTTGTAGCCCATCATGATCATGGGCAGCCAGTAATGCATCGTCACACGGTCGCCGTCCGCCGCCGCACTCATCCAGCGAGGGGCTTGATCCTGCCACCTGCGATCCAGCGGCAGCGTGGCGGGGTCCGTAATGTGCGGATGCCGCGAGCCCTGCTGACAATACTCACGCGTCAGCGGCTGCTCGCACCGGAACCGCCGCCCGTCGATGTCAATGGTGTTCGCCGTCAGTCCGCCCGGCGGAATCACCTCGGCCAACCCCCGCTTGTCGAATTGGCCGATGTCCAGTCCGTTGCCGAAGTGCTCGGGATAGATCAGGTGCTCGCCGTCGCGCGCCTGCCAGTGCACTGGACGGAAGCGATCGTACACCAGAACCTGTCCATCCGGGAAGGTGACCTGCACCGACGGCGTGTTATTATGCGTGCTGGGGTCGAAGGCATGCAGCGCAATCTCGCGCTTCCCGACCTTCAGTTGCGCTCCGGTTTTCGTTTCCACCTTCGCATCGCCCGTTGCGCGAGGTGTGGCGTTCGCTATGATTACGGCTTCCCTCGCATGCCCAGCCCGAGGCAGGGCGAATCGGGGCGCTGGCAATAATCGCCTCCGCCAGCATCCACGAACAGCGGTTGCGCCACGCGGCTGTGTGCGTCGTGTCCGGTCTCGGCCTGATAGCGGCCGAAGTCCGCCCCTGTGTAGATGCGCTGCCCCGGCTGGACCCGCCAAGTCCCCGTTGCCAGCATGTCCGCAATGGCCTCCCGCCAAGTCGTTGCTGGGGGGAGTTGGCAGAACTGTGCCAGCCGCTGCTCGCCGGGCAGCCAGTAAACGTTGTGGTCGATCACGAACTTGCGCGCATCGGCCGGATCAATGATCGCGCTGATCGCCGCGCCGCTGCCCCCGCAGAAAACATTGTGGCGGATGAACACCGGGCCGGGCTGCGTGTGCGGATCGATATGGAAGATGAACACGTGGTAACCCACGGGCTGCGGGTACGGGTCAGACCTGCGCGGCGGAAACTCGCCCTGCATACTGAAGCCGCCCCCCGAGTTGATGCAGGTGTTGTGCTCGAAGTAGACCTCCCGCGCCGGCTCGCGGCTCTCGTAGGCGCTCAGCCCGCAGTCGACAAACAGGTTGTCGCGGAAATGGATCCGCTCCGGGATGTTCCGTGTCTCGCCGCCCTGGTGCGTCACGGCCGAGTCGTAGACGTTGTCGAACAGGCAGCCTTCGACAACGATGCCGCTGGCGCCGTCCCAGAATTCGACCCCGTTGCCGAAGCGGATGCGGTGCTTCAGGCTCCAGACCGCGCCGCCGATGAAGCGGAAATCGCAGTTGCGGATGACGACGTCGTGCGCGTGGGACTCCTGGTAGCCGTGCACTCCGGCGTTGCGGAAGCTCAGGTTCTCCAAGATCACGTGACGCTCTCCGCCAACCAGCCGCCGGTGGCCCCAGAGCGCGCACTCGATGTCGCGCCATGCCCGGCCCGGGTTGGCCGGGGCGCAAAGGTAGAGCACGCCTTCCCCCACCACCGGGCCGTCCTGGATACCGACCCCGGAGGTCCGGCCCACTGCGGTGTAGTGCCAGTCGCCGGGCTGCCGCAGCTCGTCAGGTTGCCAACGGAGGATGCCGCAGGCTTCCCCGCCGTTGAAAACCAGGTTGCAAACCTCGCTGCCCAGAGCCCCCGTGAATCGCCAGATCGTCGGCCGCTCCTCGGCCCACAGGGCCGGATTGCCGACCTGCAAGGAGCCGAGGAAGGCGGGCTTGTCGCCCTCGCCGTACGCGCCATACGTGATCGGCGCGCCCGCCGCGCCATTGCGAGTGTGCAGCATGTCGCGGATGACGCTGCCGCGCTTGAAGAGCACCGCGTCGCCGGCGGCGAAAGGGCGCCGAGCGTAGGTCCTGAGAGGGCGATCGGGGGACAGCCCGTCATGGGCATCGTCGCCCGCTGTCGGATCGACATGATAGGTTCTACCCGGCATGTTGTTCCTCGTCTGCATCGCCGGTCGCGGAAGAAGGCTCAGGGCCCACAAACGGCACAAAACCTACGCTCAGAGCCGGCGAACCGGGGCGCAGGCTGAAATCACCCCGGGCTGGGTCGGCCAGGAGCGGATCCGCAACCAGGCCGTCTGGTTCGTGCCCCTCAGCCCGCCATGCGGCCCGATCGCAGGCTCTTGGCCGCGTGGTGAAGCCGGCGAGGAATGTCCAGGCCGCCGACGCCGGGCTACCCAGCGCCGCAGCGATGGCGTCCAGCGGAATCCGCAAAGATGCTTGCCAACGGTCGGCTCCGCTATCAATCTCTGCATCCCAGGCGAAGCTGGTCGGCGTGTCGCAGCGGTGCCAAAGCACCGCCCGCTCGCCGTTGGTGGCCAAGGCGAACTGCACGATGCCCAGGGCAGTCGGCGACGGGCTTGAGAAACAACTCGACGCGCTCGCGGCTCCAGAGGCCCCCCTCGGACGGCCGATGTCCTGCAGGCCGCGTGAAGGCGCCACGCACGTGCAGGATGGCACCCTGGCGCAGGAATCGCAGCTCGCCCAGGCCGGCCGGGGCCTCGGCGGTGCCGCGGCGGCCGTAGAATCGGTTCACGCACATGGCCCGCCGCCACGCTTGTTCGTCGGGGATTGTTGTCACTCCAGGCGTGTTGTCGAGTGTGTCGAAACGCTCCGGCGGATTCAGAAATCCCCCCGGCAATGGATGGGACCAGTAGGACGTGCCCGCGCAGGCAAACAGGATGGGGCCGGCAGCGCACCAGTACAGGTTGCGGTCGAGCGCTGCCCCCTCGGCGATGATCTCGAAGCTCCCGGACTGGCGGACTATGATGTTCCGCGCGGTGCGGTTGTGCTCCGGCGGAACGCCCATGCCCGCATCTAAGTAGACGTCCAGGCCCGCGAGTTCTGGATAGCGGTCAAGGTAGGGCGGCTCGTGGCAGCGCATCGCCTCGAGCCGCTGGCGCATGGTGACGTTGACCATGTTCTGCCAGACGGGAGTCGGGGCGGCGCCGCGCGCATCGGCGTAGATCGGCATCCGGCAGTCGGCGAGGACATTGTTCTCAACCTCGAAGTCCCGGCCGCCACCGAGGAAGATGCCGTGCTGGCACTCCCATAAGACGTTCTCGACGATCCGCGTACCGCTCACGCAGTCGTCCATGTAGACGCCCATGCTGCCACAGCCGACGCCGCCCATGTGGTGGATGAAATTGCGGCGGATCACGTTGCCCCGGTACGTGTAGTCGCGGCCGGCATAGATGGCGCCCACGTCGCCGGTTTCCAGGCAGGCACGGTGGATCTCGTTGCCCTCGATGAGAATCTCATTGCCGCCAAAGAGGATCGCGGCGTGAGGGGCATCATGGATGATGCGCTCGTCGGAGTTCGCGCACCAGCTCTCGGTGTCCCAGACCAGAGTCCGGCCGTAGTGCTTGCGGTCGGCGAGCATGCGGATGCCGGCGGCCGGCGACATGGCCTGGTAGTGAATCGACATGAAATCGGTCCATTGCAGGAACTGGTCGTCGCCGTCGGGGAAGTGTTTATCCATGGTGTTCGACGATGAGTCGGCTCCGCCGAGTAAGATGCGGACGCCCACCTCCCGGCGCGCTTCCTCCACCGCTCCGCACAGCACGGTGAAGATTTCGCGGTAGCGCAGCATGTCGGCGTGCCACATGGCGATGGAACCGCCTTCCCACGGCTCGTTCCAGAGCTTCATGGCGTTGATCGGGCCTTTTGGCCATCCGAATTCGACCGCCAGGCGCTTGGCCCAAGCCTTGAATGCCGGGTCATAGGAGGGCAGCCAGGCGGCATCGCCCGGATAGGTCGCGCCGTTTACGAGCTTGCCGTCCTCTTCCTTCAGGTGCATGCGCGGAACGCCCATCGGCTGCATCGGGCCGGTCATCGGCACTCCGTGGCCGAACTCGATGCAGATCGGCAGGCCGGCATCATGTAACTTCTTCAGTTCCTTGACCTGCTCGTCTCAGTACCGCTGGTAGTCCGGGGCGTCCGGCGCGCGGAAGGCCATGCCCATGCGGTTGGGGATGGCGCCCAGCCGCTGCAGGGCGTCGACGTTGTGGATGTCCATGCGCAGCCGCGTCTGCGGGCCAGGCGGCGGGTTGCGGTACGTGCGCACGACGCTGGCGGCGAACATTGGCTCCTGCCCCTCGAGGTCAAGGATGAGCGCGTAGCCGCCGAAGGTCTCCGGGATCGCCGGCTGCAGTTCGATGTGCTGGAACCCCTCGGCGGGGATATCGACTGCCACTGGCAGGCCGCCCTCGTCGGCGAGCTTGCGCAGGCCGACGGAGAACATGCCCTCGGGCAGGGTATAGAGCGCGTAGCGCACGATGCGCACGCGGCCGGCCGCCTTGAGCGGCTCCTTCGTCTTGTTCACGACCTGCACCGTCAGTGAAAGCGTCTCTCCAGGCCAGAGCATGTTGGCCGGGGCGCTGCCGGCGATCTGCGCCACCGTGATGTTTCCGTCTGCGAGACCTGCACGAGGCGGCTGAGGGCATCAACGCTCGTGCCGAGCTTCGCGTCGTAGCGCTCGGCTTTGACGCCCCACGCTTCGGCGAACCGGGATTCGTCCGCATCGCCCCTCGAAGTTACGAGGGACATCGCCAGCATCGACAAGACGAGGTTGACGAAACAAGACTGCCTGGTATCCGTCCACGATGCCATACGTTCTGCTCCTTTCATCCGCCGCAGCGGAGAATTGGTGAAATGAGGACGAGCGAAGTCATCCATACAAGCGTTTCCCATACAACTCCTTCCGGCTATCGTTTCGGTTCCGCCAGTCCTGCGGCTTCCAACAGTCGCGTTTCAGTCGCCGCGCTGATCGGGAGGGCGGAATCCCACGCGTTCTTCGTGGCAGCAGCACGGCAAACTTCCGACAGCAGCCAGCGGGCCTCGACCCAGGCCGGATTCAGGTCAAGCGCACAGAGGATCAGACCTCCGGCGCCGACACGCCGCTCGACCAGGTACGCCAGCGGATGCAGGACCGGATAGCGATGAATCACGCGGATGACGGGTTCGCCTTCCGCCAGACCCAGCGGTTCGAGATCGAGCGGCGGGGAATTCTCGATCATCCGGAAGAACTGCCAGTCGGCGAACGCCTCGTGGGGGAATTCGCGCAGCAGGGGATGGTCGCCGATGACTGTCCCATTCTGGCCGTCCTCAAAGGGCCCGTAGTTGGCCGGCGGCGTGAAGAAGTACTTCACGTAGCCGAACAGCGGCCTATGCGGGCGGAGCAGCCCCTCGCCGCCTGCCAGCACGACATGGCCGCCGCGCCGCATGTGCGCCAGTAGAGCAGCGTCCAGAGCCTCCGTCAGGATCAGGCGGCCTTCATCCGCAATGGTGCCCGCCGGGATTCGCGGCAGTTCTGTCCATTGGCGCAGCCAAGTCCGGCTCGGTTCGCCATAGACTGCGACGCCGGCAGGGATCGCCGATTCCGGGAAAATCCATACCGACCAGCGGTTGGAGACCTCCCGGCCGCTGCCGCCGTCGATAAGGGTCGCTTCCAGCAGAGCGCTGGCAGGTGTCTCCAGTGCGGGAAGCGCAATACGCGCGTCGCCCGCGGGCGTGGTGGTGAAGGGCGCGTGCGTGAACGGCAGCCGGCCTTCCGCCAGAAGCCGTTCGCCCGCGCGCAACCGCCAAGTCAGGCTCGGCTCGCGGAACGGAGGATGCGCGAAGTCGGAGACGCTGAACCGCACGGTCACCTCGGAGCCTGCTTCCCAGCAGCGGTCGTCGGAATTCAGCGAACACAGCACCACGGCGTCGCCGTTGGTCTCGCGCCACAACGCGGCATCGACCAGCTTGCGCTCGTAGAACTCGGTGATGATACCTTGCGGCGAGGGGTTCGCGTCCATGGCGTTGAAGTGGCAGATTCCCGCCAGTGTGGCCGAGTCGCGGCGCATCAGCTCCATCTTGGCCTTGGCCTCGATGAACTGCAGGCGCCGGCTGTTGGCCGCATAGGTCTCCAGCAGGTGCGCCTGGCCGCGGCGCGCCGCGGTCGCGGCGGCAAGCTCGGCGGCATATGGCCGGACTGCCCCCGTGCAGCGTTCGCGCAGCCGCACGTCCGGAAAGGAGCTCCACCACTTGTACTCATGCTCGATGAGGGGCTTGTCGAGATTTGCCAGTTCCTCGGGTCTGAAGCAGTGGGCGTTGTGGTTGATGAAATCGCCCGGCAACTCACGGTTGTACCCGCCGTCGGTCCAGATCACCAGCGCCGTCGGTTTGGCGGCCTTCGTGTTCCGATAGCACTCCCACGCGATTCGGGGAAACTCCGTCGTGTTGTTTTCGCTGCCCAGTTCGTTGCTCATGCAGTAAAGGTTTGCCGAGGGATGGCAGGCATCGCGCGCGACGACCAGGTCCCACTGCCGCTTCAGGACGGGGTAGTTATCCGGGGTGGGCTTGGGCCAGGCATAGACGTGCCAGCTCGTGCTGCCGCCCCAGCCGCCCAGCATGCCATCTCGCTCTGCACGAGCAGCCCGACCTCGTCGGCCGCATCATAGTACTCCGGGCCGTAGACGTAGGACTGGCAGCGCACGTAGTTGTAGCCGTAGTCGCGCAGTGTCTGCAGCTTGCGCCGCCAGCGCGCACGATCGGTATCGGGGCAGCCGGTTTCCGGGCAGGAAACAAAGTCGCCGCTGCCGCGCAGGTAGTAAGGCTCGCCGTTGATGCGGATCTGCCGGCCAACCGCCTCCAGCTTGACAAAGCCGGTTCGCTCGCTGCGGGCGTCGCAGACGTCCGCCCCTTGCCGCAACTCGACATCCACTCGGTAGAGGCACGGATGATCAGGACTCCACAACAGCGGCTGCGGCACGGGTACCTGCCATTCGCCCCGTGGTGCCGTCACGTCGAATTCCGCCGGGCACGTGGGCCGCGAATTGTCCACCGGCGCCGCGTGAACGAGCAGACGCGTCCCCGCGCCGATCTCGCCGCCCACGGCGGCCCGCAGCCGGATCACGCCCGCATCCACGTCCGGCAGCACGTCGCAGCGCTCGAGCCAACTGGGGCCGGTGGCCGTGAAGTCCACGCCGCGATACAAGCCCGACCAGTTGCCCTGCCAACTGAAGCTGAAGCCGAACTCGCGGTGCCTTTCGTGGACGCGCACCAGCAGTTCATTGTCCTTACACCACCGGACAACACCGGTCGCATCGAACGCGAACGGCACGAACGGGAGGTCGTTCTCGCCGAGCTGAACGCCGTTGAGCCATACTTCGGCGCTGGGATGCGCCCCGCCGAAGTTGATCCAGACGCGCTTGCCGGCCCACGCCTCTGGCACACGGAACAGCCGGCCGTACCATCCCGTGCCCTTGCAGGCGGCGCGGAAGACGCGGGCTTCGAGATTGAAGTCCCAGACGCGGTCGTTGCCGCCGCCTCCGAAGCCCTGGCCCTGCCAGCAGCCGGGCACCTGGATGACGTCCAGCAGGCAGTCCGCGGAATGGAACCAGCCTTCATGGACGCCTCGGTCTTCCGGGTCGAGCCGAAAGCGCCACTCGCCGTCGAGGTTCCGGCGCAGCTCTTGGGGGTGGCACAGCAGAGGATTTGCACGCGCGGGTCTCAGGTTAATAAAGGTCATCGGCCCTCTCCTTTCCCTTGGCTTGGCCCAGTCATCATCATCGCCACAGCGTCAGGATCATCGCGCAGAGGCCGACGGCGAGGGCCGCCAGCTTGCGCCGCGTAAGTTGTTCACGAAACACCAGGGCGCAGACGAGTACTCCCCCGGATAGGGACATTCCCTGGATGACGGGAAAGGCGGCGGCCGCCGGCAGGCTCATCGCGCTGAGCATCGCCATGGCCGAAAGGCCAATGGCCAAGCCCGCCGCTAATCCCCAGCACGCTTCGGCGCGGTTGACCGCCAACGTCCGGCGGCAGGCGTGGACAGCCGCCGCCATCGCAAATCCGGATACGTACATTGCAGCCACGAGGCACGCCGGACACCGGCCGGGCAACAGCATCCCGAACAGTTTGAATCCGAGCATCAGCCCTCCGTTGACGGCGAACACGAGGCCCAGCAGCAGCCAGCGCCTCCATGCGGAAGCGGGCCAGTCTGCCCGTTGCGGCGGTGCCGCCTTTTACACGCTGATCGGTCAGACCGGCAAGCATCAGCGCCACGCCGCCAACTATCGCGGCATCCATCCACCGCAGAGGCTCACCCAGGACGGCCGCGCTCGCCAGGATTGGCAGCACGAACGCCATGTTGGCGGCCGACCAGACGATGGAGGGGGGCCAGCAGCAGTTGGCGTGCAGCATCACGGCCATGGCTGCGAGAAACAGGGCGCCCATCGCGCTGCCGAACGCCCACAGGCGCCAATCGGCCCAGTTGACCGCGCCGCCCAGCGACGCCACGAATGCCGCCAGACCCGCCACGGCAAACGCGACCAGGCAGTACGGCACGACCCGGCAGCGGGCGCGCTCGGCACCCTTCGCCGCCAGGGCAACACCCGAGTTGCAGACGCCGACACCCACTGCCATCGCCCACTCAATGTTCATGGTGCCGCTCACTCCCCGGCGAGAACCTTCCGCTTGCGCTCGAGATAATACTGGAAATCGGCCAGCGAGGTGTCGGGCGGGACCGTATGGTCGATCCACGGGATATATCCACCCTCCTGCACGATGGGCGCTAGCCGTTCGACTTCCCGATCGATGGCCCGCCGGCCCTTGGCGATCTCGCGCTTGTCCACGCCGCCCACCATCGAGAAGCGTTTGCCGTACTTCCTCCGCATCGCCACGGGATCCATTCCGGCCGCCACTTCCATGGGGTTGAACGCATCGACGCCCGCTTCGAGGAATTCCGGGATCAGCGCCTCGAAATCGCCGTCCGTGTCCACGATGACCACCGGGATGCCGCCCGCTTTCAGAAAGCGGATGTACCGCTTGTAGTGCGGCAGGATGAACTCCCGGAACAGTTTGGGGCCAATGAGCGGCCCGCCCTTGCCGGCGAGGTCTTCATGAATGATGATGTAGTCGAAGCACGCCTCGCGGAGGGCACGCGCGTAGAGCCTGAGAATGTAGCCTTCCAGGAACTCCAGGCATTCATGTATCAGGGGTGGATCATCATAGAAGAGGCACGACACGCCTTCCGTTCCGCACCAGTCTCGCAACATGCTGTAGAACCCGAAATCGCCCCAGATGTTGTTCAGGCAGAAGGGCGTGTCCGCACGGCGCGAACGCTCGGCGAATGCGCTCCACTCGGCCGGGGCGGGGTAGCGGGCACCCGGGTTGCCTTCGTAGCGCTTGCGCATATTGAGGAAGCTCCGGCGGTCTTTCACGGGGAAGCTGATGTAGTGGTCCATGCAGACGCTTGTGTACCTCCCGTCCACCTTCAGCCCCTGTCGTGTGCGCCCGCGCTGGTCCACGAAGACCAGGTAGTCGGCTGTCTCCTCCAGGACGCGTTGTTCGAAGGGCGGCAGCGGCCCGGCGGCATTCAGGGCGGTGCCCTCGGCTCCGTCCAGTTGGAAATACGGGTCACCGGCCAGCAGCACGCAGCCTACCGACTTCGGCATGCCCTCATGGAGCCAGCGCTCGCGCGTCTGCGGCCACAGGCCGATCTCCATGTTCGGAATGCGGTCCACGGGCCGGAACAACAGTGTGTTGACGAACCGTTCTCTGGGAGTCACGATGGCATTCCCCGGCAGACTTCGAGGCCGCGCTGCGCGCACTCGCTCACCTCTGTCCCGCTGCTCCCGTCTCCACCTTCTCGAACGCGAATTCAAGCTCATTGGCCCACGACTCGACCCAGTCGGGATGGAAGGCATGGGTTTGCTCCCGCGATACGCTGCGGTGCCGCGCCAGTTCCATCGTGGAACCGCCGGTATTATGATTCACGCGGAAGCTGAACTTCACTGGCTTGCCTGCATCGAGCAAGGTGCGCACGTGTGGAATCTCCGACCATGGGATCGCCGCTTCCGTGACGCGCGTGGCACCGTCGTGCGTCGTGACGAGCCGGGCGTCCTTCACGGCCCCCTCGAGCGGATGCTTCGGCTGCCGGGGGTAGAAATGCTTGCGCACCATTCCCGGCACTGCCAGCCGCCAAACCTCGAACCCGTCGCCGTACTGGGGTGTGTTTGCGCTCTTATCTCTTTCGATTCGCCTAATCGTTCAGATGGTCCACCGCCTCTGGAGCAAGCAACACCAAGGCGGCATCCCAGGGCCGCACGGGAACCGCGACTTCGATTATATCATTAGTCTGCCTGATTGCCATCAGCATATTGTCATTGAGGTCGACCGCGCTGCCCGCTCGTTCCATGCCCGCAGTTCGGGCTTTCAGGCGGAGTGTGATCCTGCGCTGCTCAGCCCACATGTTCTGCACGATGACGAACGCTCGGCCTTGTGCGCGGAAACCGTATACGCAAGTTCCGTCGTCGGCGTTCAGGACGTCTCCCGTTGCCTCCTTGATCAGCTTGGCAACGGCCGATGCCGTCTCGACGGTCCATTCCGGCGGATGGTTAACGATCTTCACGTTCTTCGGCAGTTGCCTGACCATTTCCTCAGTGCCGGGAGCTGCGATCACGATGATTGGGAACTTACGCCGGGCCAGCGCGGCCAGATTCTCAAGCTCCTCCGGTTTTGCCCACGGAGGGAGCAGGTAAATGAGACCGGCTGCGCCTGTCTTTGGGGCAGCGAGCAGGTTCTGCGTCCCGATCATAGCCGAGAGCGGCACGCTGGCGTTGCGCAATGTTTCACAGGCGCTTCGGACGTCCAGCCCATCACCCGAATTCGGCGAGTAACACGTCCACAACAGCCCGATGGCCTGCTGCGGCTCCATCACGTCGGCAAGCCGATAGGCTTGATTGAAGATGCGATTGCCGAGCTTGAGTCCGCTATACGGAGGATTTCCATGCGCACTGACGGGCTCGCCGGGCGATGTGTCCAACATGGCCCGGAGCGTACCATCCGGCCTGACGGCGGCGCTCCAGATGGTATCGTAGACGTGCGCCCGGTAGCTCTCGGGCGATGCATTGCCGGCGTTCCGCATCCGCTGCTCGTTCAGGAAGTACTTGTGCCTCAACGTGGTGACGTTGAAGTGCGCAGTGGGAGCAAGGGCGGCGGCAGTCGTTTGCACGTAAAATCTGTGACGGTACCCAAAACCCATACGGGACGTGGCGGGATCGATGTCGCCGGCAGCAAACAGCTTGCCGAGGTACGTGGCGAGTGTCCTTCCGTCTGCTTGAGTGCCTCGCGGGGCGTGCCTGACGCCCTGTGTTGCCACGTACGCATGTTCGGCCTGGCAGACGAACATGCTGCCGGGCGGCACCGCGTCGTCCACTGCACCCCAGGCGCCAGTTCGCGGCTCGCTTGCCAGTAGGAGGCTCCGCCGGAATTGAAGATCCTCACCGCCAGCATTCTTCTGCCGCGTTTTACGTTCTCCAGGCGCAATGAGGTGCCGTCCAGTTCCTGTTCAATGCCGTCGACCCAAACCTGAAGCTTGCTGTGGAATGATCCTGGTGCTCCAGCCTGGAACGTCCAAACGGCATCTTCGGGAACCTCGGCCGGGCGGTCGAATGCGGCCCTGTACCACAGCGTGCCATAGTAGGGAAGCTTGAGGCCGCCGACCGTTTGCGCTGCACTTCCGGCGGGGCGGGCTTCCCATGCACTGTCGTCGAAATCTGCACTGTACCAGCGCTCGGTCATGTCTCGCTGGAAAGTAACGGAATTGGTTGCCTTGAACTTCCACTCGCTTGGAGGTTGCAGCGCGGCGTCTTCGAGCCTTGGCACAGGTGGAGGCTGCTGACGTTGCGGCGCAGGCGGCGGAGCCGGTGCCGGTTCGCCAATCGTTATCGGTTTGAAGGCCGGCGGTTGCGCGATGGCGTCCGACAGCGGCGATGCGCCCTTCAATGTGCCATCGAATCGAGCGGGAAGCGGTTTCCCCGCCCGCTGCATTTGCGCGAGGGCTGCATCGGTACCCTGATCGTGTTCCAGCACCAGTGCTGCGCTTGCAGCATCGGCGGAATGCGTTCGGCTCAGGCCGAAATCCTCCAGCGGATAACTGACGATCCGGTGGTAGGTCGCTCCGGGGTCCTCTTTGCCCCAAGCCTTCGGGATGATCCTGTCCCCGGCCCCGGCTATGAAGATGGAGGGAGCAGGTGAGGCCGTCTTCCCGGCCCCGCAGACCCACTGTGCTACCGCACGCCACAGCGGAACGAAACCCTCCCAACTGGTGAACTCCGTTGTCTCACCTTGCTCGCCGTTGAAGTCCCTGCCAAGATCAGCGCCCCATACGACAATCCGGCCGCGGCCGTAGCTGCCGGCAACGGCTGCCGGACTCCGCTCGGCGTCGTCACCCATCATCAGTAGCGTCCATTGGGCGTTGAGCAGCGGCTTGATCAACTGCTCGCGCGGCGCGATCAACTGAAGCGCTCCCCGAAACAGCTCGCCGTCGGGCGGGGCCACATGCCACACGCTGTGCACGGGCGGTGCCAAGCTCCAGTCCATCTCAGGGATCGCAGGATGCTTCACAACGGGCAGTAGCCTCACATTCCGGGCCGCCGCGGCGGTTCCCCATCCGGGGCCGGGTCTGTAGAACGTGGTGGGAAGCACGAAGCTGAAAGGCACGTGCCAGGCGCCCTGTTCAGCCGTTATAAGCAGGATGAGCCCGCCTCGCTGCCGCAGAAACTCGCGCAGCGCCGGCTTTCCGCTCGCCTGCAGGAAACCGGCATATTCGATGGCGTCGGGCTGAATCCAGCCCAGCAGCTCCTCGCGGGGGAAGAACTCAGGCAGTTCCGTTGCATACCTGTCCTTGCCGAGAATCAAGGCGTCGCCCTGCTTTGGCACCTTTTCACTGGGCAGAACACCGCCGAGCATGCTGCCATCGAGGAAAGCTCGCGCCGCGCGTTCCACGCCAGCCGAATCCGAACCAGCAACGTTGATCCGTATCCGGTACGAGGGCTTCTCGGGCGCACCTACTGCCGCCGGCACGAGATACAGATCGTTGCGCCCGCCCTCTACATATCCGGTTGACTTCCGAAAGGTGCCGTATCCGTGGACGTAGAAACCCGAGTTGGGCGCACCATCATAGAAGGCAGTACGGAGAACATTCTTTGGCAGGACTGTCTCCTTCGCGAATGCGACACGATCAATGGCCGAATGCCCCCACTGTTGACGCAGCATCTCATTTGAACCGTAAGTGCCTACCAGCACCAGATGACTGAATGCCGTCCGGCTCAGATCGATGAACGCTGCCTCATCATCGAGCAGATTGTCTGGCGGACCGCCAGCCGCTCTGAACGCCTCCGCGATTCGCGTGGCCGCGGCCCATTCGACGGCGGGCGCACCCTTCCCCGCCACCACAAGCACTTCGGGTGCAATCGCCTCCAATCCCGGAGAAAGGTTCTGCGATTTCCCGGCGCACACACCAAGTCCCATTTCCGCCACCAACGCAGCAGCAAACAGCAGATGCAGGATTCTCATCAGCGTCTCCTGGATTCCTGGATACCGATGATCTCCAGTATGCAGAAAGGGGGGGCGGGAGGACGCCCCCGCCCCCGATGTGTTCATTCAGGCGGCAAGCTGGATGCCGCCATTTGTCAAGGGCACTGCGTATTCGAGCCATTTGCGTTGCAGCCGATTTCGCCCGGCGGCGGCATCGACGGACGCCCCGGCTCGCGCGGCTCAAGCCGCAGGGATCGTGTTCTCAGCCATCTGGAGGCTCGGAAGGGCGACTGCGGGCGCAGCGCAACCACCTCCGCCCCTCCTCTTGGTTTTGCACGGCGGCCGTCAGGCCGCCCACACAAGGCTTCGCATCTGTTTCTCCCGGTTCTCTTTGATGCAGCCCAC
>Ga0172362_10002249_pt1 | contig 16791 bp, 12 predicted proteins | sample LakKivs1_kivu2a2_FD_114534 | JGI IMG/M metagenome (GOLD analysis project Ga0172362, IMG submission 114534) | Sediment microbial communities from Lake Kivu, Rwanda - Sediment s1_kivu2a2 | ecosystem: Environmental > Aquatic > Freshwater > Lake > Sediment | place: Rwanda: Western Province, Lake...
CATTTTTATTATTTATTTGAGCTGTTTTGATTTAATAGGACTCAAGTAAGATAGAGTGATGATCCTCTACCTTAAAGAAACCTATCGTTACTAAACCAAGAAGTCAAGCTAAATATGATGATTCGTGGATAACAGAAGAATCAAAGCTCATTTACTCAACTATTCATAAAGTCTTGCAACCTGAAATTTTTATCTTAAAACTTATTTTGACCTCAAAACCCGCAAAACTTCTCTGAGGAGCTTTTTTATGACTATTCGTCTTTACTCAAGGCTGAATAGTCCAAAAAACTACGGTTCTGAACCATTCGACTGAATGTGTAGGAAGGCGCCTTTTGAATTCTCCAGACTCTATCTGATTATAACTTGTAAATCTCCGCTTATAAGATTAACCGGTCTCCCCTGCACTCCAAGAGCCTGAACAGAAGAAATCACCACTCTGGTCTCGCCTGTAGCCACGGCTTCAAACACTAAGGTCGCCAGATTGCCGGATTTGATTCCGGTTGTCGGACCTGGTGAAGAAAAACCGACCACAGCCACTCCAGCCGTCGCACTTATATTTTGCAGAAAAGACGCTCTCTCGCCAAATTGAGCAACCAGGTCTCCTCGCTGGATTTCTCTGAGCCTCACCAGCTTCGTATCAAAATTGAGGTTAAGAGAAAGGGCATTTATGTCAGCCGCTGAATTTACAGCCAGGTTGACATTAAAAGTATTTCCAGCCTGAAGCTCCACTCTGCCCGGCATAAAACTGACCATGCTCATTCCAGCCGAAACCTCAGCCAGTTCTTCTGGAGTCAGCTCCTCTTCGGGAGCAATTATTTCTTCCGCAGCCATCTGAGTGGCAAAAGAAAGCGCCTCGTTATCTATCCATAACGGCTTACCATCTTCTTCTGTTATGGGCATGGTCCGGATTATATGCGGGGTAATGGTGAGGATGACATCGGTCTGTTCCACAGTCCGGTCAGTGCTGGAGAAAAGCCCGCCCAGAATCGGCAGGTTCTTCAAACCAGCTACACCTTTAAGCGATTTCCTTTCTTCATCCCTGAGCAAACCAGCCAGCAGATTGGTCTCTCCATCTTTCAACCTGATAACATTCTTGACTTCCCTGGTTGAGATAATGGGTATATCAGCAATGCCGGTTCCGCCGATTGAAGTGATCCTTACTTCCAGCTCAAGGGTCACCTCTTTTTCCCTGTGAAGCCGCGGTTTGATGTTAACTTCAATGCCCACATCCTGATAGGTGTAAGAAACAATCGGCTGCTGGCTGACGCCGCCAGCAGCAATGGGCGAAAAAGTCGTTTGCGGAATTGGAACTTTCTGCCCGACCAGATATTTAATCTGTTCCGAATCAACTCCACGGAGCCTGGGCTGGGCGATAACTTTGGTGTCTGAATCAGTTTCCAGGAATTGAAGCAGCGCTGAAGGCAGAGTTATCTGAAAATTGCCAGCTTGCGACAGGTTGAACCCTTCAAGCGGCAGCCAGCCGCTTTCAGGAAACTCATTTCCGCCACTGTATCTTATTCCGGCATAGCTCTGACTGAATTCCATACCCAGCTTCTGGAGCTTCATCCGCGAAACTTCCATAATTTCCAAATCAACCATGACCTCGCCCTTAGGTTTATCCCAGGCCCGTAACAGCTTTTCTGCCAGAGCCACAATGCGCGGATTGTCCCTGATGGTGATGGCGTTTCTTGTTTTATCGACGATGATACTTGGTGCTTTATATTGAGTTCGCAAGATGGAGACTAATTGATTCTGAACGTCCTGGGCATTGATGTTGGAAAGATAAATGGTCTTGATGGCATTGGTTTCATATTGCAGGCGTTTAGTCGGATTATCCGGGGCGATTATAACCGTATGCTCATCTATCACCCGGTAGAAAGCCCTGCCGCTAAGACACAATGAATTAAGAGCCTGTTCCACGGTCTGGTCAGTGAGGTCGATTGAAACAGGCAGATCCCTGAATTGCTCATCAAAAAGAAAATTGATGCCGCTGAATTTTCCCAGTGCCTGAAAGATAGCTCTGAGTGAGGCCTCAGTAAATTTAAGCTTTAGTTTTTCCAGTGGATATTTAAGCTTTACGGGCTGTTCAACCAGGATTTCTTTGGGCTTCTCTTCGGGCGGCGGCTTGATGCCAGCCGCCACCCTGTATTCTTCAAAAACCTGCCGGTTGGTCTGGTCATAAGAAAGTGCTTTCTTGTATTCCGCCACCGCTTCTTCCTTCTTGCCTTCGCTCATCAACTTCCTGGCTTTTTCAGCATAAAAAAGCCCGGCTGAAGTTTTCGCCCGAAGCAGTGCTAGCCTGTAGACTGATTCTTTCGGATTCTCAATCAAAGCCTGTTCATAATACTTGATGGCTTCATCATAGTTCTTGTTAATCTCAGCCTGATTGCCAAGCTTGTAAGCGGTGCTAAAAGTGGTGCAAGAGAGAAAATTTATCAAAATAAAGCCAGCCAATGTCCAGCTAATTTTTTTCATCTGAGTTCTCCTTTACCGTAATCTTTCTGGAGTTGCCCTGGCTGTCTTTGAAAATTATCTCTTCAGAGGATATTTTCACCAGTCTCACTCCAGGGATGACTTCCTCTCCCTCTGATAGAGTTACAGCTTGACCGTCAAGCATCACCAGGGCCAGAGCTTTTTTCCCTGAGCTTACAAGACCGAGATAAACGATGTTCAGAGCTTCCAGAATTGATTCAGCCTCAATCTCTCCAGAATAAAGATTCTTGATTTCATTTTGATTTGCCGCCACGGCTTCCCCGGAATGAGAAACTTCTGGCGCTATGGACGAGGGCCGGAATAAGTCCCTCCGGGCATTAGCCAGGGATGGGTCCAATCGCGGTAAAAGTTCTTTTTTGATGAAAGAAGATACTTTCGGCTGCTCCCTTTCCTTAGATTGGCTGGTTTGAGCTATCCCGGCTCTAAGACCAGGTTCAAAGCTGCTGCCAATTAGAACAAAACCCAGCAACAACGATAACAGCCCGGGCCCGGTTGAGTATTTACTGTTTCTCTTCATGTTTTTCCTTCGTGATAATATCCGGCTAAGGTCAGCCTTAACTCCAGGATTCCAGAAGCATTATCTATTTTCTGAAAATTTACCTGATCAAGAAGGAGGAACCTTGGCCAGGTTTCCACCAGGTAAAGAAATTTCTTAAAATGTGGATACAGGACTTTGAGATTAAACGAAGCCGACAATTTGTTTAACTCTTTTCTCTCCGATTCTTCGTATTGATAGTTTATTGTCGTCAGCGGCAATCCTGCCTGCTGAAACAATTTCGTCAGGTCCTGGCGAAAAGATTCCAGGCTGCCCTGTCCTGAATAGAAAACCGTCCTCTTCATTTCTTCCAGGTCTTTCCGGGTTTCTTGCCACTGAAGAAATTCAAGGTCTGATTGTCCAGCCTGAGCCATCATTTTTTCCAGTTCAGAGCGAACCTTTTCTGATTCTTGATTTACTGCTCTTAGCCTGCCGTGCCAGAAAATGAGCGAAAAAATAAAAACTGCCAGCACAAAAAGCACCGCCAGACTGAGCCTCAAAAGAAGCCTCTTTTCCTTTTTTGTAAGAAGCTCACTTAACTTCAACATCTTTAAAATTCATCTCCACCTGAAACCTGCCGTCCTGAAAGCTTTCGCTCAGAATTCTTAATTCTCTGAAGCCCTGTTGATTAAGATTTTTTATTACCTGGTTGAGTTCATCCCGGGTGAGCAGGTTTATTTTTGTTCTGAACTCCAGAGCTCTGGAAGAGAAAAACGGACTGAGGGATGAAATATAACTTCCCGAAGGCAAAGCTTCTTCCAGCCGGCTAAGAAATTTTACCCAGGAAAAAGCTTTTCGCTCTAAAAGACTGTTTATTTCATCAACCTGGGGTTTGAGCTGGCTGGAAAGATTCTCGACCTCTCGGGACTGCTTCCGGCTTTCTGAAGTGAGGGCAGTTCTCATGGAAGCCAGTTCATGATTCTTAATAACGGCCTCTTTATGTTCTAAAAAACCCTTCAGGCTGAAAAAGACTAAAAGAGCTGTAACTCCGATGAGCAAGATGGTCAGAGTGACGGCCATCAGCCGATATAACCTGACATTCCTTCTTGGTGCAGTAGCCAGGTTCACAGTCATAGTCCGGCCAGTCCGATAAGACCTGTTAGCCATCAGAGACCCCCGAGAAGCGGAGCGATTGCCTGATTTTCAGGATAGACATCAACAATTTCTGCTTCAACTATTTGCTGGATTTTTCTTTTTAAAATCTCTTTCTCTTCAAGATTCAAACGAAGGCCGAGCAATTCCGGTTTTTTTCTGGTCTTATCCTCTATAAAATGAAATGTGTTTTCTATCTCCTTTAAGATTGCATCCTGGCTGTCAAGGGCAGAACTGAAACTGCTATCAACAGGCGAGGATAATTGTTTCTGACGATAAAGATAGAGCGTGCCGCCAACCACTGCTCCAAGACTCAAGTAATCATAATCCGCATCAGCCACAATAAAATCTTCCTCTTTGATTTCTGAAAATAAGTTAAAAACTGAAAGGGATGGAATAGTCAATTTGCCCGGATGAAGCTTTTTTTTCTGAAAAATAGCTTCATACTCTTTAACCACTTCGAGTCCCGAGCAAACTACAAGAACTTTTTTATCCCTGCCCGAGTTAAAGACCTGATAAGAATAGCGGACTTCAGAGAGAGGCTGGGCTAACTGACGGTCAAGCCGCCAGTCGATAAATTTATTCAATTCAACTGAATTAATAAAAGTGCCGCTCAAAGAAAAGACAAATACCCGGCTGCTCATCTCAGGGAGAATAACGGTGACAGAATTTCCGTGGATTTTAAGCTTCTGTATTGCCCGCTCGACGAGCTCTTCCAGGATTTCCGGTTGTTTGACATTCGGTTGAGAAAAATGAGGCTCGATAGCTCCGGCTGAAATCCTCTGAATAAAAAAATCGTCTTCCAGGCTTTGTGCTTCCGCTTCAACCTTAAGACAGGCAACGCGGGAAGAAGCCACCTGAAACACAGCCGCCGGCTTTGGCTGCTCGATAAAATATCTTTTCAATCTTTCGGGTAAGCTCATCAACCTCACTCCACAAATGTCACCTTGTTAAGGTCTTTGAGACTGGTAATGCCGGCTAAAACCTTATCCAGTCCGGCTGCTCTCAGTGGCGTCATCCCCTCTTCCTGGGCTTTCTTTTTAACCTCAGAAAGAGGCTTTCTGACTAAAATCATTTCCCTTATGGTATCCGAAAGCTCCAGAAGTTCAGCAATGGCTGTCCGGCCTTTGTATCCCGTCTGGTTACAATCGGAACAACCATTTGGCTCATAGAAAGTCTGACTGTGATATTTCCCGGGATTAAGTCCAGAAAGCTCAAGGATTTCATCTTCATACTTTACCGGCACTTTGCATCTCGGACAGAGCACCCGCACCAGGCGCTGCGCCAGAATGCAGTTCAGAGCTGAGATGAAACTATAAGGGTCAACCTGCATATGCAGGAAGCGGCCGATAACATCAAAGACGTTGTTGGCATGGACAGTAGTAAAAACCAGGTGCCCGGTCAGGGCAGACTGAATGGCAATCTGCGCGGTTTCCGGGTCGCGGATTTCACCGACCATGATTTTATCCGGGTCGTGCCGCAAAATCGATCGCAACCCGCGGGCAAAGGTCAGTCCTTTTTTCTCGTTCACCTGAATCTGGGTGATACCTTCAATCTGATACTCGACCGGGTCTTCGATGGTGATGATCTTGTCTTCTGGCGATTTGATTTCAGTCAGGGCAGCATAAAGTGTCGTCGTCTTGCCGCTGCCCGTAGGCCCGGTCACCAGAATCATTCCATAGGGCTGGGTAATATAGCGACGGAATTTTCTCAGAATCTCATCTGAAAAGCCGAGCAGGTCCAGCCTGAGCTCAGTGAAAGCCTCAGTGATCATTTCCTTATCAAGTATTCGAATGACCGCATCCTCGCCATAGATACAGGGCATGATGGAAACGCGGAAATCTATGGTTTTATCTTTAATCCTCAGCCGGAAGCGACCATCCTGCGGCACACGGCGCTCGGAAATATCAAGGTCTGACATAATCTTGATGCGGGAAATGATCGGCGACTGGAATTTGCGGTCAATCGGTTCCATGGCCTCGCTCAGCACACCATCTATCCGGTATTTTATCCGGACAAAATTTTCCTTTGATTCGATGTGGACATCGCTGGCTCTTTTCTGAACGGCAGTGAAGATGATGGTGTTGACCAGTTTGATGATTGACCCATCCTGCTCGGTCAGCTTTTCGATGGTAATAACGTCTTCTTCCTCGCCGGTTTCTTTTTCCACCACCTGACGGACAAAACTTTCAGTGGCTTCCCTGAGCACCTGAGCTGCCGTCTCACTCCGGCGAAGGGCTTCCTGAACAGCCCGCCTGCTGGCTGCGTAAACCTCAATCCTCCTGCCGGCAAAAGTCTCGATGCTGTCTATGGCCGCTAAATCAGAAGGGTCAGTGATGGCAATTTTCAGAACTTTGCCATCATCCTCTAAGGGAATAAAGTTGTAGCGATAAAGAAAATCCACGGGATAGGACTGAACCAGGTTGCGGTCGAGCTCATAGCTACTCAGGTCAATATAAGGCACATGGTATTTCTCGGCTACGCGCCTGGCTTCAAGTTCTTCTGCCAGTAGCAATCCGTTAGTTTCACCCTTGGGCAACTATGCCTCCTTCTCTGTCATCTGGTAACCCTGATGATATTGAATATCGGCAGATAAATTGAAAGAATCATCGCCGCCGCCACCATCCCGATCATGATGATAATCACTGGTTCTATCAGGGCTACCAACGTCTGTATTCTATCACGCAATCGCTCATCATAAAAGTCAGCTACCTCAGCCAGCATGCCCGGCAGGTTGGCTGAACTTTCGCCTATCCTGACCATGTCCAGGGCTAATTGCGAAAAGACCTCGGTCTTCAGGAGCGAATCGTAAAGGCTTTCCCCGTTTTTCAGACTATCAGCCACAGATTCAAGCCTGAAGGATATATAACGATTGGGCACAGCCAGACCAGCTACCCCAACTGAAGAAAGAAGCGTAATGCCCGCTTCGAGCAAGAGACCGAGCGTCCGGCTGAAAAAAGACACGGCTGAGTCCTGGATTAGATAACGAGAGAAAGGAAGACGAAGTTTCAGCCTGTCTTTGAAAACGATGAGCCGTGGATTATCTCTCAAACTGACAAGAATAAAAATGATAATCAGAAAGAATAAACAGAACCACAGCAAATTACTCCTTATAATAATGGCCGTCTTAATCAGCCATTGAGTCATTAATGGAAGCTGGGCACCGAAATCAGCATAAAAGGCTGCAAACCGCGGCAGAACCAGCCCGACCAGGATGCCGATAAGAATCAGCGAGAAAATAATAAGAAGCGTTGGATAGAGTAATGCAGACCGCACACGGGACCGGGTCTGGTTGATAACCCTGGCATACTGGATATAGCGTCCAAGCGACCCGGGCAGATTCCCGCTCCTTTCACCAGCCATTAAAGAAGCCGTGTAAACCTTGGTGAAAAGGCGCTCATACTGGGAAAAAGCTTCGGATAGAGTTTTGCCTCCTCTGACCTCAGCCTCAACCTTTTTTATTATGTCTCTTAAAAAGGGATTTTCCACTCGTTTTTCCACCAGCTCCAGGCTCTTGAGCGCCGGATAACCGGCTTTAAGCATAGCCACCAGTTCCTGATTGAAGAGAATAAATTCAGATGGTTTGACTTTGCGTCCAAAAAGACGGAATTGCGACAGCCTGACCTCTTTTCTTATGGAAAGAACGCAGAAACCTTCAGACTCAAGGCTCTTCCGGCATTCATCGGCCGAAGCCGCCTGGATAGTTTCTTTTATGAGGCAACCGTCAGCGGTCACCAAACGACAAAGATAACTGGGCATCTAAGCTCTCAAATTTTGCCTTTCTTTGATTATCTTAAGTTAGGTCAAAATACATGTCAATCAACTCCTTCCTCATTCCTGTAAGGCCTAATCTCAAGGAGAATTTCCGGAAGCTCGGAGAAGCCCCCAGAATATTGTTCTGGTTACACAGGGTCATTAACCTTCTTTTATTCGTCTGTCTACTTCCTGTTCTTACCTCTTAGTTCCCTGCCGGAGAGGGTGAAACGAATTGCCCCAGAGTCCCAGCTTCCCTAATTCTCCCTATATTATGTCGGCTGATATCAGGAAAATTGATAACTTTCTTATGTTTTTCCCCTTAAAGCTTATCCAGAATATCAGAAGCCTGGTGCTTGAATACGATTCGCGCTGCCGGCAAAGAAAACAGTTGACACCACGACGATTTAATCATATTAAATTATTGCGATGCAGAAAATAAAGGGTGTCTTGGCTTTATTAGGCATAATATTCATCTCCATTCTCATTGTCTCTTTTCTGGCATTAGCCCAGGAAACTCGTCCTCAAGAAAAGAAAACGGTCCAGACCCCGCCTGACCAGACCCCGCCGCAGGAAGTCCAGAAGCCCAAATTAGATTATATGAGCACTTTTCTTTCCCGGACCACCAATCCGCTGGGCCTTAAAGAGGACCAGGAACTCCGCCAGCTCCTCAGACAATCCAGGGCAAAATGGGCGGTGAGGGCCGGCCTCCGCCATATCCTGAACTAATTTTTTTTAGATTTAAGATTCAAAAATTTGGATTTTTGTTATATATTTTATTGAAAAAGAAATATGAAAAAGAGGTCCGGCTCTTATCTGATCCTCCTCGGAGTGGTCATTCTCACTGTGCTGGGCTTTATCAACATTTCCCGCAAGCTTTCGTGGAAAGAACCATACGACGGCGTTACCTGGGTTGAAGGTTCGGCCGGCTTGATTGCAGCCAGGGTTGATGAAGACAGCCCGGCTTATCTCTCAGGCATCAAGTCCGGAGACATACTTTTTTCGATAAACAACACGTCGATAAAGAACAGGATCGAATATGCCAAGATGCTCTGGCTGATTGACCGCCTTGAACAGAAGGCAATTTATCAGGTTGGACGCGAGGGAGCTATTCTGGCTCCGTCTTTTTATCTTGAAAAGAAAGGCGTTAGCTCAACCTATATTTATCTGATGCTGCTCGGCCTGGCTACCTTAGCCATCAGCTTGATCATCTTCATTAATTCAAAAAGACAATTTACCGGTCCCTATATATTCTTCTATCTTGTATCATTCTCTCTGTATTCTTTTTACGTTTTTTCAGCCACGGGCCTGATGGATTTTCTTGACCAGCTCTTTTTCTGGCTGGATAAGGTCAGCTTCTTGGTCTTCCCGCCCCTCCTTCTTCATTTCTTTTTCATTTTTCCACAGAAGAAAAAAGTCATACACCGGCACAGGACTTTGAGCCTCCTTTATCTTCCAGCTCTGATTATCCTCCTGGCCAACCTTATAATGCTCGTCTTCTTTCAATCCGGGTTCAGTGATTCTGAGATTCTTTCCTTTCAGCGCACTCTGGAGAGAATTGAGCTTGGCCACTTTGGCTTTTTTACTCTTCTCGCTTTATTCCTGTTAATTCATGACCTCATTTATACAAAAAACATATACGTCAAAAATCAGCTTAAATGGATTTCGGGTGCCCTGGGACTTGGCATTCTGCCGTTTGCTCTGTTCTACATCTTTCCTTTTTTAAGAGGTCATCAACCCTCAATCGCCGGACAACTGAGCGTTCTGCTTCAGGCTTTGATTCCGGCAACTCTGGCCTATTCCATCTCCCGCTACAGGTTTATGGATTTCGAAGTCCTGCTAAAAAAAGGAACGACCCTTATAATCTCCTTTATCCTTATCGCCCTGGTCTACTTCCTGGTTAGTTCTCAGACTCAGCTCTTTTCCGAAAACAGGCTAAATGCCATTCTTCTCGGGCTTCTGGCCATCATCCTCGGAGCAACGCTGTTCACTCCGCTTTCTGAGCTCATCCAGACTCTGGTCGACCGCGTCATCTACCGGCGGAGCTACGAATACCGCCGAACCCTGCTGATGATTTCCAGCCAGTTAAATCGCGAACGAAACCTGAACCGGCTGAGCACATATCTGGTGGAAACGATTTCCAAAGCTCTTTCACTTAAGAATATTGCTCTTTATCTGGCTCGTGAGGGAGAGAATAATGAATTTTACCTGTTAAGGTCTCTGGGTGAACCAGAAATTACCGTCCCTGTGCTCAATTTAAGCCCGAACGAAATTGACCAGTTACAGACACGGGATTTTATCTCCTTTTTCCCTCCAGGAGGAGGGACCGCAGCGGATTGGCTATTTTTGCCTCTGGTTGAAAAAGGTCTGGTGAATATCATTCCGCTCCGTCTTGAAAACAAAGTCATGGGCTTCCTGGCCCTGGGCAATAAACTTGATGAATCCTATCTTTCAGGTGAAGACCGGGAGCTGTTGAGGACCGTTTCAGCCTCAGTAGCTCTGGCCCTGGAAAATGCATATCTGTACAACCAGGAAATAATCCGCTCCCAGGAACTCCAGCGCCTTAAAGATTACAGCGATAACATCATCGAAAGCCTGACTGTCGGCGTGGCGGTTATTGACCAGAGCGGAAAGGTCATTGGCTGGAATCGGGTTCTGGAAGGGCATTTCGGCTTGAAGCGAGAATCTTCTATGAACCGGCACCTGTCTGAAGTTATCGGTCTCGAGAATTTCAAAGCAATCTTTCCGCCTGATACTCAATCAGAATATCAGCTTCTAAGCGAATTGACTCTGAGCACAGCCACGGGCGAAAACAAAATTTTTGATGTGGCCCGAACTCCTTTGCTGGATAACGAGATGCAGGCTTACGGAACGATCATCGTTTTTGAAGACATCACAGAAAAAATACGGCTTCAGCAACAGCTCTTGACTTCAGAAAAGCTGGCTTCGATCGGGCTGCTTTCAGCCGGAGTGGCTCATGAAATCAATACGCCGCTTACCGGAATCTCAAGCTATGTCCAGATGCTTCAAAAGAAGTTCTCCGATGTCCACTATGCCCAGATCCTTCAAAAAATTGAAGCCCAGACCGAAAGGGTTAACCGCATAATTAAGAATCTACTAAATTTCGCCCGAAACCCGTCCGACCAATCGTTCCATCGAGTTGACCTTAAAGAAGGCCTGGAAGAGATTATTTCCCTTATCGACTACCGCTTGAAGAGCCTGAACATCAACCTTGAGCTGAAGCTTTATCCGCTCACAATCTATGCCCAGAAAGAAAGGCTGCAGCAGGTGTTCATCAACATCATCCTTAACGCGCTTGACGCCATGCCTGGTGGCGGTACCTTAACCATAGAAACAAGGCAGAAGGATACTTCGGCCATCATAAAGATCAGCGACACCGGAACGGGCATAAAACCTGAACATCTACCAAGGATCTTTGACCCATTCTTTACGACTAAGGGTATTGGCAAGGGAACCGGACTCGGTCTCTCGATCAGTTTCGCCATAATCAGAGAACATGAAGGCCAGATTCTGGTCGATAGCGCAGTTGGTAAGGGCACAACTTTCACGATCATCATTCCTGCCAATCTTTCAGAGAAAAATCGATATAAAAATTCAACCATGGATAAATAATCATGAACGATAACGTCTTAATTCATCTGATTGACGACGAACCCGTAATTCATGACGTCCTCGGCCAGCTGCTTTCGGCTGAGGGCTACCAGGTAGAAATTTCAGCTTCGGGCGAGGAAGCTCTGCCAAAGTTTGTTGAACAGCAATTCGACCTGACGCTTCTCGATTTATTGATGCCAGGGATGGACGGACTGGAAGTTCTGAAACAGATTAAAAAGATGGAGCCCGAAGCCATGGTCATCATCGTCACTGCCTATGGTTCAGTGGAGTCAGCCCTCAAGGCGATTAAAATGGGCGCTTACGATTACATTCAGAAACCCTTCAAGAACGATGAACTCCTGATGACTATTGCCCGAGCTTTAGAACACCGCTGGCTTCAGGAAGAAAACATTCGGCTCAAGGATGAGCTTAAGAGAAAGTTCAGTTTCGCCAACATAATCGGAAAAAGCCGGGCGATGATGAACGTCTTTGAACTGATCAAAGCTGCTGCGCCCACCCGCTCAACCATTCTCGTTCAGGGAGAAAGCGGAACCGGAAAAGAATTAGTGGCCAGAGCCATTCATCTCAATTCTGACCGTGCCAGTTATCCTTTTGTTGTGGTCAATAGCGGGTCTTTGCCGCCTGACCTTCTCGAAAGCCATCTTTTCGGTCATGTCAAAGGCGCCTTTACCGGTGCCATAACTGATAAAAAAGGACTTTTCGAAGCAGCTGATAAGGGCACAATTTTCTTCGATGAGATTTCATCGATCGGCCTTGAAACCCAGGTTAAACTTCTGCGAGTCATGCAGGACAAGGAATTCATGCGGCTCGGCGGAACGAGGACGGTCAAAGTCGATGTCCGCATCATCGCGGCCACCAACTCTGACCTGGAAGAACTCATTCGCGAAAAAGCTTTTCGAAAAGACCTGTTCTACAGGTTGAATGTGATAAAAATTGAGCTGCCTCCACTCAGAGCCAGGAAAGAAGATATTCCTCTTCTGGTCAAGCATTTCATCGAACTCTACAACAATGAGAACAAAAAGGAGGTTGAAGGAGTCAGCGAAGAGGTGATGGAAATCCTGATGAATTATGACTGGCCGGGAAATGTGCGTGAACTGGAGAATATTCTGGAAAGAGCCGTGGTTTTGAGCAGGTCCAGAATTATTACCAGAGAATCCCTGCCGCCGTTTCTGCTGAGCGCCGAGAAGGTAATCTATGAGGAACTCAATGAGGCTACTCTCGACCTTAAAGAAAAAACTCTCGAATATCAAAAAAGAATCATCCTGACTGCTCTGAAAAAAACTGGAGGCATCCAGAAACAGGCTGCTCAGCTCCTTGGCTTAAAGCCGACCACCTTAAACGAAATGCTCAAACGGCTGAAAATCGATGTCCGGACGCTTTAGCCAGCCAGGTATCATTTAAATTTTCCTGGAACCTTGTTGCCAGGGTTTATTCTGACATTCTTCAATTGGCCGCTGAACCCGAGGTTAAAATTCTGGTCGTCTCTTTCGACCACCAGGATGTGAGCTGAACTGCCACGGTCAGTTTCTACGATTACTTCTAAGGGGAAAATAAAAGCTCTTTTCAGCTGTCTGACTCTGATATTCAGTGCGTTAGAGTCAGAGCCGTGGATGACCTTTTTTTCAAATTTCACATCAGGCAGGTCATCAGAATTGAACCAATCATGAAAGAATCTGGCCAGGTCTTTGCCAGAAACTTTCTCCATGGCCCGGCGGAAATCTGAAGTTCTGGCCGCTTTAAAAAGATGGCTTTGAAACAGTTCCTGAAGGCCACGGAAAAAGACCTTATCGCCGAGGAGGTCTTTAAGCATGAAAAGGGCCAGGGCTGACTTATTGTAAACAACAGCCTGATAGGCCTCATAATTTGTGTGGCTCAGACGGACGCCAAGGGTAATGGGACCGACCTCAGATTTTTTTCTGACCCAGGCAGAAAGCCTCTTCAGCATTTTTTCCAGTTCTTTCTGTCCATATTTCTCCTGCAGATAAAGGAGAGAAGAAAACTGAGCCATTCCTTCGGCCAGCCAGTTGTCCCGGTACGTCGCCCAGGAAACTCCATGTCCCCACCATTGGTGGGCTATTTCATGAGCCAGGTAATATTCTTTCCAGTATGAAAGGTCGACCGGACTTCGGGGATTGAGCATGATAACTCCCGGGTCCGTGGCAATGATCATTTCGTTCAAAACAATAAAACCTGGCTGCGAATGACCTCCACGGGTTTTCCAGTATCTGTGAACGATAGACAGGCCTGGAAATGGAAATTGACCAAAATAGCGCTCATAGGCCTCCAGAATACTGGCCGTATCCTTCAGCATATCCTTCTCTGGACTTCTCCAGTCATCGGTGAAAAAGTATTCTAAATCGACTTCGTTTGTTATCTTTGATCCAAACTTAAGCTTACCGATAAAAAAACCGATATATTTAACCGGAGCCTCACTTTCATAAACAAAAACAGAATTGCCCAGGTTTTCCAGTTCGGTCACATTCCCGGCTTCGTTAACTGAATATCTCTCTACCAATCGGCCGCCGGCCAAACAATAATAATCCTGCGGAACGATGAGCCTGAGCCTGAAAGCATAATATTTCTCTCTAACAGGAGCGGGGTACCAGTCGGCTGATTGAGTAAAAAGATAAGTATCCTCCGGGACAGAAAAGACGACGCGGCGGCCTTCAGGGTTTTGCGGCGAGGCAGAATCGGTTATGGGAGGAGGCGGAACAATTCTCCCCCGATAATAGATATGAATCCGGAAAAGGCTGTCACGACCGGATTTCTCAGCCAGATAGATATATATTAATTTCCGCAATCGGTCCTGGGTATAATAAAGTTGTCTGCCTTTATCATCCCGGATGCTTAATATCTCCAGCGCAGGATTTAAGCGAAACTGCAAACTGTCGATATTATCAATCAGGGAAATCAGGTTAATCGTCGCCCTGGCTGCCAGCAACTTATTTTCAGGCCTGTAGCTAACCTCAAGCTGATACTGGTCAACGTCATATCTTTCACCAAGGCGAACAAAAAGTCTTTTCTGACCAGGCTCCTCTTCAGCCGGACAATAACTGTTGATTAATTTGTTGCGGGTCCGGTCAAAAAAGGAGACCTCTTCCTCCGCAAACGGAGAAAAAACATAGGTGAATTCCCCCCTTTTGGCCGTCTTTATTTCTATGACTGTCTCACCCGATTGAGGCAGAAAAGTCAGCAATTCCCTGGTTAAGGAATTTTCCACAGTAAAAGAGCGGTGGTAATTTCTGGAGAATATGGAATAGGCCTGATTGTTCATCACTTCTGCAGGCGTTGCTGCCGGTGCGCCTTCTATCGGTTCATAGCTAAGGTTATCCTGGAAAAAATACTTGCCGGCTCTGACATAAACATATTCCAGACGCTCCTCAAAAAATGGTTTCTTATACACTCTGAGCAGCTGATTTCTTTCAATCTCATCTGAGGGTTGAAAGTGAATCTGTCCGGAGCCGACGATTATAACCGCTGTATCGACGTCAGGAAGATTATCAAAGAAGATGCTGGCCTCTGGAAAAGTAATTCTGATATCCTTCTGAGTAAGGCTAACATTTCGCGCAAAAATACTCCTCTCGCCCGGAAAAGATAGGCGATAGAGATTGGAGAGGCTGCTGCTGATTCTTCTATCGATGATCTTGAGGCCGCCTGCGGGAACTTCCTCATAAGTAATCTGCCAGATTTCGATTATGGCTGAATACTCATTTTGAAAAATAACCTGGAAAAACGCCCGGTTCGACCCGCCGGCATCCTTGCTCTCACCGGCAAAAAATAGATTCAGGGACTCCATGCGGGCAGTCTGAAAATAGGATTGAAGAGCAATGTTTTCCCGTTCTCGAATCTCAGGCGTACATAAAGACAGATAGGATTCAAAATCTCTGGTTTCAAGAGATTGCTTCAGAGGCTGAAGATGCTCAGGAAATTCAGCTTGAGCGAACAAGAAGCCCGGTATCAAAAAAACCAGTGCGACAAGGAAGAAAATCGCTGGAAAAACTCTTTTTCTTACCCCAAAACGGTCTCCTTCATCTTACCTTTATATTATACGTTAAACCCTTCATAGAAACATACCCCCTCCCGAGCAACTTTCGTGCCAGACCTGCTGGCATCACGTTCCCGTGCAAACCTCTATCAGAAGAACTGGGACCGGGATAGGGATGAATCGGGAAGGCATTAAGAAACTTTACTTTCGAGGTGAAAAATATCTTTACGTCTGGGACTGGGGCTTCGCTTCTTCTTCTTTTTCTTTCTTTTCTTTTTTCAGGTATTCTTCCCAGGTGACAAAGCTGTGGTAAAAGATAGCGTCGCCCTCATCAATTCCCCTGGTTATCTCAGTAATGTGTGAGGTTGTTGCTCCGAACGACTCAACGGCATAAATCACCGCCTTTTCGGGGTCGATAGTGTTACCGCAGGTATAGATATCAAGCGCTCCATAATTCATCTCGGGCCAGGTGTGAGTGGAGATGTGAGATTCAGAAATAACCACTACTCCGCTGACACCATTCGGGGGGAACCGGCTGAAAGAAATGGACCAGACCTGAGCGCCAGCAATTTCAGCTGCTTTAACCAGTATTTGCTGAACTTTTTCTACGCTACCAATTATCTTCGGGTCGCAACCTGAAGCCTCAACGATGTAATGGTGGCCGATTGTCGAATGAAACTCTTTGGTCATTCATTTCCTCCGCAACCTGTTGTCAAGATGATTATGGCACAACTGGTCTTCAAGTCAATGATTTTTATGCAAGAACTAAAGCGGCAGGCGCGGTTCATTTTTAACCACGTTCAAAACCAGATGGGTCACGGTGCGATCTATGTATCTTAAAGAAAGGACCTTCTTGATAAACTGATTCAGATCTTCCCGGTCAACAAAATAACCAACCACGATAGAATCCCACTCGCCCGTCACATCGTATACACCCATCACTCTCTTATCTTCAGCGATTTTTCTTTGACTCTCCAGGAGCTTGCCCTGTGAAATTCTAAGTGCGATGACCGCTATCAAGCCGAACCCGAAATATTCGGGGTTCAGAATCGGCGCATAACCTTTGATGGCTCCAATTTCCTCCATTTTCTTTATTGCCTGGATCACTGCGGGCACAGAGATTCCTGTTTCTCGGGCGATCTCCCGGTAACTCTTTCGCGCATTTTTGTTAAGACAACTGATTATTTTTCTTTCGGTTTCTGTGGCCATTTTTCGCTCCTTAATCAATCATAAATTATCTGATCAAAAAGCTTGACATTTGTCATTATATTTATAATATATTCTTATAAATATTAACTGC
>Ga0172362_10002250_pt1 | contig 16791 bp, 15 predicted proteins | sample LakKivs1_kivu2a2_FD_114534 | JGI IMG/M metagenome (GOLD analysis project Ga0172362, IMG submission 114534) | Sediment microbial communities from Lake Kivu, Rwanda - Sediment s1_kivu2a2 | ecosystem: Environmental > Aquatic > Freshwater > Lake > Sediment | place: Rwanda: Western Province, Lake...
AAGAGGCCCGGGGTAGCGCGGGTCACCATAAACAGGCCGGAGGCCTACAACGCTTTTACGACCTCCACGCAGGATGAGCTCATAAAAGCGCTCGAAGACTCAGCGAACGATGCTGCCGTAGGTGTGGTGGTATTCACGGGCGCCGGCAATAAGGCCTTCTGCACCGGTGGTGACGCCAAGGAGGCGAAGGCCGGTTATCGGAAGGGAATGCTGGAAAAGGATTTGATGGTCAAGACCTTGATACGGGAGATGCCCAAACCGGTTATCGCAGCAGTCAATGGCTATGCCATCGGAGGAGGCCAGGTGTACCAGCAGGTCTGCGACCTTTCCATAGCTTCGGAGAATGCGGTCTTTGGCCAGGTCGGCCCCCTGGTGGGAAGCTTCGATCCTGGCCTGGGCATCATTGATTTGATGGCAGTGGTGGGTGAGAAGAAAGCAAGAGAAATATGGTATCTCTGCCGGCGCTATACCGCCGCAGAAGCCCTGGAGATGGGCCTGGTGAACAAGGTAGTTCCGGCCGATCGATTGGAAGACGAGGTGGACAAATGGTGCGACGAGATATTGGAGAAGAGTCCCGGAGCGATAGCCGGCGTCAAGGCCTGCTTCAACGCTGCCACTACCTATATGCGGGGCATCGAAGCAGTCTCCGCTCAGTATCTGTGGAAATATTACGCATCGGAGGAAGCTGAACACTGGAAAAATGCTTTCTGGCAGAAACAAAAGCCAGACTGGCAGAGGTTCAGGAGAAGGGAATTGTTTCCGGGGATTTACGAAGGCGATGAAAGGCGGGAGTAATGAGCCAGCAATCAAGCGGAGGGCTGATAAGTGGAGAGCATAAAGGATAAGGTCGCCATCATCGGTATGGGGTGCACCAAGTTTGGCGAGAGATGGGACGCCGGGCTCGACGATCTTGCCATAGAGGCCGCCTACGAAGCCTATGAAGATGCCGGTATCGAACCCAACGATATCCAGGCTTGCTGGTACGGAACGGTAACCCAGCCGGTCGTCGGCATCGGCTGCACGCATCTGGCAGGACCATTGAAACTGCACGGCATACCGATGACCCGGGTGGAGAACTGGTGCACAACCGGCCACGAAGCTCTACGGAACGCCTGCTTCGGGGTTGCCTCCGGTATGTACGACTTGGTTCTGGCACTGGGTGTGGAGAAGCTCAAGGATACCGGCTTTCCCGGTCTGGGAACAGGGCGGGGCATGAGTCCCGTGCTGGAGGCTCGCCGCACCGCGCCAGGTTCCTTCGGCATGATTGCTACCCGATACTTCTATACCTATGGGCTTAGTCCCGAGGAAGGTAAACGCACCATCGGCAAGATTGCGGTCAAGAACCACTACAACGGAAGCCTCTGCCCCAAGGCCCACTTCCATAACCGCGTAACTCTGGAGCAGGTCATGAACGCCCCTATCATCGCCTGGCCGCTCGGCCTCTTCGATTGCTGCGGCAACAGTGATGGCTGCGCTACAGCCTTACTGGTCCCCGCCAGTCAAGCACAGAAATACAGAGACGACCCCATCTACATAAAGGGCCTGGGGGCAGCTCATTCTGCCTTACTCCCTCAGAATCGCCCCGGGTTCGATTGGCTCCATTTCGAGGAGGTCATAGATTCATCGCGCCAGGCGTATTCGCAGGCCGGGGTAACAAAGCCCCGCGAGCAAATCGACATCGCAGAAGTCCATGACTGTTTCACCAGCACAGAACTGCTTCTTTACGAACTCCTTGGCTTCAGCCCGGAGGGCAAAGCAAAGGACGACGTCGATTCCGGCTTCTTTGAGCTTCGAGGTGGTTTGCCTGTGAACTGCGATGGCGGGCTCAAATGCTTTGGGCATCCCGTGGGCGCCAGCGGCCTCAGGATGACCTATGAGGTCTACAAGCAACTCCAGGGAAAGGCCCAATCGCCTGAGCGGCAGCTTAAGGACCCCAGGCTGGGCATATCCCAAACCTTCGGTGGGCCGCCTCAGGTGTCGGCAGTGGCGGTCCTGGGCAGGGAAGCCGGCTATCCCTAACGTACTCCCGCCGTATCGCAGGGTTTCGAGACACAGAGGGAGCTACACCCTCGGGATAGATTTGGTCGAACGAACCAACTGTGTTAAGATTTCGCCGGAACATGCCCATCTATGAGTATTGGTGCAGGACGTGCCGCCGCGTCGTCAGCTCCTACCAGCGGGACCCTTCTGCGCGCCCGCCGTCTTGTCCGCGTTGCGGCGATACCGGGCTGAAGCGGATGATCTCGACCTTCTCCGTACGGAGGACATACAAGGACGTATACGAAGGCATACTATCCGATCGCGAGCTGAACCAGGGCATGATGCGCAATGACCCCAGAGCAATGGCCGAATGGAACAGGAGAATGAGTGGCGGCGAGGAATCCTCTGCAGAATATGAAGAGATAACCGACAGAATGGAGAGGGGTGAGTGGCCCGCCGCTCAGATAGAAGAAAAAAGAAAAGAGTTCTCCGGTCAGGGGGAAGCGAAGCCCGAAAGCGGATGAACGGGAAGGTGTAGCGTGCCCATCTACGAATTTGTTTGTCCGGACTGCCATCGAAGACTGTCATTTCTGGTAAGGGACATCTACGCTCTATTCGCCCCCAAATGCTCATTCTGCGGCAGTGCCAATCTATCTCGTACCATTTCCGGCTTTGCCTACCACAAGTCACTGCAGAGGGTGTGGAATGATAGCGGCGAGCCCGGAACAGGCTCGGATGATGACTACTACAAAGACCCCCGGAATATCGGTCGTTGGGCAGAGAAGAGATTCGAAGAGACGGGACAGGAGTTGCCGTCCGTGATCCGAGAGCAAATTCGAGCCGCAAGAGAAGGCGCGTTGCCTGAGCCGCTGAAGGACCTGGAAAGTGCCTCACCAACCTCTGCGTATCATTGATGCTAATCTGAACCGCTCGCGCGAAGGTTTGCGGGTACTGGAAGATGTCGCCCGCTTCCTTCTCGACGATGCAGAACTTAGCCGCCGGTTGAAGGCTCTGCGGCATGACCTGGGCTCGGAAACCAAATCGCTGAACGTAGCCCTCCTTTCTCAGCGGGATTCCGAAGACGACGTCGGCCGGGTCCACTCTGCCTCTCCTCGGGAGGAGGCACTCAACGCAGAAACTAAGTCACTCCAGGGCCTGCTGGGTCTGGTCGCAGCCAATGCCAAGAGGGCCGAGGAGTCTCTTCGTGTCATAGAGGAGGTGGCCAAATTACCTGAGCTAAGTTCGATTCTGAACTCGGCCAGCTTCGAGCAGATGAGGTTTACTCTGTACACCGTGGAACGCGCACTGATTTCCCGAGTATCACGCCGGGACAAAGCACAAAGGATATGCGGGCTTTACGTCATTCTGGACCGGCAATTTCTGGATAGTAGAGATGAGCTGAATGTCGCACGACAAGTCATTGAAGGCGGTGCCAGGGTAATCCAGCTTCGCGATAAACAGAGCAAGAAAGGCAAATTGCTGCCTGTGGCGCAAGAACTCAAGGAGCTCTGCAGCTGGGCGGGCGTCCTATTCATAGTAAACGACCATCTCGACTTAGTTATTGCCGTTGATGCTGATGGTCTTCACATCGGGCAGGGCGACCTACCCTTGTCTGTGGTCCGCAGAGAACTGCCTGTAGACAAGATAGTTGGCTGTTCCGTGACCACCGCGTCTCAGGCCGTGAAAGCTCAGGAGGAAGGAGCGGATTACATCGCCGTGGGCTCTATCTTCCCGACTACAACAAAGAAAGAAATCACTGTGGTGGGAGTTGACATAGTCAAAGAACTTAAGCGGACGGTGTCTGCCCCGCTGGTAGCCATCGGAGGTATAAACCAGGATAATATAGATGAAGTGCTAGCCGCCGGTGCCGACGCCGTAGCTGTGATTAGCGCTGTACTCGGCGAGAAAGATGCAGGGAAAGCCGCACAGGAATTGGTCGCAAGAATGGAGTTAGCGAAAGAGAGATGTCAAAACCGGTGAATGACTTGGAGATTATTGCCGCCCGGCTTCGGCCTCAGTTTGCAGCCGAGGATGAGGCACGAGAGAAAGCCTTGCGCAATTGCCGTCAGATTATACGTTACAGCTCTGAGGCCGTACGTGCCGTGCATCGCCAAGAGCCCAACAAGGCAAGACAGCTCCTGGACTCAGCCCATGAACTAGTTCGAGAGCTGAATCATGACCTGGCAAAGCACGGAACGCTGCTGCATTCAGGTTTCGTCCACGACGCCCAGAAAGAATTTGCTGAAGGACGGATCACTTTTGCATTGATCGGCAAGGAAGACCTGCCCAGACCCAAGGCACTGGGTGTCAGCAATGCCGCGTACCTTGATGGCCTCGGAGAATCCGTGGGCGAGCTGCGGAGGTACGTGCTTGATAGCTTGAGGCGCGATGACTTCTCCCGCTGTGAGGATCTATTGACCGTGATGGATGAAATCTACGGAGTATTGACAACGATGGACTTTCCGGAGTTGCTTGCCCACGGCTTGAGACGGACCACCGATACTATCCGGGCCATCATAGAGAGAACCCGCGGGGATTTGACAGTGTCCTTGCGGCAAAAGCAGCTGGAAGCGAAGCTTAGCGGCCTCAGCTAGCCTCCCTTACGGCGCTATGCTTCCTTCTTGTACTTGTAGAAACCCTCACCGGTCTTGCGCCCCAGACGCCCCGACTCGACCAGCTCCTTCAAGATGGGAGAGGGGGCGAGACAGGGATCCTTGCTTCGTTCGTACATCGCGAGCGATACCATATAGCCTACATCTAGCCCATTGAAGTCGGCCAGGGCAAGCGGACCTATAGGATGCCCTAGCCCGAGGGTCATGCTTTTGTCGACATCCTCCGCGCTGGCTACCCCGTTCTCCAGCAAACGCTGGGCGGCTCTGGTCAACGCTATTAGTAGATAGTTGAAAATAAAGCCGGGAGTGTCTCTTGCAACCAGAATCTCTTTGGCAAGTGAGCGGCCGAACTCCTTCATTGTAGCCAGGGTCTCTCCGCTGGTAGTATCGGCCGTCACCAGTTCAAGTAATTTGCTGGGCGGCACAGGCGAGAGAAAGTGTGTCCCCATTACCCTGTCGGGACGGTTCGTCACCCGAGCAAGCTCTGTAACAGAGAGGCACGACGTATTAGAACAGAAGATGGTATGCTCCGGACAGATTCTGTCCATCTGAACGAAAACTCGCTTCTTGCGCTCCATATCCTCCGGGATGGCCTCTATGACCAGGTCGCGGTCACTCAGAACCTCCTGAGAAAGGCTCCCTCTAATGCGAGACCGGGTCGAGTCTCTCCCCTGCCGAGACAATCTTCCCTTCTCCACGTCCCGGTTCAGGTAATATTCTATTGATGCGATGCCTTTGGTCAGACTCTCCTCCCTTCTTGCTACAAGCACTACATCATAGCCGGACTGAGCACAGACCTGGACAATGCCAGAGCCCATGAATCCACCCCCAACGACGCCTACCTTTTTGATCGCCATAGTATTTACTCCTTTCGCGTTGCTCAATTTCCCGGAATCGCCCTCCTCTGCCGGACTAGTAGAGACACACTTAGCCCGACAAGCGGCCCGATTGCCTCGATTCTGTCCTGGCGGCGCAGACTTAACGCCTACAGTCCCATCTCTCTGGCAACCACTTCCTGGTAGAAATTCGCGTCTCCGAAGGCAAGGTCGGCGGCTTTGGCACGTCTCGTGTAGTAGTGAAGGTCGTGTTCGATGGTAACGCCGATGGCCCCGTGGATCTGATGCGCCATAGCAAAGATTCGCTGGGACGCCTGGCCTATCCAGGCCTTGGCTATAGCCACTTCTCTGGTGCAGGGCAGTCTCTCGCTCAGCATCCAGGCTGCCCGGTAGGTGCTGAACCTGGCGGCATCAACATCGGTTGCCATATCGGCGCAGTAGTGCTGAATGACCTGCAAACTACCGATGGGATGTCCGAACTGCTTCCTTTCCTTGGCATAGTCCACGGTCATCTCGAGCACCCGCTGAATATTGCCGACCATCTCGCAGCACTTTCCCACAGCCGCCCGCTCCACCAGCTTTTGCACTTCCGTCGCCCATCCCCGGTTCTGTTGCCCCAGAATATGGGCTTTCGCCACCGGCGTCTGATCAAAAACCACCTCACATAGCTTGTCGCCAGCGATTGTCTTCGGAACTGTGTATTTTATTCGAGGACTCTTTGCATCCACCAGGAATATGCTGATTCCACCCTTGGGCTCAGTTCTGGCAACACACAGAAGGTAGTCGGCGATATGAGCATCGGGAACGAACAGTTTTGTGCCACTGATCGTATAGTCACCGCCGTGCCGAGTAGCTTCCACTGTAACCGCAGATGTATCATAGTTCAGATGGCCCGGCTCGCTCAGGGCCAAAGTGAAGATCTTCTCTCCTCGTATCAGCTGGGGCAAATAGGCCTGTTTCTGCTCTTCACTCCCAATATCCAGCAAGGGCAGGCCTGCAAGGACGACCTGGGAGAAGAACGGACCGGGCAAGCAGGCGCGTCCCATTTCCTCCATCAGCACAGCGAGGTCAAGAAAAGTCATATCACCGCCGCCATATTTCCCGGGGAAGACCAGCCCCATCCAGCCGAGATCCGCCATTTCCCGCCAGAGCTCAGGAGAATAGCCCGCCTCGCTCTCCTCCATTTGTTTTACGAATTTTTTTGAACACTTATCAACCAGAAAATCGCGAGCTGCCTTTTTCAGCATTTCTTGTTCTTCTGTGAGAGTGAACTTCATGGCCATCCTCCTGCGTCAACTGTCTTGATTGTATGGCTGCTACTCACTACGCTATCGAAAAATACCAGACCCTGCCACTTGTCAGGAGCGTCAACCTACGAGGCTGGTAGTCCCAGTCTCCGTACAGCAAGGATATTCTTGAGTATTTCTGTTGTGCCGGCTTGAAGACTGTAACCTTTCGAGCCCAAGTATGAATGTGCCGCCATGCCTCGCGCGGGAACTAGCCTGGAACCCGACTTCAACTGCCCGTAGGGCCCCAAGACCTCCATAGCCACATTAGCCAGATGCTTCTCGAATTCCGTGGCATAAGCCTTTGACATAGCGGACTCCCAATTGGGGGCCCGCCCCTCTTCCATGACAAGAGCCACCCTGTAAATGAGCAAACGCCCCACCTCAAATTCAATCTGTAGTTGGGCCAGCTTGCTAGGAACCAGAGGTTCCCGTGCCAGCCTGTTGTCCTTGGCAAATTGAATGACCGCCTCAAAAAGTGGGTAGTTGCCCATGAGGCGCTCCATGCCGCTTCTCTCGTAATCAAGTTGGTGAAGGACCTGATAAAAGCCGCGATCCTTCTCTCCCACCAGGTACTTCTTAGGTACGCGGACATTATCAAAGAAAACATCATTCCATGCCTCGGTGCCTGTAATATCGATCATGGGAATCCGGCTGACGCCCGGAGATCGCGCATCCACTATGAATTCACTGATTCCCCTGTGTCTGGGCGCGTCCGGGTCAGTCCGAGCATACACGTCGAAGTACTGAGCAAAGGAGGCGCAACTGCTCCACGTCTTCTGGCCATTAATAACGTAATAATCCCCGTCTTCCGCTGCTCTGGTTTGCAGCGAGGCCAGGTCGGAGCCGGCGCCAGGCTCACTCATTCCTAGACCAAAATAAGCCTCCCCCCTGGCAATCCGGGGCAGGAATTCCTTCTTCAACTCCTCGGAGCCGAACGAAAGGATAGCGCCTCCCACCTGCCGGTCACCGAACCAGTGTAAGGCCGCCGGGGCCCCATAGCGCAGCATTTCTTCAGTAAGGATGAGCCTGTCCATATGGCTGCGCTCTTGCCCGCCGTACTCTCTGGGCCAGGTGAGCCCTATCCAGCCTCTCCGCGCCACCCGTTTGGTAAATTCGGGGTCAAAGCCCTGCACCCAGGCATCACAGGCAGGTTCCCAATATCCGTTCTTTATCTCCCCTTCCAGGAAGTCTCGCACCTCCTGCCTGAATATGTTCTGTTCATCGGTGAAGCCGAAGTCCACTTTCCTGCTCCTTTCTCAGAGATTGATGTTGGAGTACTTCTTCCAGGGCCTGGCAAGAAATGCCTTGTTGTCCCTGTTCTTATCTTCCAAGATATCCAGTGCGCTGTTGATGACCTTTCTCGTGTCTGATGGGTCTATCACATCATCAACATAGCCCCGTTCCGCAGCGCGGTAAGGATTCTCATACATTTCCGAGAATTCGCTAATCCTCTGGGCCCGCACCTCATCAGGGTTGGCTGCCTCCCTTATCTCCTTGGCGAAGATAACGCTGGCAGCAGTCTCGGCGCCTACAATCGTAACCTGGGCTGTTGGCCAGGCAAAGACGAAATCGGCGCCGATGGCTTTGTCGAGCATACCGTAATGTGCTCCCGCATAGGATTTTCGGATTATGACTGCGATCAGGGGCACTGAGGCATCGGCCCAGGCAAAAAGCAGCTTCGCGCCGTGGCGCAGTATGCCGCCCCAATCCTGCTCAGAACCTATCAGGTATCCGGGAGAATCGTGAAGAGTCACTAGTGGTATATTGAATAAGTCGCAAAACCTAACAAACCTCGCCCCTTTGTCGGCAGCATCAATGTCTATGCAGCCGGCCATCCACTTCGGCTGGGTAGCAACTATTCCCACAGGGCGCCCGCTGAAGCGAGCAAAACCCGTTATTATGTTGCGCGCATAAAGCCCCATGGTCTCGAAGAAATGACCCTCGTCGACTATCTTTCTGATGACCTCGTACATATCGAAGGGCTCATACGGATGTTCCGGAAGAATCCCAATCAAGTCCTCGTTTCTGTCAGGGTCATCGCCCGTTTGAATTCGGGGTGGTGTCTCTCTGTTGCTGGAAGGCAGAAAAGACAGGAGTTCCTTGCACTTGTCCAGGCAATCTGTGTCGTCTTCAGCAACAATGTGTGTTTGTCCCGATTTGATGGCGTGGGCTCTGTAGCCGGACAGCTCTTCCAGGCCGATTTCTTCCCCGGTCTGCGTTTTTACAAAGGCCGGGCCGGCAATGCCCATGAATCCTGTGTGCTTTGTTTGAATGAGGAAGTCCTGCATTACCGGGTGGTACGCCTGTCCGCCCAAGCATGGGCCCATGAGCAGGGCTACCTGAGGTATTATGCCCGAGGCAAGTATTTGAGACCTGAACAGCCAGCCGTAGCTCTCCAGAGTATCCATCCCCTCTTGCAATCGAGCACCTCCGGAGTCATTCATACCCACAAACGGCCATCCGTTGTCCTTCGCCAAATCCACGGCGCGAACGAATTTTCGCCCGTGATATTCGCCAAATGTGCCGGCCATCGCCGTATAGTCCTCGGCGGCGACAACGACATGCCTGCCATTGACTTTGCCAAAACCGGTGATCACTCCTTCAGCAGGCACTTCCCTCTTGTCCATACCAAAAGCGGTCGTCCTGTGCTTAACAAACAGGCCGATTTCGGTGAATGTGCCGGGATCGAAGAAATAACTTAGTCTCTCCCGCGCCGACATCTGCCCCTTCTTGTGGCGCTCTTCAATGGCCTTCGGTCCTCCCATCTGGGTGATGTGGTCCTGTTTCTTCTTCAGTTCTTCCAGCTTACCGACAGTTTTGCCAGACTGATCAGCCATAGACTAACCCCCTTTCGGATTCAATCCGGAGACCCTTCTCTGACTCCCCTCCCCGATCGCAAAGAACTTCGCGCGGAAGAGCGTTCGTTCGCCGTCCAGCCCTGCTATCATATGGCATGGCCTTCAGTTTTTCAATGCTTCGGTTCGTGATTTGCCGGTGACGCTACTTCGTACCCATGACCGCTTCTGCAGCTAATCCCAAAGCTTGAATCAGGGCTTTGCCTTTGTCTAGAGTCTCCCCATACTCAGCTTCAGGGTCTGAGTCGTAGATAATACCGCCACCCACCTGAAAATAAGCTTTGCCTTTTTTGGCCACGAAAGTACGGATGACGATGTTGATATTCATATCTTCGTTGAAACTCAGATAGCCCATGGAGCCCGTGTACACGCTCCTCCTGGTAGGTTCCAGCTCATCAATGACCTCCATAGCACGAACCTTAGGAGCCCCCGTAATAGAACCGCCAGGCAGAGTCGCCCGCAGCAGGTCAATGTTGCTCTTGCCGCGGCGCAGGTTTCCCACCACCGTAGACGTAAGATGAAATAGAGTGGGAAACGTCTCAAGAATGGCTAACTCTGTGACGTTCACAGTGCCGTACTGGCAAACGCGGCCTAAATCGTTCCTCTCTAAATCAACAATCATCACGTTCTCGGCCCAGTCCTTGGCGCTGTGCGTCAGTTCACTGGCAAGGCGATTGTCTTCACCGGAATCTCTTCCCCTCGGCCTCGTGCCCTTTATCGGCCGCGTCTCCACCCGATCACCCTGGACCTTGAGAAACCTCTCAGGTGAGGCGCCAACGATGGATACATCGGGAAAACTCAGATAGCCAGCGAACGGAGCGGGGTTGATCGCCCTCAGCCGCTTATGAAGCTCGCAAGCTGGGATTCTTAGGTCAGCTTCGAATCTTTGGGAGAGATTGACCTGAAAGACATCCCCAGCCGCTATATATTCGCGCACTCTATCTACCGCTTTCTTGTATTCTTGAGGAGTGAAATTCGACCTGAGCGTAATTCCCTTGTTTCGGTCGTCGTTTCCATTAACAGCAGTGACGGGGCAAGCTTTGCTCACTGCTGTCGGATGGCCAGAGCAGATACGGTTCTTCAACTCTTCAAGCCTCGTTCTCGCACGCCTCAACCGCTTCTCTTCCTCCACCTCGGGAAAGCCTGTGGCGACGACATAAGCTTTCGCTTCCAGGTGATCAAAAGCTAGGACAGTATCGTAGAAGGCAAGGTAACACTCAGGAAGCCTGAGGTCGTCCACAGCTGTGCATGGCAGGCGCTCAATGAAATGGCACAGGTCATAGCTGAAATAGCCGACCGCACCGCCGAGGAAAGGCACGGGCGCCGGATAATGGTCTAGCTTATACATCGCCAGTAGTTCACCCACCGTATCAAGAGGGTCGCCCTGCCGCACCTCGCGCTCCTGCCCGCGAATTATCGTGACCTCAGGACCTCGACTGTTCAGTACCAGGAAAGGTTCACTACCAAGGAAAGAATACCTTCCCAGTCTCCGGCGGTCCATGCCGCTGTCCAAAAAGAAACAGTAAGGCTCATCCTTGATGAGCTCGAAAAGCTCGGCGGACGTCAAAGAGGTGCAAACCTCTTCGATTAGAGGATAGCGGTTTCTAATCACCTTGCGATCAATAGCTACAGCTTCTGCAAGACCTTCTTGACCGTGGCACCGACCTCCGCTGGCGTGGGAGCTATGGTGACCCCGGCGCGTGACAAAGCCTTCAGCTTTTCCGAAGCTTTGCCGGCATTGCCGGTGATGATGGCCCCGGCGTGCCCCATTCTCTTGCCCGGTGGAGCCGTGCTGCCGGCCACAAGACCGACCACAGGCTTAGTCATCTTCTGACTGATAAACTCAGCGGCTTCCTGCTCCATGGTGCCGCCGATTTCACCTATAAGAACAACAGCCTTGGTATCCTTGTCTGTCTGGAACAACTGCAGGATATCTACGAAGGTGCTGCCGGGCAATGCATCGCCGCCGATGCCGACACATGTGGATTGCCCGATTCCCAGGCTGGCGAGTTGGGAAACGACCTCATAGGTCAGGGTACCGCTGCGAGAGATCACCGCGACGCTGCCCGGCAGATGAATCTCCCCCACCATGATACCGACCTTGCACTTGCCCGGGGAGATGACTCCCGGGCAATTGGGCCCGATAAGGCGAGTTGACTTGCCTTCTAGATAGCGGTGCACTTTCACCATATCCAGAACCGGTATGCCTTCGGTAATGCACACAACCAGAGGCATCCGCGCTTCGGCTGCCTCCAGGATACCGTCCGCAGCAAAAGGTGGAGGAACAAACATGAGGCTGGCATTGGCCCCCGTCTCAGCCATGGCTTTCTCCACGGTATCGAACACAGGCACGCGCAGGTGTTCGGTGCCGCCTTTGCCGGGCGTAACTCCGGCCACTACCCTGGTGCCGTATTCTATACAGCGCTGAGTATGGAAGCTGCCTTCGCTGCCGGTGATACCTTGAACCAAGAGCCTGGTGTTCCTATCAACGAGGATGCTCATTTCACTGCTCCTTTTGCTGCTTCAACCACCTTGCGAGCAGCGTCATTGAAATCCTTGGCACGGATGTAATGTATCCCTGATTCACCAAGTATGCGCTGACCCTCTTCGACGTTCGTCCCTGCCAGTCTGATGACTACTGGGAATCGGATATTCAGCTGCCGAAAGGCCTCGACTATTCCCTTAGCGATGACATCGGCCCTAGCCATGCCCCCGAAGATATTCACCAGAACCGCCTTAACTCTAGGGTCGGCAATGAACATCTTAAACGAGTTGACCACTCTGTCGGGGTTATTGAGTGTGCCTATATCCAGGAAATTTGCGGCTGTCCCTCCACAATACTGGACAAGATCATTGACTGCCATGGCTAATCCGGCGCCATTGACCATGCACCCGATATCGCCATCCATCTTGACATAATTATTGATTCCCCAGTCACGTGCCTGAATCTCCAGAGGCTCCTCCTGCTCATTATCTCTGAGCTCCTGGAGTTCCGTGTGCCGGTATAGGGCGTTATCATCAAAATTAAGCTTGGCGTCGAGAGCCAGCAACTTGCCGTCGGCAGTGACGACTAGAGGATTGATCTCGGCTAGGGAGCAATCCTTGTCCATGAAGAGCTTGTAAAGATTGGATATGAGGCGTGTGGCCTCGCCTACTTGACCACCGTCTAGACTCATCTCGTAGGCCAGCTTTCGACCCTGGAACGGCTGAAAGCCGATTGCGGTGTCAATGTAGACCTTGAAGATCTTCTCTGGATTGGTCTGAGCGATTTGTTCGATTTCCATGCCGCCGGCTTCGCTCGCTATCACCACAGGCGAACGACTGACATCGTCAACCATGATACTGAGATAGAGTTCCCGTGCCACATCACTAGCTTCTTCCACGAGAACCTTACTTACCGGCACTCCTTCCGGTCCGGTCTGATGAGTCACCAGCCTGATCCCAATCAATCGATTGGCCGCCTCCTTTGCTTCCGGCGGCTCGTTGACTATCTTTATGCCGCCGGCCTTGCCCCTTCCTCCAGCATAGACCTGAGCTTTAATCGCAATTCCGTTGCCGATCTGACCGGCTGCTTCTTCTGCCTCCGCAGGGTTAGAAGCCACCTTGCCTCTCGGAACGGGAATCCCGTACTGGGCCATCAGCGTCTTGGCCTGATACTCGTGAATCTTCAATCTACCTCCTTCCCTTTTTGGAGCGGTGATATTCTACTCTTTGGGCAACCTTTTTTTCGACATCGATTGGATACGAATCCCACGACCATTCCCGGCTCCGCCTTAGGCTGATTCTCTCCATGAGCTCTCCGGCCAATTGAATATCTGTTTCAGGGTTCATCCCGAAACTCAGTAACCCAGAAGCCTGGAATTCGAAGCCTTCTCTAGAGTATCTGTTTCACCAATGAGCGGCTTTGAGAATCTGGAGATATCAACATTGTCTATCCCAACGTGCAGAATGATATTCTCCTCAAGGGAAAAATCAATCACTTCGTCTGACACAGTATTATCCGGGACATTAAGACAAACGGTATCTATCTGATTGTTTCCGAGTACTTCGCGGATATGCATGAGCAAATCATGATATCGAGCCGATAACAGTAGGTCATCTGGAAGAAACTTACAGCTTGCGGTAATGGTTGTAAGGGGAAACTTCTCTTTTATCTCGGTCAGTCTCCTGACCGGCGACCATTCAGTCATGTAGTCTTCATTGCTGCTCTGACAATGAAATTTAAGTTCAGTGACAAAAGAATGCACCAAACATCTGTGAGCGCCGATATTCTTTATCGCTCCTTCCGCTGCGGGCCATGCATCATAATGCTTGCAGTCGACAATCGCAGGAATTCTGGCTTCGCCGACTAACTCGATCGCCTCGCGAAAGGGCATCGTTCTGGGTTGGACTTCCCCGCTCTTTTCATAGTATTCCTTTGAGTGTCCCAGATAGGGGGCCCCAAATTCGTCGACACATATATCCAGATCTATGCTCTTGTCACTTGCCATCGCACGTTCAATCGTGTCACGCGTTGCGCTGTGAGTGTGAAAGAGAACAAAAGGTTTACCGGCCCCAAGCACTCGCTCTACTAGAGAAATATCCATGTCACTTCAACGATCGGCCGGTGGAAAATCCAAGGCGTCAGCCAGTTCTCTTGATCATCACAGAGGTTCGCCGTGGAGCAGCCCTTTTCAACACCAACCTCCTACTGGCGGAGGGGGTGGGATTCGAACCCACGTTCGTCCCAAAAGACGAAAACGGTTTTCAAGACCGCCACCATAAGCCGCTCGGTCACCCCTCCGTAAAGCTAAAACTCAGTTACTGCTCGACATAATGCGGTAACCCTGCTCTAATAGCGCTCTATTCTCTGTTTTGGGCATGGGTAACACTCCGTCCAGGAGAATCATAGCCTCTGATTGCATCCCCTGTAAAATATGGCTGTAAACGTCCATCGTGAAAGCCACGCTGGAGTGTCCGAGGGCTTCCGAGATAACTTTGGGTTTGGCACCACGCATTAGCATCAAAGAGGCAAAGGTATGCCTCAGATCGTGAAAGCGGACGTTCTTTAGTCCGGCCTTGTTCAATATGTGGGCAAACTCGCGGTCCAGACTTGAGGAGCATATCGGGTTGCCCCTCGGATTGGTGAATACCAAATCATCTAGGCCTAATTCCATACCGAGGTCACGCCATAGTGCCTCGCGGCCTTGCCGGTAGCCCTTAATGAACGCTGCCAGCTTCGGGGTCATTTCCACGAGGCGGCGGCTGTGAGCCGTCTTTGGCTCGTGGTATTCGTACTTACCATCGCGCCTGTTTCGATAGAGCACCCGGTTGACTGATACCGAAGGGATAATGCCCAGGTCAAGGTCACGCCATCGCAGCCCCAACAACTCAGCTTGTCTCAAGCCAGTGCTCAAGGCCGTATAGATCACCGGGAAGTAGTAACTATCCTCCGCCGCCTGTACCAGTGCATTGACTTCGCTCGGGTCCAGCGTTCGCATCGTGCTGCGCCTCGGCCTCGGAGCGTCAACAAGGTCACAGGGGTTTTTGCCCAGGAGCCCTTGACGAACCGCATACTTCAAAGCCTCGGATAATACCCGGTGCTGATGATGGACTGTCCGGGCCGATAGTTCATGGCACGCCTTGCCGTAGTAGAGTTGAATCGTTTGAGGGTTTAGTTGTCTCAGCAGGTAATGCCCGAGGCTGGGGGATAGGTGGTGCTGTATTATAGACCTGTAGCCGTCCAGCGTCCGGGCCGAGCAATTCGTAGCAACGTAACCGGCCAGCCAGTTGCCAAGGTGCTGTGCGACTGTGAGTTTACTCGGCGGAGTGTAGCCGCCTTTGTCCAGGTCGGCCAGTAATTCTCTCAGCCGCCGCTCAGCATCGCTCTTGTGGCCCTCGACTATTTCGCCCTGTCGATGGTACTTACCATCTGAGCCCTTGCCTGTGTAGAGCTGGACACGCCAACTATCCTTGCCCAGCGGCACGATGCTGCCGGTGCCCCTTCGCCTTCGCCCTTTGTTCGCTTGTTCGCTCATGGTTGTCCTCCTTCACTTCAAGCGTAATGCCCAAATCCTTCATGCCCTCACCGAAGGGCTTATAGCCGGATTGCCGTAATGCACTATTGGCGTTTCTGAGTTCGTCGTCGGTAAGCATGAATGTCAGAGCGCCCGATTCATCCATTCGCCACCTACTATCCTTCATGCCAGGGTAGAAGTCTCGTTTGTACTCCTCAGATAGTGATTGCGGCGTCTCTTGCTTCGTTAGCAGCTTCCAGAGCATCTCATCGAAGATTGACGGTATTCTTTTGCCCATTAGCTTATTGATTCTCTCCGTTGTGGCATACGCGGCGGCCACGTGCTGAATGAAGGATACCTGGAGGCTATCAAGCCCCTGTTGCACACGTATCATGGACAAGAGCCCATATAGCCGCCCTACCCATTGTGCCTCGCGGATGGTGAGGGGCTGCTGTGATTGCATTGACACATCCAGCACAAGCGGCAGTGCTTCCTGAGCAATAGGATACTTGCCTAGAGCACTGATATCCCAGGGCTCCTCTTGTTCCTTATCCGGGTCGTTCCGCTCCTTTTCTCGGAGGTCAGCCAGCACGTGTTGGACTGTGCTCAGCCCCGGCCAACCTGGGGGAATGGGCCGGAACTTCTCATAGGCCTTATCACCCCGCAGGTTACCCTCTACCGCATCGCGCACCTTCTCAGCCGTTAATTTGCGGTTGCGGGCATATACCTGAATGATAAGCCGCCTTACTTCATCCGGGACATTTCGCCCTCTTGCCATCGTAACCCCGTTATACAAACTTTGAAGCTGATTTTCTTAGTATATCCAAAATCGCAAACGTGCTATATCCACTTCCCATTTGCATTATCCACACCATCACTTTAGATTATAGACGTTACAGTTTAGACCTGTCAAGGAGTTAACAGCTATGGGCGAAACAAAATTGAGAGAGAAAAGACTGGCGAAGGGATGGAGCCAGACAAAATTGGCGTGTACGGCGGGGATTGCCAATACCGTAGTCTCGGAATGTGAACGAGGCGTGCGATTGCCCTGGCGAAAGGCCAGAGAAGCACTCGCGGCGGCTCTTGATTGCCCGGTAAGTGAGGTATTCCCCACGAACGGCCACAGCGAGGCAAATACAAGATAGGGGGTGACGCCAATGATTAAGGGAGAACAAGCCGGAATGTTAGGAGTACCACAGAAGGTACACACCCAGAAAAGCACA
>Ga0172362_10002251_pt1 | contig 16791 bp, 11 predicted proteins | sample LakKivs1_kivu2a2_FD_114534 | JGI IMG/M metagenome (GOLD analysis project Ga0172362, IMG submission 114534) | Sediment microbial communities from Lake Kivu, Rwanda - Sediment s1_kivu2a2 | ecosystem: Environmental > Aquatic > Freshwater > Lake > Sediment | place: Rwanda: Western Province, Lake...
AGCGGCTTCGGCAATCGCCTTTATCGTGACAACCGCCGCCGCACCGAGAGCATCGAGCGGGAGCTGATCGGCAGCGGTGTCGTCGAACAGCACGGCGGCCCGGCCCGGGAATTCATCGTCTGCCCGCCAGATGACGATCGTCAGCGGAAGGCGAGGCAGCACCGGCACGCGAATGCAGGCGTCTCCCAGATCGCAGCGGGTCGCATTGAACCGGTCGATGATCGCATATAGCGTTTCCGGCCGCGCTTCGAGCGCCGTTGCCAGCAGGCCCGTCGGCAGTTCGTGCGGCTTGGCCTGGAAGTAGAAACTGCCTCCCGGCAGCCCCTTCTCGCCGACCAGCCTGTGGCTCAGCGGCTTCTCCTTCGCGTGCAGCAGGTACGCAAGCATGCAAAGCTGTTCGAGATAGCCCGGCTGTTTCACCGCGTAGCGTCCGGCCATCGGCTGAATGGACCTCCGACTGACATTCACCGTGTAATCGACGTTCAGCATCCGCACGGTGTAGCTGGTCTGACCGTCCTGCACGCTGAACGTGCAGCGCGTTCGGGTGGCGGTCTCCGCCGGTTGGAGCTTCTCGATCTGCTCCCACAATCCTTCGTGCATCGCTTGCACCTGCTTTCTGCACGGAATCCTGGTTGGAGAACGGGCTTCGCCCGCATATCCTTCTCTCATATATGAGAATGTCACCGATCGGTCGTTGCACTCCTGGATGAGCTGAATTGGTTCCGCTGCGCAACCTGCAGCCCGCACTCCGGTGTCAATCGTGGGGTGACGGAGCAACTGCCGTGCCATACCGTGAACCGGCTCGGACGGTTCCCCGTCTGCATGTCGTAACCGGTTGATCCTGAACAGGTTATTGCATTCCGGCAACGCAGAGTACGAATGGGGAAGGCAGGCTGTTTTGCCGGGAATGGCGCGCTATCGCGCCCGTGAATTCTCATATCATGGAATCGCGTCCACCGGTTCCCATCCACATGAATATTGCCGCAATTTGTTCTTGACATCCGGAAACTGCCGGTGTATAATTCCATGGGCGGTCGCGGCTACCTCGGTCGCAGCCGCACGCGCAATCGTTGATTGCCGTCCCTTCCATGAAAGTAGTCGTTTGATGAAGTTGGCAGTTTCGGGAAAAGGTGGTGCAGGTAAGACCACGATTGCCTCGCTGCTGTGCCGGGGCCTTGAGAGCCGCGGGCGGGAAGTGATCGCAATCGATGCCGACTCCAACCCCAACCTCGCCGGCGCACTGGGCTTCCCCGCCCCCGAGCAGATCACGCCGCTGTCGGAAATGAAGGACCTCATCCGCCAGAAGATGGGCATCGAGCGCGGCGCGTTCGCACCATACTTCAGGATGAACCCCGACGTGGCCGACATCCCCAATCGCTTCCGCCTGACGTCCGGCACCGTCCAACTCCTTGTGATGGGTGCCATCGCCAGAGGCGATTCCGGCTGCGCCTGTCCTGAATTCTCACTCATCCGCAGCATCATAAGCTACCTCCTGCTCAACAAGGATCAGGACATGGTGGTGGACATGGAGGCGGGGCTGGAGCATCTGGGAAGGGGCGTGGCCGAGAAGGTGGACGCCCTTCTGATCGTCGTTCAGCCCCATCGGGTGAGCTGCCTCACCGCCGCCCGCATCCATCAGCTCGCTCGCGACCTGCACATCAGGAACGTTTACGGAGTCGGCAACAGAATCGCCGGCGACGGCGACCTTGATTACCTGCAACGGCAGGCGCTTCCCTTTCAGTTCATCAGTTACTTCCCCGCGTGCGGCCTCGTCCGGCAGTCTGAGCGCGACGGAAGCAACCTGTTCGCGATACCGGCACTCAGACAAGAAGCGGAAAACCTGATAGCTCACCTTGCGGAGAAAGCAGATGGCTAAGGAGCTGACCTGTGCAGACCCCGCCTCGCGGGAGATGCTGAAGCGTGCGACCGCCGAGCACGTGGAGACCGTGTGGGACCGATTCGAGTCGATGCAGCCCCAATGCGGGTTCGGCAAACTTGGGATTTGCTGCAGGATTTGCACGATGGGGCCGTGCAGGATCGACCCGTTCGGGACCGGCCCGAAGGCGGGCGTGTGCGGGGCGAACGTCGATACGATCGCCGCTCGCAACCTCGCCCGGATGATCGCCGGCGGGACCGCCGCCCACTGCGAGCACGGCCGGGGGGTGGTGCACGCGCTTCTGATGGCAGCCGCGGATCCCAACGGCGATTACCAGGTGAAGGACGAGCAGAAGCTGCGCGCGGTTGCCGAAGTATTCGGCATCGCGACTGCCGGGCGCGACAAGCAACAGATCGCCCGCGACCTTGCCCACGCCGCACTGGACGAGTTCGGCCGGCAGGAAGGCGAGATGAAAATGCCGCTCACCGCCCCGCCCGCCCGCATCCAGCGTTGGCGCGACCTCGGCGTAATGCCGCGCTCCATCGACCGCGAAATAGTCGAAACCATGAACCGAACGACTATGGGCGTGGACGCCGACTACAAGAACATCATGCAGCAGGGGATGCGCACCGCCCTCGCCAACGGATGGGGCGGCTCCATGATCGCCACCGAGCTGCAGGACGTCCTCTTCGGCACGCCTCGCCCGTTGCGAGGCGTTGCCAACCTCGGTGTGCTCAAGGCGGACCGCGTGAACATCCTGGTGCACGGCCACGAGCCCACACTGTCGGACGTGATCGCCACAATCTCGCAGAGCGAGAAGCTGCAGGCCAAGGCTCGCGAGCGCGGGGCCGCCGGCATCACCGTCGCCGGCATCTGCTGCACCGCCAACGAAATCCTGATGCGGCACGGCATTCCCATCGCGGGCAGCTTCCTCCAGCAGGAACTGGCCCTGATGACCGGCGCCGTCGACCTGATGGTGGTCGACGTGCAGTGCGTGATGCCCGGCCTGCAGAAAGTGGCGCAGTGCTTCCATACGAAGCTCGTCACCACCTCGCCCAAGGGCAGGATATCCGGCGTGGAGCACGTTGAATTCCAGGAAGACTGCGCCGTTGCCATTGCCTCCGCTCTCATCGAGCAGGCGATCGAGAACTACCCGAACCGCAAGGCCGAGCGCGTCTGCATCCCCGATTCCACCGAGCGGCTGGTTGCCGGCTTCACAACCGAGTCGGTCTTCCGGTTCCTCGGAGGCACCTACCGGTCGACGTATCGCCCGCTGAACGACGCGGTGATGACGGGCCGGCTGCGCGGCGCGGCCGGCGTGATCGGCTGCTCCAGCCCCAACGTGGAGTTCGACCAAGGCCACCTCCAGATGGTGCACGAACTGCTCCGCAACGACGTGCTTGTTGTGACCACCGGCTGCGGTGCAATCGCGTGTGCGAAGCACGGGCTGCTGAAGCCGGAAGCCGCGGCGCAATACGCCGGCCAGGGCCTGCAGGAAATCTGCCGGGCCGTCGGCATTCCGCCCGTCCTGCACTTGGGGGCATGCGTCGACAACACCCGCATCCTGCGTGTCCTCACCAACGTGGTATCGGAAGGCGGGCTTGGCAACGACATCTCGGACCTGCCCGTTGCCGGCGCCGCACCCGAATGGATGTCGGAGAAGGCCGTCGCCATCGGATTCTACTTCGTGGCGTCCGGCGTCTACACGATGATCGGCCATCCGCTGCCGATGATGGGCAGCGAGAACCTGCACCGCTACCTCACCAATGAGATCGAGGCGGAGACCGGCGGTAAGTGGGCATTCGAGCTGAATCCGGTCGAGGCGGCCCGCAAGATGATCCGCCACGTCGACCGCAAACGCAAGGCCCTGAAGCTCAAGCCGGTGATGTATCCGCAGCCATTCGCACCTGAAGAATGAGGAACCGATGAAAGGCATCATAGTCGTCAATGCGGGAAAATGCCTGGGGTGCAAGTCGTGCGAGATGGCGTGCGCGGTTGAGCACTCGGCATCGAAGGAATTGGCCGAAGCCATCCGGGAGACGCCTGCTCCGCGGGCGCGGGTGAGCGTGCGGGGCACGGGGAAACTGGCGGCGCCCCTTCAGTGCCGGCAATGCGAAAACGCCCCGTGCGTGAGGATCTGCCCCACCCACGCGTTGCACCGCTCCGCACCCGATGCTCCCGTAGCCATCAGGCACGAGGCCTGCATCGGATGCACGCTGTGCGTGCTCGCCTGCCCGTTCGGCGTGATCGGCTTCGACGAAGGCCGGCGGTGCATCGTGAAGTGCGACCAGTGCGTCGAACGCCTTGCGCGCGGCGAGCAGCCGGCGTGCGTGACCGCCTGCCCCACGGGCTCGCTGAGATTCCAGCGGGTCGACGAAGTGCTCGAGGAGAAGCGGCGGGCGTACCTTGTACAGATCGAGAACTGCGTGGAGGCCGAACGTGAGCATGGTGGATGAGCCTGGCGTAATCGAGATAGAAGGCATCCTCCAGCGGCACGCTCCGGAGCCGTCGTCGCTCATCGCCGTCATGCAGGATCTGAACAGGGAGTGCCGCTACGTGCCGGAGGAGGCGTTGCGCGCAATCGCGCGGCGGCTTTCGGTGCCGCTGAGCCGCGTGTATCACGTTGCCACGTTCTATACGGCGTTCAGCCTGAAGCCGCGCGGCCGCCATTCGATCAAGGTGTGCATGGGCACGGCGTGCCACGTTCGCGGGGCGCCCCGCATCCTCGATGAATTTGCCCGCAAGCTTGCGATCTCGCCCGGCGAGACCACCGCCGACGGCGAATTCACACTCGAGACTGTCAACTGCCTCGGTGCCTGCGCGCTAGGGCCGGTGGTCGTCGTCGATGAGCACTATCATCGGGCTTCGCTGAAGGCGGTGGACGGCCTCATCCGCGAAGCACGGGAGGGCGTGAAGTCGGGCATCCCCGCGGCTGAGATTGATGCGAAAGAATGCACCTGCACCTGTGCTTCCCTGCCCGAGCGCCTGAAGGCCGGGAACGTGACCGTCGCCGCGTGCGGCGGAACCGGCTGCCAGGCCTACGGCTGCGAGCTGGTGGCCGAGGCGCTCGAGTGCGAGCTGCGGAAGCAGGGCGTGGCCGACGCCGTGCGATTCCGCCAGACCGGCTGCCGCGGATTCTGCGAACGCGGCCCTATCGTCATCGTCGGCCCCGAAAACATCTTCTATCAGAAGGTGGCACCCGCCGACGCCGCCGAGATCGTTTCGCAAACCGTCATCAACGGGAAGGTGATCGGCCGGCTGCTGTACACGACGCCGTCCGGCGAGCGGATCGAGGTGGAGGAGAGGATTCCCTTCTACGCCCAGCAGCGGCGGCTGATTCTGGGCGACAACGGCCGAATCTCGCCGACCAGCATCGACGACTACCTTGCGGCCGGGGGCTATCAGGCGCTGGCCAAGGCCCTGAAGATGCAGCCGGACGCGATCATCGACGAGATCACGCGCTCCGGGCTGCGTGGCCGCGGTGGGGGCGGATTCCCCACCGGCCGCAAATGGCGCACATGCCGCGACGCACACGGCTCAATCAGATACGTCATCTGCAACGCCGACGAAGGCGATCCCGGCGCCTACATGGACCGCAGCCTCCTCGAGGGCAACCCGCACCGCGTGCTCGAGGGCATGATCATCGGGGCATGGGCGATCGGCTCGCGTAGGGGCGGGCTTCCCGATGTCTTCGTGCGACCGCAGCGGCCGCCGGAATCGCCCGCCCGAACCGATTCACCGGAAGTCGAAGGCTACGTCTACGTCCGCGACGAATACCCGCTCGCCGTCAAGCACGTCATCCTCGCCATCCAGCAGGCGCGCGAGAGGGGCTACCTTGGCAAGAACGTCCTCGGCTCGGGCTTCGACTTCGACATCAAGGTTTCGCGCGGCGGAGGAGCATTCGTGTGCGGGGAATCGACCGCATTGATGGCGTCCATCGAGGGCAAGGCCGGCGAGCCGCGCTCCAAATACGTCCACACCGTCGAGAGCGGGCTGTGGGAGCGGCCGTCGAACCTCAATAACGTCGAGACCTGGGCCAATGTGCCGCTGATCATCACGCGCGGGGCCGACTGGTTTGCCTCCATCGGCACCGAGGGATCGAAAGGCACGAAGATTTTCTCCCTGGTCGGCAAGATCGCCAATACGGGGCTTGTCGAGGTGCCAATGGGCACCGCCCTGCGAACGATCATCTTCGACATCGGCGGGGGCGTGCCCGGCGGAAAAAAATTCAAGGCCGTCCAGACCGGCGGGCCATCCGGCGGATGCCTCCCCGAATCGCTGCTCGACCTGAAGGTCGACTTCGACGAGCTTTCACGCGCCGGCTCCATGATGGGATCCGGCGGGATGATCGTGATGGACGAGACGTCCTGCATGGTGGACGTGGCCAAGTACTTCCTCCATCTTCTGATGAACGAATCATGCGGCAAGTGCGTGCCCTGCCGCGAAGGCATCTATCAGATGCACGGCATTCTCGACCGGGTCACACGCGGCGAGGGCAAGCCGGGCGACTTGGAGCTGCTGCAGGAGATCGCCGCGGTCACGGGGGACGCGTCCCTGTGCGCACTCGGCACGTCGGCCCCGAATCCGGTGCTCACCACGCTGCGGTACTTCGCCGACGAGGTTCGCGCGCACGTGGAGGAGCGTCGGTGCCCCGCGAAGGTCTGCAAGGCGTTGATCACGTACCGCGTGCTGCACGAGAAATGCACCGGCTGCACGGCGTGCGCTCGAGCCTGCCCGGAGAAAGCGATCTCCGGCCAGAAGAAGAAGCCCCATACGATCGACGCCGCGAAGTGCATCAAGTGCGGCATCTGCCGCGATACCTGCCGTTTTGAAGCTATCGAGGTGACCTGACGCTCAAGGCGCTCGCTCAAGAAGACGTCTGACACCTTGACGCATAAAATATGCGGCCCGGCCAGTTGTGTGCATACTATGTTCATCAAGACGTCTGACACCTTGAGACATGAGGCAATCTGATGCAGGCAGGCGACATCACGTTTACGCTGGATGGCCGAACCGTGCAGGGCCGGCCGGGTGAGACCGTGTTGAGCGTGGCACGGCGCAACGGCGTGCGCATCCCGACGCTCTGCTTCCACGAATCGGTCACGCCCTACGGCGTGTGCCGCCTGTGCGTGGTCGAGGTCTTCTGGAAGAAGCGCTCGAAACTCGTAACATCCTGCGTTTACACGCCATCGGAAGGCGACGTGGTGGAAACGAACAACGCGCGGGTGCGGCGGGCGCGGAGGATGGTGCTTGAGCTGCTGCTCGCGCGAAGCCCGGACGCCGAGGTGGTTCGCGATCTCGCCCACGAGTACGGCGCAGATGCGAGCCGCTTCCCCCGGCCGGAGGGCCGGCCGGCAGTCTCCGATCGCTGCATCTTGTGCGGGCTATGCGTCCGCGTATGCGATGAAGTGGTGGGGCTTGCCGCCATCGGCTTCGAAGGCCGCGGCAGTGCGCGAACCGTCTCAACGCCGTTCAGGGCCAATGCGGATGACTGCATCGGCTGCGGCGCCTGCGCGTTCGTCTGCCCGACCAATGCCCTGCACTTCACCGATGCCGATGGCCGTCGCACTGCAAACGAATTGAACGCCACGATTCCCCTGGTGAATTGCCGAGCCTGCGGCCGGCCATTCGCGACCGAACGGCAGGTGGCGCTGATATGCGAACGCCTCGGCGTGCCTGCGGAGTTCGCCGAAACGTGCCCCGCCTGCCGCGGCGCGGTGACAACGGATATCGTTGGGGAGCTTCTTCGATGATTTGGACGCCTGAAGTACCGGCCGAAGCCCGCAGGGGCGAGCCTTGTGTTCGCCCGTGGCGGACCGTGGTACTCGGTCATCTGGCAAGGGCGAACGCAGAGTTCGCCCCTACATTCTACTGGAGTATCTGAGTTATGTCGCGAGTCATCGCACGTGCCGCGATCCGCGGAGCACACGAGATGGTCCGGAAGGCGCACGAGTCCCTTGCCAGGGCAATCGAACAGCACGGCAAGGAGTGCCCCGTGCAGTATCCCAATACGGCCTACTACCTGCCGATCATGTACCTCTTCCTCGGGCAGAAGGTGCAGAAGCTCGGCGACCTCGAGGAGTCGATGCAGGAGGCCGACAAGCTGCTGGGCGACGTGCCCACCGATGAGCTATGGCTGCCGTATCTCGGCGATACGCTCGATGCCGGCGTGGCCACGTTGATCGCCGAGGAGACGATTGAATCGCTGAAGTACGTGACCGGCCCGAACCCCGCTAACGGCATCTGGCTGGGCTACACCGACGACTCCATCCTTCGCAAGCAGGGAATCAAGCTTGTGGACGGCCGCATGCCGGGCTTCGCCGCCATCGTGGGCGCCACGAAGACGAACGAGGAGGCCGTGCAGCTCGTTCGCGGGCTGCAGGAACGCAGCATCCTCGTGTTCATGGCCGGCAACTCGGGCGGCAGGGCCATCGCCGAGCAGCTCGCCGAGGAAGGCATCGAGATGAACTGGGACACCTTCCTCGTGCCCTACGGCAAGGAGATCACGTCGGCGGTGCACGCTCTCAATTTCGCCGCACGATCGGCGATGACGTTCGGCGGGGTGGAGCCGGGCGACCGCAAGGCCGCGCGAAACATCCTGCTCTACAACAAGGAGCGTGTGCACGCATTCGTCCTCGCGCTCGGTTCCGATCCGGGCGTGGCGGAGGACCAGCTCATCACCGACGAGAAGTATGCCACCGCGGCCGGCGCCATCAACTTCGGATTCCCCGTCATCGCCGACGTGCCCATCCCGCAGATTCTGCCCACCGGCATCTGCACCTACGAGCACGTGGTGTCGGGCGTGCCAGTGGCCGAGATCATCAACCGCTCGATCGAGACCCGCGGCCTGCAGATCAAGGTGGAGAAGATTCCCATCCCCGTGCCCTACGGGGCCGGGTTCGAGGGCGAGCGCGTGCGCAAGGAAGACATGCACGTGCAGTTCGGCGGCAAGTACACCGACGCCTTCGAGCTGCTCGTGATGAAGCAGATCAACGAGGTCGAGGACGGCAAGATCGAGGTGATCGGCCCCGAGATCGAGCAGATGAAGGAGGGCGAGGCCTACCCGCTCGGCATCGTGGTCGAGGTGGCCGGCCGGCAGTTCCAGCAGGATTTCGAGTCGGTGGTCGAGCGCCGCATCCACGAATATCTGTCGTGCGCCAACGGCATCTTTCACATGGGGCAGCGATCGATCACGTGGGTGCGGATCAGCAAGCAGGCGGCCGCCAAGGGCTTCCGCATCCAGCACTTCGGTTCCATCCTGGTGGCGAAGATCCACAACGACTTCGCCAGCATCCTCGACCGGGTGCAGGTGAAGATCTACACCGACCCGGAGAAGATCAAGGAGCCGATGGCGCAGGCGAAAGTGATCTACGGCCATCGCGACGACCGCATCCGCGGCATGACCGATGAGGATGTGGACTCGTTCTACTCGTGCGTGCTGTGCCAGAGCTACGCGCCCAACCACGTGTGCATCGTCACGCCGGAGCGGCTGGGGCTGTGCGGAGCGTATACCTACATCGACTGCAAGGCGTCGCACCAGATCGACGAGCATGGCCCCAACGAGCCTGTCGCGAAGGGCAGCTGCCTCGATCCGGTCAAGGGCCAGTGGGAGAACATCAACAACTACGTCGCCACGAAATCGAACGGCAACCTGCAGCGGTTCAACGCCTACTCGATGCTGGAGGACCCGATGACGTCGTGCGGCTGCTTCGAGTGCATAGTGGCGATCGTGCCCGAGGCGAACGGCGTGCTGGTGGTCGACCGCGACTTCCAGGGCATGACGCCGGTGGGGATGAAATTCTCGTCGCTGGCCGGGCAGATCGGCGGGGGCGTGCAGATGCCCGGCTTCATCGGCATCGGCAAGCTCTACATCTCAAGCGGCAAGTTCATCTCGGCTGAAGGCGGGATCAAGCGCGTGGTGTGGATGCCCAAGGCTCTCAAGGAGGAGGTCGGCGACCGCCTCAAGGAACGCCTGAAGGCCACCGGCGAGGAAGATTTCTACGACAAGATCGCCACCGAGGAAAACGCCGAGACGCCCGACCAACTCGTCGAGTTCCTTACGTCGGTGAATCACCCCGCTCTTTCGATGGATCCGTTATTCTGAACAAAGCTGAGAGTTATGAGTCAAGAGTTGCAGGTTGCCGATCCGCAACTCCAAACTCAGAACTCCCAACTATCAACTCTGACGGAGGTTTCCATGGCTCTCACTGGAATGGCAATCTACAAGATGCTGCCGAAGACGAACTGCGGCGATTGCAAGTTTCCCACGTGCATGGCGTTTGCCATGCAGGTGGCGTCGAAGCAGAAGGCGCTGACCGACTGCCCGCACCTTTCGGAGCAGGCGAAAGCCGAGGCGTCGGATGCTTCGGCCCCGCCGATGAAGCTGATCCGCATCGGCGCCGCGGGCAACGGCGCACTGGAGGTCGGCCAGGAGACCGTGATGTTCCGGCACGAGGAGCGGTTCTACCGCAAGCCGGGCGTGGCAGTTCGGATACCCTCGTCGTTGACGCTGGAGCAGGCGCAGGCGAGGCTCGAGCAGATCAATGCCGCTCAGTTCACCCGCGTGGGACAGAAGATCGGCGTGTCGCTGGCGGCGGTGGAGATCGAGGGGCTGTCGCCCGCTGACGCCGCCGCTCGTGTGAAGGCGCTGACCGCCAAGACGCATCTGCCATTCGTGTTGATTGGCACCGATGCCGCGGCGATGGCCGAAGCGGCGAAGGCCGTGGCCGACCGCAAGCCGCTGATCTATCGGGCCAACGAGTCGAATGCGGATGCGTTCATCAAGGTCGCAGCCGACACCAAGTGCCCGCTGGCCATCAGTGCGTCGACGCTCGAGAAGCTGGCCGACATCAGCAAGGCCGCGCGCGACAAGGGCGTGGCCGACATTATGCTGTCATTCGACGGGGCGGGTTTTGCAGAAGCGATCCGCGAGCTCACCATGGCCCGGCGGGCCGCCCTCCGCAAGGCGTTCAAGCCGCTCGGCTTCCCGGCGGTGGTCGATGCATCGTCTGATGATCCCCTGAAGGAAACGGTGCTGGGCTGCACGTTCGCCGCCAAGTATGCCGGCGTCATCATCGTGAACAACGCCGATCCCGCCGAGTTGCTCCCCATCCTGACCACGATTCAGAACATCTACACCGACCCGCAGGTGCCAAACACGGTGGAGGCGAAGCTGTACAAGATCGGCAACGTGACCGACAGCTCGCCCGTGATGTTCACCACCAACTTCTCGCTCACCTACTTCAGCGTGGAGGGTGAGGTGGAGCGCAGCAAGATTCCGGCCTACATCTGCGTGGTGGAGACCGAGGGGCTCGGCATCCTCAACGCCTACGCAGGCGACAAGCTCTCGCCGGAGAAGGTGGTGAGGACGCTGCAAGCACAGAAGGTGGCCGAGCAGGTGAAGCACCGCCGGCTGATCATCCCCGGCCTGCTGCCGGCATTCAAGTCGGAGATCGAAGCCACCTCGGAATGGAAAGAGGTGCTGATCGGGCCTGAGAACGCCACGGGGATTCCGGCGTTCCTGGCGGCAAACAAGGGTTGAGCATCAAGCCGTCAAGGTGTCAGACGTCAAGGTGTCAGACGTCTTGACGCATTGACGACCGCGTAGAGACTGCGACATGGCGGATTTTCAGGTCACATTTCCATTGCTTGGCAAGACGGTGACCGTCGACTCACAGACCACCCTGCTGGAGGCGGCGGCCCGGGCCGGCACGAGCATCAACAGCGTTTGCGGCGGCGACGGCATCTGCGGACGCTGCAAGATGGTCGTCACGTCCGGCAAGGTACGCAGCGACACGTCGATGCTCCTCACCCGCGAGGAGGTCCAGGCCGGCACCGTGCTCGCCTGCCAGGCCTATCCCGAAAGCGATCTCGTCGTCGATATCCCCGACGAGACGCGGGTGCGCGAGAAGCTGGTGATCGACGAGGAGGCCCAGCGCTTCCGGTCGATTCACGCAAGCATCAGGCCGCGGGAGTTCGTGAAGCAGCCGCTGGTCGAGAAGGTCTTCCTGAACCTCGACAAGCCGTCGCTCGACGATAACCACGCCGACTGGCAGCGGCTGGAACGCGAGCTGGAGCGGCGCGCCGGCATCGCCTCCACACAGGCCGGCCTGCGGATCATCCGCCGGCTGCCTGCGTTGTTGAGGGAAAGCGGATACGCGGTCACTGTCACCATCGGCCGCCGGGGCGGAACCTCCGAAATCATGGATATCGAAGGCGGCAACACGTCCCGCGAGAACTACCTCGTTGCCGTCGACATCGGCACGTCGACGATCGTGGCCCACCTGCTCGACGCGACGACGCTGAGCACGTGCGACGCGGAAGCGTGCTTCAACTCGCAGTCGCTGTACGGCCGGGAAGTGACCGCGCGGCTCATCACCTGCGAGCGGAAGGGATTCGAGCACCTGCAGCAGTTGCTCGTGGAAGACATCAACCGCCTGATCTCGGCCCTCTCGGCCCGCAACCGGGTGAGCCTGAAGAGCATCAGCGGGGTGATCACCGCCGGCAACACGGCGATGACGCATTTCCTGCTGGGGCTGCCGGTGGAGAACATCAGGCGCAATCCGTTCATTGCGACAACGGTGCAGCCGCCCCCGTTTCGGGCCGCGGAAGTCGGCATCAAGATCAACCCGCGCGGCCTGCTGTTCGTCGTCCCCGGGATCAGTGCGTGGGTGGGCGGGGACCTCACCGCAGGCATCCTCGCCACCGGCCTGAACGAGATTGACGGCATCGGCATGCTGATCGACATCGGCACGAACGGCGAGATCATCCTCGGCAACAAGGACTGGCTGATCGCCTGCTCGGCGTCGGTGGGGCCGGCGCTGGAAGGCGCGAGCGTCGAATGCGGCATGATGGCGGAGCGCGGAGCCATCGAGCACGTCTCGTACCGCCGCGGCCGCATCCGATACAAGGCGATCGGCGGCGGCGAGCCCGTCGGCATGTGCGGATCCGGCATCATCGACCTGATCGCGGTGCTGCTTGACCTGCGCGTGGTGAGCCGGGCCGGCAAGTTCGTCAAGGGCAGCCATCCATCCATAGTGTTCGAGCACGGGCTGGGCAAGTTCATTCTGGCACGCGGCGAGGAGACCGCCAACGGCAGGCCGGTCTGCCTGACGCAGGACGATATCGACAACGTGATCTCGGCGAAGGCGGCGGTGTTTGCGGCTGCCAAGACGCTGCTCGACCGCCTCCAGCTCGGGTTCGGCGACCTCGACAGCCTGTTCATCGCCGGCGGATTCGGCAGTTACATCGACCTCGCGAACGCCGTGAAGATCGGGCTGCTGCCCGAGATGGAGATGTCCCGCGTGCGGTTCGTGGGAAACACGTCGATCTGGGGGGCAAAGCTGGCGGCGTTCTCGCTGGAGGCATTCGATTCGCTGGCCGAGATTCGCCGCAAGACCACCTACTACGACCTGATGGGCAGCAACGACTACGTGGACCAGTTCCGGCAGGCGATGTTCCTGCCGCACACGAACATCGAGCTGTTCCCGCAGGCCTTCGTGAAAGCAAGCGAGGTTGAGGAGAAGGAGAAGGCACGCGTATGGCAAGAACAATCGTAGTTGCAGGCAAGGGCGGCACCGGCAAGACCACCGTGGCCGCGCTGATCATAAAGTATCTGCGTGAGAACGAGTGCGGCTCCATCCTGGCGCTCGACGCCGATCCCGACGCCAATCTCGGCACCGTGCTGGGAATACCCGTCGAGAAGACAATCGGCGACCTCCGCGAGGAGACGCTCGGCCAGATCAAGAATCTGCCGCCGGGGATGTCCAAGATGAACTACATCGAAGCCGGGCTGCACCAGATCGTGGTGGAGACCGACAAGGTGGACTTGATCACGATGGGCCGCGGTGAGGGGCCGTCGTGCTATTGCTACGTGAACAACCTGCTGCGCAAGTTCGCCGAGTACCTGATGAACTCCTACGACTGGCTGGTGATGGACACGGAGGCCGGGCTGGAGCATCTGAGCCGCAGCACGGCCGCCCGGATCGACGACCTGATCGTGGTGGTGAGCGAAAGCCCGTTGGGGATGGACTGTGCCCGCCGCATCGCCGAGATGACGCCGACCCTGAAGAATCCGGTGGGGCGCAGCTTCTTCGTCATGAACAGCGTTCGCGACGATCACGCGGCTGCCATTCGCGAGGCGGGCGAGAAGCTGGGCCTGAAGTACCTCGGGGCCGTCCCCCGCGATCCAGCCATCGAGGATCTGGTGTTCAACCGTGAGTCGATCTGCAAGCTGAACGGCAGCCCGGCAGCCTCCAGCATCAACGAGATCATGCAGGCACTGCTGGCGCCGCAGCCGGCATCTCATCAAGGTGCCACCTTGACGATCAGACGTCTGACACCTTGACGCATAGAATATGCGGTCTGGCCAGTTGTGTGCATATCATATTCATCAAGACGTCTGACACCTTGACGCCAACTGATAGGAGTTAGCTATGGAGATCACAGACGTACGTGAGAAGTGGACGAACCGGATCAACACTGTGACGATCGGCGCCACTCGCGAACGCGGCGGAACGCGCAGCCGCGCCGTGACCGTAGGCGGCGAGTCCACCCTTCCGATGCTCACCTTCGAGGGTGAGATCCCGAACCGCCCGGTGATAGCCGGCCTCGTGGCCGACGTGGTGCCTGAAGGCTGGCCGGACGTTCTCACCAAGGCGATCGGCGCCGCCATCCAATCGCCCGCTGAATGGGCGCGTCGCTGCGCCGAAGATTATAAGGTCGATCTGATCAGCCTCAAACTGGTCGGAGCCGATCCCTCCGGCCGCAACCGGTCCATCGCCGATTGCGTGAAGGTTGTGCGGGACGTGCTGGAGGCGGTGAGCCTGCCGCTGATCATCTGGGGCTGCGGCGACGAGCAGAAGGACAACGACCTGCTGCTCGAGTGCTCGCAGGCAGCCCGGGGGGAGAACTGCCTGATCGGTTCCGCCACCGAGCGCAACTACCGCACGCTCGCCGCGCTGGGCAAGGCCGACGGCCACAAGCTCATCGGCGAGGCGCCGGTCGACATCAACATTGCCAAGCAGGTGAACATCCTCCTGCAGGACGCGGGCTTCGACCTGAACAACGTGGTGATGTGCCAGGTGACCGCTGCCTTGGGCTACGGCTTTGATTACGTGTACAGCATCTTCGAGCGGGTGCGCATCGCGGGTCTGAAAGGCGACAAGATGATGGCCCTGCCGCAGATCGCCAATGCAGGTTGGGAAGTCTGGAAGGTGAAAGAAGCCATTGCCGACGATGACGTGCTGCCCGGCTGGGGCAAGCTCGAGCAGCGCGGCCCCCGTTGGGAAGCCGCCACCGCCGCCGGATACCTCCAAGCCGGGGCCGACATCCTTGTGCTCGCACATCCGGATGCAATCAAGATCACGTCCGAGACGATCAGCGAAGTGATGAAATGACCGAAGGAGACAGAGACAGGAGTCGGAATTCGGAATTCAGAATGCAAAAGGCTCCGAACTGCTGATCCCCGGCTTCTGGCTCCTGAATCCTGAGTCCTTCTGAAAGGAACACAATGATTCTCATCGGCGAGCGAATCAACACCGGATTTGCGGACATCAAGCAGGGCGTGCTCCACAAGGATCCCGCACCCATCCAGCACTGGGCACGCAAGCAGACGGAGATGGGGGCCACCTACCTCGACGTCAACCTCGGAGCGGTCTCCTCGAAGGCCGAAGTCATGTGCTGGATGATCGAGACCGTGCAAAACACGGTGGACACTCCGATCTGCATCGACTCGAACAAGCCGGCGATCATCTCGGAGGCGGTGAAAGTGTGCAAGCAGAAGCCGCTGATCAATTCGACGACCGCCGCGGACGCCGTGATGGACCAGGTCTTGCCGATCGCGGCGGGATCGGGCGCCTCGGTGATCGGCGTGGCGATCGACGAGGCGGGCACGCCCAAGGACTTGGACAAGCGCGTCGAGAACGCCGGCAAGATCATGGCCAAGGCGATGGAGATGGGCATCCCGCCCGAGCACGTCTTCCTCGATCCGATCGTGATGCCCCTGAAGTACATGCAGGAGCAGGCCCGGCACATCCTCGAGGCGGCGCGGCAGTTCACGCTGTTCAGCGATCCGCCCCCTCATATCGTCTGCGGCCTCTCCAATATCTCCAACGGCACGAAGCACAAGAAGCTGATCAACCGCATTTTCCTGTCGATGGCCATTTACGGCGGCCTCGACGCGGCGATCTGCGACGTGATGGACGCCGACCTGCTGAACGCGGCGCGAGCCGCCGAGTTTGTGATGAACAGGGAGATCTACGCAGATTCGTTCGTGAAGTAAGGACGTGCCGGCGGCACGTCTGGACGATCGGGAGAACGGCGATGGCACTGCTGACTCCGCACGAAGCCTATGCCGCCATCATGGGGCGCACCCGCCCGCTGGGCACGTGCGTCCGGCGGTTGGGGGACGTTTTTGCACACCGGCTTGCGGCCGATCTGCGCGCGGACCGCGATCTTCCTCCGGCGGACCGCTCCGCGATGGATGGGTATGCCGTCCGGGCGTCGGATTTGGAAAACGTCCCCATCGCATTGTCCCTGATCGGCGAGGTGGCGGCGGGGCATCCTGCTCGGCCTAAGGTGCGGCCGGGCACCTGCGTGAGGGTCCTCACCGGCGCCAACGTACCGCCCGGCGCCGATGCCGTGGCCGTAGTCGAATCCACCCGTGAGGCCGCCGGCTCCGTCACCTTCCACGTGAGCGTGAAGCCGGGCGAGAACGTGCTGAAGCGGGGAGAAGACTGCGGCAAGGGAACCGTCGTGCTTGAGCGGGGCGCGATGCTGGGCTCCGCGCAGATTGCCGTCAGTGCCGCCGTGGGAAGGGATCGGCTGAAGGTCTACCGCCGGCCGCGCGTGGCCGTGCTGAGCACCGGGAGCGAGCTTCGCCGAGCGGGCGAGCGTGTGGCCGCCTACCAGATGCG
>Ga0172362_10002252_pt1 | contig 16788 bp, 16 predicted proteins | sample LakKivs1_kivu2a2_FD_114534 | JGI IMG/M metagenome (GOLD analysis project Ga0172362, IMG submission 114534) | Sediment microbial communities from Lake Kivu, Rwanda - Sediment s1_kivu2a2 | ecosystem: Environmental > Aquatic > Freshwater > Lake > Sediment | place: Rwanda: Western Province, Lake...
CCACTATTTTTTGGAATGGGCCAATGGGGAAAATTGAAGATAAAAGATTTGAAGATGGCACTAAAACAATCATCGAAGCTATTTTAGAAAACAAAACAGCAAAAATAATTATTGGTGGTGGTGACACTTTGATGGCTTTTAAAATTTTAAAACCAGAATACAAAATTCAGAATACAGAATACAGATTCTTCTCTACTGGTGGCGGAGTCATGATTAAATATTTAGCCGGGAAACCTTTATTAGGATTAAAAGTTCTTTCATAATAATTATGAAATCAATCATTGTTTTTTATCATATTGCGGATAATGACGGTCTTGGTTCTGCTTGGGCAGCTTGGAAAAAATTTAAAGAAAAAGCAGATTATTTTGGAATTGATTATCATTTTGATCGTCATTTTGACTATCGAGGCAAGATCATTTATTTTTTAGATTTTCGTCCTTCTGATAAAGTGATTTCTTTATTGAAACAAAAAAAGAATTATCTGGTATTAGTTGATCATCACATTACCAGTAAAAATAAGTTAAAAGTTTTCGATGAATATAAATTTGATTCCAAACATTCAGCAGCTGTTTTGACTTGGCATTATTTTTTCCCTCACAAGAAAATTCCTAAGATTTTGCTTTATATAGAAGATATGGACATCTGGAAATTCAAGCTTTTCTCTAGCAGAGAAATTAATAATGTTATAGAGCTTTATGATGGGAATTTTAAACACTGGAATAAATTAGCTGGAGATTTGGAAGATGTTTCCAAGAGAAAACAGTATATTAGAACGGGAGAGATTATTTCTCAATATCAGGATAAATTAATTCAAAAAATCGCTGCCAAAGCAAAATTAGTAAAATTTGAAGGTAAAAAGATTTTCGCTGTCAATTCTTCTATTTTAATTTCTGAAGTAGGGAACGCTTTAGTCAAAAAACGTCCTCCTCTTGCTATTGTTTGGAATGAAATTAATAAAAAGATTTTGTTTTCTTTACGTTCTAACGGTTTTTGCGATGTTTCCAAGATTGCTGAAAAATATGGAGGTGGAGGACACAAAGGAGCAGCAGGTTTTACTCTTGATATTAACGACTCTTTACCTTGGCAAGAGATTTAATAAATATGACTAATCAATTAATCATTTTTACTGATGGTGGTTCTCGAGATAATCCTGGTCCAGCAGCGATCGGAGTAGTAATAGGTAATAAAGAATATGCTGAGTATCTTGGGGAGACAACCAATAATGTGGCTGAATACCAAGCAGTGATTTTTGCCTTGAAAAAAGCCAAGCATCTCTTAGGAAAAGGAAAATTAAAAAACACTGAAGTGATAATTAATTTAGATTCGGAATTAGTGGCTAATCAGTTAAATAATAAATACAAAATCTTAGAACCAGATCTTCAGCCTTTGTTCATTAAAATTTGGAATTTAAAATTTGATTTTCCAAATTTGATATTTCAGTATATTTCACGAGAGAAAAATAAAAGAGCGGATAGATTAGTTAATGAGGTTCTTAATAACGAGAATCAAAAACCACTCCTTTAAGGAGTGGTTTTTGATTTATTAATCGAATTTGTAAGCCGAATTCTGTATCCCGCACCTTTTCCAACTGAAGTTTCTCAATTTGGAAGGTTTCCGTTAGAAAAGGTGCGGGATGGTAGTCATTTCTCTAGCTCCTCGATTACTCTCGGAGTCTAGCGGCTACTTCTCGTTTGCCCATCTATTGATAGGCAAAACAGACACGAGCCTTGCACCCAGCAAGGATTTAGCCGTTTCATTCCTCGACTTCGCTTAGGACAAGCCTAAGCTATTTCGAAGATTCGCCAAGCACATAATAAATTATATGCTTGGCGTCTCGTACCTTTCGGCACTCGACGTCTCTGTTCGCACCTCTATGCCAGTTACTGCTTTTAACGTTACCATTAAAAGCTTCAAGCTAGCACGGTGGCTTTTAACCACTGCTTTTACCTTTTTAAAAGGATGGGTGTTCGGACTTTCCTCCCCTCCACGTTGCCTACTCCGCCGAAGCAGCCGCTTCGGCTGCGAAGGCCGGGAAAGCTATGGAAGGGCGACTACCCAATTCGATTCCTATTATTATACACTAAAATGTGTTATATTACAACATACGAAGTAATTTAATGAAAAAAATCCTTTTAAATATTGTTTTTTTAATAGTGAGCCTTTTTATAATAGGATCGATTATTTATTTAGGTCAATATTTTACGAAATTAAAGTTAAGCAATCAAACTTTACTTAATTCTCTTGAAGATTCTAATCAGAATTCTTTTAGTGATTGGAGCAATACCTTCGAACAGATTAATGTCACAATAGGCTCTTTCAAACAAACGTGGGGTAATTTTTTTTCTTTACTGCTAAAACTCAACACTGATGTAAAATTAAGAGAAACTCTTACTGCTCTAGCGAATGATTTTGAAATAATCCAAAATGGAGAATTCTTAGCAGGTATAACCAAAAACAGTGATAATTCTTTAGCCATTCTCTTAGATTTAAATCAAAACCTAAATTTTTTAGAAAAATATAATTTAACTTTTGTTCAAAATTTACAATATCAAATTAAAAACTGGTTGTTATTTTTAGGGAATGATGAACCAAAACATTATTTAATTGTTTTTCAAGAGTCTAATATTCCTCGGCCAAGCGGCGGTTTTCTCGGTGCTTATGGAATCATTTCATTTAATCAGGGCAAAATGACTCTAAAAGGAGATAGTATTTTTGATTTAGATGATTTATTTTTAGATAAAATAATTCCGCCTTCATCTTTACAAACTATCAGTAATAAATGGTTTTTTCATGATGTTAATTGGTTTTTTGATTTTTCCTCAACTGGTAGAAAGATTATAGAGTTTTATCAAAAGACAGGCTTAACTCCATTAGTCGACGGGGTAATAGCTGTCAATGATTCAGTTTTTGAATCAATACTAGATATTACTGGCCAGATTGAGTTAAAAGATTATGGCTTAGTGATTGATAAAAACAATTTTATTTCCTTTTTTGAGAAACAAATAGAGAGTAGTGCTCAAGCTATCTCCCAAGGCGAAGGACGAGAGATATTTTCAGTGTTTATTCAATCTTTATCCAACAAATTACAAGAAATTCCTTCTGAACAATTCGCTCAAATTTTTAATATTTTAGGGAAATTACTAAAAAACAAAGATATTCAAATATATAGTTCTGATGATGAGGTAGAATACTATTTTGATTCTTTAGATTGGGCAGGTAAAATGGTAGAAAGTAAAAACGATTATTTAGCCGTGGTTTTTAATAATATTGAAAAAGGATTTACTAAGGACGAACGACAAAAAGATATTAATTTAGAAACTAAGATATCCTCTAGTACAATTACAGACATCTTAAAGATTAGCAGCCAGTTCTTATTATTAAAAGATAAGAATTTAGAGACTTTTTTAAAAATATATCTACCAAAAGGTGTTACTATCATTGATTCTACAGGAGGTTACTTAAAAAAGATAAATAATGATTGGCCTTACGAGAAATTAAACTATCAAAATGATTCTGATCTTGAGGTTATTGAAAGCAAAAAAATTATTGACAAATCAAAAGGCATAGAAATATTTGAAGAAGGATCAAAAACGGTTATCGGCACGTGGGTGAAATTATCTTTAAAACCATTTTTTTTAACTTATCAACTGCCATTTCAAGGAGAAGATTTAAATAATTGGGAAATAAAAATTCAAAGACAAAGTGGTCAGAACGTTAATTTATCTTATAATTTAATTCCTCCCTCGGATAAAAAAATCAGTCCTACTCTTTTTGAGTTTAAAAAGACTATTCCTTTAACTCAAGATATTGTTCTTAATCTCCAAATAAGATGATTATGCCATTCAATTCAACTATTAGAAAACTACTTAATCATAAATCGGAGACTATTTTTGGAGCGGCGATATTGATGAGTAGCCTTACTCTTTTAGGAAGCTTTCTTGGTATTCTGAGAGATGCACTTTTGGCCGGTCGTTTTGGCGCTTCTCAATATTTAGATATTTATTATGCTTCTTTTCGTCTGCCTGATTTTATTTATAATATTTTTATTATGGGTGCGGTTTCTGCGGCCTTTATTCCCATTTTTAATGAATATTTATCTAAAAGCAAAGAAAAAGCTTGGCAATTTTCCAACACTATTATTATAAGCATTAGTCTCTTTTTAGGAATTTTTGCTTTAGTCGTAGTTTTTTTTACTCGTCCTCTTCTGTCATTATTCTTAGTGGGATTCAGTCGAGAGAAGTTAGAAATCGCGGTGATCTTAACCAGAATCATGATGATTCAACCTATTATTTTAGGAATTTCTTCAGTCATCTCTGGTATTTTAAAAAGTTTCCGTCTATTTTTTACTAATGCCCTAGCTCCTTTAATGTATAATGCCGGAATTATTATAGGTATTTTATTCTTTGTTCCAAGGTTTGGATTACAAGGACTTGCTTTTGGTGTTGTTCTTGGAGCGTTTCTGCATCTTATGATTCAATTCCCTGCTTTGATAGACGCTGGTTATCGGATTCATTTTAATTTTTCTTCTTTCACCGAATTACGTTCTGGACTCAATAAATTGATTATTATAATGATTCCTCGCGCTTTAAGTATTATTATTTATCAGATTTTTTTGGTGGGAATTACTTCAGTGGCAACGTTATTAAAAGAAGGCAGTTTAGCTATCTTTAATTTTGCCAATAACATACAAAATTTACCGCAAATTGTTTTTGCTTTATCTTTTGCTGAATCAGCTTTTCCTCGTCTTTCGAGATTAGAAACGGAAAATAATCAAAAAGATTTTGTAAAAGTTTTTCAAGAGACCCTTAATCAAATTTTATTTTTTCTCATTCCCTTAGCTATCTGGTTTATTGTTTTTAAAGAACCGATTGTAAGATTACTTTTAGGTTACGGAAAATTTAATTGGCAAGCTACTCTCAAAACAATGGAAGTTTTTGCTATCTTGGCTATCGGGATGATTTTTCAAGGAACTAATTCCTATCTCTTAAAAACTTTTTTTGCTAAAAAAGATGCTAAGAGACCGTTTTTTGCTAGTCTTTTTGCTTATTCCATAGGTTTTTTCTTCTGCTATAAATTAGGAGTGAAATTTGGGATAGTAGGCTTAGCTGGAGGAATAATTTTTACTTATATCTTATATTCTTTTCTGCTTCTGTATTTTCTTCGAATTCATGTAAAATATTCACTTACTTCCTCAAAAGAATTCTATATAAAATTGATTAAAATAATCATTGTTTCCGCTATCAGCGGTTTGGTTGGTTATGTAATCCTTTCTCTTATGATCAATATTTTATCCCTGGAGAGAGTGATTCATCTGATTATTGATGCTGGCATAGCTTTTCTTTTTACCCTGACTACATTTATTATCCTTTCAAATTGTTTTCAAATCAAAGAAATCAAAGAGCTAAAATATCTTATTTTTAAAAGATTATATGACAAAAGAAATAGGGAACATTCGTAATTTCGTTATTATTGCTCATATTGATCATGGAAAATCCACTTTAGCAGATAGGTTGTTAGAATTAACTAACACTATCTCCAAAAAAAAATTAGTACCTCAATTTTTGGATAGAATGAGTTTAGAAAAAAGACATGGCATTACCATTAAGATGCATCCAGTGAGAATGCTCTGGAACGATTATATTCTTAATCTCATTGATACCCCTGGCCATGTAGATTTTAGTTATGAAGTTTCTCGAGCTTTGGCAGCAGTAGAGGGAGCAATTTTATTAGTTGATGGCACTCAAGGTATTCAGGCTCAGACTCTTTCTACTTTAGCGGCTGCAAGACAGTACGGCTTAAAAATTATTGGTGCTCTAAATAAAATAGATTTAGATATTCCAGATTTGAAAAATAAAATTAAAGAATTAGCTGAGCTCATTCAAGTCAAAGAAAATGAAATTTCTTTAGTTTCAGCTAAAACAGGGGAGGGAGTAGAGAATCTTTTAAGAAAATTAATTCAAGAAGTACCTTCGCCGGCCATTAATTTAAAAGCATCTCCTCGAGCATTAATTTTTGATTCTCAGTATGATTATTATAGAGGAGTCATTGCTTATGTCAGAATAATGGACGGTCGAATTAATAAAGGAGAAAGATTTTATCTTAAAGCCAGTAAAATCAGAGGAGAAGTGGTGGATTTAGGGTATTTTACTCCAGAATTAAAAGTAGAAAGTAAGCTATCATCTGGGGAAATAGGTTGGCTTGCTACGGGATTAAAAAATCCGGATTGGGTGAGAGTGGGAGACACTATTTTTATTCAAGATTCAAGATTTAAGCTTGAAGAAATAGAACCTCTCTTAGGCTATAAGGAATCACGTCCCATGGTTTATGCCGGTTTTTATTTGGCTAACAGTGAGCAGGGGTTTGACAATTTTCGTCAAGCTTTATTAAAATTGAAACTTAATGACTATGCTTTAAGTTTTGCTCCGGAAAATTCTGAAATTTTAGGCAGAGGATATCGTTTAGGTTTTCTTGGGGTCCTTCATTTAAAAATAGTGCAGGAGAGATTAAAAGAAGAGTATGATTTGGATTTGATTGTAACTAACCCCACAGTTTCTTATAAGGTTTGGTTGAAGAATCCTCGCCTGCCGAGCGGGCAGGAAAAAGAACCGGTTGTTATTAATAATCCCATTGAATGGCCGAAAGTAGAAGAAATTTTAAAAGTCGAAGAGCCATGGGCTAAAATAGAAATTATTACCCCGTCTCAATATTTATCCAATATTTTAAAATTAATTAATCGATCTCGAGGAGTGAATATTCAAACAAAAATGATGATTGATAGATTATTAATTATTTGCGAATTGCCTTTAGAAGAGACTATTAAAAATTTTTATGATAACTTAAAATCAGTTTCTAGCGGTTATGCTTCAATGGATTATGAAATGTTAGATTATAGAGAAGCTCAATTGGAAAAATTGGAAGTAGTTTTAGCTGGAAAGAAGTTTGAAAGTCTATCAAAAATAGTGATTAAAGAACAGGTAGATGTTGAAGCCAGAGATTTAGCTTTAAAGTTAAAAGAGTTATTACCCAGAGAAAATTATCCTATTCCCATTCAAGTGATAACTTTTTCAAGAATTATCGCTAGAGAAACCTTGTCAGCTTTGAAAAAAGATGTTACTGGCTATCTTTATGGAGGAGATAGAACGCGAAAAATGAAATTATGGAAAAAACAAAAAAAAGGGAAGAAAAAACTTTTAGAAAAAGCTAATCTCCAGATTCCATCAGATGTTTTTCTAAAATTATTTTCTAAAGGATAAAATCATATGAAAAGATTTTTCTTAATATTATTAATTTTTGGCTTAATTATAATTTTGGGTTTAAGGATAAAAGATGATTGGTCTCGATATAGGATATTAAAAAATGAATTTAACGAATTAATCACTAAAAATATCCGTTTATCAGAAGAAGAAAAAAGACTAGAAAGGTTGAAAGAAGAAGGTTCTAAGACGGAGGTTTTAGAAAGAGAGGCTCGGGAAATGTTAGGTTTAAAGAAAGAAGGAGAAAATGTAGTTTTGATTCTTCCGTTAAATAATCAAGTTCAAAATAATGAAACGACTACTAAAGAAATCGTTTCATCAGAACATTTAAAAATTTTGATTGCCCAAATTGTAAAAGTTTGGTATAATTTTAAAACTTTATTTCTTAAGTTTTTTTAATGAAGTTGCGGCGGTAGTAGTTCAGTTGGTAGAACGTCTGCTTCCCAAGCAGAAGGTCGCCGGTTCAAGTCCGGTCTACCGCTCACTTTGGCAGGCGGGGATTCCCTTCACTCGCTCCATTTTGCCGAGGTAGCTCAATGGTAGAGCAACTGTTTCGTAAACAGTAGGTTGTGGGTTCGAGTCCCGCTCTCGGCTCCAAATCATTTTAAATATTAAAATTATGTCTTACAATCGTGTCGCGAAAAAATTAACTACGCCATTTGAAAGATTTAAACCCACAGCAGCGATTTTGATGATTAATATGTCTGATCCTCAGATCTCAACGATGAAAGTGTTTTTAGAGGCAATAAAAGTAGCTAGACTGCCCTTTTTTGCTGTAGCTAATAAAATGGATCTAATTCCTAAAAAAGCAAAAAAAACAAGATTGAGAGAAGTAGAAAAAGAGTTAGGGTTTAAACTTATGCCTGCAGCAATCATTTCTTCATTCGGCCTCAAAGACATTATTAATCAGATTAATAAACAATTTAAAAAAGGGAAAAGAATTGCGATTTTAGGAGTTTTTAATTCTGGTAAAACCAGTTTAATTTCTCGTTTAACTAATCTTGATTTAAAAATCAGTGATTTACCAGGTACAACTTTAGAATTTACTGAATATCGTTGGAGAGGGTTTACTTTAATTGATACCGTTGGTCAGGTTATTGATATTAACAAGCCTTTAATGGTAAGCATTGATTTTTCTGGTTGTAAAACTTTATCTGAGAAAATTAAGAGAGCTTTAAAACAAGATGCCGAAGGAATTTTAGCCACTTTAGAAATCGCTGTGCCTCAAATAGAAAGGGTAGTGAAAATTATAAAGAAACAGATCAAATCCGGCCACAAAATTATTACCACTGGAGCTGGCGGGTCTGCTTTAGTTGCTCTGGAAATTGCTGGACAAGGTTTAGAGACCGGTTTACCCATTGTAGTTATAACTAATAATCTTAGCCAAGCCCAACCAATTAGTTTTGCTAAAGGAGTTTGTGAAGAAGAAGCAGGTTTATCCCGTTACATTAATTTTATTGTTGATAAAGGTGATATAGTTATAGGTATTTCCGCCAGCGGAGGCACAGGTTTTGTTTATGAAGCCTTAAGACAAGCACAAAATAAAAAAGCTATTACCATAGCCATAACTGAAAATCCTGATACACCTTTAGGTAAAAATGCCGATTTTATCATAAAAAGCAATGCCAAACCAGAAGGTCCATCATCTTCAAAAATTCAAATTGCCCATCTAGCTATTGGCCATGCCTTAATTTTGTCTTTAGCTGATGAGCGGGGAATTAATGCCGATAATTCCATTTCCTACATGCTACCGGAAAAAGTAGCCACAAAAAAGATGGGAATAAAATAAGGATTACCTTTTTTCTCGCTTTGCTCGAAATAAGGACTTGACTTAGTTTTACTTTGCTCTATAATTACCTATTAGGGTAATAGCAGGAAAAATTAAAAAAGGAGGCGATTGTTATGAGAACTATTTCCAGAACACGAGATGCTCCTTTTTCATACGGGCAAGAACTTACAAAAGCCCGTAAGATTGTTGAAGAAACAATAAAAAATGGCAAAAATAGAACGTTGATAAAATATATTAAAGTTGTAGCAAGATTAAGAAATCGGGGCAATGATTTATTCGTTGCCCGGATAAAAAAAATATCAGATTTGGTAATAGAAAATCAAGCCAAAGAAACAATAAGAATGATAAATCTCTATTTTTATAATTTAGATCCGAGTGGAGCACAGAGATTTATAGAAAGATTTGATAGATCAGAAGGGAGATAAAATTCAATGCAACTTAATAAAAAAAATAAAATAATCTATCCTGCTATTATCCTACTCCATTATAGTATATTGGCGAGTTGACAAATTCTTTTTATCATGTATACTTAAATAAATTAATAAAGTTTCCCAAGACCTTAGGCATCCTCACAAGGAATAAGACCTAACGAGGAATCAATATCAATTTAACGGTATTTATTATTTGGTCTGTGGGAAACCACAGATTTTTAATTTTAAAATATGATTACCAAAGACAAAAAACACAAAATAGTGGAAGAATTATTAGAAAACATTACCAAAGCTAAAGCTATTTATTTTACTGCTTTCTCTGATTTAGATGTTTCAAAAATTAGCCAATTAAGAGATAATCTTCGTCAGTTAGATACAAAAGCGAAAGTAGCTAAAAAAACATTAGCTGATTTATCTTTTCAAAAGGCTGGCTTTAATTTAAATATTTTGAATAAAAAAGGTCAATTCAATAATTCAATAATGTTTGAATTCGTCTTCGGCGATCCGATTCTATCAGCAAAGACCATCTGGCAATTTTCCAAGCAAAACGAAAATTTGAAAATTCTTGGTGCTTTGATGGATGGTAAAATGTTAAAAACAGAAGAGGTTATTCAATTAGCTCAGATTTCCTCTCGGGAAGTGCTCTTAGGTCGATTAGTTGCTTCCCTAGCCTCACCAATAAGAAATTTCAATTATCTTTTGAATGGTAATATCAAAAAATTAATTTATACCTTAGAAGCTATTCAAAATTAAAAATTAAATAAAAATATGTCAGAAGAAAAAAAAGAAATTACTATTCCTGAAAAATTTAAGGAAATAGTGGGAAAAATAGAAAAATTAACTGTTTTAGAATTATCAGATTTAGTCAAAATATTGGAAGAAAAGTTTGGCGTTTCAGCTGCTCCTCAAGTTATAGCTGCTCCAGCAGGAGCTAACGCTGGTGTTAGTGAAGAGGAAGATGCAAAGGCAGATAGTGTTTCTGTTATTTTGAAAGATGGTGGACAATCCAAAATTCAAGTCATTAAAGTGGTGAAAGAATTGATTGGCTTGGGTCTAAAAGAAGCCAAAGATTTAGTTGATGGTGTGCCAAAACCAATCAAAGAAAATATTCCTGTAGTTCAGGCAGAGGAAATTAAAAAGAAATTGGAAGAAGCAGGGGCAGTAGTGGAGATAAAGTAAAGCTCGCTCGTCCTCATTTGATATAATTAAGAAAAGTTGCGCGTATAGCTCAGGTTTGCCCTCCCACCTTTGGGTGATTAGCTCAGGGGTAAGAGCGCGTCGTTCACATCGACGAGGTCGCTGGTTCGATTCCAGTATCACCCACCCAAAGGTGAGAGAGTGAAGTTAAACCTGCCTGCCTGCCGGCAGGCAGGACTCTACGTTCACATCAAGAGGTCTCCCGTTCAAATTGGGATCCAGCCACAAAGTGGATAAGTTGGGGATAGAAAATTAGGCAAAGAATAAGAGTAGAATTTCCTTTTAAATACAGGCCAAAAACAATCCCGCTTTTAGCGGGATTGTTTTTATTTGCTTGACAGGTGGGAAAGCAGGAGTATAAAATGGAAGAAAGTGGAGCAATGTGGATAAGTGTGGGGATAAGTTAATTTTTTGGGGATATGTTTATTGGAGAATATCATTTTACTATTGATAACAAAGGGAGAATCGCCATTCCTGTTAAATTAAGAAAAGAGTTGATAAAAGGAGGAGTTCTAACTCGTGGTTTGGATAATTGTCTTTTTCTTTTTACCTCTCAAGATTGGGAACAAATGGCAGAAAAAATTAAAGGTCTTCCTTTGAGCCAGGCTAACTCTCGGGCTTTTGCCAGATTAATGTTGGCAGGAGCCATGAATGTAGAATTAGATAGTCAAGGCAGAATTTTGATTCCTGAATATTTAAGAAAATATAGTGGCTTAATAAAAAAAATTGTTTTAACCGGGATTTATAATCGTTTAGAAATTTGGGATGAGAAAAACTGGGAAGTTTATAAACAAAAAACAGAAAAGGAATCAGGTGACATTGCTGAGAAATTAGGTGATTTAGGGATTTAATATGCATATACCAGTTCTTTTAAAAGAAGTAATCGAATATTTAAATCCCCAACCAAATGAAAATTTTATTGATGCAACTATTGGCGAAGGTGGTCACACAAAAGCCATTCTCGAAAAAAATGGACCAGCTGGAAAAATTTTAGGTATTGAAGCGGATCCTATTCTTTATCAAAAAGTGAAGAACATAATACAGAATACAAAAAGATTTATTCTGGTGAATGATTCTTACGCCAATATAGAAAAAATTGTGAGAGAAAAACAATTTCAGCCAGTAGACGGAGTTCTCTTTGACTTGGGTATGTGTTCTTGGCAGATTGATGAATCCAAAAGGGGATTTTCATATCTCAAAGACGAACCATTAGATATGAGATTTAGTCCCAAAAACATTCTTACCGCAGCTGAAATAGTGAATTTTTGGAAGATAGAAGATTTAGAAAAAATTTTAAGAGACTATGGAGAGGAAAAATATGCTAAACGCATCGCCTTAGCTATTAAAGAAACTAGAAGAAAAAAGAGAATTGTTGGCACTCAACAATTAGTAGAAATTTTGAAAAAAGCTTTGCCTAAGAATTATGATGATTATCGACTTCATCCAGCCGTGAGAACTTTTCAGGCTTTGAGAATCGCAGTGAATAACGAATTAGAAAATCTGAAAATAGGATTGACTCTGGCTTTTAAAATATTAGCGCCTCAAGGAAAAATAATAGTGATTTCTTTTCATTCTTTAGAGGATAGGATAGTAAAAAATTTTTTCCGTGATAATATCAAACAAAATACTCTAAAAATATTAACTAAAAAACCGATTACTTCTTCTCAGGAAGAAATCAAAAATAATATTCGTTCCCATTCAGCTAAACTTCGGGCAGCCATTAAGCTTTAATAATTTTGCAATAAAAAGATGACAATAATCCACGATTATTCTAAAAAAACTCGAACTATTGTTCTCCAATCGTCCCGAATTTATCCTCGGTATCATCGTTTAACGATCAGGTATTATATTAATGAGATAACTAATCAATTCGGGCATGCTAAAACTATTGTTTTAGGCGGGGCTTTAATAATTTTTGTCATTTTTGCTTGGTTAGTTATTTTCAGCACTAATATCTCTTTGGATTATCAAATATCATCTTTTAAAAAAGAAATTCAAAAAAAAGAAGATTCAATCAGTCTCCTTCATGAGAGAGTTTCTTCAGTTATTTCTGATGATAAGATAAAAGAGTGGGCGGAAGAAAATGGATTTACGAATGTAAAAGCAATGAGTTATTTAAATCTGACTGAGGGTAATTTAGCTCAAGTTAATAGCAATTAATTTTAAAGAGGAGATCGATTTATGATTAGAAGGAAATTTCTTTTTTATCAAAGAAAAGATATCAATTATCAAAAAAGAGTTTCTTTCGTTAGATTTGTCTTTATTATTTTTTTTCTTGTTTTGGTTTCCAGACTTTTTTCTTTACAGATAAAAAACTATTCTAGTTTTACCAAACAGGCAGAAGTTATTCATGAGACTACTGCTGTATTAGCTCCGGACAGGGGCTTAATTTATTGTCAGGATAAAAATAACAACCAGGTTCCTTTAGCCATTAACAAAAAATATTACACTCTTTACGCCGTTCCTAAAGAAATCCATGATTCTCAAAAGATTAGTCAGGAACTTTCACAATTAATTCCTTTGTCATACGATGAAATTTATAGTCATTTGAATAAACCAGATGATCCATACGAATTACTTTTAAAAAAAATTAATGATGATGTTCTAATGGATAAAATCAAAGAGGCTAAATTGGAGGGTATTCATATTACTTCAGAAAATTATCGTTATTACCCCTTAGGCAGCCTGGCCAGTCAAACAGTCGGCTTTGTAGCAGAAAGTGATGACGGCAAAATAAAAGGACGATATGGTTTGGAATTATATTATGATGAAATTTTATCCGGTGAATCAGGAGTTTTTCAGGGGGTAAGAGATGCTTTTGGTCGTTTGATTCGTTCTGTTTTCTCACAGGAAAAACGAGTTAAAGAAGGCGCTGATATTGTTACCACTATTGATAAAAATATTCAATTTGCGGCTGAAAAAGCTTTAGAGGATTTGATCAAAAAAAGACAAGCTATTCAAGGGTCGATAATTGTGATGGAGGTTAAAACAGGGAAGATTTTAGCTCTCGCCGATTATCCAACATTTGACTTAAATGAATTCTCAAAAGTTAAAGACTATTCTATCTTTCGTAATTTTGCTATAGAAGAACGGTATGAACCTGGCTCTATTATTAAACCAATGACTATGGCTGCTGGTTTGGATACCAATACGGTGACTCCAGAAACCACTTACGTTGATAAAGGTTATTATGAAGTCGGGGGATATAAAATAGTTAATTTCAACAATGAAGTGTATGGTAAAGCAAACATGACAAAAGTTTTGGAACGCTCTATTAATACTGGTGCCATTTTTGTTGCTCAAAAATTAGGTATTGAGAATTTAAGAAAATATTTCAAATTTTTTGGTTTTATAGATCGAACAGGCATTGATCTTCCTAATGAAATAACTGGAGATTTATCCAATTTGGAATATCCCAAAGCTAATGCTACTTATTTAGCCACAGCTTCTTATGGGTTAGGCATTGCGGTCAGCCCCATTGCTTTACTCAAGGCTTATGCTACGATTGCTAATAAAGGAGAAACAGTCACGCCATATTTAGTAGAAAGCATCAATGATGATGAAGGTAGCCATTCAAATGTGATGTTGTCAGAGCCAAAAAGAGTAATTTCCGAGAAAACAGCGGAGACTTTAACTAATATGCTGGTGAGTGTTATTGAAAATGGTTTTGGTGGCAATGCGAAGATCAAAGGTTATAGTATGGCAGGGAAAACAGGAACAGCCCAAATCCCTCTCACTGGGAGTAAAGGTTATTCTAATGATGCCATTCATACTTTTGCTGGTTTTTTTCCAGCTTCAAATCCAAGGTTTTTAATTTTAGTGAAAATGGATAGACCACAATGGGGAGCAGAAGCAGCCAGTTATACTGTAACCATTGCTTATAGGGAAATAGAACAATTTTTGATAAACTATTACAATATTCCTCCAGATGAAAATCTATGAAGCGTAAAATTATTAAATATATTTTATGGTTTTTAGCTAAATTAACTCTTTGGCGTTATAAACCAATGGTGATAGCGGTGGCTGGTTCTACTGGAAAATCTTCAACTAAAGAGGCTATTTATTATGCTTTAAAGAATGATTTTCAGACAGAAAGATCTACTTCTAATTTAAATACAGAAATTGGATTACCTTTAACCATTATTCAGGGCGATGATGCCAAAAAGAATATTTTTTTATGGTTGAAGAATATTTTTTATACCTTGGGTTTAATTGCGATCAAAAGAAAAAATTATCCTAAGATTCTGATTTTGGAAATGTCAGAAGATCAGCCTCATTTAATTTCTTATTTAGCAAAGTTATGCCGACCGAAAATTGGAGTGATTTCTTGGATTGGAGAAATTCCTGTTCATGCAGAGTTTCATCAAAATGCGGAGGCTTTGCAGGAAGAAATTCAAGATTTAGTAAGTTTTTTACCTCAAGATGGCGCAGCGATTTTAAATTATGACAATTCCTTAAGTTTAGAAGCTAAAGAAAAAACTAAAGCAAAAATAATCACTTATGGTTTTAATGATGATGCTGATGTTAAGATTTCCGATTATTCATTGATGATGGATAAGGATTTAAGTAGAATCGGTATGATTTTGCGTTTGGAATATCAAGGTAGTTATGTACCCATAAAATTAACGGGTGTTTTTGGTCAACCTCAGGCTTATGTTATAGCTGCTGGTGCAGCTGTTGGCTTGGCTTTAGGTTTGCACCTCGTAGCTATTGCTCAAAGTTTAGAAAATTATAAATTACTGAAAGCCCGTACCTCTTTTCTTCAGGGTATTAAAAATACTTGGATTTTTGATGATACTTATAATTCTAATCCCGATGCTTTAAGAGCGGCTTTGAATATTTATCACGATTTAATCTTAGCTATCAAAAAAGAAAATCTATACTTTTTCAAACGCCGGGTTTTAGCTTTAGGCGATATGAGAGAATTAGGCCAATATAGTGACGAAGCTCACCAACAATTAGTTTCTCAAATTATAGAAAATGCTGATATTTTAATTGCCGTTGGCAGGAAGATGAAAATTACTGTTGAAGAATGTTTAAAATTAGGTTTTTCTCGAGAAAATATTTATTGGTTTGAAAATTCTTTTGATGCTGGCAAAAAAGCCAAAGAATTAATTCAAACAGGGGATTTATTTTTAGTGAAGGGTTCCCGGGGTATTCATATGGAGCAGGTAACCTTAGCTATTATGAAAGAACCAGAAAAAGCCAAAGATTATTTAAGTTTTGAAGAACCGACATAGCCATCGCTCGGAATATATTTTCTTCAACCCGCTCGCTCGCCCAGCATGCTCGCTCTCTTATGTCCTCGCCTCGCTCGTCGCCTTCGGCGACACCCTGTCCGCTCGGCTCCGGATAGTTTCAGAAAAATATATTCCTCGCTCTTAAGTTTTGACTCCATAATGTCGCTCAAGAGAAAAGGGTTTGCTCTATAAAAAAGTTACAATTATTTAAACTATGGAAAATATGAATTTTTCTCCAGAAGAACAAAATTTAATTCCAGAAGATGAGATTGAATATCAATTTTCTCGTTCTTCGGGTAAAGGCGGACAAAATGTTAATAAGGTTGAAACTAAAGTTGAGATTCGTTTCAATATTGATCGATCCAAAATTTTTTCGGATGAAGAAAAAGAAAAAATAAAAAAAGCCTTAGCTAATAGAATTAATAAGGAAGGGGATTTAATAGTTGTTTCTGAAGAAAAAAGAAACCAGTTAGAAAACCGAAGAATTGCTTTAGAAAGATTAGATGAGATGATTAAAAAAGCTTTAAAATCAGAAGAAGAAAGAATTTCTACCAAACCTTCAAAAGCTGTCAGAGAAAGAAGATTAAAAGAGAAAAAAATAATCAGTAAGAAGAAAGAATTAAGACAAAAGAATTTTAGAATTGAAGAAAAGTAAATTTTTTGTTATTATCAATAGTGCTAAAGGCGCTATCGTCTAGTCCGGTCTAGGACGCGTCCCTCTCACGGACGAAACATGGGTTCGAATCCCGTTAGCGCCACTTTGACAAAAAAGAAGAAAAAGATTAAAATTATTAGACCGTGCTAAATATTAGCCTTTAATTGAGTAAAAGGTCGAAATAAAAGATGAATAGAATATTAAATATGAAAAATATTAATAA
>Ga0172362_10002253_pt1 | contig 16787 bp, 17 predicted proteins | sample LakKivs1_kivu2a2_FD_114534 | JGI IMG/M metagenome (GOLD analysis project Ga0172362, IMG submission 114534) | Sediment microbial communities from Lake Kivu, Rwanda - Sediment s1_kivu2a2 | ecosystem: Environmental > Aquatic > Freshwater > Lake > Sediment | place: Rwanda: Western Province, Lake...
ATAATAGGTGGTGCCATTGACAAGAGAGCACTCATCAAAGAGAAAGAAGCGATACGGGAGGAGGTTATGTCTAAGGTGCCCTTCCTGCTGGAACAGGGAGGCTACTTTCCGACAATAGACCATCTGGTACCGCCAGACGTAACCTTTGAGAACTATTGCTATTACATTAACTTGATGCGAGAGGTTGCTGGACTGGAGAAGCTATCATTCTAGGTAACATTCACGATAACAATCGCTTATGTTGTTGGCTCAATTACGTGACTACACTTAAGTTCTGCTGTTCCGTCTTTCTGGTTTGGTTAAGAGTGTGCTGTCTAGCTAACCTTTCTGTTCTGGTTGACTTTGCTGAGGGTGGTAGAAGCTGCGCTTCTCAAAAATCCCTCGTCACTGCTAATGCCGATGAACTGGAATCCCTGGGCAAGGCGGGCATTAGCTGCCTCAGCGCTACCTACGAGAATTCCTCCCGGAAGGTGGTGCTTCTTCCCTGATGTGACCACCCGGCTTATGGCCTCCGCATGAGCTGCCTCGGTAAGGTCAAGCCCTGGCTTTAGCCCCATAGAGGCGGCAAGGTCAGCGGGACCGATAAAATAAGCATCAACGCCCTTAACGGAGAGAATTTCATCAACGCGGTTAACGGCTTCAATGTGTTCTATCTGCACGATAACGGCAATCTCTTCATTGGCATGCTCAAAGTAGTCAAGACCACCGTAGAGACGGGTACGGGGACCACCAAAGCTCCTGACCCCAATTGGGGGATAACGGGAGGCCTGAACGGCTCTCTCTGCCTCAGAGGCGCTATTCACCATAGGGATGAGGACACCATAAGCACCAGCATCTAGGGCGCGCTTGATTAAGGCCGGGTCGTTCCAGGCAACCCTCACAATGGGGACGGTAGGTGTTGCTGAGATTGCCTGAATGACTGCCTGTACCGTCTCTGTGTCTATAGAACCATGCTCAGTATCGATTACTACCCAGTCAAATCCTATGTTCCCGATAATCTCCGAAGCGATGGGGCTACCCAATGCCAACCAGACGCCGATGGCCGATTTACCTTCCCGCCAGAGTTCTTTCACACGGTTCTTTTTCAACTTTGTCTCCTTTCTAACCCTTGATTGACTCTAAGAATCTCTTGAGCTTCGCCTGAAACTCCGGTTTCCCCCAGACCTCTTTGTTAACCACGCCCTTAGGCATCTCGCCACGGATAATATCTGTTATCTGCTGGTGAATTTGTTCCCAGACCTTTGTCAGGTACTCATTGGTAAAGATCATAGCGTGGGCAGTAACGATGACATTATCCAGCTTAAGGAGAGGGTTATCGGGCGGCGTTGGCTCTTCGGTAAAGACGTCAACCGCTGCACCCTTTATCCATCCCTCCGTAAGGGCTCTTACCAGTGCCTTCTCATCTACAATTGGTCCCCGTGCTGTATTAATGAGAAAGGCAGTCTTCTTCATCTTGCGAAGCTCTTTCTCACCAATCATACCCCTTGTTTCACTATTCAGGGGGCAACTGATGTTGAGGAAATCTGACTCGGTAAGGACAGTCTCAAAATCAACGAGCCTCACCCCAACATCAGTAACTGATTCCTGAGTGATGTAGGGGTCGCAGCCAATATGTCTCATACCGAAGGGCTTAGCCAGCATAAACATCTCATGCCCGATATTCCCGACCCCGATGGAGCCGAGTGTCTTACCGACAAGGCCGTAGCCGTGCTGTAAAGCGACCTCGTTCCACTTTCCGGCACTCGTGAGCTGGTGTTTGAGGAGTAGCCTTGTCGAGAGGGCAAGGATAAAGGTGATGATGGCTACCGCCACCGGGCGGCGGACAGCATCCGGGGTGATACAGAGCATCACCCCCGCTCCGGCGAGAGATGGGACGTCAATCCGGTCGTAGCCGACACCGTTACGGTGGATAGAGAGAAGCTGGTCATTACCGACGAAGCTCTTCTCCGACCACCTCAGATTGGTGCGTGAGATAACAATGTCAAAACCCTCAATCTGCTCTGGGATAGCATCGGGCAAAATCTCCCGGAATACCTCTATCTCTGTATTGTGTATCCCCTGAATCAAACTAAGCCCGGGACCGGGCAGGATGAACTTACCATCTTTGTCCAGAAAATCCCGGGTAAACCCAATTTTCGCTCTGCGGCCCATTTGTCCCCTTTCAAGTTTTGTCTTATTTCCCCCTCGATTGCCACCGCACGTATGGGGAAGGACTCACCTTCCTTGTGATAAATATGCTGCTACATCTTCAATTTTCACGGTGTCTCCTTAATCCCTTTCTCTATTTATGTCATTATACCATTTTTCTAGCTGTTGACATTCACGATTACCTTTCATATGATTTCAATTGACACATCTCAGGAGGTGGCATGAAAACGAAAGTTGCCCTTACTAAAAGTGGTAATCGGTCAAGGAATATTGATACAGCGTTACGGCTAATTGAGAGCGAAATTGACCTTAAAAGTAAACAGAATCTGTTCATCAAAGTAAATTTCGCTTCGACTAGTAATCAACTGGCGGCAACACACGTCGATGCAGTACATCCTTTACTTAAATTCCTGCGGGAGCGTTATGACGGTAAAATTACCATTGGAGAGTCAGCAGGTGAAGCGGCTCGTGTAGGATATGAGAGATTCGGATATCTGGGTTTAATAAAGGAATTTGGTGTTCAGCTGGTTGATTTAAACGATGGCGATTGGGAACTTGTTAAACTGTACGATTCGGCACTGCGTCCCATGAAATTACATTTTGCCAAGCAAGTGGTTGAGAGTGATTATCGTATTGTTATTGGGCCGGCCAAGACACATGATACTGTTGTTGTCACACTATCCATCAAGAATCTAGCTATGGGAGGCCTAAGCCATACTCACGGAGACCAAAGGAAGATGCACCAAGGGTACGCCGCGCATAACTTGAATCTGTATCTTCTAGCTAGAGCATATCCGCCACATCTTAGCATAATTGATGGTACTATTAGTATGGAGGGGAATGGTCCAGTCTTTGGTGACCCGGTAGATTGGGGAGTAACGATTGCTAGCTGCGACCCGGTAGCGGCTGATTGTTTGGCAGCCCAATTGATGGGTTTTGAAATATCAGATATAGGGTATCTGTGGTACTGTCAGAGGAAGGGACTTGGTGTTGGTAATATGTCTGAGATGGATATTCTAGGGGTAGACCCGAATTACTGCTACTATAGATTTCGGCCTCATTCAACCTACGAAGAGCAGAAGAAGTGGCGTGACGAGAAGATTAGTAAGATACTAAGAGTTAAATGAAGATATAGGCGTTCACCTATGCTGAGACATGATTGTTACCACACCATCTAAGATTACTTCTTAAAAGAGGTTCGCATAGGGTTTTTAGGACTTGTAAAGAAGTGTTATAGTTTTGAGCATACAAGCCTGACCCAATAGAGAAGGAGGACGACATGGATATTGGGATGACGTCATTAGGCAATCTGGCAAAACTGACAAGCGGGGTCAGATCCAAACGCTGGTCTTCATATGACAAGACTGGCGGCAATGAGTCTACCTCTCGGGCCGGCGGACATACAGAAACAGAGGTGGTCCAGTATCATGCTTGGAACGCCGGAACGAGACCGCGATATTGATCAGATTTGTAAGTGTATCAAGGCGGCAGGGAAAGCAGGGATTCCATTATTGTTGTACAGCTTGTATATGCTGGGGTGGTACGCAGCCCGGGATACACCACTGGCCGTGGCGGGATTACACTCTCTTATTTTGATTATGACAAGCACAAGAACGATCCTCCACACCCAGCCGGGCCAATCAGTGCCGAGCAGGCTTGGGAACGAATCGAATACTTCATTAAGCGCGTGATCCCAGTTGCCGAAGAGTATAAGGTCAAAATGGGCTGCCATCCACAAGACCCACCAATGCCACAGGGCATCAACTATCGGGGTATCGCCCATGTCCTTAGTAGTGTAGACGGGATGAAGCACTTTATTGACTTATATCCCAGCGCTTATCACGGGCTTAACTTTTGCCAAGGCTGGGCGTCTGAAGCAAGCACTGAGCCAGAGCAAGTTTATGAGGCAATCCGTTACTTTGGGAACCGCAAGAAGCTTTTCTGGGTACATTTTCGCAACATCCGTGGTGGTTTCTTAAAGTTCGAAGAGACCTTTCCTGATGAAGGTGACATTAATATGGTCAAGGCCCTGCGCACTTACAAGGAGGTGGATTATAACGGGGTGCTGGTTCCTGACCATGTGCCGCACTCATATCTAGATGCGCGTTGGGGGCGTGCTTTTTGCGTGGGCTATATCAAGGCTCTCATCCAAGCACTAGCGTCAGAGGGTCAAGGTTAGCCTACAGTAATGAATGAGTCTGGTACTTGTGGCATATGACATTATGTAAAATTATTACATATGGTTCCGTTGAACTAACATTGGGATAAGTCATCTTTTCGGCCTTGCCTTAACAGCTTCACGCTCAAGTTCCCTAACACCATCTGATGCTATCCAATACTCAGCTTGAGAATCCTTTTGGGGATCTCCTTAGCAACATTTAAAGCCTCTCTGTTTAAGTTTGTGTTACCTTTCCCATTACCTCGATACATCATGGAGTTTGATCACGATAGGATAATCTTTAATTAGCATTCCTTTCAGAACGGCCTTACCCCCACTTTTCGAAGACCGCGGTACCTGCTCGCTCCCATTAAGTATGTCTATACCTGTGGCTTTTTGGAACTGAGTATGGGGAAAGATAATATCTGTTCTGGTGTCCAGGGAATCATCGCTTGCTCTCCCCGGAACCCAGACGGCTAGTAGAAGAAACAGTTACTCCGGCTCCCCTTGATGCCAGGGGCCAGGTTCGCACCGGCCTCGTCGATTACCTCTACCTCAGCAACGGAAAGTGAAGGTCGGGCTTACCCCCCAGATGTAAGTGTAGCCGTAACCATAGACTGGCACCCCATCGCATATAGACCTCACCGGTTGTAGTCTTTCCGAACCCATTTATTTCCCTCCTTTGGATATTCTAGTAGAATGATAATTTCTCCAGTCCGGCCACCTCCCGCATCAAGTTAATGTAGTAGCAGTAGTTCTCAAAGGTCACGTCCGGCGGCACGTGGTGGTCTACCGTTGGGAGATACCCCCCCTGTTCCAATAAAAATGGCACCTTGGACATAACCTCCTCCTGTATCGCCTTCTTCCCCTTGATAAGGGCTCGTTTGTCAATAGTGCCGCTCAGTATTAGGTTCTTACCATATTTCTTCCTGATGGCAATAGAGTTATTCCCAGCAGCTACCTCTAGAGGCCAGATATAATTGATTCCTGACTCAAGCCACAAGGGGATGAGTTGTTCAACATTGCCGTCACTATCCAGATAGATTATATCAACACCATGACTATGCAGAAGGTCAGTAATCTTCTTGTAGCGGGGCATCATAAACTTCCTTACCATAGCCGGTGAAATCAGCGGCCCGGCTTTATAGCACATATCCTCCCAGAACATAGCCATGTCAATCCTTATATCCTTAGCTACACGCTTGATGATGTCGGTTTCCAAGTAGAACATCTGCTCCATCATATCCTCAATGAGAATGGGGTCATCATAAAACATGTAGAGTATCCTCTCCGTTCCTATCATTTCCCTCAGGTAGCCATAAAAGCCGCCTACTTGCAATGCTATCGGGGTCTCTTCACCCAATCTATTCATCTTCTGAACATAGGCATTCCAATCGGAGGGCCATCGTTCTGGGGTATGGGGGTCAAGTCGCTTTTTATACTCCTTCCAGGTAGCCCTATCTTTAACCGGCCAGTCAAGGTATATGGGCATCCTGGAAGGGTTATCTCTAAGCGCCCTGAGTGTTTGACCAGCCCCATTTATGAAGGTAACGGTATGTTCATCTTCTGAGACAATCCTAGGTTCATAAGCAGGAACTACAGGGGCCACCTCAAATAAATTGAGCTCGTAATCAAGGCCAGGTGGTTGCATCGCGGCACCACTTACACCAGATATAATTTCAAATAGCGAGCGCCAGGGGTTAAATTGAAAGTAATCGTGGACAAAGCGATTACCTCCTAGCCCTTCTCTAAGCGTAGATGGTAGCATCTGCTTAGGTGCACCCTGCTTGACCCAGTTTTTTAGTGTCTCCGGCCAGAAACGGTCGTTTAGCATATACAAATCACCTGGTCGTTCGAAATGACAGATATCTAAGAACCGTTGTTTTGATGATATATCCACTTGAAACCTCCATACTCTATAATGGTAGCCTATTGCTGTGTCTATTTCACTAAGTTAGCAACTTTCTTATCATCCCTATCCCACAACTCTCGAGATATAACCTCAGGATGCCTTTTTATTAATTTAGTTTCTCTTTGTGTAGGGTTAAGGTTCAACTATAACAAAAAACTATACTAAATATGTAGGTGAACGTTTGTCAACCCCTAGAACACACATAAATCGAGAGGAAACGCAATTAAAAGTATTATTAGCCGGTTAGGGAAGCCTTTCCACCAAGACAGGGGTATCGCTTTCACTGATGATGCGCGTGATGCATGCCTCACCGGTTTTATAAACAATTTTTTAACGCCTAAACGTTTAATCATTTCCTTGCTGCTTTATCAGTATCAGGCGTAAAGAGCGTTTGACAATATCGGTGTGTGTTGTTATAGTCATTCTTGCCAATGGTATTTCCTTACTTTGGGTACAAGGAGTTCAATACGGAGAATTCCCCCTAGGATGGTTATGATGGGACTACATAAGATAAGGATACGTGTCAAAGCCTTTTTTGGTGACGAGGAAATTGAGCTGTCTTTCCCTGAGAATTGGGCGATTCAGGAGTGTCGTATGGCCGGCCATGACAAATTACCCTTGTCTGACGAAGATATACGGCACGCTTTACAGAGACCCTACGGCACCCCACGACTCAAGGAAATGGTCAAGAAAGGCGACAAGGTGTGTATTCTCTTCGATGATATCCCTAAACCCACCCCGGCTAGCTGCATAGTACCATTCGTTTTAGAAGAACTATATCAAGGGGGTGTGACTGACGAGCAAATCCGCTTTGTGTGCGCACCAGGGTCTCACCGCCCGCTGATCTATCCTGAATTCGTGGCAAAGCTTGGCAAAGAGATAGTGGAGAAGTACCCAGTCTACAATCACAGCATGTGGGAGAACGTAGTTTATATGGGGCGGACAAGTCGTGGTACCCCTGTATACGTTAACCGCGAATATGCCTCCTGCAACCTTCGGATTGGAATAGGTAGCATATTCCCTCACGGAGGGTCGGGCTTTGGCGGTGGTGGGAAGATTATCCTACCGGGAATATGTGGTATTGAAACGATTGAATATCACCACAAGAATATGCACCAGAACGTTGCATTGGGCAGAGTGGCTGACAACATCTTTCGTTTGGATCTGGAAGAAGCCGCCCGGTTGGCTGGTCTACACTTTAAAGTGGATGCTGTGTTGAATAACCGCCGCGAGGTCGTGGGGCTCTTCGCCGGAGACCTAGTGGAGGAACACCGTGCGGGAGTAGCACTTGCTCGACAGCTTTACAAAACCGAAACGGTTATGGACGCTGACGTGCTTGTTCTTAATAGTTATCCAGATGAGTCTCAGGTAGTACGTTCTATGGGATACATACGTACTTCTCTTCGTGAAGGTGGAGATGTGGTGTTAATAACCTATTCTCATGAGGGCGAGAATCTTCATCAGTTGGCTAGTCGCTTCGGGACAGACTACGGTGGACGGTTTTACCAACCGAAGAGTGTTTACCGTCACGCAGAGAAAGCAGCGAAAATAATAGTAGTAGCGCCGCATCTATCCAAATACGATAGGGACAATATTGGCTCTCAGGAAAAGCTGATATGGTGTAAGACGTGGGCAGAGGCCCTAGCTGAACTTACCGGCAGACACGGAGCGGGCACAAAAGTTGGCGTGTATCCTTACGCTCCTTTGCAGATGCCCTTAGCCGATGCAGTTGAGACAGCCACAGAGCGCACATAACCTATAAGGCGAATTCTTTATGGGGGTAGGACTACTCTAGCAGTTTCGTCTCTTACTATAATTGCTGATGAGCTTGATTTTGTGACTCTATCAAAGCATCAGCATCTACGGCAGATACTCCGCATATTGCCTGAATAATATCATCATGTATCAAAGGGCAGCCCTTGATATGTATACCACCGAGGTCAACTAGTCTTTCGGGGCATTCCCCGGTCAGGTTCGAGACCTGTGCGGCTCAATTGAAGCTAAAATCGAGTGACGTCTATGATAGAAGGTAGAACTAGTCACTACTTTTCCTCTTCAGCAACAGTCTTTTCAATAACCTTCCCTATTGTCCCGTCAAAAATGTATGCTGCGTCAGGCTCTAGGCCTACTTTTCCACACACCAGGGCATACGTGGATACTGCTTTCAACACAAACGATTCAGAGGATGGTATTGCCTTTGGGCTACGGGGATATTACAATGAGCTTGAAGATGGCAAAGAATTATAACGTGAAGACTAGAAAGGGAAGATTATCAGTGTAGACAGGAGAAAATACCAATGGCGAATGAAATATTGCTCTATACTGGCTCTAGTCTGATTATCATTTGGGGAGTGGCTCATTTAATCCCGACTAAGGCAATCGTTAAAGGCTTTGGGTCAATATCGGAGGACGATAAACGAATTATCGCGACGGAGTCTATTGCGAAGGGTATCACTCTCATTTTCCTCGGTGTAGTTGTATTGCTAGTTACCATTTTGGGTGGTTATCAAAATACAGTGTCGGCAGTTGTTTTGTGGGCGTGTGTGATAATGCTTGTTGTTATGGCTATGCTCACTGCGTTAACTGGCGCTAGAACCTCGATTCTTCCATATAAGATTTGCCCGTTTGTAAAGACAGCCGTGGCAATATTGTTTGCCCTTGGAGTTCTATTGTAGATGGATAACATTCCAAAGGACGTTGCCCTTCAGCTATGTGAAAAAATCCGTGAAGATAATCGTGGCAGATGGTACTCCTTCTACGGGGTGTGGTGCTGGGGTTGCTACAACTTTACCAAAGGCGATCCCGACAAATTGTGTTTCAGCGGTCGTCCCGACAACCGGGGCTGCTCACAAGTCAACAAGCGCTATGATAGGTTGAAGGACTCGCCGACCTGAAGACCCCCCTTTCTGTGTAGTAATTGAATTCGGTCACGGAAGAGCTGTTGTGTCGTATGCAAGTAGAACATGATTAGAAAAATCTTACACTACTTCTACAAATTCATTGTTAACCCGAAAAGAGCGTCTGAAGAAATTGCTGAAGACGAATCTGGTTTATGGGCTGGTCTCTGGTGGGTGATCATATTTTGCATTTGCTATTCTGTTACAGTTTTTGTCTTCTATCTACTTGGACATGTTCCAGTGACCACGCCCTTCCTACCTATCCCTCTTGAAAAATGGTATCTAATTCAGACATTCACTACTATACCGGTAGGTTTAGCTGGCTTTCTGTCATACAGCGGGCTGGCATACCTGCTATGCAAAGGGCAAAGGAGATTTCGACCAAACATTTGCTTCTCAAGCATTTACCCTCTACATACCCACTTTCATCTTTTAAGAAACTGCTATACTTCAATATATTGTGTTACCGATCTTGAATGAATACTACGAGAGGAGTTAACGATGGCTTCTGTCGAAGATATGCTGGAGAGTTTGAAGAAGAAAGCCAAGCCTGACAATTTGGAAGGGATGGCTAGATACGGGATGACAGTTGAAAAAAGGCTAGGGGTATCGATTCCCGAATTGAGAATACTCGCGAAAGAAATAGGAAAGAACCATGAACTTGCGCTCGACTTGTGGAAGACTGAGCTAGCTGAAGCAAGGATCATGGCAGCGATGATTGACGAGCCTGAGAAGCTAACAGAGGGGCAGATGGAGGACTGGGTGAAGGGCTTCAACTCCTGGGATGTCTGCGACCAAGTATGCATGAACCTATTTGAGAAGTCACCGCTGGCTTGGAAGAAAATCATTGATTGGTCTTCACGAGAAGAAGAGTTTGTAAAAAGGACTGCCTTCTCGCTAATAGCTTGTCTTGCCTGGCATGATAAGAAGATAAAAGACGAGAAATTCATAGAATTGTTCCCCGTGATAACGCAAGGAGCTACTGACGAGCGTAACTTCGTGAAGAAAGCAGTCAACTGGGCACTACGCAACATCGGCAAGAGAAACAAAGCACTAAACCAACGGGCTATTGAGATCGCTAAAGAAATACAAAAGATAGATTCCAAATCTGCCCGCTGGATCGCTGCCGATGCAATTAAGGAACTTGAGAGCGAAGCTATTCAAAGAAGATTGAAAGGATAGTCCTTTACTTACTTGTCCGTTCTACTAACCTGCAAGACTACTTTTTTGTCGTCGAGATTGGAGTGAATGTCAATGTCGAAACTAATAGAAATGCCTCACGAAGTTCACGAATCCACATGCTATGTCAACGGTTTATTCGACGTGTTGACATGGAAAGGCGCAAGCTACGACTATTTCCTCTTGCCTATTGTTGGAGGTATGGCTTCATTTGCTTACCTGAAGTTCAAGCTAGCTAAACCTCCGTGCATGGTTTACTGGGGTAACAACCCAAAGTACCTGCTTAAAGAACTTGGAGAGATAATAGGATTTACCGAGACTATAAGCGAGGGTAAATCATTCAACAATGAATTCCCCAAAATAAAGAAATACCTGGATAACGACGAACCGGTTATGGTTGGCGCACTAGATATGTACTACCTTCACTACTACCCTGATTTGTACCATAAGCAACACGTTCCGATTCATTACTTACTAGTGGTTGGCTACGATGACAAGAAAAGTGTGATCTATGTGCATGATTGTAGCTGGAAGGGAGTACAGGAAGTCCCCTATGAAGAGTTTGAGAGAGCGCTGGATGTTAGTGTCTCCGGCATGAGCAAGAAGAACACCTACCGAGTTTTCGGCCTTCCGCAAAAGATGCCCACCGACCTAGAGGTAGCGGAAAAAGGTCTTGCTTCTAAAGCGAGACGCATGCTCAAGCCGCCGGTGAGCATGCTTGGTGTTCCTGCCATACGCAAGTTGGCAAAAGAGATTGTCCTCTGGACAGATGAAGCTTACTATAACCATATGGTTGCATACGCCGGTTTGACGCCGCCACTTATCACGCCAGATTTGTCCCATAATGATGGACTACGATTTGAGCAAGCACGAGTGTTGAAGGAGATGGGTCAGGAATATCAAAGAAAAGAGTGGGAAGCTGCGTCTAACTTATTTTTAAAGTCGGGGGAACTGATTATTAAATTGTGTGACAAAGCACTGACTTACGACGGTAAAGGCTGTTCAGAGTTATTAGAGAAGATAGCCGATATGGAGGAGAAAGCATATAAACTCTTGGTATGAACGGAGGCACGAGCGTTGAATTACGCGTCTACAGCGATTGCTTGTCTCGTATCACGGATTGAGCGATAATGAATAAGTTGTGGAACCGCGAGAGTTTGTTTGACCATTTAGTGTCATTTATAGCTGTATCGCTTGGGCGATGGAACCGGCCTATACAGACATTGCCCGCAGGATTCTTGTACCGCAGCATTCTAAAACACTGCTTGATATCGGCGGTGGTGATGGTAGGCTTGCTGTTACACTGGCAAAGCAATACCCCAATCTTAGTAGAATAGTAACCGCGGACATTTCCAAGGATATGGCAAATCGTGCTCGAAAACGAGCCTACAATAATAGTCTTGGTAATAGGATATGTTCTGAAGTTCAGGATGTCCACAATCTAAGCTATGAGGACAACTATTTTGATGTAGTAGTCAGTTTTGGTTCTCTCCATCACTGGAGGCAACCTGTAAAAGCCCTTCTTGAACTACACCGTGTACTTAGACCAGGAGGCATCTTAGTCATTCTTGATGGCTTCAATAGGCCATCGTTCAAGGACATAAGAAGAGCGGTTTCTGTATTTGGCGGGTCAATTTGGACCGCAATCGCTTATTGGTTAGGAAGCAAGGATCTTCTCACATATAATGAAGTCCTGCAGCTTGTTGAGGACACAGGAATTAACTACATCTCGGTTTCCTGCGATGGTCTTCTACTAGCTATTAGAGGGGTGAAAGAGCCGCAGAAATAGTCTCATAAAGCTAATAGAAGTCCACTTTGTAGGATATAATGATCTAAAGGTATACAATGACAGTAAGAGAAATCGGTTGTTGCGGCGCATACTGTAAAACCTGTCGTGCATCTATTACAGGGAGCAATTGCCGCGGATGCAAATTAGGATATGAAAGCGGAGAAAGAGATATTAATAAAGCCAAATGTATGATTAAAATCTGTTGCTTTCGAGACAGACAGATGGAAACCTGTGCCGATTGTTCTGATTACTCTTCCTGTAAAACTATCCAGAATCTTTATACTAAGCACGGCTACAAGTATGGTAAGTATAAGCAATCAATTGAGTTTATCAGAAATAATGGATACTCTGAATTTTTAGAAATAGCTGATAACTGGAAAGGCCCATACGGAAGATTTGGCTGAATTTCCCAACAAGGTAGAGACTAAGGATGAAGAAGATAGCTGGACAAATCGAGGAAATCGGCGGGTGCATAGAACGATTCGCCGGGCCCGAGGTGTGTGAGAAGGTGATGGAGGGCAGCGAGAAAGCAGCTGCCTCTTCTGACACGAAGAAGGTTGCCCTATGGGCTAAGGACGCGATGGACCGGTTGGATACCCTTACAGATTTGGCGAAACGTGAGCAAATCATGCTTACCTGTGGCTACAACTGTATCACCATCAACACTCGTCCGATGCAAGCTGCCAGAGCCCGGCGTCAGAAATATCCAACCGAGGAGGCGTTCCTGACAGTTGAGACGCAGAAACCACCGAAAGGCTTTCGCTTCGAGCGGGAGGGTAATATATTGATACAGTATTATACTCCCCATGCTTATGGCTCGGGGATGCGTTGTTATTGTGGTCTGATGCGTAAACTGCCAGAAGATGTAATGGTCTCACGTACCTATTGCCAGTGTTCACGCGGTTTCGTAGAGAAGTACTGGGAGGGTATCTTAGGCCGACCTGTCAAAGTAGAGCTGGGGGATACAGCTATCTCAGGGGCTGAGGAGTGTAAGTTTGTAATTCACCTGTAATTTAACATCCACCAAAGGAGATGAGACGTAGAGTTCTAGCGATGAACACACGTTTATTGAAGATAGGTATTCGTGTTTGGCTTATAGAAACCTTGATTTCTGGTTTTAACTTCTTTGTTCTAATGAATCTTGTTTACGAACCGCGGTGGGGCGCTCTGGTGGCACATCAAATCGGTATGTCTACCCGAATCGTCTACATATTTATCTTGGCATACTTCTTGCTAAGATATGTTAAGGAATACAATACTAAAGATTTAATCCTCGTTGGACTTGTATGGTTAGGTCTGGAGGAAATATTTGAATGGGGAGGCAGCTTTATCCTTAGGCGGCCAGTTGAAGAAATTCTGGTTGGGTGGAACATATTTGCTGGGTATATGTGGCCTTATGTTATGTTGGCATATCTGATATCAAACTTGGTCGTTGGCACGATATTACATCCCGGTAAGAAGAGAGGGAAACTAGCGTAGCCTCACTTGGATAGGTATCTAGCAAACCTTTATTTACACTTTGTGAACAAAAAGTGAACATCCTCCATCTGAGGGGATTCGAACCGTCAAGGAGTGAGCGTGAATTTCTTGGTAAAAGTTCTACCTTTTATCATGCACGGCTCACTCTCAAATCTTACTACGTTGGAGTTTTGCCATATTTCTGCTTTGTGCATAAGCTCGCGGGCATTATTAAGGGCAGTTTCAGTATATTGGGAGCCGGCAAGCATAATAGCGAGTTCCTTAATACGGGACTCGCCCTCAAGGCTATCGAGCCGGCTTACGGTTCTATCACCCGAGATTTCCTTGTGAACACTAAAGTGCGCGTCGGCGAAAGCAGCGATTTGGGGAAGATGGGTAACACAAACCACTTGGTGTTTCTTAGCTAGAATACTGAGCTTCTTACCTATTATTTCCCCACTCCTTCCCCCAATGCCGATATCGATTTCGTCGAAAATAAGCACCGGGATGTTATCGGCTTCAGAAAGTGCCCCCTTTAGTGCCAGAGTGAAACGGGAGAGTTCTCCGGTTGAGGCAATTCTAGCCAGAGGCTTAAGGGGTTCTCCAGGATTAGTTGAAACCATGAAATCTACGGTATCAACCCCGTCATTACTGAAAGCATAATTTTCTCCGTTGGGGAAGGGGATTCCTTCCTGAGCTTGCTGTTGACTTATTGATACCTCAAATTCAACCTGGGGCATGTTCAAATCGTGAAGTTCCTTCTTTACTTCGGTCATCAACTGTGTTGCCGCTTTGGAGCGTTCCTTTGAAAGCTGGTAAGCTAAATGTCCCATTTCCTGCTTGAGACGGCTACTGACTTCCTCAAGCTGAGCACATCTTTCGGCAGAGTGGCAAACCTCATCCAGCTCCTTTTTTGCCTTTACCTTGTAATTAAGGACCTCAGTGATAGTTGTACCATATTTCTTTTTTAAGCCTTTAATTAGTTCCAGTCGTGATTCTATTTCCTCGAGGCGGTTGGAGTCATACTCGAGGCTATCGCTGTAAGCCCGAATGTCTCTGGCTACTTCCGTAAGCCCATATGTGGTCTCATTCAAGAAGTCCAGTTGTTGTCTCAGGGCAGGGTCCATTTCAACAAGCTTTTTCAGCGCCTGAACCGCTTCACCGAGCTTATCCAGTGCTGGCACTGAATTACGCGAGACGTCCTCCTCATATAAGGCATGGTAGGCCTCATAAGAAATTGCTTTCAGCTTCTCGGCAGAGGCGAGAATATTCCGCTCTCTTTCGAGTTCTTTTTCCTCCCCTTCCCGCAGCTGGGCCCGGCTTATTTCCTCGACCTGAAAACGCAGGAATTCCTCGCGCCGGGCGCGTTCTTTCTCATCTTTTTCCAGCGCTTTAAGCTCCTGTTCTACCTTAGAGAGCTCGGTGGCTTTAGCATGGAAGCTATTCCGCAGATTCAGGGCGTGGGCATAGGCATCCAGAAAATCAAGATGTGACTTGCTGTCAAGGAGAGATAAATGCTCACTCTGGCCATGGATATCAACCAGTAAGCGTCCGATTTGGCGTAAGAGCACTTTGGTGATGGCATGTCCGTTCACTCGAATAACACTGAGCCCGTGTCTCCGAAGTTCGTAATCTATAACCAAGGTTTCCTCATCAGTTGCCAGGTCTTTTTGTGCCAGCAATTCTTTAAGAGGGGAAGAAGTCTCCTTTTGAGGAAGAGTAAAAACTCCTTCGATTTGGGCCTCGTCCGCTCCATAGCGGATAGCTTCCTCGCTGACTTTTCCGGCTAATAATAACTCCACAGCATCAATCACCAAGGACTTCCCAGCTCCGGTCTCCCCGGTAATAACGTTTAGTCCATCATGCAACCTCCAGTTCATGTCCGCGATAATGCCGAAGTTTTTGACTCTCAATTCAAGTAGCAATTCATCCTCTCCCTAGAAGTAAAGTTATGGTTGCTCCTAGTATTTAAACCGTCGAAACCTTTAGTAATGCCTATTTTCTATATTTTAATTTTTAAAAAGCGCTAGATTGTTCAAGGCTAAGGACACTCACGATAGGTAACCAGCAATGAGCCTGGCGCCTGCTCTATGGTTACATCAATTCCCGAGGCAAGCGCTTTTCCGGTGAAAGTTTGCTTGTTGCCGGTATCCTCAAAATTGAGTTCATAGCGACCTGACGGTAAAAGACCTCCCAGCTTGAGACGGATTGTTGAATCGGGACTGTTTAGACGGCGAAAGGCCAAGACCACTCCCTCTCCCAGGTCCTCGCGGTGAAACTGATAAGCCATCCAGACGTCATCGCCGATGCTGTAAGGGGTGAGGGGGTAAAAGTCGCCATAGAAGAAGTGGCGTAGCCGTTTGAACTCGGTGATACGACATCGGGCCGGCTCTACCGGGAAGTCAGAACGGTAGAGGTCCCAGCCGAAGCTCATAGCACTTTTTAGGAAACTGCGGAAGGTATAGGTGTCTGGAGTGTTAGTGCCAGCACCACTGAGCGGCAGATAGAAGTTGAGTCCGTAAGTGTGCGATTGGGCACCATTGGGCTCAAGGACGTAATCTGAGCGGTGTAGGGGGATACTCCGAGAAGTTGTCTCCAAATCAATGCGACGCCCGCCACTGGCACAGTTATCGATTATCAAACCGGGGTGTCGGGCTAAAAGCTCATCCCAGAAGGCGTAAAAACCTTCGATGTAACGAATCTCGGTGATACCCTGCCGGTCGGGTTCGTCTGTGGAACGCCAGTAAGTCAGCGGGTTCATGTTGAAATCATGACGGTAGATATTGATTCCCTCGCTTTTAATCATGGCTGAGATATGCTCGGTGATCCAGCGACGGGCTTTTGGATTGCCCAGGTCGAGTAAGCCGTTTTGGCGACAAAACCCGTCCGGGCTTCGGGGTGATTTCAGAATCCACTCAGGATGTTCCCGGTCAAGCCACGTACCTTGATAGACCCGCTCCGGCTCGAACCAGAGGAGGAATCCCATCCCCATTTTCTTAACAGCATCCGACAGTCCTCTCAAGCCATGGGGGAAAGCATCCTTTCTGACGAACCAGTTACCCACCCCGTTGGGCCAGTAGCCTTCAAACCACCCAGCGTCAAGCCACCAGTACTCAGCTTCTAGCCCCAGCTGGTGATAACGTTCAGCAAAGGCAATCTGGTTATATTCAGTAGCATCGTTGAACTCTATACCTTTGTTGGACTGATCAAAAAGCCGAGGACTACCGGAACAAGCGAGAGGTGCCA
>Ga0172362_10002254_pt1 | contig 16786 bp, 11 predicted proteins | sample LakKivs1_kivu2a2_FD_114534 | JGI IMG/M metagenome (GOLD analysis project Ga0172362, IMG submission 114534) | Sediment microbial communities from Lake Kivu, Rwanda - Sediment s1_kivu2a2 | ecosystem: Environmental > Aquatic > Freshwater > Lake > Sediment | place: Rwanda: Western Province, Lake...
ACGCTGCGGTCGGACTGCCGGATCTTCCAGGAGATGAAGGTTCCCGACATCATCAAGAAGGTTTTTCGCGACCTGGGGTTCACCGACTTCGAGGACCGCCTCAGCGGCTCGTACCGCACGTGGAAGTACTGCGTGCAGTATCGCGAGACGGACTTCAACTTCGTCAGCCGGCTGATGGAGCCGGAGGGCTTCTACTACTACTTCAAGCATGAAAACGGCAAGCACACGCTGGTGCTGTCGGACGACCGCAGCGCGCACGACCCGTTCCCGGACTACGACGAGGTGATGTACAAGCCGCCGACGATGAGCCTGCGCGAGAAGGAGCACATCTGGGAATGGTCGCTGCGTCGACAGGTGCAGCCGGGGGCCTACGCGCACACGGACTTCGACTTCAAGAACCCCGCCAAGTCGCTGCTGACCAACGCGCAGATTCAGCGCGGCTACGCCGTGCCGGCCTTCGAGATATACGACTACCCCGGCGAGTACGTGGAGTTCGGCGACGGGCAGGCCTACGCCCGGCGGCGGATCGAGGACATCCAGTCGGACTACGAGCTGGCCACCGGCGAGACCGACGCCCGCGGCATCGCCTGCGGGTACACCTTCACGCTGACCGACCATCCGCGCCAGGACCTCAACAAGAAGTACCTGGTGACGGCCACGCGGATCTCGGCGCAGAGCGACGAGTACTCCTCGGGGGCGGGCGAGCAGAGCAACTACTCCTGTTCGGTGTCGGCGATGGACGCCCAGGAGGCGTTCCGCTCGCCGCCGCTGACGCCCAAGCCGCTGATCCGCGGGCCGCAGACGGCCATCGTGGTCGGGCCTTCGGGCGAGGAGATCTACACCGACGAGTACGGCCGCGTGAAGGTGCAGTTCCACTGGGACCGCTACAGCAAGGCCGACGAGAACAGCTCCTGCTGGATCCGCGTCTCGCAGTACTGGGCGGGCAAGAAGTGGGGAACGATGCACATCCCGCGGATCGGGCAGGAGGTGATCGTGGAGCACCTGGAGGGCGACCCGGACCAGCCGATCATCACCGGCCGGGTGTACAACGGGCGGGAGAAGGTGCCCTATGAGCTGCCGGGCGAGAAGACCAAGTCGACGCTGAAGAGCAACTCCTCCAAGGGCGGCGACGGGTGGAACGAACTGCGCTTCGAGGACAAGAAGGACAGCGAGCAGATCTTCATCCACGCCCAGAAGAACATGGACGAGCGGGTGCTGAACGACTCCAAGGAATGGATCGGCCACGACCGGCACCTGATCGTCAAGAAGAAGCAGTACGAGCTGGTGGAGGAGGACAAGCACCTCCACGTCAAGGGCAACCACCACGAGAAGATCGACAAGGACATGCACCTGCACGTGGTGGGCAACGAGAACATCAAGGTCGACCAGAACATCTCCCGCCAGGCCGGCATGAACACCGACGAGAAGACCGGCATGAAGTGGGCGCACGAGGCCGGGCAGGAGATCCACCTGAAGGGCGGCATGAAGGTGATCATCGAGGCGGGGATGCAGTTGACGATCAAGGCGGCGGGCGGGTTCGTGGACATCGGCCCGGCCGGCGTGACGATCCAGGGCAACATGGTGCTGATCAACAGCGGCGGGGCGGCCGGCGTGGGCAGCGGCTCCTCGCCCACCAGCCCCACCGACCCCACCGACGCCCTGGAGGCCGACGACGACAACACGGGCTCCAAGTCCGAGCCGCCGCCGGCGCCCGCGCCCCCCACGCCGCCGACGTACTGCTCCCAGGCGCAGGTGATGAGGCAGGCGGCCGCCGACGGCACGCCCTTCTGCGAGAAGTGCCCCTATGCCGACCAGGCCGAAGGCCCAAGAGGCGGCGGCAGCCAGGAACGACAGGCCGAGGCCAGCCAGGAACCTGAGGCGGGCGGGGCCAGCCAGGCGATGGGCGCCGAGGCTGCCACCCAGGGCAGCGACGTGGCGTTCGGCGAAGGCGGCGGAGGCGATGCGGCCGTCGCTCACGATGCGGCGCACACGACCCAACGGCCGGGGCAGGGCCGAAGCCAGCAGGGCCGCGGCGGACGCAGCCAGGGCGCCCAGTAGCGAGACCAGCACAGGACTTGCCATGCTGAGCAGATGCCAGAAACAGATTGTCGCGTTTCGGCGGCCGGTATGGTCGGCGGGCGGGGCTGCCGTTTGGCGGCCCATCGTGGAATGACGGTTCGGCGGTGGCCGGGCCGGTGCTGCCCGGCTACGGCGGCAGCGGAAGGAGAACAACATGTTTCCGGCGGCGAGAATCGCGGACCCCATCACGCACGACATGCTGGTGCCCTGCGGGATCATCGGGCCCCAGGCGCCGGCGCCATGCGCGAAATGCGCATCGGCGCCCGTCATCATCGAGGGGATGCCCGCCGCCCACGTGATGTGCACGGTCGCCTGCACCGGGGTGATCAGCGGCGGCATCGTGCATCCTCCTCCGCCCGGCCCGCCGCCCCCTATTGTCAAGGGATCGATGACAGTCATGATTCACAGCATGCCGGCCGCCCGGTGGATTCCCTCCATGGACATGGGCGCCTGCGGCGTGTTCCTTGGCGACCTTAAGCTGGCGGCCATGCGCAAGGTGCTGATCGGCGGATGACAACGGTGCAGCGGATGAGCGGAGAACGAGACATGGCCAGCGAAGCGACAGTGAAGCTGCTGAAGGACCGACTGTTCGGCGTGCCGGGCAGGAACGTGTACGCCATCCTCGACGGCGCGTCGGTGCCGGAGCTACGGATGAAGCTGTGGGAGCACGGCCCGCAGCACGCCTGCCTGTTCCGCGGCGACCTGGAGCCGGACATGGCCGAGGTGGCGCCGTACCTGGTGAAGCTGAAGGCCGAGTCGGACTTCTGCACGTGGCTGCTGGCGGAGGGGTGGGGCAGGCACTGGGGCGTCTTCGCGCTGTCCGCGGCGGGCCTGCTGGCGATGCGCAAGCACTTCACCGCGCTGGTCGACGTCTACGACGAGGACGGCAACGCGATGATCTTCCGCTACTACGACCCGCGCGTGCTCCGGACGTTTCTGCCGACGTGCACGCCCGCGGAGATCGACGAGGTCTTCGGCCCCGCCAGCGAGCTGGACCTGGAAGACGAGGACCCCAAGCTGCTGCTGACCTACACGGCCGACGGGGGGGAGCTGAGAAAGACCAGCGTGCCGGTGGGCAAGTAGCGGCCGGTGCGACGGGAAGCGAACGAGATGCTGCTGATCAGGAAGCGACATCTGCGGGCCTTCGACGAGCCGGTAGGCGGGCGGCTGGAATGCCGCATCGTCGCGCACGTCAACCGGGCCTTTGCCGGCCTCTGCGGGCGCCTGGGCATGGCCGAGGTGCGGCGGCAGGTGCGGCAGGGCATTCGCCGGGCCGCCGAGTACGGGATCGAAGCCGAGTACGACGTGTGCCGCTACGTGGACCTGCACTTTGCCCTGGGGGCGGACTTCGCCGCCGGCGAGGACGGCCGGTGGGCGGGCGAGGTGCTCCGGGATGCCCGGCTGGGGCCGTCGGAGAAGATGGACAGGCTATGCCGGGCCGCTCAGCAGCGCAAGGGGCCAGAGGCGCAGGACGGCGGCGGGGAGGCGCGCCGGTCGGCGCCAGAGGAGCTGTGACGATGCCGGTGATACGAAACGAACAGATGGACCAGCTCGGGAAGAACGAGCAGAAGAAGTTCGAGGACAAGATGGTGGTCCACCTCAAGGAGTTTTTCCCCGACGAGTGCCGGGAGGTCGGCGACGACGAGGTCCGCCAGTCCATCCGCTACGGCGTCGAGCGGGCGGAGACCTACGGGATCACCGACGAGCGCGACGTGTGCAGCTACATCGACGTGATGTACGCCTTCGGGCCCGACTTCGACAAGGACCCCGCCTGCTCGTGGGCAGCGCGGATCCTGAACGACCCGGACATCGAGGACGGCAGCCAGCGGGCGGACGAGCTGCACGAAGAGGCGATCAGACAGGCGGCGGCGCTGGAAGGCCGCGCCGGCGCCCAAGAGGGTTGAACATGGGCATCAAAGGCTGGTTCAGCAAGAAGAAGACGGAATCGCCTCCCAAGGACGGCAAGTGGGACTTGTCCAAGACGCTCAAGGAGGCGAAGGGCAAGAAGGACAAGGACCTGCCGAAGAAGCCCGTCAAGAAGCCCTGCGCCAAGTGCGAGGCCATGAAGAAGAAGATTCAGCTCGTCGAGCTGATCGAGGTGGTCACGCGCGGCGCCAAGGAGGGGGCTGTGGTGAACCCCGGCGTGGAGGGAACGGAGAAGTTCAAGAAGATCGCCGTCCGCAAGAACACGTACAAGGGCAGCTACAAGCAGTACGTCAACCTGGGCAAGGACATCTACGGCGCCAACAAGCGCCGCGCGCAGAACGACCAGTACATCGAGCTCCGCGCCCGCGTCAAATGGGTGACGAAGGACAAGACCGACAGCTTGGCCGGCAGGACCGTCTACTTCAGCAGCGAGCTGACCAAGGGCCTCGACAATCGCCCGGCTGTGATGACCGGCAACGAGGACCACGGCTTCGGCAGCGCCGGCGGGAAGAAGACCAACTACACCGCCACCACCGACGCCGACGGCTGGACCGGGCCGGTCAAGTTCTACCTGTCCAGGTACGGCGGCGACCAGTTCAAGATCACCGCCCAGGCCGACGAGGACAAGGCCGGCAAGCCGTCCGGCAAGAAGCTCACCATCGGCAAGTACATGGTCTGGCGGAAGTTCTGGTACCAGACGACGCATTTCACCGGCACGAAGGTTTGCGGGCTGAACCAGTCGGTCGGGGCCTACAAGCAGGTCTGCGCGGAGATGGTCGCCGCCGCCAAGCGCGACGTGAGCTACACGAAGGACCAGCTCAACGCCAAGGAGGCGAACATCGCGGCACGCACGATCTACCCCGAGTACATGTGCGTCAAGGGCAAGGAAAGCGACGCCGGGCGGACGATCATCGGGCGCCACAACGAGAAGGCGGTGCGCAAGTTCCTCAGCGCCTCGGCCAAAGAGCCGGTCAAGATGCACCTGATGTTCTGCGACGCCCAGTGGGACCCGGCCGGGTTCTCCAGCCCGATCCGAAAGAAGATCGGGCACAACAAGAGCCAGGCCAAGACGACGGCGTCGGGGGCGGTGGTCAAGCCCGCCCTCCAGGGCAACCTGCTGGCCGCCGGGGCGAAGTGGTACGCCCTCAGGGCCAACGGCACGCGCGACAACACCAAGACGGGCAACATGGACGACAGCTTCATCGAGATCCCCAAGAAGCGCAGCGCCCAGTTCAACGAGATCACCATCAAGCTGCCCGCCAACGTGGTGAAAAAGTCCAGCGGCGGGGGGATCGAAGTGGAGTTCCAGATCGCCTCCGCCGGCGCCTACCTCGGCGACAGTGACGGATGGCAGATCACGATCGTCGGCGAGGGCTACGGTCTGGCCAAGAGCATGGTGACCTCCACGGTCAGCCACGAGGAGGGACACGCGTTCTGGCAGGCCCCCAAGTATCCCGACAACGCCGGCAGCCTGCCCAAGAGTTTCAACAACGCCGAGAAGGCCACGCTGAAGGTCTACCAGGACGCCGGCTGGCACTGCTCGAACGGCGCCACACCGTGGGGCGGCGGCATTTATCAGTATGGCCCCTGCGTGATCGCCACGCGGACCGACAAGAAGAGCCGCAAGTGGTGCGGCATCTGCCGCCCCTTCCTGCGGCTCCAGGACATGAGCACCGGCGGCGTAAAGGGCCCCGTTCGGTAAGCCGGCCGAGGCGGCGGTCCCCCGCGGCACCTTGCCGCGGCGGCCGGACACGAGGATGAACCATGAGCACGAGTCAGGAAGTCGCCAACGGCATTCTCAACCTGCTGGATTCGGAGTTCTTCGCGGACAGCCCCAACCTGGGCGAACGCGAGATGAGGCTGGTGCGCTCCGACTTCGAGGGCATCGCCGTCAACGCGCCCGCCGTGATCGACATCACCAAGAGGCAGGCGCTTCCGGTGGTGGTCGGCATCGGCAAGACCACGCGGCGACAGTGGGAGGTCTACGAGCCCAAGAACCTCTCGCTGGTGGCCTGGGACCCGGACACCGCCCAGGTCTACCTCTCCGACGCCTCCCCGCCCCGCGTCAAGAGGCCCCCCGAGGAGATCACCAGCCGCATGCCCCCCGAGCCCGACGAGGAGCCGCCCTATGCGCAGACGGCCTCGGTGAAGATGGCGGTCAGGGCAAAGGACCGCCTTGAGCTGCCGTGGGCACCGGCGCGGCTGCGCCTGGCGGCGGTCCACTTCGACTGGCTGTCCAACGTCGTGCCGGTGGAGTTGAGGGGCGAGCGCGAGCCTGCACGGGGCAAGCTGCGGAAGATCAGCCCCGAGCCCAACCCGCGCGCCGCGGAGGCCGAACGGGGACTGCTGAAGAAGCCGGCCATTCCCCTGCCGTCCTACGAAGCGACGCCGCTGTCGCCCAAGGCGCCGCCTCAGGGGCTGGCGTTCACCGTCGCCTCGAAGCTGGCGGCCTCCACCAGCCTGCCGGTCTACGGCTCCTTCTCGACGCAGGCCCGCCAGTGGCACATCGACCGCTCCGGCACCGTGCATCCGGGCGCGGGGGGCAGGAAGCTGAAGGTGGTGGCCGTCGTTCCCGTCACGCTGCTGGTGTTCACGCTGGACCTGCCCCTCCCGAAACGATTCGACTGGGGCGTGCCCGTCTACGCCGAGGGTCCGGTGGAGGCGGGCAGCACCATCGCCGGCCAGTTCGCCATCGATGCGCTGCGGGGCGGCACGACCCGACTGGCCTCGGGCCAGCACACGGCATACGTCGTGTTCGACTCGGGCATCTACGGGCCGCAGCCGTTCAGCATCTGAGCGGCGGCAAAATCTTTTGACAGCGGCTCGGGCGGCGCCATAGACTTGCCTCCTGCGTGACCGGGCAGGGACCCGGTGCATGGTTTGGTTGTGCGCCGGAGCGGAGGGCTCCGACCTGCTCCAGTCAGAATGCGAAGGGAACGTGCGCATGTCCGGTGCCGAGACCAGGGAGAACCTTGAGAGGGTTCCCGAAGGCTACGCCGCCGTCGCCGTGCAGGAGTCGCAGGAAGCCGCCCCGCTGCGCATCTGCGTGCTGGCACGCCCCACCGCCGAGGCCATGGGCGGGCACCTGGTCGTCCTGCGCGAGCTGATCGACGGGCGCGTGCTGCTGGGCTGCCTCGTCGACGCCGGCGGCGTCGTGCAGCAGTGGCTGGAGCTGTGGATACAGGACACCTCCGGCCTGGACCAGACGGCCGCGGGCTGCCGCGAGAGCCTGACCAACTCCGTCCTCGACGGGCGCTGGACAAGCTGCTTCCGCGCGCTGGAGGAGATCGACCCCACCAGCGTCATCCGCACCGGCTGGGAAACGGACAACCCGCTGCCGACGTTTCTGGACCCCTCCTCCAAGCGCCCCATGCATCCCGTCGATCCGCAGAGCGGCAAGCAGTGGCAGCTCTGCCGCGACGACGCCCTGCTGGCCTCGCGAAAGCTGCCCATCTACTCCAACTCGCTGCACCGCTACCTCTACCTGCCGGAACTGGGCGAGCAGACGCCCTTCGTGGCCGTCACGGCCGGGGCGCCATCGGGTGAGTCGGTCCTGGCGGCGACGGAGCAGACCGGCGGACGCCGCGGGCTGGTGCCGCTGAACCCCGCGGCGGGGCTGATGTTCGTGCGCGTGCACAGCCCCGTCGCCTTCGAGCCGTTCATCGACTTGCTTTCCGGCGGCTCGTGGGACGGCGTCTTTCACGGGCGCAGCAGCCTCGACCTGGGGCCCACCTGGCGGGCGCTGAAGAACAGCGACCCGGCCCTGACGGGCGGGGGGTGGCTCTTCCTCGGCCGCCACGGACGCAGCGGGCGGATGGTCGAGTCGTTCCACCTGAAGCTGCGTCTGCTGGCCGACGCGGTTTCGGCCGTGCGCGACGCGGTGCGGGTCCAGCAGCGTCCGCTGCTGAACATTTCGGCGGGCAGCTTCGCGGTGCGGCTGGCGTCGCCGGGGGCGGGGCTGCCGTTTTTGTGGACGGCCCGCGCGACGCTGACGGACCCGGGCGACGCGATGGCGCTGCCGATCCGCACGAGCGACGCGCAGTACTTCCTGCGGGCGGCGGGAGCGGGGGCGTCGGTGTACCGTCCGGAGTCGGCCGGCCAGCCGGTCCGCGGGCGCGGGACGGTGCGCATCCGCCAGGTGCTGCCGGAAGTCGGCGGCGCGACGGTGGTCGAGGGCACGTTCGTCACGCAGGAGCGATTCCGCGCGGCGCGGTACGACCTGATCTGGCTGCGGCTGGGGCTGAGCTGCGGGCGGCTGGACCTGTACGGGCAGCTCGAGCAGGAGGCCGCCCTGGCGGCGGGCGAATGGCGCTTCCGCACGATTCCGCAGCGGTTCGGCCAGGACGTGGTCGCGGCGCTGCACGCGGCGGAGGGCGTGCCGGTCGGCGAGACGCCCTTTGAAATCGTGCCTCTTCTGAGCACTCCCTGCGACCTGTATTCGCTGGCGGTGCTGCTGGTCCGCAGCCTGCTGGTGAACGCGCACACCACGCTGCCGGTGGCGCTGGACGAGATGATCAGCCTGGCGCGACAGGTGGCCTCCACCCACGAGGAGTCGCAGGCGCTGGGGCTGCGGATCCGCACGCTCTTCGAGGGCGACGAGCGCTGGGGCCAGTCGCTCGGGCCGCAGCGCCTGGTCAACGACGAGATGGCGCCGGCCGAGGCGTTCGACCTCATTCCGGCCGAGGTGTGGTTCGACACTCTGGGTGCGATCGTGCGCGTGCTGCCGGGCATCGGGCCGGACAGCATCGCCAAGGACTACGGCGACGCCCCGCCGGGCGGGATCCACAAGGTCTTCGACCGCGTGCTGGAGGACCTGAAGGCCCTGCTGGTGCGGACGCGAAGCCTGATCGTGATCGACTGGCGTTATAACCGGGAGGTGCACGCGGTGATCCGCAGCCGCGTGGTGGGTGTGGGTTGAGAAGCAGAGCGGTTCGGGTCGATGTAACGTGTATGGTCCAGTGCGGGCCGGCAGAGGCCCGGGCCGAAAGCCAAACCAGCAAGGAGAGCCGAGATGAAACGGGCAATGGCGGCGTTGGGAATGGTGTGTCTGGGCGCGGCGATGGTCGGATGCGAGGGGCCCTACAACGTCGTGGTCAAGCTGGACGACAAGGACGTGGGCCTCAAGGACAACATCGGGACGGCCAGAGCGGTCGAGATCAACATCATCGCCGTCAACGACGTCGAGCTGCCCCAGTGGGAACAGGTGTCCATGAACGAGTACTGGGAGCCCGACAACGCCCTGCGCAAAAGCGCCAAGAAGATCGTCATGAAGTTCGGGCAGGACCACCCCGCCCGACAGGTGCTCACCCGCCAGGACAAGGCCTGGAAGGACTGGCCCGATGACTACAAGAGGGCCCACCTGCTCATCCTGGCGTCGCTGCCGTGGATCCACAAGGACCAGCCCGGCGGCGCCGACCCCCGGCGGATCATCCTTCCCCTCAACCCGTGGATGTACGACTGGTCGCTCTGGCCGGGAGAGGAAGGCAAGACGATCCCCATCCTGATCCAGTCCGGCGGGCTGCGCTGCCTGCGGCAGCCGAAGAAATAGTGCCGCCCGCGCAGCGACTGCGCCGGGGAAAGGACGAGCGTCAATGGCCGTGTTCGGCGGATACGAGACCGTGCGGGAGCTCTACCGCGGCGGTCTGGCCTCGTCGTCCACGGCGCGGAAGGCGGGCGGCGGCGCGGAGGCATACGTCGTCAAGTGCCTCAGCCCGCTCGGGGCCGAGATGACCGCCGAGCAGGCCGAACGCCAGGTCGAGGCGTTCCTGGAAGGCGCCCGCGCCCACCAGCAGGCCGTCCGCAGCGGCGCCAAGCATTGGGCCGCGCTGCACGAGCTGGGCAAGGCCGACGGCGGGGCGTTCTTCGTCACCGACTACCACCCCAGGTCGATCCGCCACCTCGTGCGCGGGCAGGTCAAGCTCGACGGACGCGGCATCCACGCCCTCGTCACCGGCGTCATCGAGGGACTGATCGAGTTCCAGGCCGCCTGCAAACGCCCACACGGCAACCTCAAGGTCTCCAACATCCTGCTGGCCGGCAAGGGCGGGCTGAGTTCCTCGGCCGTCCTGCTGACCGACCCGGCGCCCTCGGCCGACATCGACCCGAAACTGGGCGACGTGCCGGACTTCCACGCCATCGGCGAGCTGATCTACCAGCTCGTGCTGCTGCGGACCGGGCGGGCGATGGGCGGCTGGCCCGCTCCCGAAGGCGCCGAATGGACCCGCCTGGGGCGCAACGGCGAGAACTGGCGCCAGCTCTGCAACCGCCTGCTGAATCCCAACCTCTCCCCGGGCCTGCTGAGCCTGGAAGACCTGGCCGGGGACGTGCGAAAGCTCCGCGAGGGCAGGAAGATTTCTCCCGTCTTCGCGGTCGTTGCGCTGGTGGTGCTGCTGGTGGGCGCGGCCGGGGGCGACTACACCCTGCGCGGCCCCAACAGCATCGTGGGCAAGCTGTTCGCCCCCGGCGGCGGCAGCACCGTCGTCGACCGGGCCGACTGGGACCGCCTCTGCGCCGAGTACCGCGGTTGGTACACCACGCTGCGAAACGAGGTGGGCGAGCAGGACGTGGAAAAGTGGGCCGCCGACCCCTACCTCAAGGGCAAGGTCCTGCCCGTGCTGAAGCCGGTCCTGTCCGGCCAGGTGGAGGTCAGCCCCCACCGCATGGCCCCGCCCGGAACGGACTTGCGGTTCTGGTCGCCCACGGCCGAGGCGGTCGAGAAAAGTTCGGCCGCCCTGAAGGCCCTGGCGGCGGCCCGGACAGCTCTGGAGAGCGAAGGCTGGCCCGCGCTGGCGGACGTGAAGCAGTCGGCCGAAGAGTACTCCCGCCACGGTTGGGAGGCCCCCGCCGCCTACCTGCGCAAGTTGGCGGCGATGAACGGCGAGCAGGCCGCCCGGCGCGTGGCGGGCATCCTGCGGGTCCGTCCGATGCAGCAGACGGTCCGCCAGCGCTGGGGCGACGTGGTCAAGCTGGCCGAGCAGATCGCCGCGTGGGGCGGTCCGGGCCTCACCACGGAACGCCTGGAGGAGTACGCCCGTAGCGAGACGGGCTCCTCGGCCGACCAGGCCGGGCCGGAATGCCTGACGGAACTGGATGGCAAGCTGAGTTCCCTGCTGGCCGAGGGCGGCCTGCTGCGGGAGCTGGAGGCCTTCGTGAGCGGCCCGCAGGCCAAGCAGCTCGACATGGGAGAGGTGCGCAAGAACTCCCCGTTCCAGCTCGCGGCGGGCGAGAAGATGACCGACGAGGTGCTCCGGCGCGGCTTGGCGAAGCTGCGCGGCGGCACATACGCGCCCCGGCCGGACCCGCGCACGCCGCAGTGGCGCGCCGGCGTCAACGACACCCTGGCCGCGCTGCGCAGCGACCGTAAGAACGTCGCCGACGAGGCCGCCAAGCTGCTCCAGAGCGCCAAGATCGACGCCGAGGACCGTCGGCAGATTCAGGCCGTCGCCCGCGACGTCGAGGCGACGCAGACCCGCCTGACCGGCGCCGCCGAGCTGCTGGGCAAGGTGCTGGGGCCCGCGGCGTATGATTCCGGAACGCGCCAGACCGTCGACGAGGGGATGCGCAGCCTGGAGGGCGACGTGAAGGGCGCCGGCGAGGCCGTGCGCCAGGCGGCGCGGCGCCTCAGCGACGTCCGCAAGAGCATCGCCGCCAAGCTCAGCCGGTCGTGGTCGGATTACGTGGCCGCGCTGCGGGGGCGCCAGCGGGTCTCGCCGACCGGCTCGGCGGAAGTCGACGCCGCCTGGGTGGCGCGCCGCGACGCCCTCATCGCCGCCGCCGAGCCGACCAAGGACGTGGCCTCGCTATCGGCCAAGACGGATCGGCTGGAGGCGTTCCTGCGCGACCTGGAGTCGCCGCTGGCCGGCGAGCTGCCGAGGAAGGTCGAGGCGCGCCCCTGGTGCGGCGCCCTGCTGACACCCGAGGAGCTCCAGCGGCGCCGCAGCGCCGCCATCCAGAGCATGCTGTCGTACGTCAACTGGGACAGCGTGGTGGCCGGCGGGAAGGACGCCGATTTCGCCTCCCGCAGCCAGCAGGTCGTCAAGGCCTACGACGCCTGGCGCAACGGGCTGGTGGACCTCGTCGAGGGCTTCAACCGCGTCGAGGACCTGCTGCGTCTGGGCTTCCTGACGGGCGAGAAGCCCCCCGCCGGCGGCACGCTCGGCGAGGCCTACGCCGCCCAGCAGGGCTCGGCCATCCTCAAGGATGCCGCCGTGGCGAAGGCCGTGGCGCCTCTCGTCAGCCGCGTCGAGGCGCTGAAGGTGGTCGAATCCGCCGGCGACAAGGCGGCGCTGGTGAAGCTGGCGTCGGCGGCCACGCAGGACCGCTTCGAGGCCGCCCGGGTCGCGTGGCGCCGGCTCGGCGAGGTGGGCAAGCCCTGGCCCGGCACGCGCGCGGAGGTGGGACAGGAGCTGGAGTTCGAGAAGAACCTGGCCGCGGTCTACGACCTGGTTCGCGACGAGGCGCGGAAGGCGGCCCTGAAGAAAGAGCTTGCCGCAGGCGGACCCGGGCGGTGGCGGGCCTACTTCCTGGCGTGCAGCGACCCGGCCGAGATCGAGGACGCCGCCGCCCGGATGGGGCCGTTCGGCCTGGACCGCGCGAAGGCGGCGTCGTTGTCTCCGGCCGTGGGCTACCGGCTGCTGATGCACGAGTTCCGTCGTGCGGTGGGGCCTCAGGCCGCCGCGGCCGAAGACGGCGCCGTTCAGGCTGCCGTCGCGAACTTCCAGAAGGCCGTCGCCGCCCTGGGCGGCGGGTTCGCCAAGCGGCCGGACGTGTCGGCCCTGCTGGCGAAGCTGGAGGAAATCCGCACCGCCTCGGGCGGGGGCGTGGACCTGACGAAGGCCGGTCCCGCCCTGGCCGGATGGGCCAAGAGCGAGGAGACCGAGGGAGCCGTGACCTACTCCTGGGAGGGTCGCGGCAGGCGCCTGTCGTTCCGGCGTGCCGAGCCGCCCGGCGGCAAGGCCTGCTTCCTGAGCACCACCGAGGTGCCGGTGGGGCTGTTCATCGACGTGGTGATGGGCACGCGGAAATGGCCGGAAGTGAGCCGCCTGCTGCGCAACTACGACCCCACCGTGGAGGACCCGCGCGAGGGCCCGCGCGTCTGGCGCCTGGAGAGCGGACGGATCGCGCTGGGCGAGAAGTGGCTGTTCACCAACCCGGCGATGGGAGAGGACCCGGCGGGCTATTACCCGCCCGGCCGCCGCCCGTCGAAGATCGAGCCGGACCACCCCATGCAGCAGGTCACGCTCGGCGCGGCGATGTACTTCGCGCGCCTGCTGGGCTGCCGGCTGCCCAGTTCGGCCGAATGGCAGGCCGCCCAGCAGATCAACGCCCGTTCAGGCGCCTCGGCGCTGCCTAATCTGCGCGACCAGACGTGGGCCGCCCAGAGGGACTTCGCCTTCTCGCTGGAAAGCCAGGGCAAGGCCGGGCCGGAGTTCTACGCCGACGCGGGGATCTTCTGGCCGAAGGGGATGCGCGACCGCAAGGAGGGCAAGGCGGCCACCATCGTCTCGCAGAACGACGGGGTGTTGTGGTTCGCGAAGGTCGGCTCCGACACGCAGCGCCCGTTCGGGCATCTGACGGGCAACGTGGCGGAGTACGTCTACGAGGACCCCGACGCGATGAGCAAGCTGAGCGCCGCGGGGGCCGACGACATGCGGAAGTTCCTGGAGACCGGCGCCGCCGCGGCGCGCGTCATCGGCGGCTCGGCCCTGTCGGCGCCGGAGGTCCCGCTCGACAAGCCCCAGGAGATCGAGGCCACCGGCGCCAAGGACGGCTTCGCCGACGTCGGCTTCCGCCTGGCGTTCTTCGCCGGGCGGGAGCGGCTCCAGGGCCGGCTGTGGCGCCTGCTGGCCGCGGCGCCCGCGCAGGGCTACCTGACGCAACTGGGCCCCTGAAACGGCGCGCGGCGTCCGCCCGCCAGGACGACGGCTTGAGCGGGCTGCGCGCGGCGACTATATTGGCCGGAGGCGCCGCCCGTGGCCGGAACGGGTCCGGGACTCGCCGGGCGGCGATGCGGATCCCTTGAGGAAAGGGCCAATACGGTGAACGGTTCATCCGGCAAGCGGGCGCAGCTCGTGGCGGCCACGGCGAATCGCCTGCGCCTCGTGCAGGCCGACTTCGCCGACCAGGCCGGCGAGGTGCGCCGCGACTACCTTAACGAGGAGCTGGAGCGGGCGCTGGCCAACATCGTGCCCGACCAGCGCCAGGACTTCCTCAAGGAGCTGATGGAGCAGTTCCCCTCCTGGGACGCGCGGGTGGAGGTGCAGCTCCGCAAGGAGGAGACCACCGACCGCACGCTCATGGACGAGAAGGAGCTGAAGGACCCCAACTTCCTGGTGGCGCGGCTGATCAGCCTGGCCCCGTCGCTGTCGGAGCAGGACCGGCGGGTGCTGGTGGAGCGCCTGCGCGAGGCGAACCTGGCGTCGCTGTCGCAGGCGAGCTGGTCGGAGGAGGCCGCCGGCACGCTGCGCAAAGGGCTCCGCATGGCGCCCGCCGACGCGATCGACCCGACCCGTGCCGTGGAACTGCTGGCGATGCTGGTGGAGCTGGCGACCAAGCTCGACCAGCTCGTCTGGAGCAGTTGGAAGCGCGTCGCGCCCAAGAGCACCATCCGCCGCGGGCAGAACCTCCAGCTCACGCTGCAGGCCTTCCTGGCCGGCAGCGGCGATGTCCCGCGCGGACAGGTCGCCGCCGACCTGGAGAAGCTCCGCCAGCTCATCGCCTCGCTCGTCTCGGCCATCGGCCAGGCCGGACGCCAGTTCGCCGGGCGCCACCTCGCCCGTTTTTCGCCCATCGAGATCGAGGCCCTGGCGGGCATGGAGGGCGGGGGCTTTCTGGTCAGCAAGGAAGTCAAGTGCTGGCGGAAGTACATGGAGCTGGCCGGCACGCTCAACGAGGCCGCCATCGAGAGCGAGATCATGGAAACCATCGCCAACTACGCGGAATCGCTGATGAAAGGGCTCGGCCGCTGAGGCCGGGTGAACCGCCATGCCCGGACAAGTGCACTGGTACGAGGGCCTGTTCCTTCAGCCGCACCAGCTTCAGTGCATGCAGCGCGGCGCCCTGGACGTGCAGGCGGCGGAGCGCCGGCTGGGCTGGGCGTACCCCTACGGGCTGCTGGAGGCGAAGTTGTCGGCCGACGGGTTGGAGAACCTCATCGTCCAGTTCGATCGTCTGCGGGCGATCATGCCCAGCGGGCTGGTGGTCGATTTTCCCGACAGCGCCGACCTGCCCGCGCTGAACATCAAGAACGCCTTCGAGGCCTCCAGCAACCCCTTCCAGATCCTGCTGGGCGTGCCGCTGTGGTACGCCAGCCGCGGCAACACCATCGAGCGCGGCGAGCAGGCCGACTGGCGGATCAAGCGCCTCTACCGCGTCGAGGAGATCGATTGGGCCGACGAGAACACCGGCGAGAACCCCCAGCCGGTGCTGCTGCGGAAGGTCAACGCCCGCCTGCTGCTGAGCGACGACGACCGGACGGACCTGGAGGTGCTGCCGCTGCTGCGGATCGCCCACGCCACGGGGGAGGAAAGCGGCCTGCCGCGGCAGGACCCCGGCTATGTGCCGCCGTGCATGGTGCTCGCCGCCAGCCCGGTCCTGCGCGAGATGGTGCGCGACCTGGCCAACCAGGTGGAGGCCAGCCGGGGCGAGCTGGTGCTGCAGCTCACGCGCGGCGGGTTCAGCATCGACGCGATGCGGGGCCTGCAGTTCGAGCAGATGATGCGCCTGCGGACGCTGAACCACTACGGCGGGCGCCTGCCGGCGCTGGCGGCGGCGCCCAACGTCGCGCCCTTCGCGATGTACCTGGAGCTGCGCGGGCTGCTGGGCGAGCTGGCCGCCCTCATGCCCGACCGCGACCAGTACGACTGCGCCGCCTACGAGCACGAGGCGCCGCTGGTGTGCTTCTCGGAGCTGTGCGCGAAGATCCGCTCGCTGCTGCGCGGCGCGGTGGCGCCGAGTTACATCAAGGCGGACTTCAGCCGCGAGGGGCGCATCATGGTCGCCGCCCTCAGCGACGAGCAGCTCACCCGCCCCAACGAGTACTTCCTGGGCATCAAGACCAAGACCGACCCCCGGGCGCTCTGCCAGCTCGTCGAGGACGGCGACAAGTTCAAGCTCATGGCCAAGACGCTGGTCAACCAGCGCATCTGGGGCGTCCGCCTGGCCGAGGAACGCCACCCGCCGCTGGAGCTGCCCAGCCAGGTCGGCCTGCACTACTTCCGCCTCATGCGGGCCGACAGCGTCCGCATGTGGGAGCGCATCAAGCAGGAAAAGACCGTCGCCCTGCGATGGGAAGGCATCGAGACGTCCGATTTTGAAATCGCCCTGTACATGACGGTCCCCTCCGGAGACAAGGCATGACCCTTCTGGAACTCTGTGAGCCGCTGTTTCAATACGTCTGCCGGCTGAACCGCTCCGGCCGAAAGGGCGGCAGCTTCGAGCCCTCCCGCGTCCGCAGCGAGATCCAGGCGATGCTGGACGACATGCGGTCGAAGTCCGCCGCCGACGGCAACCTGACCAGCCAGTTCGAGAAGATCGAGCTGCCGCTCATCTTCTTCGTGGACTTCATGATCAAGGAGTCCAGCCTGCCGTTCGCCCGGCAGTGGAAGGAGATGGCCTACGAGCGCAACGAGCTGGCCGGCGACGAGAAGTTCTTCGACCTGCTCGACGAGACGCTGGCCGACCCCACGCAGGCCGCCACCGAGCGCCTCGCCGTCTTCTACGCCTGCCTGGGGCTGGGCTTCACCGGCTGGTACACCGGCCAGCCGGAGTACCTCCGCAAGAA
>Ga0172362_10002255_pt1 | contig 16778 bp, 24 predicted proteins | sample LakKivs1_kivu2a2_FD_114534 | JGI IMG/M metagenome (GOLD analysis project Ga0172362, IMG submission 114534) | Sediment microbial communities from Lake Kivu, Rwanda - Sediment s1_kivu2a2 | ecosystem: Environmental > Aquatic > Freshwater > Lake > Sediment | place: Rwanda: Western Province, Lake...
ACGTGATGGAGGCATTACCAATTTCACTGAAATTATACCCATCACCTGAATACAAACGCAGAGTGAGATTCGGACTCACGACTTCGGGGTCATCACTTTCAATGGCGGAAAAACGAGAATCACTGTCGACATACATGTCGACATAGCCGTTGGGGTCTGGATCAAGAGTCCCCGTCAACGTATAAGTAGACCCATTGAAGGTGTAGACCAGGATACCTGACCCACCTGACCCATAATCGATGTAATCATTCAGGACATACAGGAAATTGCTCGTTGCCTGTACCTGAATAGGTCCACCTCCAGACCCAGGATCTTCGCCATAGACATCGCGTTGATGAAGCAGATTCAAAGTTGCCACAAAACCCCCTGGTCGTTAATGGATCTTGGTCTCAAAATGGATGACCGTGTTCATAGAATTCCTGACTATCTCATGACACAGCCTTCTTGGCTTTCTCGATCTCTTTCTTCTTGATATCTTCTCTGCGAATATCGGGCAGATCGCCATGCTCGTAGGCCGAGTTATTCTCTGTGGCGTCACGAACCTCGAAATCCCCGCTCAGGAGGTCTTTGCGTGCTGCTGATTCAGAGGGGTAATAGCCGGATTCCCGGCTTCCAGGTTCATCCCAATCACTGCCTTTTTCCCTGTATGACCGGCCGATGTAGTACCCGGCCCCCGAGTGCATTACCTTGAGGTCGGAATACCCTAAATCTACTGCGATCCTGCCTTCGAGCTTATCGCTGATCCGATCCAAGGCCAGAGCTATGACCGGATTCACGGGCTCGATCTCATTGGCAATAGCATCCAGCCTAGCAGCGAGTTTGGGTTCCATAACGGTCTTTCCTTGGGTTGTTCTGATACCCTTCTCGATGATATTCAGGCCGTGCAAGACGGCATCGAGGTCTCGAAGTGCTTTGGGATCCGTAGTCTTGGACCGGGCCTCATCGAGGTCCTTACGGATATCTTCGAACACGGACATCAGGTTGGCGGCGATCCGGCTAAGATCTGCGGCACTCTTGTTCGTCGCTTCTTTGACGAAAAATGACACTTGTGTATCCCCATCGAACTTCTGCTGCAGCTGTTCAGGACTGACGTTCATGACTTCGACGAGGCCTTCATTCAGGGCCCCATCTTCGAACTTGAAGGATGTACCGGTTTTGCGTCCGGCTTCCATCTTGAATCCGCCGCGGGGCTTGATGGCTACTATTTCGGCGCCATCGAGGTCCAAATAGGCGGCCATGGTCTTGAGGTTGAATTCCGCCTTGTACTTGCCCATGGTGACCTTAACCGTAGAACCGTCAGACGACACATGGCCGGGCCCAGAGCGCCCAGTGCCGGCTTGCATGTACCGGGCGAGGCGTTCCTGACTGATGTCAGAGGACTCCACACTTATGAAAGCTGAGTCTTCTTCAAAAAAGCCCTTCAAGGGATCCTTGATTTCCTGACCGGCGGATCTGTTGATGAACGACATGAAGCGCTCCCAACTGACAATTCCGGAAGGCGAGGTGAATTTCTTCATAGTCTCGAGATCCTTTTCGATTCTCTTGATACGGGCTGCGGATGATTTTCCTTCAAGTACAGTTCTCTTGTACTCCTCGTATTCCTCGGGGGAGGGGAATCGATCCCGGTACTTCCTGTCCACTTCCTGGTGGGATCTCTGGGCTTCTTCCTGTGATTCCTGTTGGGCCTGTCCTTTTTCTTCCTGCCTTCTGGCATCGGTCTCTTTGGCTTTGGCGGTTGCTTGCTCGAACCACTTGTCAAGTTCCGCTATGGAGGGGTCTTCGTGATTGGTAATACTGAGGTCGCTGGAATTCAGAATACCTTTTCTGGCTCCTTTTTCAAACTCGACATAATTGGTCTTCTTGGAGGGGTCAACAATGCAACCCTCAAAGTTTGGGGGGAGGTGACTTTCCCAGTCTGACCCGGGTGCAACCTGGAAGGTGAATACAGGGATCAGAGCCTGTGCTGCGGCCTTTCCAAACTCTTCAGGAGACCGCCCAATGGCAACAAATGGCCCTTTCTTGATCATCCCAATCAACTTGAGCCCGGAGTATTTATGCTTCAATGCTCCGACCAAATGCTCCTTCTCTTCAAGGTAGCTCTTCCGCGTGCGGTAATCGCTTACCAACTCACCGTAGGCACCTGCCCCCATGTATCTGGCGAGCCGATCGGCGGGAACCTCCTCAGAAGCAATTCTATACTTCACCCTTTTTTCGTCATCCGGCTCATTCCAGATGGATTTGTGATCTCGGGGATAGGTACCCTCCACGTAAACATCGTGACCAGAGTGACTCCTGCCACCCGAAGAGGTATCCCTACTGAACGAGGAAGGTTGTATGCAAAAACGTATACCACTTTTCTCCTCGTACTCCTTGACTTTCTGGACCCAATCCTTATGCGGAATCTTTTTCAGATCCCCCACAAGATCAGCAAGTAGACTGCGCTCTTTGGGGGTCAGGTCTCTCTCGTCTCCTGTCCAAGCAAGTTTCGTGGAAGCCTCGCACTCTTCACAGATTCCTTCGTAGGAGTCCTTAGGGGTTGAGCACCTGCAGGTTCTGGTATTGCCACAGACAACACAGGAGAGTTTCAGACAATGATGCTTACCCTGTGCAGCGTACTCGGCTGTGATCTCGTTCCAAGTTCTCATGATCAGTATCCTTGATAGATTGCATATCCCAGAGTTACCATCTGGTCGTTGAGGTTGACTTCATTATGGATCACTTCGGCCAGATAGCGACCGTATTTCTCAGTTTTGTCCTTGACCGTCAGAACGACGACATGGGAATTGGCTGCAAACATTGCCTTGAGATAATCTCGGCCGGCGATACCTTTTGCTTTCTGTTCCGCGGTCGTGTTGACCCCGAGCTTAGTCTCGTAGGCATTGATCCGATTCAGCCTCAAAGTTGTGCGGATAGCAACGTCCAGCCCAAGGTCTATCAGGACCTCAAGGGTGTCTCCATCGACAACCCGTTCAACTGTGGCGTTGTATTCGTACACGGCTACCCTTTCAGAGCCTGCTTAACCCGAGTCATGAACGTTTCCAGATGAAAAGGCTTTCGCAAAGCTGATTCCCCAGGGGGAATATTTCTGGCTGTGATCAACATGACCTTAGCTGATGGGTGTCTCCGGGAATAATCCTTGACAAACATGTCCCCCCGGTCAGCGTTCAGGTATATGTCAACCACCAAAAGATCAAAATCCCTGTGCAAATTGTAGGCGCCCTGAATCGAATATGCTCCTAACGCCTCTGCGAATCCATCCTGATTGATAAACTCGACGAGAAGGTCGACAATCTGTTTATCATCATCAAGTACCAATACCAATGGCTTGGTAGTCTTCTTTTTCTTGGCTACCGCAATCAATTTATCCCCGGATGCCTTCAGGGAAGTCACTTCTTCGGCTTCTCCTGCTTAACAGGTTGCGGTTGCTCGACCGGTTGAACTTGATTCTGATACATGGGCACGTGTGCCGGCTGGATGACCTTGACATACCAATTCGTAGCCATGTTGAAGAATATCCAGATCAGACCGGCACCGATCACGATCAATATCCACATGAAGAAGCGGCGAATGTTCGAAATGACCTTGAGCAGCCCGGACTTCTCAATCCTGTCGATGAAATCCACCAAAGACTTAGACAGCTTGGCCTGTTCCTCGCCCTGTTTCCGGTTCAGCTCCACGACGTCGATCAGAGATTTCATCAACTGTTCATGAGCCTTAGCCGTGATCTCATTGCCGGCTTTGACGTCCTTCACCAGCGCGGTCAGTCCCCCCTCGAGATGCATCTCGGTCTCGGCGATGGCCGAGAGGGACTCTGTGATGAGTTCGATGTCCTTGTCTTTACTGTTGGCTGTCATAGTCAGTCCTTCGATTACAGGATTCCATCGAGCACTTTTCGACGAACACGTTCCAGAACAGCATCAAGATTCTCCGCAGGACCCCGAACACGGAATCGCAGGTTCTTCATGATTTCATCTACAGCCCTTTCGGCCTCTTTGCGGTCCGTGTTGTATCCTGGAAATTTTTTCAGGACCTTCCGATAGTGGGCCTTGCCGTCCGGAGACAGAGCATAGCTCATGTAAATGCTCTGGGCATTCGAGTCCAAAAAGGCATCGTCAACCATTCGCTTAGCCATGACCAACAGAGGAGTTTTTCTGTTCCATGTGTTGATCAACCGCAGATCAAAGTCAGAGTAGTCATCCTCTACGAAATGGGTCCGTTTGACCTCAGCCAGATGGATGGCATCTCGACACTGATTATCGCGAATCTCCAGATAGTCTCCCCAGCTGAACCCGTCCCGTCTGTCACTGAGCAAACATGCCGACGTTCGAACGTTCCATTCATCCTCAAACTCTTTGCTGGAATCATAGACCAGATATCCCATGGGCCGCCCGTTATCAGTCTTGAACACTACCCGGTACTGACCCCCAAAATCCCGGCCCTCCCAACGAACGCGATGTCCTTGGGGAATGATATGCTTCTCAAACTTGACCTCACGGGGGGCAAAAACGACACCCCCTGAGGCGGTCAAAGTCGTGGCAAGGCTTCGCAGCACAGAGGCAACAGAGGTTCGCTGATAGATGACCTCAAGCGGGAGACCTCTTTTGATTGCACGCCAGAATTGCCCCATCATGCCCTCTTTTTCTGCCCGATGCTTCTCAAGTTCCTGCTTGAGTTCCTCTGCATGTTCTGCCACTTGTTTCTTGAACTTCTCCTGCCACCCCTTGTCCTTGAATCGGTTCTTTTCGGGGTTGTAAGCCTTCAAGAAAGTCTCATAGAGCCCCTGAGCGGTTGGACTTGGTTCAACCCGACGCCGGAACAAATTCTGGAACAGAGCTTCTTTCGAACTCATATGTAGCTCGGCTGGGCACGGATGCCCTGACTTACTGTTGTGAACGGAGCGATGATTTCATGGGCATAAGTCCCATCAACCTTCTGCCACCTCCAGCGCAATTCATACTTTCCGGGCTGGTCCGGGGCATACATATTGGCATAGAATGACCCGACCTGCGGATTCAGAGCCGGCCGCAATCCATATTCTTGCATCTGTTTGGGGTCCCCCGAAGACGGGGTCAAGTACCATACGCTGTAATTGACCCACAACGGGTTGAACGATCGCACCGTATAGGTCCCGTCCTCGAAAGTCCCATCGACGTTGTTCCATCCGAAATAGGACCCTTCTTTCAGACACAGAGTCATATCGCTGGACGCCAGAAGCTGTCCTTGAACAAATGAGGCATCTCCGGGGACTCTTGTGGAATCACCAACCAACACGCCGTCCAACGATGCTTGATGGAGCTGATCAATCCCGGTTAGAACACCAAATTCCGTGGAGGCTCCGGTGAACAAGGCCTGATGAGGCCAATCCAAGGATAGGAAGCTACCCCGGGTTTCCAAACTACCCGGCAGCTGAGCTTCTGATGGGCCATCGACTGCCCAGAATGTTCCTGACACAGAAGCCACGACACCCCCGTGTTCACGGTACTATGTAGCGTCCTGAGGTCACTGATACGATCGTCCCGGAGCTGATGACGTTTGAGCCCAGATTCAGTTCACTACTGCCATCAGATCCTACTGTTCCGCCCCATACAAATGTGGAATCCCGGTTCACAAAGCCAAATGTTGTTGCGGTTCCATCCAATAGTGCAGTAGCATCGGAGATGGGATTTGCCATGGATGTGCCATCAATGGCTGGAAGGAACGCGGGGTTTGCACACACGAGTGAGGCGATGACGGAGGAGTCCGAGGACCGATAGAGCTGGAGGCGCCCGGAGGGCCAACCAAACCATCCTGTCGAGGTCTGATCTATCAGGTCCGTGACCGCATTGCAGGCGGCATTCTTAGCCGCGGTCGACTTCGTTACCATCGGGTTCATCCTCCATCGATTCCATTTCCAGAACCAATTCAATATCAAGCATGATGGTTTTCTTCTCGGGGTCGATTCGTGGCATATAATCAAGTTGCTCTTCCCATATTGCCGTGTCTTCGAGCTCGACCTCACTGCCCTCGTAGTAGAGCCTGGCATGACCCTTGAGCTGTTCGTGGATGACTTCGGTCAACTGATCCCGGTGCCGGTCGACCCACTCCCCAATAATGTAGTTGAGCGTCCGGTAGCTGTCAGGGATCTGGCCTGTGTAGCTGATCCGAACCCCGGCCCAGATATCAAGGTCCTCGGGGTCTTCTTCAGGTTTCAGGTTCTCACGAGACAGATCATCAAACTCGATGAACTTGAACTCATCGGAGATCGAGAATTTCTGACTAGCCTGTATCTGCCGGATGTAATCGATCAACATCTGGAACTCCTATGCGCTCAAGACTTGACGGGATACCTGATTCAGCACAATTGGGGTCACCGGTGCCGCGGTGTAAGGCTTGATGTCATTGTCCCATACCTTACCGAAAGTACTGGCCGAGAAATCATACGTGGCGCCCCAGCCGACCGAGAGATTTGTCGTGCTATCCAATGTCCACGACAGGGTCTGCTGGAAATGACCTGCACGGGGGGTCACGATATCTTTCTGCCCATAGTTGGTTTCGTTGGTAGCCATGTTAGATTCCTTTATCCAAACGGTCACTGATCCTGTCGAGGGCCATAGGCCAAATAGAGCCGGTGTCGATCATATCGACTACGGCATTGCAAGCAGCATTCTTGGCCAGCAGGGACTTGGTCACCATTACTTGACTTCCTTCAAGCCGGTGAGACTCTCGAATTCCTCAGGAGTGTATTCAACAGAGATTCTATCAACATTGAACCCCAAACCAGTCGGAGCACTCTGTAAAAATCTCTTCAAGTCGCTCATCTCCATGTATGCACCGTCTGTTTTGAAAATCGCGAGAACCTTGTCGCCACTCTTTTCAACTAAGGTCTCTCGAAAGCTTGACGGTTCTCTAAGGTCAAAAACATGCTTGAAAAAAGGCCAGATATCCTTCTTCAGCGCTTCCTGCTGATCAGGTGTCACGGGGATATCGGTAGCAAAACGTTCCAGCCGGTCACTGATCCTGTCGATAGCCAGAGCTATGTCCGGTCTCACGGGTTCGATCTCAGAGGCTATACGGTCGAGGCGCTCTGTGGCCTTGATTGGACGCGGCCGGGTTTGCATCACCGGTTCGATCTCCGAGGCGATTCGGTCGAGACGATCAATGATTGAGGACTGTTTGACTTGGCTGCCCGGATTTGAATAGGGCGGTTTTGAGAGCCACTCCAAATTCTTAAACTGCTCCGTGGCTTGCGTTTTGAAAAGGGTGTAATGGTCTCCTACAGCACTAATGTCTTCCTTCTTGAAAGACTCCCCGATCTTATCAACAGTCTTCCAAAAACGCACAAATGAACGTGCTGTCTCAGTTACGTCTTCATCACGCTGAAAACCTTGGTCGGTCTCGGATTCTGTGGCTCTGAGCAGTTCCATATTACCTCACTTGGCTGGAAAGGACGTTATGACAGAGAGACTTCAGAGACTTGATGTTGTCGGCGAAAGTCAGTGCGTCGACCTTGCCATCCCTGGAGAAATACTTTACCTTCATCTCGTTCATCACAGGATTCTTCTCGAAGACGAAATAGACCCGGTGGGTCTTCATGTCTCTTGAGGGCTTGATCATCTTGCACCCCAATGAAATGAAGAATGCCGCCAGATACAGGTCACATGTCTGGAACCCGTCGTCGCCTTCGAACACATCACCGTTGACTAACCCGTTCTCACTCATCTTTTATGCCTTTCCAATATTTCGATCCTGTTCCAACTATACAAATGGCCGCCCTTGGGGGGCGGCCATAGGGCTTACAAACCAAACTGTCTCTCACCAACGCTTATGCGTCGGGCGAGATTGTGACCCGCAGCAGACCACGCTGACGCAGATCCTCGATCACGCCACTGGTGGCACTGAGCATCACGTCCGACGTGCTGACGAAAGTCGCGTCGTGCCCGTACGCCAGATAACGGTCCTGGCCGAGCGTATAGATGCCCTTGCTGCCGCCCAGCGAGCTGCGCTGGCCGATGTCCTTCAGATACACGGGACCCATCGCCGACGTCGCGTTGGTTCCATCGAAACTGACTGCAGTGTGTCCGTAGTTCGCCATACATTCCTCCTCCGGTTCTCAGACCGGGTTATTAGAAGATAATTGGACGTAACCCCTTGATTTCGTTCGCTCTTTTTGAGACCTCCTGATACGTTGAGGACTCAAGAATTCAAGCGGTTACAGTGCCTGATACCTTCCTGGGCGTATTAAGAGAGTATTACGCCCTAAACCGTTGAGTCTGTTATAGTTACCTTGCTAACTGCACTTCCTGCGTATTCGTAGGACGTGAGTTTTGCAGGGGAACCGGCCGCAGTGGCATCAGAGAGATAAACCTTCGTAGATGCCAGATTGGTACCGTCATACGCATACTCGGTGACGGTATTCATGGCGTAGAAGGAATTGGAGTCCGTGATGAGTGCTCCACCGCCGGAAGCCATGAGCTTGACCCAACGCCACTGTTCCTCGCTGAAACCAAACATATTCCGGTTGGATCCGGGGTCATCCTTACGATACTTGATAGTGATGCCCACCGGTGGAATCGTAGCGATTGGAGAGTCCGCAAGGGCACTCTCGACACCACCTGTCACCGTAGTCACCGCGAAGAAGAATTGTGTGTTGGAGAAGTCCAAAGTCGATGCCAAGGACAGGGCCGTCCTGACCCCTTCAATCCCTGCCTCAACGGTAATCTTTCCCACTTCCCCGGGCTTCTGACTGGCGATCGAGAGGACCCCGTTCATGAGCGGAACCAAGGACCCCGAGAGATTGGCAATCCCGACATACAGGTTGTAGCTGTCGACTCCGAGAACCGGGCTCCAGGCAAGGATCAGCTTGCTGGTGGACTTCGAAAGGGCATCAACTGTGGTAGCCATGAATGGACACTCCTCTTACTTCGATGAGATGACGGGACCTGTATAGATCTTGGGACCTTTTTCCTGTTTCTCTTTTTCGACCATGGGCTTGTAACTCTCATGGTCGAGACCACATTCCTTGGCCAGCTTTTGGCAGTCAGCCCAGCTCTCCTGCTCAACGCCGGCAATGTTGGGAGCCACCCGCGGGCCTTTCCAACGCTGTTTCTGACGCTCACTGACACTCTCCCGCTTCTTCATCCGATTGCGGGTTTCTTTCCAATCCATGGCCGGAGTCCCACCCTTGATGATGAACCCGACCCGATTGATGGTGAACTGACGTTCCATACGTCCGCCACATTCGCCACATTCCACTGTGGGGGACTCGGTCATTTTGTGAATGACTTCATCAACCCGGGAGCACTTGGTACAGCGATAGTCATACGCCGGCATGATCTGTTATCCTATGTTTCGGTCCTGTCAATCAATAGAATTGTCAACAGAGACTCGTTTGCAAAGATGACCCTGTTCTCAGGCAGTTTCTTCGAACACAGAATCTTGGCTGTCCACAGAGTCCCCAACGCCTTGTCATCCGGGTCCAGCACTGCCTCATCTATCTCCCTCAGAATCTTCAAAACCGTGTTCGGAGACGCCGCCAGAAACGCTACCATGTTGTCTTCAGATTCCACATATGAGAATCCAAAGTTCAACGCATCACTCAGGTTCCCCGAGAAATCGGCCATGACTCTCGGTGCCGCCAATATCTGGCATATCAAGTCGTTCAAGCAATGATCTCCTCAAGCTGATCCCGGGCTTCAGCTTTCTTTTCCGATGGCCCCTTCAAAATCATAGATTTGAGCCGGTCCGCCACAAACACGGTTGCGCTCTCAGGGAACTTGTAGGCGAAGTATGCCACCGAATCCGGGTCTTCGAGTTCATTGATGAACTTCTTACGCCGCATAGGCGACCACGCCGGCCACCCATGGACTGCTTTCTGAATATCTGGTTCCTGCTCCAGATGCTGCAGATCCTTAGGTATAGTGACCTTGTAATCCGCAGGTTCAATTTTGACCACCCGCGTCTTACGCTCCTTCTTCAATCGTTCCCGTACTTCCTTCGCAACCATGGGCAGCTTATACTGAGAGACGATCGGGATGCAACGCAGCACATGCTTACAGACCGAGAACAAGCCCTTGCTATCACGAACACGAGGTGCCCCGAAAGGGCCCCTTTTCAGCTGAATGGGCCCAAACAGATAGTCCTTCATGTGGGCATTATACTGTGCCCCATAAAAGACCCACGACGGACAATTACAGCTCGTGAAAACATCCAACTTTTTTACATCCCGTTGGGTCCCATCGGGTCTGAATTGGAACACCACTGAATAGGAATCTCCACCCGATGTTGCCTTGAAGGTCCATCGTGCTTGGGCCGGTTCTGCTCGTGCCAGCCGAACAGTGACACTTCCCGGTTCAAGCGGGTGGTATCCATGCTTCTTGTTGTAGACCATCGGGTGGGTCAGGTCCCCCAACTTCGCCGCTTCCCGATGCATGCATGTGTCCAAGGAAATTTGCATGGGCATGACGCGCATCAGGAAGGACGACACAACTGTCCCGGCATCCGGGCCTTTGAACCGATCCAGATAGGCCCGAACAACCTTGACCGGATGCACCTTCAGCGTCGTATAAGGGGCTTTGGGGGGCAGCCTGAAACGCATAAGAAGGTCCTCAGACATCTCGGGCGCCTCGGATGGGTCCCAACCCCGGTCGTGGTATTCCTTGAGAATATCGCTGCCGGCACCCTCCCCGGGACGATTGAACTCGATGAACGTGTCCAACATCTCGTTGGGGATGGGCTGCTTCTGTTGCTTATGCATCTCTGAGGGCATCGAGAAATCGAGCAGGTTGTTCGGATCCGCAGCCTTCTTCTGGAACTCCGTGACCAACTTCTGCAGAACCGTCTGGGGTTGCCCCCAATCACGCTCTATCAACCGTTCCAAGAAATCGGGGCCATACTTTGGTTGCAGCATCAAAGGACGCCCCGCATGCTGTTCGTGTTGGACAGTTGTTGGGGGCACGGCCTCAAAAGTCCCTTTTGCGGCTTCCTGCAGCCCTTCGGTCCATGTGTAGGGCTCAAAGAGATTGTGCATGTCGAAGTCAACGACATTGGCCACCACCCTTTGTATGGACTGCGGGGAAACCGTCACGATTACTCCTTGGACTCTTGAGCTACCTTCAAAGCCTGCAGACGAGCCTTACATATGCGCTGGACCGTCTTGATTTCCTCGACCGACATGATGTACCGAACGAAGTCCATATCCGTCAGGGTATTGATGAACTTCTCTTTCTGAGCCCAATGCATCTTGGCCCAAGTCTTCGGCAGTTTGGCCAAGAATTCCTTGGTCTTCTCCGCGGAGAAAGAAACCGGCACCTCTCTGGCTGCCGGGTTCGGGTCGTCATTCATCTTGGGGATGCTAGCAACAACCTTGACTCCCGCGGCCTCTGCCTGTTCCGGGGTATTGACGCCGGCCAGGTCGACCACTTCTGTGCTGCCACTGCCGACTTTGACGCTGGCATCGATGGGCTGGTCACCGGAACCGACGGTTGTCTTCAAAGAGACCCCATCCACCGCATCGACGACCACTTTACCTGTTCTCCGGATGACCCGGGCTTCTTGGGGCTCGAGGGGCTGCTTGGTCAGGACCCGTTCGACCTCTTCCTTGCTGGCCTGTTCGGGCAGCCTGGGAGTGGTATCATCAACCACAAAGGCGTTCTTCTTGGCGGGTGCCGCGGCCTGTTGAGCTTTGGTATCCTTGATGGCGATCACGCCATCTTGGTCATTGCTCTGAATGACTTTGGTTCCCCGTCTTGTTGTACTCGCGCCTTCTTCGTGAGCCTTAACCACAGCGGAGTCGTTGATGACATTGGCTTTCTTGGCTGCCGGAGCCCCGGAACTGATAATGGGACTGGTCTGTTTGACCACCCGGCTGTCATCGCTCACTACCTGTCCGTCGAAGTTTGCTGTTTTGGGAGACATGAAACTATCGAAATCCCCACCCCGAAGACTATCATACTTAGGGCCTTTCTGCGGGGTTGTATTATCGACTTTGTCTCCATGTTCACGAGCAGGGCTTGATGCGGGGGGCGGAGTGACGGAAGCAGCCATGGCAGCCTGGGCGGGTGAAGCGGTTTCCTTGGACAAGAGCCATCCCATGGATATGGCTCGAGAGAGGTTCACGGTGCGCCCTCGAACTTCGGTTCCCATGCGGGGGAAGATTACGTTCACCCCGTCATATGCGAGGACGTCACCGACACGAATGACGGCCGATGGCGACTTGTCGTCGAAGTTAAGACTGAACGACCGCTGCGACACGTACTCGGGCATCTTTGTCTCTGACATACTGCCTCCATCTGTGTGGATTTTGGATGTAGATATCAACCCTGTAAATAGTAAGCCTACTTTATGGAAAATGTATCGATAGAAAATTACTTGTTCTAAATACTTGGAAATATTGGGGTTAGAACAAATCTAATTCTCTGCTAATATTTTCTCTATACTTATGTGGAACTTTGATAGGTCTCAATAGAAATCAGGTTGATGATGCCAAAGCTCTCTGTGATTACCCCCTCATGCCGGTCTGCCAAGGTTCTCAGGCAGCTTCTGAGGGATTTTCGTAACCAGACTCTCAAAGAAGATTGGGAGCATATCATCGTATACGACGGGGAACCGCCGGCCGATGTGGCCGAGCTCATGAAGAATCACAAAGGTCACCCACAGACCCGGTTTGAATGGATCCCCAAGGATACCGGGAACATGAAAATTGCCCCGGGAACCAGACCCCGGAATCATGGGGTCACGTTGGCGACCGGGGAGTGGGTGGTATTCTGCGACGACGATGATCGTTACAAAGATGTCTACGTCGAGACCTTGACCATGGTGGCTTATCAGAACACCATGCCGGTGGTTCAGATGTCCTGTTCGGAGTACCGGCAGAGCCGCGGGGACCCGACCCGTATCAAGCTCATCCCGGAAGTTGGTCTTCCGATGTTCCCGATGATCTGCCATGTAGGAACACCCTGTTTTGCGGTACGCAGAGAGTGGGCGATTGCGGAGCCTTGGCAGCATGAGCCCGAGCATGACTTCCGATTCATCAAGAGGATTGTCGAGCGTTTCAAGCCTCAGATCAGATTAATCTCTGGGATGCTTGTGGACGTGGATGGACTTGTAATTAAGGATATGAAGGACTGGGTATCCATGCCACCATTCACCCGTGAAGATGTCTGATATGGCATCCCTTGTGGATTCGTTAGACCCACATAACACAGCCCTTCTATTTCCCGAATGGTATGCTGACAGTTTTGGCGGGATGAGTAATTACTACAGCCCGGTCATAGTACAGGGAAACGATAGATGAGCCGCTACGATAGTATGTACCCGATGAAGGAACAGACAGACCGACATAACGGCGCTGATTCTGCAGTTGGGCCTTGTTCGAAACCCCTTTCAAACGGAGTAAACCATGGGTAACGAGTACAGGCTTCCAATTCGCGTCAACGCCAATGACCCGCTTTGTTCAGCTTCCGCCATTGGTACCACAGTCGTCGGCATCCTGTTCGAAAAAACGGGAGCCGAGATCCGGGGCGCAATCACGGTCAGGATAGGCCTGATCCAGACCAAGATTGCCAGCTATCAGTCGGTCTACGAGAAGATCGACGCCTTCCTTGAGGAGAAGCGGAAGTCTCTCAAAGAGCTTGATGAGTTTCTTGATGTCCGCCGGCACGAACGAGAGGCTGCTACCCGGCCGTTCCGTCGGCAGATTGAGGAACTTCAGAACAAGCACCGGGATGTGGCCTTCGATTTTGACAAGACCACCGAAAAGGACCTCAGCAAAAAAGCTGTTGTCTTCGACAAGGGGTTTGATGAGTTCAAACCCAGCTTCCTTGAGCTTGATGAATTCCTGAAACAGGAGCGAGAAATCGTCGGAACCGGTTACTCCGGGATCTCCGGATACAGCGGACAACCGGGTGTGACGGGTGTGACAGGTGTGACAGGAGATGCTGCCAATGGTCTCTATTACACGTCTCAGGGGAGTTCCATCAGTACAACTCATGAGGATGACATCAGCGATGAAGAGGAAAAAGCCCTCGCCAAAGTGGAACATCTGCGGAGTCTGGTTCAATCCTATGCCAACAAACTGGAGCAGTTGAAATTGGCAATAAAACAGCTGCAGGAAGAGGCCCGGCGCCTGACGCTCATCAGTCTGAATGTCGACGCGGAACGGTCATACAAACTCGACATGAACAAGCTGTCTGCATTCGGGTTTGAGGACATTGCTTAAGAGAGGGGATAGGGGATGAAGACTTGGTTGACCAACATAGTCAAGCGCATCAACAAGATTCTCTGCTATGTGATAGTCGGGATGACCGTGGCTATTCTTATCTGCTGGATCATTCTCGGAGTCTTCTCCCCTATCCTTTTGGGAATGCTGATCGTCAAATGGTGAAAGGCAGAATGACATGAAGAAGCAGGAATTCGAAGGTGACCTTGTCGTGGTTCTGTCCGCGGATTCATCCGGTGTTTTGACTTCCGGGGGCTGCCGAGTCTACGTCAAAATCGGCGAAGTCTACGAGCAGGTGGGCTTGTTGCAGAAGATCAAGATAGACGCCAATGCCAAGAAGCCCGCGGTCAAGGTGGAAGCATCCGTCTATGGAGTCTGGCCGGGCCTCCCCAAGAGGTCCCTGCAAACCATCTCAAGACATCTCAAGGCTCTGTCCAAGTTCAAGGGCCTGAATCTGAACATCAACCACCCGCCCAAGGGAAAGTAGACCATGTTAAAACTCCAACGGGAGATGCGTGGTGAAGTAGACCACTGCCGGCCACGGCTAATGAAGTACTGCAACGGTCAGGGCGTGGACCTCGGGTCCGGGGGCGCCAAGATACGGTCCACCGCCATCAGCATAGACCTGCAGCACCCCAATGCTGACATGCGGGCTGATGCCCGGGTTCTCAAAGAATACCCTGCAGGAACATTCGACTATGTGTTTTCCAGCCACCTGCTGGAACAGTTGGAAAACACCAAGGCTGTCCTACGTGAATGGACCCGAATCCTGAAACCGGGGGGCCGGGTCGTTCTGTATCAGGCAGACAAGGAATACTACTACCCGTTGGGTCACCCTCAGTGTAACCCCCTGCATGTCCACCACTTCTCTTGGGAAGATCTGTGGGCAGTCTTCCAGAAGATAGGCGGTATGCAACTCATTCATCATGACCGATTCGGCCCTGACCGGCAGGAATGGTCATTCGAATTGGTGGTCATGAAGTCCGCAACCCCCCCGGAACCAATAGACTGTTCTGAGGGAATATCTTTCTTGGTCCCCACCTTCAAGCGGCCGGCGGCCATTGAAGAGTTCTCGGTCTGCATTGACCGGACTACAACCCATCCAGAGAACGTAGAGATTCTGTTTGGGGTCCATGCGGATGACACCCCCAGCATCGACAAGATTGACGAGATCCGGCCCAAGCTCAAGATCAATGTCCGTCCCATACTCATTGAGCGTGATCCCCAAGGGGTCCATCTGGCTTTTCTCTGGAATCAACTCTACCCCAAAGCAACCTACCCAATCATGGGCTATTTCGGGGATGATGTCATTTTCCATACACCGGGCTGGGATGAAGAGGTCCGTAAAGAGTTTTTGGCCAGCAAATCTGTCCTTGTTTCCTGCAACGACGTCCATATCCACCGCGGCAAAACCTCTACACTGTTTTTCACTCATAAGTCTGTTCATGACGCCTTGGGTTTCTACCTTCACCCCAAGTTCCGGCGCTGGTACACGGACACTTTCTGGGACACGGTCTACCGCAACGCCGGCAAACTGCGTTATCGGGAGGACCTCTTCACTGAACACCTGTCCCCGGATGTGTTTCGGGACCGGGCAGATGCGACCTACAACGCCATGGAGCCCTTGAAGGGGGTCGACACCCCTATTTGGAACTCTCTCGAGGTTCAGGCCCAGATTGGTAGCTTCGTCCAGAAACTCCGGGAAATATCATGATTGCCGGAAACATATTATATGTATGGATCGACCCATTCTAACGCAAAGAAGGTCCGATGCCTTCCAATATGGACATCGCCCGTAATGAGTTGTTGAAAGAAGCCGTTGTTGCAATGCATGGGGTGCTCAACAAGTCCTTCCAATTGGGGCTCAGTGAGGGGGCCAACCCCTCAACCGGGGCCCTCTACGGATTCCGGGCCGGAGAGGCTTCTGCGGTGGTCTCAGAAGTTCAGAAATTCGTAGACCCCCAAAACATGATTGGGTTGGATATTGGCAGTGATGGAAACCCGATATTTCCTCAAACCATAAGCGTGGACTACGGTTCAGGCTGGCTTGGCCCGCTCATTCAAATCCACCGGGACTCCAAAGACCTGTCCATGTTCACAGACGCTTCCCTTGACTACGTCTTCAGCTCTCACTGTTGGGAAGACTTCACCGAAGAAGAGAAACCAAAGGTGCTCGTGGAGTGGATCCGAGTACTGAAAAAGGGCGGTTTCCTGATACTCCTGCTCCCGGATGAGCAGCGCTACAGAGCAAACTGCGCCAAGGAGGGTACCGGTTCCAACCCTGCTCACAAGGATGCCAACTTCAGCATGGACAAGACCCGGGCCATCATACAGGCGGATGATTGCCTGCGGACATCCTTGAAAGAGACCTATTCTATTCCGACCGTCGGGATATACAGCTTTTTCATCGTGTTTACGAAAGTCTGACCGGGAAATATCATGAAAGGACTGGTTCGTTGCACGGGGGCTCCCACATGTCAGAATAAAAGGGCCGCCCTCTGTACCTGCAGGGATTGGCATGAGCCGAAAAAGAGCTGCTCAACCGTCACCATCTGTGATGGAAGAAAAGTAACCTGTACGGAAA
>Ga0172362_10002256_pt1 | contig 16766 bp, 13 predicted proteins | sample LakKivs1_kivu2a2_FD_114534 | JGI IMG/M metagenome (GOLD analysis project Ga0172362, IMG submission 114534) | Sediment microbial communities from Lake Kivu, Rwanda - Sediment s1_kivu2a2 | ecosystem: Environmental > Aquatic > Freshwater > Lake > Sediment | place: Rwanda: Western Province, Lake...
ATTATGATTATTTACAACAATAAAATAAAGATGATACAATGGAAAAATATGGCTATTATTATTGGTTTGGGCAATCCAGGAAAAAAATACTTTAATACTCGGCATAATCTTGGGTTTGAAATTATTGATATCTTTGCCAAGGAAAATAGTTTCCCTGAATTTAAACTGTCTGAAAAATTCCACGCTTTAATCTCGAAAAAAGGAAATATTCTCTTGGCCAAACCCCAAACATTTATGAATGAATCGGGCAAGTCCGTAAAGGAATTAATTTTCAATTTTCAATCTTCAATTTTCAATTTAGTTGTCGCCCACGACGATATTGACTTGCCTTTGGGCAAAATCCGCCTTTCTAAAAACCGAGGTTCGGCCGGACACAAAGGAGTGGAATCAATAATCAAAGAGCTCAACACAAAAAATTTCACCAGAGTCAGAATCGGCATCCGTCCTCCTCGATACCAGAGATTAACTTCTCGCCCCGAACAATTTGTTCTAAAAAAATTTAAAAAAGAGGAAAAAGATTTACTGAATCAAGCTATTCAACAAGCCCTTTCGGAATTAAAAAAATTCGCCTAAATAAAAAAAGCTTAGCTGATTATTCGGCCAAGCTTAAAAAACGTGATCACCCGATTTGGTTAGACCGATACCCACTTAGCAATCGATTATATCCTCCTAATAGGTCTGTTTCAATTTTTCCCGCGTTGATGTCTCCTTCGGTCGGAATAAGACTAGAATCTATATCCGCTCCCAAGAGTATCTTTTCGGTATCTGATCTGCATTTGCTGATAGCCTTTCCCCTTGGGGATAAAAGTTGCTCTAATTCAGTTAATCTTTCCTCAATCTTATCAAGCCGCTTCATTGTAGGTTTGTCCAACATAATATTTACCTCTCTTTCTTTAAAAATCAAAAAGTTGTAAAAGTTCAAATTTATTATATAATACTAAAAATTAAGAATAATGCAAGTCTTATGAATTTAATTATAGTTGAAAGTCCGACAAAATCAAAAACAATTAAAAGTTTTTTAGGACGGGATTATAAGGTCTTGCCTTCTTTCGGCCATGTCCGGGATTTGCCGATAAAAGAACTTGGAGTCAATATTAAAGAAAATTTCAAACCTAAATATATTATTCCTTTAAAGTCAAAAAAGGTTATAAAAGAATTAAAAGAAGAAGCGGAAAAGTCAAAAAAAACCATTTTAGCTACAGATGAGGACCGAGAGGGAGAAGCGATTGCCTGGCACCTTGTTCAAGCCCTTGGCTTGAACAAGGATTACCAGCGAATTGCCTTTCACGAAATTACGGAATCAGCGATTAAAGAAGCGTTAAAACATCCTCGCGATATTGATATGAATCTGGTTGACGCTCAGCAAACCAGAAGAATTTTAGACCGGCTGGTTGGATATAAACTTTCTCCTTTTCTTTGGAAAAAAGTAGCTAAAGGGCTTTCCGCCGGGAGAGTCCAATCGGTTGCCGTAAGATTGGTGGTGGAAAGAGAAAGAGAAATTGAAAAATTCAAACCAAGCGAATATTGGGGTATTGAAGCCTTACTCAAAAAAACTCAAAACCACAACTTAAAATCTAAAACTGAATTTTTGTCGCTTTTAATAAAAAAAGAGGGAAAGATAATTCCTAAGCTAAGTATTAAGAATAAAAAAGAGGCGGAGGGCATCGTTAAAGATTTAAGGAACGCTGATTACCGGGTTGGAAGAATCGAAAAAAAAGAAACAGAAAGAAATCCCCTTCCTCCCTTTACTACCAGCACCCTCCAGCAAGAAGCCTGGAAAAGATTTAAGTTTCCGGCTAAATTTACCATGAAAGTTGCCCAGCAATTATACGAAAAAGGACACATTACCTATCACCGAACCGACTCGGTGAATCTCTCTCAATTATCCCTGTCTTCGGCTAAAAATTATATTGAAGCAAATTTCGGTAAAAAATATCATAAAGAAAGAAAATACAAATCAAAAGGCAGAACCCAAGAGGCCCATGAAGCCATCCGGCCCACTTCTCTGGAAAAAATCCCCAGACTTGATGAAAATCAAACCCGACTTTACGATCTTATTCGGAAACGATTCCTCGCTTCTCAAATGAACGAAGCAATTTTTGATTCTACCATGGCAGAAATAAAAGCAAAAAATTATCTTTTTAGAGCCAACGGACAAATTTTAAAGTTTGACGGCTTCCTCAAAATATATCCGATGAAATTTGAAGAAACAGAATTGCCGTTATTGGAAAAAAATGAAATTTTGGAATTGATAAAACTTATTCCTTCTCAGCATTTTACCCAACCGCCGGCCAGATACACCGAAGCCACCCTGATAAAAGAGCTGGAAGAAAATGGAATCGGGCGACCGTCAACTTATGCTCCCATTATTTCAACCATTCAAGTCAGAAATTATATTGAAAAAAATAACGTTAAAAGATTCCAGCCAACCGAAATCGGAACGATAGTCAACGATCTTTTAGTTGAACATTTTCCGGAAATAGTTGATATCAAATTCACGTCAAAAATGGAAAAAGAGCTTGATGAAATTGCCGAGGGAAAAGATAATTATGTCAAAACCTGTCAAGATTTCTATCTTCCTTTCGAAAAAAAATTAGAAAAAAAATATCGAGAAGTCAATAAAAAAGAACAGCCAACCGAAAAAAAATGCCCTCAATGCGGTTCTAAAATAATAATTCGTTTGGGCAAATTCGGAAAATTCTATGCTTGCTCCGGATTCCCAAAATGCAAATATACCGAACCCTTACAAACAAAAACCCTGGGCCTGGAATGCCCAAAGTGCAAAAAGGGAAAGATTGTTGAAAAAAGAACAAAAAAGAGAAAAATATTTTACGGCTGCAATCAATTCCCCAAATGCGATTTTGCTTTATGGGATAAACCCATTCAAGGAGCTCAGGGCAAAGCGGAAAAATGTCCGGAGTGCGGTTCTCTTTTAGTGGAAACAAAAAAAGGAACAAAATGTTCCAACAAGGATTGCCAATCCAATAAAAATGCGATAAAATAATTTATCGGCCTGGGTGGCGGAACCGGTATACGCGTAGGTCTCAAAAACCTATGAGAGCAATCTCGTGTGGGTTCGACCCCCACCCCAGGCACATTAGACACATTATACACTGACCCTAAAAATCGACGATCGTCGATTTTTATGGACGGGATCTGTTTTTAAAAATTAGCTTAGAAATTTTAAAAATCGCTAAACCGGATAATACCCCGATTAGCATGCCGGATAAAACATCCGAGGGCCAATGAACTCCGGAAAAAACCCGAGCTAAAACAATTAAAATGCTACTCAAATAAAAAAGGATTCCGATTTTTTTGTTATAAAAATAAACAATGGCGGCAATTGCGAAAAAGAAGGCCGCATGGCCCGAAGGAAAAGAAGAACCAGAATGCTCAAAAAGAAAATTAACATTATTAATTGCAAAAGGCCTTATTCTGGGTAAAAACCAACGAATAAAACTTACCATAACAAATCTGGCTAAAAAAGCCGCTAAAGCCGATTCAACAACCATTCTTAAATATTTTTTAAAATCTTTTACTAAAAATAAAAATAAACCAAAAAGCAAAAAATACTGCAGGAATTCGGCTAAAAAAATCGCTAAAACATCAAACCATTTCCATCTTAAAACAAACTGATTTATTTTGTTAAAAATAAAATTATCAAAAGATTTAACGTGAAAAATCAAAAAATCTTTAACCGAATTTATTAAATTAAACAGATATAAAACCATAGACTAAATTTTTAAGCAAACAAGCAACGGTCATTGGTCCCACTCCGCCCGGAGTCGGAGTCAGATAGCCCGCTTTTTGAGAAACAGACCTAAATTCAACGTCTTTCCCAACATCAATCACCACTGCTCCCTTTTTAATCATCTCTCCTTTTATAAAGTCCGGCCTGCCGACTCCAGAAATTATAATATCGGCTTGTTTGATGTTCTCTATGCCTGAAAAAATTAAATTCTGGCTCTTTAACCATTCGCTCACTGGTTGGCCGACCAATCTTCCTTTGCCGATTAAAACAATCTTTTTATTTTTTAAAGATATTTTATATTCTTTTAAAAGAGAACCAATAGCGCAGACCACCGGCGAGATATATTCGGCGTCTTTTTCTGTGGGAACCAAACTTAAAATTTCATCGGTATCAATATGTCCGGGCAAAGGCAATTGAACAACTAAACCGGAGATATCGCTTTTTACAATCTCTTTTATTTTTCCAGCCAGCTCTCTTTGCTGAATTTTTTTTGGAAATTGAAATAATTCAAAATTAATTCCAATTAGTTCGCAAGCTTTTCTTTTTTGTTTAATAAATATTTTTGAATCCGAATCTTCTCCAACCAAAACAACGGCTAATTTCAATTTTAGCTTTTTCCGCACTATTTCTCTTCTAAGGTCTTTTAAGATTTTCTGAGCCAATTTTTTCCCGTCTAATATCATAAGCTTTAAAGAGGCTCATCCTCTTATTAAAAGGAACCGAGTTCCTTTTATTTGAAAAAAGGAACTCGGTTCCTTTTTCTTATTTGTTATTAAGGTAGCGGGAACTTCTTACATAAATCTGCAACTTCCTGCCTTACTTTTTTACAATTATTCTCGTCTGTAATTACCTGCTCTATCCAACAAGCTATTTTTTTCATTTCCTTTTCTTTCATCCCTCTGGTGGTAATCGCTGGCGTGCCCAAACGAAGCCCGGAAGGTTTGAACGGAGGATTAGGATCAAAAGGAATGCTATTTTTATTTACCGTAATGCCGGCCCTCTCCAATCTGTCTTGAGCTTCCGGCCCTAAAATTCCTTTATTCCTTAAATCAATTAAAATTAAGTGATTATCAGTCCCGCCGGTTACCAAATTAAAACCGTGTTTAATCAATTCTAAAGCCAATACCCGGCTGTTTTTAATTATCCGAGCCCCGTATTTTTTAAAACTTGGCTCTGAGGCTTCTTTTAAACAAACCGCAATGGCGGCGATATTATTTTCATGGGGTCCGCCTTGCAAACCAGGAAAAACTGCTTTATCAATTTTAAGAGCTAAATCGGGATCTTTTTCTAATCCCTTTTCCGTCACCATTATTATTCCTCCTCTCGGACCTCTCAGTGTTTTATGAGTAGTGGTAGTAACAATATGAACATAAGAAACCGGGTTAGGATGAACTCCGGCAACAATTAAACCAGCGATATGAGCAATATCAGCGGCCAAGTAAGCATTTATCGAGTCTGCAATCCGGCTGAACTTTTCCCAATCAAAAATCCGAGGATAAGCGGTAGCACCCACCCATATTAGTTTGGGTTTGTACTCTTTAACCAATCTTTCAACTTCGTTATAATCTATTAAATGAGTTTTTTCATCTACCCCGTACTGAATTGATTTGTAGTATTTGGCTGAGAAATTAACTTTCCAACCGTGGGTTAAATGACCTCCATGAGGAAGCGACATTCCCATTATCGTGTCGCCCGGCTCCAATAAAGCGAAATAGACTGCTTGATTAGCCGGAGAACCGGAATAAGGCTGAACATTAACATGGACAACTTTTCCGTTTTGAGTAGAAAATAATTTCTTGGCTCTTTCGCGGCAAAGTTCCTCAATTTGGTCGTAATATTTTAAACCAGCGTAATATCTTTTGCCCGGATATCCTTCAGCATATTTATCGGTCAAAATAGAACCCAAAACCTTCCGTACCGCTTTTGAACTGTGATTTTCCGAAGGAATCATTTCCAAACTCGTCTCTTGCCTCTCTTTTTCTTTTTCAATTAAATTGGTGATTTGTTTATCAATCATATTTTTTGGAAGACAGACCAGAACTGTCCTAATATCTTAGCGGCCGCGACGGATGATTTTCGGTTTGTCTTGGCTGAAATCAACCACGGTTGAAGGAACATTATAAGGAAGGTCGCCGGCGTTTAGGATTAAGTCTGGTTTAACTTCCTGGTCTTCGAAGTATTTATAAACCTCGGCTATTTTTGTGGTAGACGGCTTGCCGGAGATATTAGCCGAAGTTCCGATTAGGGGATTGTTAAACTTAGTTAGAATTTCATTTACTAATTTATAATTGGGAACTCTCAAACCAACCGTTGTTTTCTTGACAGAAATATTCTTGGAAAGAGCGGAGTTTTCTTTTTTTATTAAAGCAACGGTAATTTTCCCGGGCCAGATTTCTTCTAAAAATTTCTCCATTTCTCTGTCCATTTTTACGTATTTTTTAGCCATCGCTATGTCTTTAACAAAAACCGGAACGGCTTTGTTTCTGTCTCTTTTTTTGATGCTGAAAACCCGTTCTACCGCTTTATCATTAGTAGCGTCGGCTAATAAACCATAAACCGTATCGGTCGGACAAACAAGCACCTGTCCTCTTTCTAAATATTCTATCGCTTTTTTAACTGCTTCTTTAGAACGACTGGGAATAATATTAAATTTTCTGTTGAGCCAAAAAAGTTTCTTAAATTTTCTAAAAGAACCCAAAAAACAAGACAAAACTATAATATCAGCCGGGTTGCCAAAATCCATCCAAAAATCCTTGATTGTTTTAATTTTAACCTTTTTCTTTTTAGCCAATAAATTAATGACATCGGTAATTTCATATTCGCCCCGGACCGACTTTTTTATCTTTTTAAGTTTATTGAAAACCTCGGGGGTAAATTTATACAAACCGGTATTAACTAAATTGCCGAAAAATTCTTTTGGTTTTTCAATCACCTCTTTTAAAAACTCTCCTTCTTGAATCAAAACTCCATATCGTTCTGGATTTTTTTTGTAAATGCCAGCCAGATAGGAATACTTGCTGTTATTGTTTATTTCTTCTAAATCCCGGACCGAATAAAGATTATCTCCGCAAAGATAAATAAACTGGCTTTTTTTGATAATGTCTTTAATACACATTAAAGGACAAGCAGTGCCGTAAATTTTGCTTTTCGGGCCTAAAATTTCATATTGGCTGACCATTCTTATTTTATATTGATTCGGCCTCAAACTCTTCAGGGGCGGCTTATATCTATTTAAAAAACTCCTGATTAACTCTTCTTTATATCCGACTACTAAAATCAAATCTCGATAACCGGCTAAAAATAAATTATCAAGCAAGTAAGCCAAAAAGGGTCTTTTTTTGACTCTGATTAAATGTTTTGACTTATTGGCGGTCAGATGTAGCATCCGAGTTCCCTCTCCGGCTGCCGCAATTACGACTTTATTTATTGGCATATTTTTCCGCCAGTTTAAATGCCTTGACGTTTAAGTCAAGGTATTTTTGAGGAATTCTGTTGAAAATGGCTTTTAAAATTGATTCCGGTTTTAAAGGAAGCATTTTTTTAAAACTGGCGTAGCTTAAAAGATAGATCCCAGCCACAACGTCTTTGCCCAATTCTTTCTGGCAAATTTCCGCGGCCGGAATTACATATTTCTTGCCCTTAACCAATTTATTTATTTTATCTTCGGTTTCTTTCTCCGGGATAGTACCGATAAAAGGAACTGAATAACGGTTAATTAAGGAAATAGTTTCAGAATTGGCATAATTAATTACTCTCAGCGATTCTAAAATTTCTAAACTCAAGACTAAATCAGCCGAACCCAAAGCCACTAAAGGAGAGTGAACTTTCTCGCCTATTCTAATATGAGTGTTAATACTTCCTCCTCTTTGAGAAAGACCATGAAGTTCTGAGGTTTTGACGTCGAGACCCTGGCTTACAGCTGCTTCGGTAATAATATCAAGCAAAGTAATCAACCCTTGTCCGCCCGTGCCCGTAATGATTACGTTGAACGTTTTTCCCGCTTCCTTAGAAATTTTATCTCTTTTTTTTATTATCTCAGCCATAACTAACAACAAATTATTATTTTTTTACCCTTCTCTTTTCCCAGATAGCGCAGATTCTTTTAGCCACAATAACCGAAACTTCATTTTTATTTAAAAATTCTCTGACTGTTTGTTTAAATTCATCAATATTTTTAGGATCAATAACTTTTAGATTTTTAACTCCGCAGGCTTTAACTATTTCTTCAATTTTAATTTCTTCGGCCGGTTCCAAGGTTCCAGTCAACCCCATGCCCGGATTAGGCTGATGGCCAGTCATAGCGGTAATTCTATTATCCATAATAATAATTAAGGGATTTGATTTATTATAAACCGTGTTTATTAAGGCCGGAATTCCGGAATGAAAAAAAGTTGAATCACCAATAAAAGCTATCAACTTTTGGTCAGAATCCTGCCCTGAACCTCGCTGAAGAGCTTTTTTTATTCCATGGCCAACTCCGATAGAAGCGCCCATACAAAGAAGATAATCTTGGATATTATGAGGAGGGAATCCGGCAATCATATAACAGCCGATATCGCCTCCAAAAATAGTATTTTTCGGCGCCACTTCTTTAACTGTGGAAAAAACAAACCAGTAAGGGCAATTAGGACAAAGACGGGGAAAACGATTAGGAATTTTTAATTTCCAATTTTCCCGGATGCCCGCAGGCGAATTCCCCGTAAGGTTGCTTTCTAAATTCTTATTTATTAATTTTGCTATTGCCGAAGCAACTTTCTCTGAGTTAAGTTCACCGACCTCTGGTAATAAATCTTTGCCATAAATTTTTAGTTTTGGGCTGGTCTCTTTAACTAAAGCTTTGACTTCCTTTTCTAAATAACCTTCTAATTCTTCCACGATTAAAACTTTTTTAAGGTCTCTGACGAAAAAGCTGATTTTCTTTTCGGGCAAAGGATAGAAAAACCCGAGTTTCAAAATCGGAATATCTAAATTAAATTCTTCTAAAACCTCTTTCACATATAAATAAGAAATGCCGGAAGTAATAATCCCCAACTTACCCGAGACCCGGGTCTCGGTAAATTTACCGAGACCTGGGTCTCGGTTAGTTTTGCTTTTTTCCGCGTAAGCTCTAATCTTCTCAATTTTTTCCAATAATTCTTGCTTCATTTCTAAAACTCTTGGCGGCATCGTCGCAAATCTTTTCACATCTTTTATAAAAATTCCTTTCTTTTTGGAATTTGGGATTTGTAATTTGGGATTTATCTCCACTGGCATTCTCTGATGAGCCACCCGAGTGGTCGTTCTGACAATCACTGGGATATTAAATTTTTCTGAAATCTCAAAACCAAGCTTAACAAAATCTTTGGCTTCTTGGGCGTCAGACGGCTCTAAAATAGGAATGTGGCCTAAATAAGCGAAAGCTCTGGAGTTCTCTTCGGTCTGGCCCGAACTCCAGCAAGAAGGGTCATCGGCCGCTATTATTACTACTGGTCCTTTTGTCCCGGTATAAACAAAAGGCAACAAAGCATCGGAAGCAACGTTTATTCCAAAACTCTTCATTGCTACCAAACATTTTAAACCGGAAAAACTGGCTCCAATAACCGCTTCCAGAGCCGTTTTCTCATTAGTTGAAAATTCAAAATACACCCCTTGCTTTTTGCCGATTTCTCCAAAAATATTTCCAATTTCGGAGGAAGGAGTACCGGGATAAGCGGAAACAAAATCAACCCCTGATTCCAGGGCTCCTTGGACAATCGCTTCATTCCCTAATAAAACCTTTTTCATATGACAAAATTGATTAGTTTGTTTTTAACGAAAATTATTTTTTTGATTTTATTTTCCCCTATCCATTTTAACACTTTTCTTTGAGCCAAAGCAATTTTCTTAGCTTGGGCTTCGGAAAAACCAGCCTCAACTTCTATTTTGTCACGCACTCGGCCGTTTATCTGAATAATTAAATTAATTCTTTTTTCTTTAGTCAACTTATAGTTATATTTTACCCATTCTTGATTACAGCATAATCCTTTTAAACCGGCCCTTTCCCAAAGTTCTTCGGTAAGATGAGGAGCAAAAGGATTAAGCAGAATTAAAAAAGAAAAATATTGAACGAGGCAAATTTCTTTTTCTTTTTCTAAAGCATTTAAAAAAACCATTAAAGAAGATATGGCGGTATTGAATTTTAACGACTCAATATCTTCGCTAACTTTTTTTATCGTCTGATGAGCTATCTTTTCCAGTTCGTGGCCATTCCCCAACTTGTCTCCTAATTTATACTGAAGCTTCCAAGTTTTTTCCAAGAATCTTCTTATCCCTTTCACTCCCTTAATATCCCAAGGGATCATTTGTTCAAAAGGTCCCATAAACATTTCGTAAACTCTTAAAGTGTCAGCGCCGTACTCTTTGACAATTTTATCCGGATTAATCACATTGCCTTTTGATTTTGACATTTTTACCCCGCCCGGACCAAGAATTATTCCGTGAGAAGTCCTTTTTTTATAGGGTTCGGGTCCAACGGATTTAGGAACCGCTTTTATGTCCCATAAGAATTTAAAAATAAAACGGGAGTAAAGCAAGTGTAAAGTAGTATGCTCCATTCCTCCATTATACCAATCTACGGGAAGCCAATATTTTATTTTTTTTCTATCCCAAATATATTTTTGATTTCTTGGCATAGTATAAGCCAGGTAGTACCAGTTAGAACCAGCCCAATTAGGCATAACATCAGTCTCCCGACGACTAATGCTGCCGCACTTAGGACAAGCTACTTTCACCCATTTTTCAACTTTGTTTAAAGGCGATTCTCCTTTTTCGTTCGGCTGGTAATTATTAACCTTGGGCAGCTCCACGGGCAAGTCCTTTTCCGGAACCGTCTGCCAGCTGCATTTTTCACATTTAATCATTGGTATCGGCTCGCCCCAATATCTTTGCCTGGAAAAAACCCAGTCTCTTAATTTATAATGAACCGTTTCTTTAGCCAAACCTTTATTGGCCAACCATTCCACTATTCTTTTCTTTGCCTCTTTTGACTTCATTCCCGTAAACCGGCCGGAATTAATAAGAATGCCTTCGCCTTCGTAAGCTTGACCGAGACCCGGGTCTCGGATAGAACTATCCGAGACCCGGGTCTCGGATATTGGCTCTATCACTTCAATCAAGGCTAAATTATATTTTTTAGCAAAATCAAAATCGCGCTGATCATGCATCGGCACCGCCATTACGGCTCCGGTGCCATACTGCATTAAAACATAATCAGCAATAAAAACAGGAATTTTTCTGTTATTAACTGGATTAACCGCTTTAATCCCTTTCAATTCTATTCCTGTTTTGGTTTTATCCCGAGCTAATCTATCTTTTTCTATTCTGTCTTTTGATTCTTTAATATATTTTTCAACAACTCGGTAATTCAAAACTCTCTCTTTAAATTTTTCGATTAAAGGGTGCTCCGGCGCTAAAACTAAATAAGTGCAACCGAACAAGGTATCGGGCCGAGTGGTAAAAACATTAACCGAAGATTTAAAATCTAAATTTTGAACGGTAATCTTAAATTTTATTTCCGCGCCTTGGCTTTTGCCTATCCATTCTTTCTGAGATACTTTAACTTTCTCCGGATAATCAACTTTATCCAAATCGTCAATCAATCGCTCAGCATACTTAGTAATTCTCAACATCCATTGTTCTTTTTCTTTTTTTATGGTTTTTGTTCCGCAACGCTCACAATTATTATCAATGACTTCTTCATTGGCCAAGCCGATTTTACAGCGGGGGCACCAGTTAATGGCAATTTTATCTTTATAAGCCAAGCCGTTTTTGAACAGCTGGATAAAAATCCATTGAGTCCACTTGTAATAAGAAGAGTCAGTGGTATTTATTTCCCTGTTCCAGTCAAAAGAAAGGCCTAAATTTTTCTCCTGACGTTTAAAATTATCAGTATTTTTCTTGGTGGCGATTGCCGGGTGAATGCCTGTTTTGATAGCGTAATTTTCCGTAGGCAAACCAAAAGCGTCCCACCCCATAGGAAATAAAACATTAAAACCCTCCATCCTTTTTTTTCGGGCTAAAACATCTAAGGCAATATAAGAACGGGCGTGACCCACATGAAGCCCGTCTCCGGAAGGATAAGGGAACTCAACTAAAATATAATATTTGGGTTTTTTTGATTTGTCTTCTGCTTTAAAAATATCCAATTTTTCCCATTCTTTTTGCCATTTCTTTTCAATTTTCTCCGGATTATATTTCTCCACCCCGTAAGAAATTCTTTTATTTTGTTTCTCTGTTTTATCCATAATTATCAACAAAAAATATATTTTCTTAATATTGCCCCGTAATCTCTAACGGGCCCACACTATTTTTTATCATAACATAAATATTTTTTAAAAAAAAGTATTTCTTGAACTCAATGTCCAACTATTGACAATAGAGAAACTATCTGTTAATATAGAAATAATATAGAAATTAGTAAATTAATAATAAAATTAACAATTTAATATTTAGAAAGGAGAAAAAATGATGAACGTATTTATGGCTTTTGCTGGGCTCTGCTGGATTGGTTTGATTGTTTTTGTGATAAAGTTCTTTTCTCGACAAAGAAATAAAACTCTATTACTAAGATCTTTTATCCGAATAGCTAAAAATCAAAGTCCGGAAAGATGGGTGAAAGAAAAAATCACAGAAAATTCGGGTCTTTATTATTCTACAGGAGTAAACGGCTTTTGTTTTAAAATCGAAGCCCGCCCCGTTTCCTCTTGCCATCGCCGGATGTTCGTTTCGGGAAAAACCAACATAAATATGATTCTTTCCGGATCCAAAATAGAAGAATTATATCGTTGGGTTGCAAACGGACAAAAGATCTCTTTTTGCTAAAGTCAGAATTAAAGCAACCGGCTTAAAAAAAAGGCACGTTAGAAATAAACATGCCTTTTTTTAATCTAAAGATTCTCGGCCGACTCCTGTGCCGCCCAAAAGAACATAGAAAGAACTATTGGATTTCTTGTCGTAAACTAAATAGCGAAAAAGGTTTGAGCATTTTGGGTTGTGATTTGAGCCACTTCATTAAAAGAGATATTTTTAATTCTGGCAATTTCTTTGGCTATCTGTCTGACAAAAACCGGTTCGTTGCGTTCTTCTTTGCCTAAATAAGGACAGTCGGTTTCCAGCAAGATTTTCTCTAAGGGCGCTTTTTTAATTACCTCTTTCAAATCAAACTTATACATTATGCCGTTTATTCCTAAATAAAATCCCAAATTCAAGTATTTCTTAGCTTGTTCCCAGTCTCCGGTAAAACAATGAATAACTCCATTTATTTTTAACTTTTGACTCTTAATTTTTAACTTCAAAATCTCGTAGAGATTTTGGTGCGCCATCCGGCAATGAATAATAACCGGCAAATCTAATTCTCTCGCCAAATCAAGCTGTTGCAAAAAAATCCTTTTTTGCTTGTCTTTAAATTCTCCGTAATTTTTAAAATAATCCAGCCCTATTTCTCCGATAGCAACAACTTTTTCAAGCTTCTTGTTTTCGTCCCCTTTATTGCCGCTCAAAGCAAGCTCTTTATATTTTTTGGGATCGAACTGCTCGTCTTCGGCATGAATCGGATGAAGACCGATTGTGGCATAAACCCCTTTACTATATTTCCCTGCGATTTCTACCGCTTTTTTGCTTGTTTCATATTTTGAACCGACGTTAATCATCCAAACATCTTCACCCAAAGAACGTTTGATTACTTCATCAAAATCATGATTAAAAGCCCTAAAATTAACATGGGCATGAGTATCTATTAACATATACTATATCTTATCTAAATTATCTCAAACGAGGAAACAAAGGCTTCTCTCTTTTTTTAATTTTTTCTGAGGTTTGAGGCAAAAACGGCTCTAAAAGACCCGCAAGAATATCTATTGTCAAAAGTAAATCGCTTAAGACCAAATCACTTCCCTCTTTTTCTTCCCAGGGTTTTTTCTGTTCAATATATTTATCGCAAAAACCAACCAAATCCCAAATAGCTTTTAGCGCTTCATTAAATTTAAATCCTTCTAATGCGGCTTTGTATTTATCTTTAGTTTTTTTTATTTCTTTTTTAATTTCGGATTTTTTAGCTGTTGTTTTGAGTTCTGCGTTTTGAGTTTTGCGTTGGTTCTCAGCCATTTTGCTTACCCTGGCCATCAAATTGCCTATTCCGCTGGCTAAATCGGAATTATATCTTTGCTCAAATTTTTGATAACTGAAATCGCCGTCTTCAGTAGTCGGAATCTCTCTTAAAAGATAGTATCTGACCGGATCGGTTCCGTATTTTTTAACTAATTCAAAAGGATCAACCACATTGCCTAATGATTTTGACATCTTTTGGCCGTTAACGCTGATAAAACCGTGGACAAATATGTTTTTAGGCAATTTTAGACCCAAAGATAAAAGCATTGCCGGCCAGATCAAAGCGTGGAATTTTAAAATATCTTTGCCAAGGCAATGGACATCAGCGGGCCAATATTTTTTAAACTTATCGCTCTCTTTAGTATAGCCGAGAGCTGATATATAGTTTGGAAGCGCATCTCCCCAAACATAAATAATCTGGGTATTATCATCGGGGACTGGAAAACCCCAATATTTTTCTTTAGCCCGAGAGAAACTGATGTCTCCCAGGCCTGCTTTAATATAACCTAAAACCTCATTTTTTCTTGTTTCGGGAATAATTTTTATTTCATCTTTTTCTATTTTCTTTTTAATTTGAGGTAAATATTTTGAAAGTTTAAAAAAATAATTTTCTTCTTCAATTAATTCCGGTTTCTGCTTATGATTGGGGCATTCTCCGTTTATTAATTCTTTATCAGTAATAAAAGCTTCGCAACCGGAACAATAATAACCCTGATACTTTTTTTTATAAAGGTCTCCTTTCTCTTTTATCTTTGACCAAATTTTTTTAATTGCCGGCCAATGCCTTATTTCATCGGTGGTTCTGATAAAATCATTATTGGAAAGATTTAACAAAGGACTTAATTCTTTGAATTTGGCGGAAATCTCGTCAACAAACTCTTTCGGACTTTTTCCTGCTTCTCTGGCCGCTTTGGCAATCTTAATTCCATGTTCGTCAGTGCCGGTTAAGAAAAACACATCTCTGCCCGAAGACCGGTAATAACGAGCCAAAACATCGGCTTGAACGCACTCTAAAGCAAACCCGATATGGGGCGGAGCATTAGTATAAGCAATACTGGTTGTGATATAAAATTTCTTGTTCTTCATAATCTTTATGTTTAACTTCACTTTATCATATTTTTAACATCTTGACAAAATAAAAAATCCGCCGAATGCGGACTTTCCGGGAACCGCGAGGAATGCTCTTGTTCATTGAACAATTACGACTTTTTTGTCGCGCCGGCGCTGAAGAAATTCTTTGAAAAATTCAAATAAAATGCCAAATAAAGGAATGGATAAAACCGCTCCCAGCACCCCCCAAAGACTAGCCCCGACAACCAAAGAAAGCAGAACTAAGGCTGGGGGCAGACCGACAAACTTTTTCATCAAAATTGGAGATAAAACGCTGTTTTCTATTTGTTGAATTAAACCAAAAGAAATTAAAACAAAAATGGCTTTAAACATTTCTACCGGAAAAACAATCAAGAAAAGAATAACTGCGGTTAAAAGCGGACCGACATAAGGAATAAAATTGAAGACGCCGGAAAACAAAGCTAAAGTAAAAGGATATTTTACGTTAAAAAGAAGAAAAGCCAAATAAGAAGCTAAACCGACAAACAAACAGGCTAACAATCTGGCTCCGAACCAGCCCGAAACTTTTTTCTGACATCTTGCCCAAATCCCCATAATTTGAGCTTCATATTTTTTGGGAAACAAAAGAACAAGGGTTCGTTCTGCTCCCTTTTCTTCTAAAGAAAGAAAAATTGCGGTTACAATAACAAATAAAGTGGTAAAAACTCCCCCGAAAATACTGAACAAAGCAGCAAAAATATTATCAGCCATCCCCTCTAAAGTCTTGCCTAAAGCTATTAAAAAACTTTCTAAATTAGCGAATGCTTGAAAACCGAGACCCTGAAGGGGCGGGGCGATTTTTTCAAAATACTCAGGGAAGAAATTTAAAAAAGATTGAATTTCTGCAATGAAGATAGGAATTATTAAAAACAATAAAATACTTAGAAAGCCGAAAACCCCGACATAAATGGAAATCACGGCCAAACCGCGGGGTATTCTTCTTTTTTGTAAAAAATTAATCGCTGGATTAAAAAGAACCGAAATGGTCAAAGCAAAAATAAACCAGATTAAAATATTTCTCACTGAATAAAGAATGTAAAAAACCGCAACCGCAATAGAAATTTTAGCGATTGTTCTCCAAGAAATATCTAAAATTTTTTCGTTATTCATATCTTTAAACTCCGTTAGAAATTATAAATTTATTTCTTTTATATTTTTTCGCCAGAATCTCGCAATCTCTAACGGGGTGAACGGACCGATTAAAGCTAAATTTAATTTTTCCGGTTTAAAAATATCTTTGCTCGCCCTTGAAATGTCGTTAACGGTTACTTTATTAATTTTACCATAAATTTGATTAGGAGTTAAAATCTTTTTTTCCAAAATTTCTTGAGCTCCGTAGAAAGATGCTTGAGCATCAGAAGCTTCGAAAAGCAAAGCCATTTTTCCCTTAAAATGATCTTTGGCTTTTTGAAGTTCTTTGATTGAAATTTTAGTTTCGGTCATCTTTTGATATTCTTTTAAAATAGCGGCGATGGCTTTCTCAACTCTGGCGTTGTCTACTCCGGCCTGGGTAACTAAAAATCCCGAATCCGGATCATTGGAAACAATAGTTTTAACATAATAAGCCAGGCTAAGCTCTTCTCTAATTTTAACAAATAAACGAGAACTCATCATCCCTCCCAAAATCAATCCTAAAAGCTCTAAAGCGAAACGATCGGGATGAGAAAAATTATAACCTCTTACCCCTAAACAAAAATGGGTCTGATCGGTCTGTTTATTTTTTATTAAACATTCTGGTTTTCTCTGTTTTTCAACAACTGGAGCTTTTCCAATAGTTTTCTTA
>Ga0172362_10002260_pt1 | contig 16761 bp, 10 predicted proteins | sample LakKivs1_kivu2a2_FD_114534 | JGI IMG/M metagenome (GOLD analysis project Ga0172362, IMG submission 114534) | Sediment microbial communities from Lake Kivu, Rwanda - Sediment s1_kivu2a2 | ecosystem: Environmental > Aquatic > Freshwater > Lake > Sediment | place: Rwanda: Western Province, Lake...
AAGGAACTCGGGCCGGAAGGTTTTCTTCATCTCCCCAAGTACTTTTTCCTTCATTTTGTCGTATTCGATTTGCTGTTTTCCGCCGCCATCGACATGGGAGGCAAAACCGACGCTCATGTCTCGCTTGATAAGCTCGGCACCTGCGTTGCTGGTCATGACTATGATGCTGTTACGGAAGTCAACCCTTCGTCCTTTGGCGTCAGTGAGATGACCGTCATCGAAAATCTGCAGCAGGATGTTGAACACGTCGTAGTGCGCTTTCTCAATCTCGTCGAGGAGGATAGCGCAATATGATTTGCGTCTCACGGCCTCGGTCAGCTGGCCGCCTTCTTCGTAGCCGATATAGCCCGGCGGCGCTCCAACTAGGCGAGCAACCGTATGACGCTCCATGAATTCGGACATATCGAGTCTCACCAAAGCATCTTCGCTGCCAAACATGAATTCAGCCAGGGCTCTCACTAATTCGGTCTTGCCCACTCCTGTGGGACCGAGGAAGATGAACACACCAATAGGGCGCCTCGGGTCTTTTAGCCCTGCCCTCGCTCGTCTTACTGCTTTAGCCACTGTGTTTATGGCTTCATCCTGGCCGATAATGCGACGGTGTAGAGCGTCCTCCATTTGCAGGAGACGGCTGGTTTCGTCGACGGTCAGCTTTATCACGGGTATACTGGTCCACATACTGACTACTTCGGCGATGTCTTCGGAGGTGACCACCGGCCGGCCCTGCTCCCGCTTAATCTGCCACTCCTTCTCCATCGACTCAATCTTTTCCGTTAGCTGAAGCTCGCGCGTCCGCAAGTCGCCGGAATATTCGTACTGCTGGGAGGCCATGGCTGATTCTTTTTCCTTGCGTACGCTCTCTAGAGCCCTCCGTGCCTCGTTCAAACCGATGGGAGCGCTGCCCCGCTTGATGCGAACTCGAGAGCCTGCTTCGTCTACCAAATCAATAGCCTTATCGGGCAAAAAACGGTCTGCTATGTATCTAGTGGCAAGGCTGGCGGCTGTCCGCAACGCTTCGTCACTAATATCCAGTTGATGAAATTCCTCGTACCTGTGCTTGATGCCACGCAATATCTCCAGCGTCTCTTCCATGGTAGGTTCTGCTACCAGGATGGGCTGAAACCGCCGTTCCAGAGCCGGGTCCTTCTCCACGTACTTGCGATAGTCGTCCAGCGTAGTGGCGCCGATGCACTGAATCTCGCCTCGCGATAGCGATGGCTTCAGCAGGTTAGCGGCATCGACTGCACCCTCTGCTGCTCCGGCGCCCACAATGGTCTGCATCTCATCGATAAACAAGATGCAGTTGCCTGCCGCCTTCTCTTCCTCGATGACCTTTTTTAACCTTTCTTCAAATTCGCCGCGGTATTTTGTTCCCGCCACCAGGGCGCCTATATCCAAAGCGATTATTCTCTTGCCCTGCAACACCTCAGGGACATCTCCCGCCACTATGTGCTGGGCCAGACCCTCAACAATGGCGGTCTTGCCCACACCTGCCTCGCCAATAAGAGCGGGATTATTCTTGGTACGACGACTCAGTATTTGGATTATCCGTTCAATTTCCTTGCTACGGCCGATAATGGGATCAAGCTTGTCCGCACGGGCAAGGGCGGTTAAATCGGTTCCGAGTTGGTCCAGGGTCGGTGTACGCGTGGCAGTTCGACCCGCGGCACGGGCCCGGGTTGTCTCCTGTCTAGTAACACGGGTGACCTCGTCACGTGTCTTCTCCAAGGTGATACCAAAGCTCTCCAGCACACTGAAGGCTACACCTTCACTCTCACGCAGCAGTCCCAACAACAGATGCTCGACGCCTATATAGTTCGAATTAAGCCGGCGCGCCTCATCTACAGCAAACTCGATAGCTCTCTTGGCTCGGGGAGCAAGGTCAACATCTCCTTTGGGGGCCCGTCGCTCTCCCTTCCCGATCACGAATTCTACCGCTGCCTGTATCTTGCTGGTGGAGATACCAAAATTGCTCAAGACCTTGGCCGCGACTCCCAGCTCTTCACCTGCTATACCAAGTAATATATGCTCGGTATCGATGTAGTTGTGACCGAGGCGCTGCGCCTCTCCTTGGGCTCGGGTCAATACTCTGCGAGCTCCTTCGGAAAATCGTTCAAATCCTGTGCTCATACCAGTCCTATCTGCGGTTTAGCCTAAAGTATAGAGCATAGTGCCATCTCAGTCAACACACGGACTCACTTGAACTTACGAGTAAATGGTAATATACTATGGCATCACGAAACTATCATTGAGGGCCGACTAAAATGCAGATTACCGGTGGTAAAGCTAGGGGTGCGCGACTGAAGAGCCTGCCCAGACGTTCCATCAGGCCGACGACCGGTCTGGTGAGGCAGGCTATATTCTCGTTGCTGGACAACAGTACTGCCAGTTGGAGCCGGGTTCTTGATTTGTACGCCGGCAGTGGTGCGCTCGGCATTGAAGCGCTGAGCCGTGGGGCGGAGTGGGTTGATTTTGTTGACTATCGAAAGAGTTGCTGTGATATCATCAGAACGAACCTCCAACGGACAGGGGAAGCACCTAAGGCTCACGTCTATTGCTGTAATGTAAACAAAGCTATCACTTTCCTTGATGCTACCTACGACATTATTCTTGTGGACCCCCCTTACTCTGACCCTTCAGCGGATAACGTACTGGCGAATCTAGCCGGCTCGAAGCTCGTGGGGAGAAATTCTATGGTTGTGCTCAGTCACGCAAATCGTTTCCCATTGCACTCCGATTATGATGGATTGCATCTGGTGAAGCAGCGCCGGTACGGCGACACTTATATTTCTATATACGAGAAGGAGGTTTGACTATGGTCGTCGCAGTTTATCCGGGGACTTTCGACCCGCTCACTTACGGACACATGGACATCATAGAACGGGCAGCGGGCCTATTCGGAAAACTCATTGTTGGAATATATGAGAACCCGTCCAAGCAACCGCTTTTTACTCTGGACCAGAGGGTGGAATTGGTGAAAGAGGCGGTGGGCGAGCTATCCAATGTTCAAGTCAGGGCTTTCAAGGGACTGACCGTGGATTTTATACGGCAGATAGGTGGAAGAGTTATGATCCGCGGTTTGAGAGCGAATTCCGATTTCGAACGGGAATTTGAGATGGCGTTGATGAATAGAAAGCTGGCGCCCGAAATCGAGCTGCTCTGCTTGATGACGAGCTCACAGTACCAATTCCTCAGCTCTTCTCTGATTAAAGAAGTGGCCAAGCTAGGAGGTTGCCTTGAAGGCATGGTTCCCGATCAGGTGGCGGTGGCTCTGAGGGAGAAATTCTCCGCGCCTGCCGAACTTGCTATCGGCAAGGGCAAAATGTAAAATTGAGTCGCCAAGAATCAAGGAGGTAGAAAAGATATGGCGTACAAAATCACCGAAGAGTGCATCAGTTGTGGAGCTTGCGAACCGGAGTGCAAGAATGAGGCCATAACTGAAGGCGAAGAGATTTATGTTATTGACCCCGATAAATGCACCGAATGTGTCGGTTGGTACGAATCATCCAAATGTGCCGAGGTTTGTCCCGTAGATGCCTGCGTTCCTGACGCTGCCCACAAAGAGACACATGAGCAGTTGTTGAACAAGTGGCGCAAGTTACACCCAGGCAAGACCCCGGTCGTCAGCTAGAACTGAGCCCGTTACGCATCCCAGGCGAACAGCCTTCTTGTATACTGGGGGATGCTTCTGAAATGGTCCAAACGTGTTAAGAAGCGCAGGTTTTGGCGCTGGCTACGGGATTGCCGTGTTCTCGTAAGGCTACCAGTCCGTCAACTGTCTCGGAAACGGGTCACTGATGGTCAGCTAACGTTCATTAAGCGGATCAGCGGAAGAGGGCCTGTCGCATGTAAGTAGGGAGATTCTTCATTTGACCCAGAAAAGACATCTCACTGTAGGACCGTATGGCGACGTAACAATCGCCGCACGTGTTGTTTCGCGAGAACTCCTGCATCATCTCTTCTCGAGTCGAATACTTGTTGCGGTGCAGAGAGCAAGGAACAAGGCTCCCGTCCGGCATCACAACCAGGAATTTTACGCCGGCCTTGCAGTTGGGCATAGAGCCTTCCTCAAAGAACCTCAGGGTATCGCGCAGTGTGAGAACCGGATTGGTTAAGTGCATGTCATGTTTGGTTAGTGCTATCAGTTCGTCGATGGCCTGGCGCAGGAAGGTCAAGTCCTCCCCGCTGTCGAGACAATAGCTTCTATCGCCCGTTCTCAGCGGAGTGTACGCACTATAGGAGATATCTACGCCCCACTGAGCCGCATTTCGTGCCAGAGGCAGTATCTCCCTTAGATTGGCACTGGTAATAGCCGTGTTCAGGATAACATCGTGAAACCCGAATCTTGCCAGCCGCGGTAGGGTTTGATCCAAACGCTCGTACAGGCCGGGCCTTCGCCGGAACTCGTCATGCCGCTCGTCGGGGAAATCGAGCGACACGGAAAACTGCGTGACCCCCGCGCCACGCAACTGCACATAATTGCTCTCATTCAGCAGAGCTCCGTTACTGACAAGTACTACATACTGCGCCCCGGCTCCCCTGATAGCCTTGACTATGTCTGCTATATCCTTTCTCAGAAGCGGCTCACCTCCGGAAATCTGCGCCGCCAGTGGTTTCAATCGGCGAGTTATATCTCCGTATTCTTGCGGAGTGATTTGCTTCTCATCCTTCTTAATTCCCCCGAGGTCGCAGTGGTGGCAATTGCAGTTGCACGACAGCGTTACCTCGTAGGAGACGACTATAGGGCGGTTCATTACGTAGTTGGCTATTCCCTTTCTAGCGAGCCCCATTCCTTGTGCTAAAGAAATCCTTGCCATTCTCCGATAGTAACCTCCAGCTGCTATTTGAAGCCGAGCACAACACAGTGATTAAACGTCGATGGATATATCAACATTATCTTGTTGAGGACTTTCCCCGAAATAGAGCCTTCGTCGAATAAGCTCCTGAAGCGCTCGTATCCATTTACGTATTTTAGCATCATTGTAAGTAATATGGACAGGCTTATGAATCCCCTGTAAGAAGCCGGGTATATATTCTTGAACTCGGCACTTCGGACTATATCCGCGAGTGTATCCGTGCTGAACTGGTTAACATGGAGCCTCTTTATATCCCACCATTTCTTCTTCAAGAGCCTGGACGGTGTACCCTCAATGTTGGGAGTGGATACTGCCACTAATCCCTTGGGCTTCAGTATCCTGTGCACTTCCCTGAGAACCGCAAGTGGATACGGCACATGCTCCAGGACCTGCCAAAGAGTCACCACATCGAAATGGTTCTCCGGGAATCTCAGATCCTCGAATGCCTTCGCCTCCACATTCAAGCCGAATTCCCTCTTCGCATACGCCGCGGCATCCTGCGATATTTCAATCCCCTTCGTTTTGTACCCTGCCTGAGCTGCGGCAAACAGAAAAAACCCCTGCGCACAGCCTATATCCAAGAGATTCGTGCCGTTAGCGTATTTTCGGATCAGGTTCATTTGAGACTTGGCGGTCCTCAAATAGCTATCTCTTATGGTAGGAGCATGACTGTTCTTGGCATTATGATAGTATTCGTTGGTCTTGCTCACCTTCTCTATCGGATTCATGTACACAAGGTGGCAATTCCTACACTTGACATGCCTTCCCCATTGCTTTCCGGGTATAAGGTAGCCCTCCTCGGCTTCTTCACAATCGTGCCCCTCCATCCTATAGTCGAAAAGCACGTTGAAGTCGTCCGGCTTCATATCAGAGCCAAAGAGCACCTCAAAGTCATCTTGCCCACAGCTCGGGCAATTGCGGTACTCAAGAAGCGGCTCCATGTCAGGCTAGCTCACAGATGTTCTGCTTTTCTATAGGCAGCAGTGACGGCCTCAAGAATAGATGAGCGAAATCCTCCTTTTTCCAGTTGAAAGAGACCGTCGGTGGTTGTTCCCCCGGGGGAAGTAACCATGTTCCTCAGTTCGGCGGGATGCTTGCCAGTTTTCTCAATAGTGAGCGCAGAGCCAAGGACGGTCTGCATTACCAGCTTCTGAGCCAGGTCGCGAGGCATGCCGATATGCACGCCGGCATCGATAAGCGCCTCGATAAAGAGGAAAACATAGCCCGGGCCGCTGCCGCTTAGGCCGGTGGCCATACCCAGGTATTTCTCATCGCTAACATAAACCTCTTTGCCCAGCGACCCAAGTACGGCCTGGGCCAAGCTCTTCTGCTTCTGGCTGGTCTCGGGTGTTGTCGTCCAGACGACAATTCCCTCGCCGATTTGCGCCGGCATATTGGGCATGGCCCGCACTATCAAGGAATGATTCAGGCCCTGGCGCAAACTGGACAATGTAGCACCGGCTACGATGGATATCACCAGCTGCTTCGACGTCGGACTCTTAATGTCCTGCATTACCTGGGCCAGATTCTGGGGCTTCACCGCAAGAATAATCAGGTCGCTATCAGCTATTGCCTTCGCGTTGTCAGCAAACGTGGCAATTCCGTATTCCTTGGTTAGCAGCTCACGCCTGGTCGGACTGCTATCGCTAGCTGCTATATCCTGCACCCCGGCTACCTTCTTTGTCAGAAGGCAGTTGATCATCGCCCCCCCCATAGCACCTGCGCCAATAAACGCTGCTTTCATTTCTCTCTTTTCCTCCTTCTTAGCGGTGGTATCATTTCGCTACCACCATGTTGACGACTCTCTTCGGAACGTATATAAACCTTTCAAGCTTTTTGCCCTCGATGTAGGCCTTGACTCGCTCTCGGCTCAAGACCAATTCCCTGGCCTCGGCCTCGCTGATTGCAGCGGGCACGACTACCTTGTCACGAAGTCTTCCGTTCACCTGTATGGCCAGAGTAACCTCCTCTTCCCTAACCAGTTCTTCGTCGTAATCGGGCCACGGCTGGTTATGGATGCTATAGGGGCGACCTACCCTGCTCCACAGCTCTTCACTGAGATGAGGGGCCGTAGGCGCAAGCAAAAGCAAGAAACACCCGATAGCCTGCTGCCATCGCGAATCTGACACCGCACCTCTTTCTTGGACCCTGGACAGGTAATTGCTGAACTCCATCAGGCTTGATAGCATAGTGTTGAAACGGAACCTTTCCAGGTCAGCGGTCACTTCTTTAGTAGTCTTATGTGTGAGACGAAGGAGTTCCTTTTCGGTCACAGGGTCGACTACACTGGGGGTATAATCAGTTGTCACCAGGTTCCACACTCTGTTCAGCCAGCGACTAATCCCCACGATTCCCCGGTCATTCCATTCTCCTCCCAGCTCCCACGGACCGATAAACATAAGATATCCGCGAACCGCATCGGCTCCCAACTCGGACACATATTCATCGGGGGCAATTACGTTGCCTCTCGATTTGCTCATCTTGTCTCCGTGATAGATGATGGTTCCTTGATTGACCAAACGGGTGAAAGGCTCCTTGAAATCAACCAGGTTCATGTCTTTCAAGGCCTTGGTGAAAAAACGGGCGTAGAACAGATGCATGACCGCGTGTTCGGCACCGCCGGTGTAGGTGTCAACAGGCAACCAGTATTTCGCTTTGGTCGTATTGAAGGCAGCCCTCCTTGATCCTGGACTCGTGTATCTGAGAAAATACCAGGAAGAGCATATGAAGGTATCCATAGTGTCGGTTTCTCTTCGCGCGGGGCCGGAGCATCTGGGGCATGTCGTATTGACGAATGACTGGCAGTATTTCAATGGAGATTCTCCGGTAGGCTTGAACTCCGCATCGGGAGGAAGCAAAACGGGCAGATCCTGTTCGGGCACAGGTACTGTCCCACATTTGTCACAATAGATGATAGGTATGGGCGCTCCCCAGTATCTTTGTCTGGATACAAGCCAGTCACGAAGGCGATAGATAATGGTTCGCTTGCCCCTTCCCTTTTGCTCCAGGAAGTCGCAGATGGCCTCATACCCCTGTTCGCTGGACAAACCACTGAACTCGCCGGAATTCACCATTGTACCTGGCCCGGCGTACGCCTCCGCCAGCTCTCCGCCCTTCCAGCCCGGAGGAGCAATCACCGTTCGCACAGGTAACTTGAACCTTCTGGCGAATTCGAAGTCTCGTTGGTCATGAGCTGGTACCGCCATGACGGCTCCGCTGCCATAGGTGGGCAGTACATAATCGGCAATCCAGATGGGTAGTCTCTCTCCGTTGATCGGATTTACAACGTAGCTCCCCAGAAAAGCCCCCGTCTTTTCCCTCCCCAGCGCCAATCGCTCATACTCGGTTTGACGCCGGCACCAGGCAACATATTCTTGCACGTCGGTCTTCTGCTTGGGCGACGTTAATCGGGGAACCAGAGGATGTTCGGGAGCAAGCAGAAAGAACGTCACCCCAAACACGGTGTCCGGTCGGGTCGTGAACACTTCTATGTATCCCTGTCCTGCATCTTCGCACTCTAACGGGAAAGAGATTTCGGCACCCTGGCTCTTCCCTACCCAGTTCTTCTGCATGGTCTTTATGCGTTCCGGCCAATCCAGGTCGTCATAATTCAGAAGCTGCTCAGCGTAGTTAGTAATCCTCAGGAACCACTGCTCCAACTCCCGCTTGGTTACAGGAGAGCTGCATCTCTCGCAGACCCCTTCTCCCACAACTTGCTCGTTAGCCAGCACCGTCTGACATCGGGGGCACCAATTGACCGGCGCCTCGGTTCGATATGCCAAGCCAGAGCGATAGAACTGCAGAAAAAGCCACTGTGTCCATTTGTAGTAGTCGGGCAGGCAGGTAATCACCTCACGGTCCCAATCGTATATCGCGCCAATACTCTTGAGCTGCCGCCGCATGTTCCTTATGTTCCGCATTGTCCAGTCATATGGATGGACTCCTCGACTGATAGCCGCATTCTCCGCGGGCAATCCAAAAGCATCAAAGCCCATGGGGTGAAGCACGTTGTACCCTTGCATCCTCTTGAAGCGTGCATATACGTCTGACGGTGCCATGGCGTACCAGTGACCGATGTGAAGGTCTCCCGACGTATAGGGAAACATGGTAAGGGCATAGAATTTTGGGCGTTTGTTATCGCTCCGCACCTTATAAATGCGGTCGGTCGCCCACCTGCGTTGCCATCTCTTTTCGATTTCGCGGGGATTGTACCTCTGAGCCATATTCGCTAAAGTTTAACCTAAGTCGGGGCGAATTTAAAGTCTGTTCCAGCACGCTGCCGTAACGTGCGGCAAGACTTGAGAACGTCTCTCGTGCTGGGAATCCGGGCAGATTGGCGGTGGCGACGGAACCACGGTCGCTCGAACGATGGCCAAGGCGGCTCTTTCGACGTTTTGATGAAAGACCCGTAAGCACGCCCCTCTAGTTTCAGGCAGCGATCACCGCCTCCGGCGCAACATCGGTTCTTCGGGTTACACTCAAGAAGTCGGCAATCGACTACATACCTGACAATAGCTCTAACACTGAGGCCGGGAGGCCTCTGGAGCTACACGTTAGTGAGTAGAGTCGACCCTACTCACATCATTGTTTGGCTATGGTAAAGATTCAGGATTTCTCTATCCTGAATAGCTTCGTGCCACAGACGGGGCAAACGCCCTGGGTCGCTGGTCTGTGGTTCTTGAGCATGACACGACGGGGACTCTGTATTTCTCTCTTTCTCCTGCACTTCATGCAATAAGCTGTTGCCATCGCGCCCTCCTTCTAATAGTGCTATACGTATATTGTTACTATAAGAACAAAGCTTTGTCAATACCTTTTCGCTCTTTCTGGTCAGAGATTTGCGAATTCTTGACATTCCGCTGATAGTGGCCCCCACGAAAGGACTAGTTCGGAGACTTTGAGAGAGCGCACGGTGGCACTCTAGACAAGGTCGTTGAGTAGCATGTGCAACGCCGTATCTAGTCGTTTGAGGGACTTCTCTCTTCCCAATACTGCCATGGTCTGAAACAGGGGCGGCGCTGCGGTACGGCCAGTGACAGCTGCTCTCAACAGACCGAAAAACTCTCCGCGGTTCAGATTCAGCTCGGCGGCCAGGGTGCGCAGTGTATCTTCGAGTACGGCCGCATCCCACGTGCTTATCTGCATCAGCCTCTGAGCACTAATCTTGATGGCGTTGACGGCCAACGTGATATCGAGTTTGCCCTGCGATAGCAGACTTATATCATATTGCAGTCCATCGAGGAAAAAGAAGCTAGCTAGTTGCGGAACGTCACCTAGAGTCTTGGCCCGGTCCTGAACCAGCCCCAGAACCCGCCTAGCGTAGGCGCTATCGAGCGGCCGTTTCACTGACTCTGGCAAATCCCTATTCAGGAATGGCATAACCTGCCGGACAAATTCCCCGAGGTCTAGTTTGCGCAGATAAACCCCGTTCATCCAGTCCAGCTTATCTTTGTTAAAGATAGCAGCGGTCTTGCCCACACGTTCGAGAGAGAAGTGCCTTACCAGCTCTTCTCGCGACAGCAACTCGCTCCGGTCATCGAGCGACCAGCCCAGAAGCGCGAGAAAGTTGATCATGGCATCGGGCAGATATCCCTTGTCCCGATATTCGGTGATAGTAGTGGCGCCGTGCCTTTTGGACAACTTGGAATGATCGGGGCCCTGGATCATGGGCAGATGAGCAAATTGAGGAGGTTGCCAGTCTAGAGCCTGGTATAGCAGGACATGGCGGGGAGTGCTGGACAGCCACTCTTCGGCCCGGAGGACATGCGAGATAGCCATCCAATGGTCATCTACTACGTTGGCCAGGTGATACGTAGGATAACCGTCTGATTTCAGCAGAATGAAGTCATCAAGCGTCTCGTGCTTGAATGTTATGGGACCGTAAACCATGTCATGGAACGTGGTTTCGCCTTCAAGCGGTGTCTTGAAACGAATCACCGGAGTAAGGCCTGCCGACTGCAAATGGGCTCTCTCATGATCGGTAAGATCCCGGCAGCGGCGGTCATATTTCGGCGGCTGTTTGAGCCTGGTCTGTTCTTCTCGCATCGCCTGCAGACATTCCGGCGAACAATAGCACAAATATGCATGGCCCTCCCTCAGCATTTTGTCCAGAGACTCGCGGTAAACAGATAATCGCTCCGACTGGAAATAAGGCCCCTCGTCCCAGTCCAATCCCAGCCATCGCAGACTGTCTTGGATTATTTCCACTGCCCCTTCGACCTTACGCACGACATCGGTATCTTCAATCCTTAAGATGAATTTGCCGTCGCAGTGCCGGGCAAAAAGCCAGTTGAATAGGGCTGTCCTTATGTTGCCCAGATGCGGGTATCCCGTGGGGCTGGGTGCAAAACGAACTCTGACTGGCGTGTCGGACGTGGACTGCATCGAGCTAGTTTAGCGTGACTTCATTTGGAAAGAGTCTGGTATATGTTTCTCAGCCGGTCTAGATATTTTCTGAGGCGCTGGCCAAGCTGCTCAACCTGATTCAGCGCATTCTTGGTGTCCTCAATCTCGGTAGTTATCTTGAACAGAATTTCGTCCCGCCTCTGACCCAGATTACTCTCAAAATCGGTCAGTTCCCCTACGTTGGACAAGAAGTTACTTTCTCGGTTTCCCTGCTCTTTGGCGAGTTCCTCATAGGACTTCATGTCGTTGTCTTCCTTTCTTCATATCTTTGCAGTAACAAATTCTAGCACGGGCTCGATATCCCAAACAAGACTCTTGATTTGCCATTTTCGATTAACGTCATCCCTAAGAGCGTCGCGGACCGGAGCGATAAAGAATCGCCGAGTTCGCGGGTTCGCCTAGATCGGAAGGGATAGTCACCGCAGGCATTTGCGTCGATGCGGCACCTGTGGGCAGTGCTTCCCAGGCCGGTCATGCAAAGTTCGGCCATTTCATATATATTAGCAGTTATCTTCCTTTCGTCTAGTGAGTGAATCCAATGCCACGATTTAAGGTAGTGTCCGACTTCTGTCTCATGGGTGACCAGCCTCAGGCCGTGGAGAAGCTGGTTGACGGGTTGAACAAGACCTATCGAGAACAGACGCTCCTCGGTGTCACAGGCAGTGGCAAGACCTTCACTATGGCTAACACCATTGAAAGGGTGCAGAGACCGACCCTGGTCATTTGTCATAACAAGACCCTGGCTGCTCAGCTAGCCACCGAATTCAAGGAATTCTTCCCCGACAACGCTGTGGAGTATTTCGTCAGCTACTATGATTACTATCAACCGGAAGCCTATATTCCCAGTACTGACCTATATATTGAAAAGGAGACTGACATAAACGACGAGATTGATAAATTCCGGCACGCAGCTACCATGTCCCTGTTCACCCGCCGCGATGTAGTCATTGTCGCCTCGGTCTCCTGCATTTACAGTTTGGGCGCGCCCGAAGAATACCACGGTTTTGCCGTTACCATTGAAAAGAACAAGCGCTACAAGAGAGACAGGCTGGTGCGCCATCTGGTAGACATGCAATATGAAAGGAATGATTATGATTTCACCAGGGGCAGATTCCGCGTGCGCGGGGATACGCTGGAAATTCAGCCGGCGTATCAGGAGACAGCCTTGAGAATGGAATTCTGGGGAGATGAGATCGAACGTATTGTCGAAATTGACCCTCTGACTGGCGAGATACTGAGCCATCCCGACCAGGTGGACATTTATCCGGCAAAGCATTTCGTTACATCTCGTGAAAAGGTGCTGGCGGCCATTGAGGATATCAAAGTCGAACTGGAGGAAAGGTCAAAAGAACTGGAGAGCCAGGGAAAGCTGCTGGAGGCGCAGAGGCTCGAGGCTAGGACTAATTACGATATTGAGATGCTTCAGGAAGTGGGCTATTGCGGTGGCGTAGAGAACTATTCGCGTCACCTGCAACGGCGGGCGCCGGCAAGTACACCCTGGACTCTGCTGGATTACTTTCCGGACGACTTTCTCCTGTTCATCGACGAGTCACACATGACCCTCCCGCAGATAAGGGGTATGTATCACGGCGACATTGCCCGGAAGCAGACACTTATCGATTACGGCTTTCGTCTCCCTTCAGCACTGGATAATCGCCCGCTGAATTTCGAGGAATTCAGCAGCCATATCAACCAGGTCATATATGTTTCCGCTACTCCTAAACCCTATGAGTATGAACATAGTCAACAGGTTGTAGAGCAATTGGTTCGTCCGACCGGCTTGCTAGAACCCACCGTCGAGGTCAAGCCGGTCAAGGGGCAGATTGATGATCTTGTTTATCAAATAAAGGCGCGAATAGCCAGAGGCGAACGGTGTTTGGTGACCACTTTGACCAAGCGCATGGCAGAGGAACTGAGCGACTATCTAAAGGAAATGGAGATCAAGACTCATTACCTGCATTCGGAGGTAGAGACACTAGAGCGGGTGGAGATCCTTCGCGACCTCCGGCTCGGTGTCTATGACGTTGTGGTGGGCATCAACCTGCTGCGGGAAGGACTGGACTTGCCTGAAGTGAGTCTCGTAGCTGTACTCGATGCCGATAAGGAAGGCTACCTGAGGTCTGAGGAGGCACTCATCCAAACCATGGGACGCGCGGCCAGACACATAAATGCCCACGTCGTAATGTATGCCGATACCATTACACAGTCCATGCAAATGGCGATGGACGAAACTGCCCGCCGCCGCAGCATTCAGGAAGCCTACAACAAGGAGCACGGAATAACTCCGCAGGGAATAACGAAAGCAATCAGAGATATAACCGAGAGAGTACAGGCAGTAGCCGAAACAAGAATACCTTATTCGGCTACGCCCGTTTCGAAGGAAGAAATAGCACGGCTCATCAAACAACTGGAGTCACAGATGAAAGCCGCGGCGAGGAATCTCGAGTTCGAAAAAGCTGCTATGATTCGCGACCGTATCATTGAGCTGAGAAAGGACGACGATCTGAGTCTACGCCCGGTGGGACTATAGTCAGCGGCCATCAGTCTCCCTCCTGGGACCATTATCTTGCCTGCTTTGTGACAATCCGCTTTGCTGGCCCGTTCGTCACCATAGACGCCAAACCCCGCATCGTACGAGGTGCCGTGCGATACACCGGATTAGGCAAACGGCCCTGCGGCCTGATGCCAGCAGCTGGATTCGGCAATGTCACTGAATAGCCCATGACTAAAGTAACGACCCCACCGTTACAAATGGGTGATTGACGCCCTCCAACGTACGCATCTATATTGGTAGTATAGTCTGGCATAGTTGAGTAGTTTTACCAGAGTAAGATATGCCCACTGTAATTAGCGACAAGACCTTCTATAGGAGAGCTGAAGTCTGCCGGATCGCTGGCGTCCGCAGAAACACGCTTTTCCGCCGACCGAAGGATGGGCTGTTTTGCCGCGTCGGTTGCCGCGACTGGTGGGGCTGGAGGATATTCAAAGCAGAGCAGCTACAGGCTGTCAGAAGCGAGACCGGCTGCATCGTCGCCATACGGCCCGATTCTTAGTGGGGCGCAACTATGAGGTCAACGGTTGAACGGGTGGATACAGAAGAGCTGCTAAGAATCGTGGGCGGCGAAGCACCGACAGGAATCTGCCTCATACAGAACGGAAGTTTTCGCTATCTGAACTCCAATTTCCCAATCGCCACCGGCTACCGGGCCGATGAATTGATGGGCAGAGACTCTCTTGTGATTGTCGCTCCCGAAGACAAGGAGATGGTCAGGGAAAACACTGTAAAGATGCTCAGAAGAGAGCTACATTCGCCATATCAATTCAGAGTGATTCATAAGAATGGTAGCATCGTTTGGGTTATGGCAGCAGTCAGGTCCGTTCAGTACCGCGGAGCACGAGCAATCTTGGGAAGCTACATGGAGGTCACCGACCGGAAGCAGGCAGAGGAGCGGATTCGAGACAGTGAGGAGCGTCACCGCCTGCTGGCAGAGAACATCGCGGACGTTATCTGGACGGTGAATGTCAACTGCCCGACGCGCCTCACCTATGTCAGCCCTTCGGTGACCCGTCTCTTAGGGTATACCGTTGAAGAGAGTATGGCAAAGGAGATGAAGGCGGTTTTCACGCCCATGTCATTGGTCACTGCCATGAAGGCTTTTGCAGAAGAAATTGGTGACCAACGGGACGAACACCGAGACCCACATGGATCTCGAAGGCTCGAACTGCAGCTAATACACAAGAATGGTGCTCTGATCGACGTCGAGGTGAATTTCTCCTTGATACGTGGGGCTAACGGGCAGGAAGACGAGATCCTAGCCGTCGCTCGTGACATCACGCGCCGGAAGCAAATGCAAGGAGCACTTCTGGAGAGCGAGGAAAGATATAAGGAACTTGCCAACAGCATCACTGATATTTTCTTCGCAGCGGACGAGCATCTCATATGTACCTATTGGAATAAGGCGTCGGAGATCCTAACGGGAATCCGAGAGGCGGAGGCTATCGGGAAGTCTCTTACGGAGATCCTTCCGGATACACCCGGCGTCAGAAGTGCCGAGAAGTTATGCCGGGAGGCGTTAAGAACACAGCAGGCCCAGGCTTTCGTGATGGATTGTGGCTTGAGCGGAAGACGGTGCATCTTTGAAGTCAGTGCGTATCCCTCTCGAGGCGGCATTTCGGTTTTTGGCCGAGATATCTCCGAGCGCAGGCGGACCGAGGAAACGCTCGAGAAATCCGAGGAACGCTACCGCACGTTTACGGAAAACGCTGGTGAGGCTATCTTTGTAGTGCAGGACGGTATGATCAAATTCATGAATCCCCAGGGAGAGGAGCTCTCAGGTTATACATTAAAGGAACTGGCCTCCAGACCGTTCGTTGAATTCATTTATCCTGATGACATTAATATGGTGGTTGATCGCTATGCAAGAAGACTGAAAGGGGAGCCCGTTCCCCAGAGATATGAGTTCAGGATTGTTAGGAGAGACGGTACTATCAGGTGGGGTGAGCTTAATGCCGTTACGATATCCTGGGAGGACGAACCTGCAATACTATGTTTTATGAATGATGTCACCGAGCGGAAGGAGGCGGCAGACACCCTGAAACAGTCGGAGGGAAGATACCGGACTATACTCGATGAGATGGGCGACGGTTACTTCGAGACTGACCTGGCGGGCAGTATTACATTCGCTAATGACGCACTCCTAGACCTTCTGGGGTATTCCAGAGATGAGATAGTTGGGATGAATTCCGACGCATTTAGGCCCAAGGGACAGCGGAAGGCTGTTTTCAGAGCCTACAATCGCGTTTACAAGACCGGTCAACCACTGCGCAACTTTCCTTCTGAGATTATCTGCAAAGACGGCAGGCACGTCTTTGCAGAAACATCAGCGTTCCCAATAAGGAACGACAATGGCGAGATTATCGGCTTTCGGGGGATCCGTCACGATATCACCGAGCGCAAGCAGGCAGAAGAAGCGCTAAGACAATCAGAGGAGAGATACCGGACTATCCTGGAAGAGATGGAAGATGCCTACTTTGAGACTGATCTCGGCGGACATCTCACGTTCGTCAATGATGCCACATGCCGATCCCTGGGATACTCAGAAGAGGAGTTGGTTGGAATGAGCTATAGACGCTTTACAGTGGAAGAAGACATTGAGGCCGTGTTTCGAGCATTCAATGAAGTGTACCGAACCGGTGTGCCCAACAAAGGCTTCTGCTGGCGAATCATGTCGAAACATGGGACTCTCAGGCTTATTGAACACTCGGCTTTTCCTCTGCGAAATGACAAGGGCGAGATTGCCGGTTTCCGCGGCGTGGGACACGACATCACGGAACAGAAGCAGGCAGAAGAAAAGCTCCGACAGAGCGAGGAGAACTACAAAACTCTGTTCGATAGCTCAGTGATTGGTATGGTCCTTCTGGACGCTGAAACCATGACGCTGGTTATGGTCAATCAGGCCGCCGCGAAGATGTTCGGATTTAGTTCTGCTCAGGAGGGGAT
>Ga0172362_10002261_pt1 | contig 16761 bp, 16 predicted proteins | sample LakKivs1_kivu2a2_FD_114534 | JGI IMG/M metagenome (GOLD analysis project Ga0172362, IMG submission 114534) | Sediment microbial communities from Lake Kivu, Rwanda - Sediment s1_kivu2a2 | ecosystem: Environmental > Aquatic > Freshwater > Lake > Sediment | place: Rwanda: Western Province, Lake...
ATGCAGATTCCGCCCACCCTGTTCTCTTCAATCAGGGTGACCTCAAGGTCGAGCTGAGCAGCCCGGAGCGCGGCCAGATAGCCGCCCGGACCTCCGCCGATTATTACCAGCTTCTTACCGCTCATAATTCACTCCTTATTTTCAGGCCAGACAGTAGCGACCCCGCGGTCGCCGGGCCGGAAACCTACCCCTCTGGCCGGCTAAAAAAAGGCTTGAGATTTCCATTCCTTTTTTTCTATCGCCGTTAAAAGAGAAGAACTCTCTCCATTATTTACTGGTCTCAACTGGCCAGAATTTCCCGGAAAGCCCTGATAGCCCGCTCAACATCCTCGTCATCAACGTCCTTGTGCGTGACCAGTCTGACTCCACCGAAAACGGCCAGGCAAAGAATGCCTTTCTCCTTCAGGCGGTTGACCAGTTCGGGGATGGTCAGACGGGGGTGGTTAAAGTAAAAGATAATGATATTGGTCTCCACCTCGTCGGGATTGAGGGTTATTCCGGGCAGGTCATAAATAGCCTGGGCCAGACGTTTCGCCCGGGCGTGATCTTCTTTCAGTCGATCGACCATCCGGGTCAGAGAAATTATTCCGCAGGCGGCCAGCACGCCCACCTGCCTCAGGCCGCCGCCCAGGGCTTTCCGCAGACGCCGGGCGTAATCTATGGTCTGGCGGTCGGAGACCAGCATCGAACCGACGGGCGAAGATAACCCCTTACTGAGACAGAACATCAGCGAATCGCAATGCCTGGCGTATTCCTTAACCGGAACTCCGGAAGCCAGGCTGGCGTTAAAAATCCTGGCCCCATCCAGATGAACCCGGAGTCCGAATTCATCGGCAATCTTCCTGATGGCGGCAAAGTTTTCAAGCGGCAGCACCGCCCCGCCCCAGTTGTTGTGGGTGTTCTCCAGACAGATCAGGGAAGTCCGCGGTGTATGAACCGAGGGCAGTCGGACATGCTTTCTCACCAGCTCCGGATCCAGGCACCCCCGTTTCGAGGGCAGCGGCCTCGGGGTCACTCTGGAAATCAGGGTCATGTGGGTTGATTCCATATTGTAGATGTGTGATTTTTCTTCGACGATGACCTCTTCCAGCTCCCGGGTCCACATCTTGACGGCGATGGAGTTGCCCATCGTTCCGGAAGGGACGAACAATCCTGCTTCCTTTCCCATTATTGAGGCAGCCAGCTCTTCCAGCTTCTGGACGGTCGGGTCGTCGCCCAGAACATCGTCGCCGACTTCAGCTTCCATCATCGCCCGCCGCATTTCCTCGGTCGGCCTGGTGACTGTATCGCTCCTGAAATCTGAGAAAGCCTTCATTCTTTCTTTGCTCCTTTTATAATATATGAATAATCATTCATATGTCAGTACTGCCCGGGCCGGGGCCGAAGGCTCAACCCGGGTCTAACAATTATAAACCCAAGCGGTCAAACTCACAACCGGAAGGCTGCCAGTAAACGGTCGCTGACCGCCGCTCTTCCTCCTGTCCTGCAACGCAATCCTTATTTACTCGTATTATGATATGTGATATTAATAAAGCTGTAATTTTTGAACGGATAGAGCTTAACTGCAAGAACCTATGGCCGGCGATAAAAGCTACTGGTATCTGGACCTGATCAACATTCTCCTGCTGGTCTTAATCTTCTTCTTCGGGGGCGCAGTCATTTCTTCCCAGATAATTCTGAGCGACGAGATGGTCTATGTTCCGGACATTGCCGGAAAAACCGTAGACCAGGCCCGTCAGGAACTCCAGAAAAGAGACCTCGGTCTGGCTATTTCCGGCTACCAGTTTTCGGAAGAAGTCGGCCGCGGGCGCATCATCAGCCAGGACCCGGCCTCCGGTTCGCGTCTCAAGGTCAACCGTCAGATTCAGGTGGTGGTCAGCTCTGGCAGCGAATCGGTTACTGTTCCTCTGTACGCCGGCAAGAGCCTCGAACAATCAACTCTCGACATGAGGCAGAAGGGCCTGTCCCGGGGACCGCTGTCGCAGATTCACAGCCGGCGTTACCCCGCTGGAAGAATAATTGCCCAGGACCCGCCGGCCGAGACCGTGGTGGAAAGAAACCATCCGGTCGGTTTCCTGGTCAGCCAGGGAGAACCTGAAACCAGCTACCTGATGCCCGACCTCATCGGCCGCAAAGTTGACCGGGCGACCGCCTGGCTGCAGCAGGCCGGCTTCAAGGTCGAGGACATCAGGCATGTTTATTATCCGGGTCTGGAAAAAGGGGTCATCATCAGGCAGAACCCGCCCGGTGGCTATCCTATCCAGAAACGAAATCCCATCAGCCTGGAGGTCAGCCGTTAAATGTATTATATAGCTCCCTCTATTCTCTCCGCCGATTTTTCCCGTCTGGCCGAAGCTGTGGTCCTGGCCGAACAGGGTCAGGCCGATATGGTCCACCTGGACGTCATGGACGGACATTTTGTGCCCAACATCACTTTCGGCCACCAGCTGGTCGCCAGCCTGCGTGAGAAAACCAGGCTGCCGCTTAACGTCCATCTGATGGTGGATAATCCGGCCAGAATGATACCGCAGTTCCTGGAAGCCGGCGCCGACTGGCTGTCGTTCCATCTGGAAGCCTCCCGCCATGTCCACAAAGACCTGTCCACAATCAAGGAAGCAGGGCGAAAGGCCGGACTGGCCCTCAACCCGGCCACCCCGGCTGAATTGCTGAGCGAGGTTCTGGAAGACCTGGATTTCGTGGTCATCATGACAGTCAACCCCGGCTGGGGCGGACAGAAATTCATCCCGGCCACCAGGAACAAGATTCAGCGGCTGAGCCGGCAAATCTCGGAAAAAGGGCTGCCCGTCCTGATTGCCGTCGATGGTGGAGTCAAGCTGGACAACCTGGGCGCTCTGTTTGAGCTGGGTATGAATATCGCCATCTGCGGTTCCTCGGTCTATGGGCCCGCAGACCCGGTGGCCGAAATTCGCAAGATGAAGGCTGTGGCTGCAGAATTCAACCAGAAATACAGCCGCAAAAAATGAACGGAATTGAGGTTGTAAAGATGAATAAAAAACTAATTCTCGGCCTGCTCCTGTCGCTGGTCATCATCGCTTTCGGTTCCACCGGCTGCCGCAAGAAGCCTCTAACCCTGGAATCACTGCCCCAGGAAACTCTGGCCTCGGATGAATCGCTCTACAAGCTGGGAGAAACCTATATCAAGAAGGATTTTGAAAAGGGCCTGCTGTTCCTCAGGCAGTTGATGGATTCTTTTCCCCGCAGTTTCTATGCCCAGAGGGGCAAACTGTTGATCGCCGACACCTACTTCAGCAAGGGCGACGAAGCTAACCTGATACTGGCGGCGGCCGAATACCGGGAATTCATGAGCCTTTATCCGACCAGCCCCTCAGTCCCCTACTGTCAGTTCCAGATTGCCATGACCTATTACAAGAACATTCTGAAGCCCGGGCGGGATCAGACCAAGACCAACCAGGCGCTGAACGAATTCAAGAAAGTTGTGGCCAATTATCCCAGCAGCGAATATGCCGCTCAGGCGGCAGAAAAAATCAAAGACTGCGAAAACCGGCTGGCAGCCCATGAACTCCTGATCGGCGAATACTATTACAAAGCCAGGTCCTACCGGGCTGCACTCAACCGGCTCCAGCCCATCATCACCACCTATCCGGACTTTCCGCGCCTGGATGCCGTTTATTTCTACATCGCCGATTGTTATTTCAAGGCAAAAAAATATGACGAGGGCCTGCCCTATTTCACCAAGCTGATCTCGGACTATTCAAAGAGCAAGTTTGTCAAGCAGGCTCAGAAAAGAATAAAATTAATCGAGCAGCTTAAAAAAACTGAAGCGGCTAAGACCGCGCAATCGACGAAGCCCACAAAATAAGGGAGGATGCGATGAAAGAAAGAGCCGGAAAGGCAAAAAGGCTGGCCGCAATTCTGATCATCGGCCTGACCTGGTCTCTGCTTCTGGCCGCCGGACCAGCGCTTCAAGCCCGGGAACAGCAAAAACCGGTCTGGGAATTCGGCCTTACGGGAGAACTGTTCTCCCGGGGGATAAAATGGTCTGACCAGACTACCACCCTAAAATCTACCAACCTGATGTTCGAGCTCAGGGCCCGCAACCTTGGTAATCTCTTTAACCTGAGCTTTTTTGGCGGACTGGGTTTGCCAAGGCCCAACGGCGTAGTGTTCGACCAGTTGCCCCTGACCCTTCAATACCAGGGGGGAAGCATCACCGGCCTTCTTTTTGGCGCCCGGGCCGAGGCCAGACTTCTTCCTGCTTCGGACTTCAATTTCGGACTCATGGCTGAATTCTCTTCTTACCTGGGATTCAAGAAGGAATTTGCACTTTCGGGTTTGGTTGTCCCCGCAACCGCCACCGCCACCCCGTCCTGGTCTCAGGCCAGTGGCGGACTCCGGGTCACCTACGACGCCCTGGAAGGCAGCCAGCCCTTCCTGGAAGTCGCCGGTTCCTATTTCTGGGGTAAGTTCAAGATGAAAGAAAAGATAGAAGACCTCGAAGGTGAACAGAGTGTGAACCTTAAAGGCGTCAGCTATGTCTCCATAACCGCCGGCTGGAGCTTCTTTTTGGTCGACAAGATCACCCTGGTCCCTAAGGTCAGAATCTTTCCCGGCTCCAGGACCGGAATCGGCGGCGGTTTGAGCATATACTACGGTTTCTAAGGTCTGGAAGGGAGGACAGAGATGGCCAAAATTAACCTCAAGAAAAAATTCCGGTATTTGCCGATAGCGATATCGGTGCTGCTGGTCCTGGCAATGGTTATTATCGTCAATCAGATTGAGGCCCAGAATAAAATTAAGGACAGGCTGGGCACCTCCAGCCAGAAGACTTCCAGCCGGCTGGAAGAAGCCCTGAAGTCAAGGTTGAACCAGACCCCGCCGGTAAAAATAAAAGCCATCAGCCAGCAGCCCGCCCTGCCCGGACGGCCGAAGTACTCGGCGGAGAAAATCCTGGTCAGGTTCAAACCGGAGTTATCTGTTCAGTCGACCGAAAGTATTCTCCGGGCTTATCAGCCACGAGATTACAAGCTCATTCCGAAGATAAACGTCTACGTCGTGAAGGTGGGTGAAGGGGCCACGGTCGAAGACACTCTGGCCGCTCTCAAGGCCAACCCGGATGTTCTCTACGCCGAGCCGGACTACAGGCTGCGGCTGGCCGCTCAACCGAATGATCAATTATTCCGCTATCAGTATGCGCTTTTTAATCCTGGCGGGACCCTGCAGATTCCGGGCAGCCCGACCGGGAAGAACCGGGCTGACATTAAAGCCACCGGAGCCTGGGATTTTGCCAAGGGCGACCCCGACCTGCTGATCGCCGTCCTCGATTCCGGAATCGATTACACCCATCCGGACCTGGCCAGCAAGGTTATTTCAACCGGCAAGGATTTTGTTAATGACGATAACGATGCCATGGACGACCACTGGCATGGAACTCACGTGGCCGGAATAATCGCCGCGGCCACCAACAACACCGAGGGTATTGCCGGCGTAGCCTGGAACTGCCGTCTTCTTCCTGGCAAAATAATTTCAGCTGAAGGCGAGGGCGACTATTCCGACCTGATCGAAGCTCTCATCTGGGCTGCCGATTATACTTCCGGCCAGGCCAGAGTCGGTGTGATCAACATGAGCGTCGGCGGCGAAGAACCTGCTTCCTCCCTGGAAGCGGCTCTGGAATATGCTTTTAATAAAGGGATCGTGCTGGTGGCCGCCAGCGGAAATGACGGACTGGCTGGAGTCCTTTACCCGGCCGCCTACGACGAATTCTGCCTGGCAGTGGCCGCCAGCGATTATAACGACGAAATAGCCGATTTCAGCAACAGCGGACCGGAAGTGGACGTGGCCGCTCCAGGAGTCTGGGTGCTCAGCACCAATCCGGTAGCCCTGACCGAACCGGGTTACCTGCCCTATGCTTTTGCCACCGGAACTTCGATGGCCGCGCCGCACGTGGCTGGCTTTGCCGCCCTGATCAAGTCCGGCAAGCCCTGGCTGAATCCCGGAGACATAATGAAGCTAATAAAATACACACCCGACGACATCGAGGCCGCCGGCCGGGACGATTATGCCGGCTACGGCCGGATTAACACCGAACGGGCTCTCTCGCCGTTCAAGATAGTAAAATAAAAAATCGGACGCCTCCGGTTTTGGCTGAAGGATGATTCGCTACCTGAGAATTAAGAATCTGGCCACCATTGAAGAGCTGGAGCTCCAGCTGGAGTCCGGCTTCACCATCCTCACCGGGGAAACCGGCGCCGGAAAATCCATAATCATAGACGCCCTGAAGCTGCTGCTGGGAGAAAAAGCCCAGCCTGACCTCATCCGCACCGGAAAAGAAGAAGCTTCGATTGAAGCTGTGTTTGAAGTCACAGACAGGAAGTCTCTGCCGGAAAGTCTGGAGCTCGAAGACGGCAACCGGCTTTTCCTGCAGAGAATAATCTCAAGCCAGGGACTGAGCAAATCTTACCTCAACGGGCTGCTGGTCCCGCTCAAGAAACTGAAGGAACTGGGCGAACTGCTGATTGACATTTACGGCCAGAACGACCACATCTTTCTGCTGGATACATCCAACCACCTGAAATTCCTGGATGACTTTGCCGAGGCCGGCGAGCTCGGAGAACGGGTCCGTCAGGCAGCGGCCCGGGTCAGAGCTCTCATCCGGGAAAAGGAAGCTCTAACCGCCCGCCAGAAGGAGAGGGCCCAGCGGCTGGATTTCATAACTTTCCAGCTCAAAGAAATTGAGCAGGCCGAACTGCGCCCCGGCGAGGACGAGGAACTTCTGCAGGAGCGGGCCATTCTGAAGAACTCGGAAAAAATCGCCATTCTGGTCAACCAGGCCATAGATATTGCCTACGAGAGCGAAGAATCGCTGATGACCGGAGTCAAGCGGGTGGAGAACATTGTCCAGGAGCTCCAGAATTTCTTCCCCGAGCTGGAAGGAAACCGGGGGCAGCTGGCCGATTTCAATATTTTCTTAAAAGAACTGGTCGGAAACCTGATTGACCTCCGCGATAAATACTCCTCCTCGCCCGAAAGACTGGAAGAAATCGAAGAACGGCTGAGTCTGGTTGAAAAGCTGAAGAGAAAATACGGCTCCAGCATTGAAGAGATTCTGGGTTATCTGGAAAGCATCAGAAAGGAAAAGGAAGAGCTGGAAACTAGCGAGGAAAAGCTCTCCGACCTGGATCGGGAAATCAGAGCTGCTTTTGAAGATTACCGCCAGCTATGCGGCCAGCTCAGCCGGCTGCGGAAAGAAAGGGCCGCTGAACTGGAACAGCTGATCGTCAAAGAGCTGGGCCAGCTGGCCATGACCAGAGCCCGCTTCAGGGTTGAATTCCGTCCGCTTTCTCCGTCGCTTGAGGACCCGTCCACGATCCGCGACCTGGGAGCCGAGGAGCTGGAGTTCATCCTCTCCCCCAACCCGGGGGAAGAACTGCGGCCACTGCGCCGGATTGCCTCGGGCGGAGAGCTATCGCGAATCATGCTGGCTTTCAAATCGCTGGGTAAAGAAACGGAAAAAGGCCGGACGCTGATTTTTGACGAAATTGATTCTGGTATCGGTGGCAAGACGGCCGACTTTGTCGCCAGGAAGCTGCAACAGCTGGCCCGGCGCCACCAGGTGCTCTGCATCACTCACCTCCCCCAGATTGCTTCGGCGGCCGGTCATCATTTCAGGATCGAGAAAAAGACCGAAAAAGACCGGACGTTTACCCTGGTGAGAAAACTAAAGGACAGGGAGCGGCCGGAAGAAATTGCCCGTCTGATTGCCGGCACCAGGCTGACCGAAGCCAGTTTGCAGATGGCCAGAGAACTCCTGGAGCAGAACGCTTCCCGAAACTGAGCCTTGCTCCCGGGTTCTGTCTTTTGTTCCGGAAGGAGCGGTTCAGGCTGCTGTCAGTATTTTCCCCCCTCTTACCCGAACCTTTTTCTGGCCTGCTGGCCGGCTCGTAATTCAGGTTAGACACAACCCCATAACCAGGCGGACAGATTTCAGCTATAATAATTATTCAAACGATGGAAAAGACCGGTGAGCTGATGCTGGACGGAAAGACTTTTTACATACATACTTTTGGCTGCCAGATGAATGTCAACGACTCCGAACATCTGGCCAGCCTGCTGCTGGCCGCGGGGGCCAGACCGGCCTGGCGCCCCGAAGACTGCGATTTCATCCTGGTCAATACCTGTGCCGTCAGGGAGAAGTCGGTGGAAAAGCTTTTCTCCTATCTGGGCCGGCTCAGGGAGCGGAAAGAAAAGCGCGGTTCGGTTATTGCCTGCCTGGGCTGCGTGGCCCAGCTCTACCGGGAAAAGCTTCTTAAGAAATTTCCCTATCTGGACCTGGTGGCTGGACCGCATCAGTATCAGGATCTGCCTGTGCTTTTGAGGAATGTCGGGGAAGAGAGGCGGGTGCTTACCGCCTGGGGAAAAGAATGGACCAGCCTGCCGATTGTCCCGGAAGCCCGTGACAGCCGGGTTTCAGCCTATGTAACCATCATGGAAGGCTGCAACAACTTCTGCACCTTCTGTGTCGTCCCCTATGTGCGGGGCCGGGAAAAATACAGACCGCTGCGCTCGATCCTGGAAGAAATCTGGTCTCTGGCCGAGCGGGGTTATCTTGAAATTCAGCTCCTCGGCCAGAACGTCAATTCCTACCGCGACCCGGAAAGCGGAGCCAGCCTGCCGGAGTTGCTGGCAAAGGTGGCGGACATTGAAGGAATAGAATGGATTCGATTCCTAACTTCACATCCGAGGGACTTCGGGCCGGAGCTAATCGGGGCCATGGCTTCAGTGAGGAAAGTCTGTCATCAACTTCATCTGCCGTTGCAGTCGGGCTCTGACCGTATTCTGGAAATGATGAACCGGAAGTACTCCAGGGCCGAATACCTGGAAAAGATTGACCGTTTGAAATCCCGTCTTCCTGATATCAGCCTGAGCACCGATATCATTGTCGGCTTCCCTTCCGAAACCGAGGAGGACTTCGGGCAGACGATGGAGCTGCTGGAAAGAGTTAGATTTACCAATATTTTTTCCTTCCGTTATTCTCCCAGGCCGAGGACGGCAGCCGCTAAACTAAAGGACGACGTGCCCGAGGAGGTGAAGATAGAGCGCCTGGTCAGGCTGCAGACCAGACAGAAAGAAATTCAGCTGGAGCTGAACCGCAGCCTGCTCGGTCAGACCATCCGGGTGCTCTGCCTGGGAGCCAGCAAAAAGGGCAACCTCTATGCCGGCCGGAACGAAGGCTATCAGGTGGTAAACTTCAGTTCGGCGAAAGATGTCAGCAACCGGATGGTGATGGTCAGGATAACCGGTTGCGGACCTTATAGCCTGCACGGCGAACTGGCCGAATGATTCTCCGACAAGAATCTCCTTTTCAGGAACTGCCACCGGGATTGAAGCGGATGGAGAGAGGATCCGGGGAAACGGTGAGAGGGTCATCTTCTTTCAATTTGACCCCTCACCTTTTCCATCTTAATTGCAACCTTTCCCCTTTTAAGATATAATTCATATCCGTTTTATGCGGGTGAAGGATAAACCTGGTAATGAAAGTCAATGTTTGGAGTACCATCAACCAGCTCAGCAAGGAGCGCGGTGTCCAGCCCCGGGTCATAATCAAGGCCATAGAGGAATCTCTCCGCATCGCCGCGGCCAAGTTTTTCAACAAAGGCGAAGAGGTAGTTGTCGACTTCAAGCCGGAAAAGAGCGAACTCCGGGTTTATGCTGTCAAGAAAGTGGTGGAAGAAGTCGCCGACCCGGCCAGAGAGATTTCCCAGGATGAAGCCGTTCTTCACAACCCTTCGGCCGGGCTGGGAAAAGAAATAGAGATAGAACTTCCGGCTGAAACTCTCGGCCGAATTGCCGCTCAGGCAGCCAAGCAGGTTATTTTCCAGAAAGTGCGCGACGCCGAGCAGGAAAAGATTTACGAGGAATTTGCCCCCAGGATGGGTGAAATTGTGACCGGTGTGGTCAGGCGGTTTGAAAACAGCGGCACGGTTCTCGAGGTCAACCGGGCGGAAGTTTTCCTGTCGAACAAGGATAAACTTCCGGGCGACGATTTCAAGCCCGGGGATCTGGTCAAGGCCGTCATCACCCAGGTTCAAAAAAACGTTCGAGGCCCTCAGGTCCAGCTTTCCAGGACTTCGCCCCGCTTCCTGCTGAAACTGCTGGAACTGGAAATACCGGAGATTGCCTCCGGAACCATAAAGGTCAAGGATGTTGTCTGCCAGCCGGGAGAAAGGGCCAAGGTGGCTGTCTCCACCCAGGACAAGGATATCGACCCCGTTGGAGCCTGCATCGGAGTCAAGGGCAACCGTATCCTGGCCATCACCAGGGAACTGGGCGGGGAGAAAATTGATATAATCGAGTGGGCAGCCGACCCGCAGGTCTATGCCAAGTCAGCCCTGAGTCCGGCCAGGATAAATAAAATTGTGGTCACCAACAAGCAAACCAAAGAAATGGAAGCCCACGTCGACAAGGAACAATTCTCCCTGGCTATCGGCAAGAAGGGCATAAACGTCAGGCTGGCCAGCAAACTGGTCGGCTGGAAAATTTCTATAATTCAGGAATAAGAAAGATTAAAGAATAGACTATGGACAAAACCCAGACCAAAACTAACGCCAAGAGTAAAGCCAAGAAAGAGGCCACGGCCAAGAAAAAGTCGGTGGAAACACCGGTTGAGAGCAAACCGGCCCCGGCGGCCAAGGCACCGGCCCCGAAAAAGCCAGCCGGCGAAGGCAAAGCTCCAGTTTCGAAAGGAGTTCAGCCAGCACCAGCTGCCAGAGCCGGAAAAACTCAGCCGACAGCTAAATCAGCTCCAAAGACCGCACCTGAGGCCCGGCCTGTAGCTCAACCAAAGCCAGCGACAGAACAGCCGGCAGAGGCAGCCTCAAGACCCCAGACTCCTGAAAAGGCAGCTGCTCCGGCCGCCAGAGCCACGGCTCCCAAAGCTCCAGCCGCTCCCAGACCCCGGCCAAAAATTCAGATTCAGGAAGGCATGTCGGTCAAGGACCTGGCCGAACGTTTCAAGATAAAGCCAAAAGACCTGATAGACCACCTCCAGGCCGCCGGCTATGACGCGGCCGCTTCCGACCTGATAGATGAATCGCTGCTCCAGGCCATCTCCAGGATTATCAAGGTTGATCTGGAAATGGTCTCTCTGGAGCAGGACATCAGGAAGCTGGCTTTCAGCCTTAAAGACGACCTGGTAACCAGACCGCCGGTGGTGACCATCATGGGTCATGTCGACCACGGCAAGACTACCCTGCTGGATGCTATCAGGTCCTCCAACATCGCCGAGCGGGAAGTCGGCGGAATAACCCAGCACATCGGGGCCTACCGGGTTAATTACAAGAATCGCCACATTACTTTCATCGACACTCCGGGTCACGAAGCTTTCACCCAGCTCCGGGCCCGCGGTGCCCAGCTAACGGATATAGTGATTCTGGTGGTGGCCGCCGACGACGGTGTCATGCCCCAGACCAGGGAAGCCATCAGCCACGCCCGGGCCGCCGGCGTGCCCATCATCGTGGCCATTAACAAAATCGACAAACCCGAGGCCAACCCGGAGCGGGTAAAGCAACAGCTGGCCAAGGAAGGGCTGATTGTAGAAGAATGGGGGGGCAAGACGATCTGTGTGGAAATCTCGGCCAAAGAAAAAAAGAACATAGATGAACTTCTGGAAATGATCCTGCTGCTCGGGGATATCCTGGAACTAAAGTCCCACCCTTATGTTCCAGCTCAGGGTGTCATACTTGAATCCAGGCTTGACCCCCAGAAAGGACCCGTGGGAACAGTCATAGTCCAGCTGGGAACGCTGACTTCGGGCCAGGCTTTTATCTGCGGTCTGACCTACGGTAAAGCCAGAGCCCTGTTTGATGAATGGGCCAAGCCGGTCAAAAGCGCCGGGCCGTCGACGCCGGTCGAGGTGCTGGGATTTGACTCGGTGCCCGAGGCAGGCAATTTCTTCCAGGTGGTGCCCGACCTGGAAATTGCCCGCCGCATCTGCGAATTCCGGATTGCCCGTCTCAAGAAGACCCCCAGGACCAAGGAAGTCCCGTTGACTCTTGAAGACCTGTTCAAAAAAATAGAAAAGGGCCAGACCAAGGAACTCCCGGTCATCATCAAGGCTGATGTGCACGGTTCGGTAGAAGTTCTCAAAGGGTTGCTGCCGACTCTCAGCACCGACAAGGTCAGAATCAACATTCTGCAGGCTTCAACCGGTAACGTCACCGAGGCCGATGTTCTGCTGGCTTCAGCTTCGGGCGCCATTATCATCGGCTACAACGTCAAAGTTCCGTCCAAAATCCAGGAGCTGGCTCAGAGCGAAAAAGTCGAAATCCGGATGTACAGAATCATCTACCAGCTGACCGACGACCTGAAAAAGGCCGTGGCTGGAATGCTGGAACCGGTAATCAAAGAGACGGTTCTCGGCCGGGCCCAGGTCAAGAAGATTTTCCAGATAGCCAAGGTAGGCACGGTCCTCGGCTGCCAGGTCATTGAGGGTAAGATAGTCAGGAATGCCGAAGCCCGGATCATCCGGGGCAATGAAGTCCTCTACCAGACCAGGATTTCTTCTCTCAAACACCTGAAGGACAGCGTGACCGAAGTTATCAAGGGTTATGAGTGCGGCCTCGGACTGGAGAAAGCCGACCCGGTCCAGCCGGGAGATGTCATCGAAGCCTTCGTTCGGGAAAAGGTCCGGCCCGAATAAGGGGCCAGCCAATGATTGTCGGTGTTCTGACCTTGGAATTTTTCCTGGAATACTCTCATTCTCTGAAGGAAAAACGTCGTTTCATCAACAGCTTTACCGACCGGCTAAAACATCGCTATAACGTGTCGGTATCGGAGATTGCTTTTCAGGAAAGCTGGCAGCGGACGGTCCTGGCCATTGCCACGGTTAACAGCCAGCAGGCGGTGGTCCAGCAGGTTCTGAGCAGGATACTGGAAGAAGCCCAGACCACCTCCGGGGCCCTGCTCTCCGGCCACCAGCTCAATTATTACTGACAGGGAAAAGCCATGCCTGGACAGAGTTCCTATCGACCGAAAAGAGTCAGCCAGCTCATCCTGCAGGAAATCAGCCATCTGCTGATAGCCGAACTTCCGGAGATGACCGGCTTCCTGACGGTAACCGGGGTGGAAATGCCAGCCGACCTGAAAACCGCCCGCATCTCGGTTTCCGTCCTGCAGAAGGAAAAAAGGGAAACCATTCTGAAACTGCTCCAGAAAAGAGCCCCATACTTCCGCCATCTTCTTGCGACCAGGCTGAATTTAAGATATAATCCAGAGCTAATTTTTGTTCTTGACCTCTCGGCCGATTATGAAGAAAAAATCGACCGCTTGCTCAACGCTCTGAAGGAAAATGAGCCAGACGATAAAACTTGAAATAGCCAGGAAAATAAAGGCCAGCCAGCACATAGCCATCACTTCCCACCTTCGCCCCGACGGCGATTCCATCTATACCAGCCTGGCCCTGGCCGAGATCCTCGACCTGCTGGGGAAAAAAGTTCAGGTGGTTAATCACGACCCTCTGCCTTTCCCCTTCTATGAATTCCCGGAAACATCCAGAATCAGGAAGGGCCAGATCGACCCGGAAGGAGTGGACCTGGTCATACTTCTGGAATGCGTGGACGTCTCCCGCTCCGGGCAGACCGGAATTGAAAGACTTCCCAAAATCAATATCGACCACCATTACTCCAACTCCCCCTACGCCGACCTGAACTGGATTGACCCCGAAGCATCAGCCGTGGGCGAGATGGTCTATGAGCTGCTCGAACCACTGGAGCTGACTCCCAATCCGCGGATAGCCGAGTTTCTGTATACGGCCATATTTTCCGACACCGGCTCCTTTCAGTTTTCCAACACCACCCCCCGGGCGCTTTACACCTGCTACCGCCTGGCCGAGGCCGGCGCCAACCCCAATGCCATAGCCGAAAAACTGCTTAACAACAATACCGCGGCCAAGGTGCAGCTGCTGGGGAAAGTGCTGACCAGGCTGAGAATGAATCCGGCCGGAAACCTGGCCCTGCTGACCATGTTCCGCCGGGACCTGGAAGAAGTGGGTTTGAAGGATGTTGATGTGGAAGACATCACCACCATCGCCCGCTCCATCAAAGGAGTGGAGATGGTCATCTTCTTCAAGGAGATGGAGCCAGGAGTCTTCCGGGTCAGCCTCAGGTCCAAGGGACAGGCCAATTCAGCCCTGGTGGCTGAAAGCTACGGAGGAGGTGGTCACATGCATGCCGCTGGCTTCACCGTCTACGGAGAACACGAAAAATTAACGCGCGAAATTGAGCTGGCGGTGGAAGACATACTGAGCAGAAACCGCAACCGGGGCTGAGAATTTCCTCAAACATGCCAACCATGAACGGCCTGATTGTCGTCGATAAACCCGCCGGTCTAACCTCTCATGATGTCGTTCTCAGACTCAGAAAAATACTTAAGGTGCGAAGAATCGGCCACGCCGGGACGCTCGACCCCCTGGCCACGGGAGTGCTGCTGATAACAGTCGGGCAGGCCACCCGTCTTTTCCCCTATCTTTCCGGCCTGGACAAGACCTACAGCGGAGAAATCAGGCTGGGCCTGGCCACAGACACTTATGATTCTGAAGGGCAGAGCACCGGTCCGGAAAGCAATGAGTTCCCCGAAGAAAAAAAACTCCTGGAGGCAGCTGCTTCTTTTACCGGGGAAATTAATCAGCTTCCCCCGCCCTACTCGGCCAAGAAGATTAACGGCCAGCCAGCCTTCAGGCTGGCCCGCCAGGGTTTGAGGCCCGAACTTAATCCAGTAAAAGTGATCATCCACAGGTTCCTCCTCCTGGACTACCGGCCGCCGCTGGTCAAGTTTATGGTCGAATGCTCATCGGGGACCTACATCCGTTCGCTGGCCCACGACCTCGGTCAGAAACTGGGCTGCGGGGCTCATCTTTCTGCCCTGAGGCGGGTGGCCTCGGGTCTATACACCGAGGAAGAGGCTCTGAGCCTTGAAAAAATAGAACAGCTGGCCCGGGAAAAGAACTATGAACAATTTCTCCTCCCGCTGGACAGGCTGCTCTCAGAATACCCGGCCGTCTGGCTGGATGAACAGGGAATCAGGCTTTTTACCCATGGCGGCGGGTTCGGTCTCAGACATGTCAGCCGGGCGAACCTGGCCGGCCAATACCGGCAGAATCCTCCGGTTTTCCGGGTCTTTTCAGGCGGCAACCGGCTTCTTGGCCTGGCCAGGTATGAGGCCGCAGAACAGTCCTTCCGGCCAGAGCTGGTTCTAACCTCCTGTCAATCCGATTAAGACCACTCTTACTGTCAAATTTTTTTACCGTCTTTCAAAAAAAGTTAACAACCGTCCTTGAAATTTAACCGATCCTGATATATTTTAAATAGGCGATGAGGCTAAACCGGAACCAGATAGAACATTTATCATTTGTAATACTGAGAGCGCTGATAAAAGAGGGGAAAATTCTGGTCGAAGACCGGACCAAGGTGCTGGAAGAAATAATTAACCTCATCACCGAAGAGTTCGTCAAGGAAGATAAGCTTGACCAGGAGGTCCGGGAAATCCTGAACAAATATATGGATGAAATCCGCAGGGGCAATATCGAATACCAGACCATGTTCAAGATGATCAAGACCAAGCTGGCCAAGGAAAGGAACATCGTAATCTGATGAGCAGGCTGTCTAAAGAGAAAATTAATCACCTGTCGAAGCTGCTGATGCAGGCTCTCTACAAGAATGATCAGGTGGACTTTCTGGATGAACTCAACGAGGTGCGGCTGACGATTCAGAAGGCTATTGAGGAAGAGATGAAACTATACGACCAGCTCGACCGCAAAGCCAGAGAGAAGATCGCTGCCCAGAAGAAGCAAATAGAAGAGGGCTCCCAGGAATGGGAAATTCTCTACCGCAAATATTATAACGAAGAACTTTCCAAGTTAACCAAGCTGTCTGAATAAACCCCGCTCCTCAAACTCCCCTTTTTTCTTCCAATCGTCTCCCGCAACCTAAGTGCCTGTAACCATCTTATTCCGGCTTGATCAAGAGGCATAATCTTCATTCGACACAAGACCGAGCAAAGTGCCGGTCATCAAGGATTCCCTGTCCGGCGGCTGTGTTCATCTATAATCTTAATTCAAACCGATATTTACTAATTCCGGTTCCGGAAAAAAATTTATCAAATCGCTCCCCCGAAATCCGGTCAGAAAACATCATCGGCTGAACTAATTGCCGGCAACTGGTTAACTTCATAGAAGGCGTTAAGGCCAGGGAGGAAAGGATGGCAGGATAAGGAGAAAAATCAGTTTCTGGCGAGTCCGGGTTTAAAAAAGAAAGGGGGCGGCTTCAAGCCGCCCCCCAATATCAGCCACAAAGATTAGAAGCAGTATCTGAAGCCCAGACCCATCTTGTGATGGTCCTCGAAGTTGCGGCCGATGGGCGCCCTGAACTCGAAGAACAGATGGCTCATCCTCACATAGTTGTTGAACAGGGTCACACCGAGCTGGCCGACAGCATCGACACCGCTCTTGCGATTGTAGAGGCTGCTAAGTTCTTTGGTAGTAAAGCCGGGCCCGATTCCCAGGTAAACTTTGCCAAAGTGGAAATTGGCCAATAGTTCGCCCATGATTATTGCCTTCCAGGGATCGCCCTTGAGAGGCAAACCGGCGCCAGCGGTCAGGGTCAAGCTGACCTTGTCAGGGTTGATCCAGTAGAAGAATCCGGGTCTGAGGTACAGATAAAGAGCATAGCTGGGAAGGTCATACTGGTCGCCACCGTGAGCCAGCATTGGACCGAATTCAATCAGTCCGAA